>Ga0335078_10003967_pt1 | contig 21996 bp, 16 predicted proteins | sample Lox_Sample_32_FD_206711 | JGI IMG/M metagenome (GOLD analysis project Ga0335078, IMG submission 206711) | Soil microbial communities from Loxahatchee National Wildlife Refuge, Florida, United States - Lox_Sample_3.2 | ecosystem: Environmental > Terrestrial > Soil > Wetlands | place: USA...
GGCGGTCATCAGGGCTGCGATAGCCCGGCCGTCGTGGCGGTCCCAGCCGCTCACGAACCCGTCGATCACCGGATCGTCCATGGCCCACCCCGCGTGCCTGGCGGAGCCTACCGCGCCCCGCCCCCGAGTCCCCCGGTGGCTCCTCGGGGGAGCGCGCCGTCGGGCTCCCTCAGGCGGGCGACCCCGGGGCGCACACCCCGCAGCCCTCGGGCAGCGAGCTGCAGCTGCGGATGTCGGCGTGACGGGCCAGCCACGACCCCCGGTCGGCGTCGGTCTCGCACGAGGGCAGCGAGCACTCGACGCCCAGGTCGACGTGGACGAGCGCCGAGCCCTCGCACAGACGCCGGTCTCCCGGTGTATCGGGCGCCGGGACGCCGGCGGGGCCGGGGCGGTGGCACACGGTGCAGCGGCGCCCCAGGACGGCGCCGCAGTTGACGACCATGCGGTGCCGCAGCACGGCGTCCGCCAGCGTCGTGGCGAGGCAGCCGGGCACGGTGCAGGTGCCGGTGCCGTCGCTGTGGATGAGCAGGGGCTGGGAGCAGGCCATGGCGGGGGAGGGAGCCGGGAGTCCGCCGTCGCATGGACGTGGCCCCCTTGAGTGCCAGATATGGCACCTTAGAGTGTCACATAGGCGTGATACGATGTCAAGGACGCCGGGCGGGGGCGGGCGGCGTCACGGCGAGTCAGGGGGTTCGTCACACCGTGGCGGAACGAGGCGGCGACGAAGCCCACGACGACGCCCGGCCCACGTTGGGGGAGGAGACCCGCGCCGTCGTCCGGTCCCGGATCGTGGGAGGGGCTGTGGTCGCGCTCGCCCGCAGCGGCTTCGACGCCACCGTCGACGAGATCGCCAGCGCCGCCGGCGTCAGCCGTCGCACCGTCTTCCGCCACTTCGCCACCCACGCCGAGCTGGTGGCCGCCGCCGTGGAGGAGATCCTCGAGAGCTACGAGCGCCTCGTTCCCGGCCCCCCGCCCCCGGGCGCGGCGCTGGAGGCGTGGTTGGAGCAGACCGCCATCACCCTGCACGACCTCAACACCAGGATCATCGGACGCGCTTTCTGGGATCTGCACATCTCCCAGCCGGGCGTCAGTGCCGAGGAGCAGGTCCGGCGCAGCTCGGGCTCCGCCGGACAGGTGGCACAGCACGCCTGGCGCCTGGCCGGGGGGCGGGGGCGACCCCCCGGCTGGATCGTGGACGCCTTTGCCCTGCAGCTCTCGGGGTTCGCCACCAACTGCCTCGCGCACTACACCCCCGACAAGGCGGGTCGGGTGTCGGCGCGCGTGCTCGGCGCCGTGCTGACCACGGCGCTCAACACGGGGACCGAACATCTGGGCGAATGAGCCGGAACCCGGCGGGGTTCGGCGCCGTCCACACGGGCCCCGCTGCCGGGCGCCCCGGACGGGGGGCGATCCCCGCCGTCACGGGCCGACCTCGCCGGCCCGGGCCGCACCGGGGTCCGAGTCGAACGACACCACCACGTGCTGCTCGGGGCGCCGTTGGTTCTCGGTGGCCTGCAGCGCCACGGCCAGGCGGTCGGCGGCGGTCAACGGGGGCTGCACCAGGGCCCGCGGCCACAGCCGCCCGGCGAGCACGGCGTTGAGCTCGGCACAGGTGACGCTGAGCCTGGCGCCGAGGTAGACCCACGCCACCAGTCCGAGCACGGCGCCGAACACGCCGTAGACGGCGCCGTCGTTGCGCAGGTCGTGCCCCACGAGATAGCCCCCCAGGGCGAGCACCACGGTCCACAGCACCCCCCCGGCGACGGCACCCGGCACCAGGCCCCGGGTGCCCACCGACCTCGGGGTGAGGATCCGGAACGCCAGGAGGAATTGGGCGACGTTCACGGCGACGGCGAGCAGCTCCCCGGCCACGCCGAGCGCCACGTCGTGACGCCCGAAGGTGCCGAAGGCGGCCAGGAAGGTCGAAACCACCAGGCCCGACCCGAGCACGGCCAGGAACAGGAAGCTGCGGGCCAGGCGCGGGGCGAAACCCGGGCGGTCGGGGCCGGGCACGTTCCACACCTGCGCCATGGTGAACTGCGCGGTCTGGGCCAGCCCGGTACCGCCCCAGAGCAGGCCGAGCAGTCCCACCACGAGACCGACGATCGAGGACCGGTGGAGCCCGGTGACGTTCTTGGCCAGCGACGGGCCCACGACCGGGAAATCGGCGAAGGTGGAGTGCAGCACCGAGGCCCGGATCGAGGCGTGGCCCGACAGCACGATCCCGAGCACGGTGACGAGCAGCAGCAGCAGCGGGAAGACGGCCACGAATGCGGCGTAGGCCAGGCTGGCCACCAACGTCCCGCCGTTGTCGTCCCCGAACTTCTTCACCACCCCCACGGCCACGGCCAGCGGGGTGTGGCGCTGCTGCAGAGCGTCGACGCGCCGAGCCGCCCGCTCGAGGGCGTTCACCGCGGCACGCGCCCGCCGGTGCCCCACCGGGCCACCGGCACCCACCCGGTCGGCGCAGGGCGCGGTGTCCTGCGCCACGCCCTGCGCCCACGTCCCCCTCCCAGACGCGCCCCCAACACACCGACCACCGTCCCTCGACCCACCGTCCCTCGACGTACCCGTCCGCCTGCTGTGGTACGCCATGTGGGCACCGCCGTTCCCGTTACACGCCCCGACGGCAGGGGTATGGGGCCCTGCGTGGCCATCGAGGTGACCGACGGTGCGGGGCGGGAGGACGGTGGCGACGCCGGCGGTCCCGAGGCCCCGGTCGTCGAGACCGATGTGCCGGGGCGGCTGGACAGGTTGCCGTGGTCGCGTTGGCACTGGCTGGTGCTCGTGGGCCTGGGGACCGTGTGGATCCTCGACGGGCTCGAGGTCACGATCGTCGGCGCCGTCGGGAGCACCATCACCAAGGCCGGCAGCGGTATCACCATCACGACGGCGCAGGTCGGTGACGCCGCGGGTGTCTACGTGGCCGGGGCCTGCGTCGGCGCCCTGCTCTTCGGCCACCTCACCGACCGGCTCGGGCGTCGCCGTCTGTTCCTGGTCACCTTGGGCGTCTACCTGCTCGCCACCGTGCTCACGGCCACGTCCCGCGACGCGGCCATGTTCTTCACGTTCCGCTTCTTCACGGGCATGGGCATCGGTGGCGAGTACTCCGCCATCAACTCCGCCATCGACGAGCTGATCCCCGCCCGCGCCCGGGGCACGGTCGATCTCCTCGTGAACGGCTCGTACTGGATGGGGACCGCGGCGGGGGCGGCCGCCACCCTCGTGCTCCTCGACCCGAAGCTCGTGGCACTCGATCTCGGCTGGCGCCTGTGCTTCTTCCTGGGGGCCCTCCTCGGGCTGGGCGTGCTGCTCGTCCGGCGGAGTCTCCCGGAGAGCCCCCGCTGGCTGTTCACCCACGGGCACCCCGAGGAGGCCGAGCGCGTCGTCGCCGACATCGAGCGCCAGGTGCGGCGCTCGACGGGCCAGGAGCTCGGGGACCCTGGGCCGCCCCTCCGCATCCGGCAACGGCCCCCGGTGGGGGTGTTCGAAGTGGCCCGCACGGTCCTGGGCAGCTACCCGAAGCGATCGGTGCTGGGCCTGTCGTTGTTCGTCGGGCAGGCCTTCCTGTACAACGCGGTGTTCTTCACCTACGCCCTCGTCCTCACCACCTTCTACAAGGTCGACGCCGGCGACGTGGGCTACTACTTGATCGCCTTCGCCGTGGGCAACTTCCTCGGGCCGCTGGTCCTCGGCCGCCTCTTCGACGTGGTGGGCCGGCGCCCGATGATCGCCGGGACCTACCTCCTCTCTGGCGCCATGCTGATGGTGACGGCCTGGCTCTTCGATCGCGGCCTGCTCAGCGCCGACACCCAGACCGTGGCCTGGATCGTCATCTTCTTCTTCGCCTCGGCCGGGGCCAGCGCCGCCTACCTCACGGTGAGCGAGATCTTTCCCATGGAGACGCGGGCGCTCGCCATCGCCTTCTTCTACGCCGTGGGCACGGGTGCCGGCGGGATCGTCGGCCCGGCTCTGTTCGGGAACCTGGTGGCCACCAAGCGACCCGGCGACATGGCCGTCGGCTACCTCGTGGGCGGGGTGCTCATGGCCGCAGCGGGGATCGTGGAGATCTTCCTCGGGGTGGACGCCGAGCAACGGAGCCTCGAGCAGCTCGCCACCCCGCTCTCGGCCGCCGACGGCGGCACCGGCGGTAGGCGCGCCGCAGCGGGCGCGCCCGGCACCGAGCCGGTCTCGGAGGGCGCCCGGGCCCCGGCCGGCTCGCTCCCGCGTCAGACCGGCCCCTATCCCTTCCCGCGGCGTCGCATCGGCGGCACCTGGGCTCCCCTCCCACGGGCGTCGGTCCTCCCACCCACCAATCCCTACCTGGCGGGCGAGGTGGACACCCTGGTGGACCAGCTGCGCGAGGCCGGCCCGACGACCGCCGTCGCGCTGTCGCGGTCGGTGGGCGCCAGGTTCTGGGGACCCGGACGATTCCGGACCGCCATGCGTTCAGGCCTGGCCTCGGGCCGCATCCGGCGCCTCGGGCGCGGCCGGTACGCCGCCGGCTCCGACTGACCGGCGGCCCCGGCGCTCAGGTGCAGGGGTGAGCGACTACCCGGGGGCGTCGGCAGCCACCACCGCGGCGCTCCAGGGCCGGAGGTCGAGACGCCCGTCGAGCCGCCTGCCGTCGTCGCCCCGGTCGCTGCCCACGAGGACCCGGCCCCACACACCGCCGAGCGCGGCCGGGGCCTCGGTCATGTTCAGCGCCACGACGGTGTCCCGGCCCCGGCGCCAGGCCCACACCCCCGGCGGCGCCGGCAGCGCCGAGGAGCCCCCGGCCGTCAGATCGGGGCGCGCCCGACGCAGGGCGATGAGGTCGCGCACGAGCACGAGCACCGAGCGGGGATCGCCGCGCTGGTCCTCGACGTTGCGGCGAAGGTCCCGCAGCGCCAGCCACGGGGCCACCTCCGGCGCGCTGAAGCCGCCCCCGGGCCGGCCGTGCCAGGGCATGGGCGTGCGACTGCCGTCGCGCCCGGCATAGGCCGGCCAGAACCGCACGCCGAGAGGGTCCCGCAGCTCGTCACGGCCGAGGTCCCCCTCGAGCAGGGCGATCTCGTCGCCCTGGTACAGCACGGGCGTGCCCCGCAGGCACAGCAGCAGCACGAGCGCCACCCGGGCCTTGGCCTCGTCGCCCCCGGCCCAGCGGGTGGCCAGGCGCCCCATGTCGTGGTTCGAGCCCGTCCACACCGGCCACGAGCCCGGCGCCAGGGCCCCCTCCGTGGCCGCCACCACCTCCTGCAGGGCCGCCGCCTCGAAGGCCGAGCTCAGGAAGGGGAAGTTGAAGGCCAGGTGGAGCTCGTCCCCGGCGCCGTAGTAGGCGGCCAGCTCCTCGACGGGCACCGGGGTCTCCCCCACGAGCACCCGCGCCGGGTCGTAGCCGTCGGCCAGGCGCCGCCAGCGGCGCAGCACGTCGTGCACCTCGGGCCGGTTGCCGTTGAACACCACGCGCTGGCCGAGGAGACGGACGTCGAGCGGGTCGTCGTCACCGGCGGGCGGGTTGTCCCGCAGGGCGCGATCCTTCACGATCAGGTTGCACACGTCGATGCGGAACCCGGCGACGCCGCGGTCGAACCAGAACCGCAGCACGGCGTCGAAGGCGCTGCGGACCTCCTCGTGCCACCAGTTGAGGTCGGGTTGTTCGGGCAGGTGGTTGTGGAGGTAGTACTGCCCGGTGGTGCTGTCGAGGGTCCACGCCGCCCCCCCGCAGCTGCTCACCCAGTTGTTGGGCGGGGCCCCGCCCGGCCCCGGGTCGGCCCACACGTACCAGTCCCGCCGGGGTGAGGAGCGCGACGACCGGGACGCCGCGAACCACGGGTGGCGGTCGCTCGTGTGGTTGGCCACCAGGTCGAGCAGCACCCGGATGCCGAGCCGGTCCGCCTCGGCCAGGAGATCGTCGAAATCGGCCATGGTCCCCATCGAGGGGTCGACGGCGCAGTAGTCGGCGACGTCGTAGCCCCAGTCGGCGTTGGGACTCACCGTGATCGGGCTCAGCCAGGCGCCGTCGATCCCGAGCCAGGCGAGGTGCTCGAGGTGGGCGGTGATCCCCTTGAGGTCCCCGACCCCGTCGCCGTCGGCGTCGGCGAAGGAGCGGGGATAGATCTGGTAGAGCACCCCCGATCGCCACCACGGCGCCGGCCGGGCGGCGCCGTCACCCACCGGGCGCGGTGGTCGTCTCGGGCTCGGTGGTGGCGGTGGGCGCCGAGGTGGCGGTGGGGGTCGTCGACGAGGGCGACCCCCCGGGTCCCAGCGTGGGGAGGGGCTGCCAGTCCTGCATCACGACCCAGCACACCTGCTGGGGGATGCCGTCGAGCGGCATCTTGCACTGGGCCGACGGCGGGCTGTTGGAGTGCAGCCGCACGATGCGGTACTGGGTGGGCCCGAAGAACTTGTCGGGCCCGTAGCTGAGCACCGGCGAGAAGCCCCCCGGGAACCCAGAGATGCGGGCCATGGCCTCGACGAAGGTGCGGCGGTCCAGGTGGGACCCCGCTGCCGTGGCCGCCGCCGCGAAGAGCCGGATCTCCTGGCACCAGGCCTGGACCGGCCCCTGCTCCTCGATGAAGAAGTTCTGGTTGCCCGGCGGAATCTGGGGATAGGCCTTGTGCCAGGTGGTGAAGCAACTGCGCACGCCGGGGTCGTAACCACCGTCGGCCTCGGGCCGCCAGTCGTCGACGCCCCCCAAGGTCTCGGTGGTCAGGCCCTCCTGGCCGTCGAGCGCGCGCCCGTAGGGGAAGGGCAGCAGCCCGAGGGCCGACTGGATGGCGTTCTCGTAGTCGGAGAGGAGCAACGTCGGGAAGTACTTCTGCGAGGTCTCCGCGGCCAGGACGGGGAAGAAGGCGTTGAAGGGCAGCAGCGGGATCACCGACTGGATGTGGTCGGCGCGCAGGCGCTGGACGACCAGGGGGGCGCGGGCGTCGGTGGAGGCGACGTCGGAGGGATCGGAGGGAAGGGTCTCGACGAGCGGCCGGATCCCGGCCCGGGCGAGGTCCGGGAGCAGGTACTGGTTGAGCGCCAGCTGGTCCGACGCCCGGTCACCTGCCACCACGGCGACCTTGCGGCCCGGCCCCAGCGTGCCGGCCGCCGTCCCCCAGTCCACGGTGGCCTGCAGGATGGCGGCGTCGTCGGGCCCCGTCCACCATAGGTACGGCGACCCCAGCCGGGTCCAGTTGGTCACCGTGGTCCACTGGCTGAGCAGCGGGGTGTGACCCTCCTGGGTGATGCACAGCTGGTTGTCGCCGTTCCACGTGCCCACGCCGTCGAGGACGGCGAAGACGGGGTCGGCGCCCTCGGTCCACTGTTTGCACAGCGCCCGCATGGCGATCTCGTTGGTGGGATCGATCGCCGTGATGACGGGCTTGATCTTGCGGCCGTCGATGCCCCCGGCGTCGTTGATCTCCCCCACGAAGAGCTTGATGGCCTTGGACTGCTCGCTGAACTCCACGTCCCCGGCGAAGCCGAGCTTGGAGCCCAGGGCCGAGAGGTTCGACACCGGGAAGGCCACCGTGATGGTGCGGGCCGTGACGCCGGCGCTGCTCGTGCTGGCCCGGTCCGGCGGGGTCGGCGCCACCGGCGTCGTCGTCGTCGACGAGACGGCGGGCCGACGGCCCCCCGACGAGCTGCCACCCAGCCCGACGACGAGCCCGACCACCAGGGCCACCGGCACCACGAGCACGACCGCCCGCGCCCACACCGGGCCCCGCCGCAGCCGACGCCACCACCGCCGCAGCCGCCTCGCTGCCAACCCGGCCATCGGACCTCCGTGCCTGTGTGCTTCGCCGATCCCCGCCGCCGCCCGGTGCGACCGCCTTACCGTAGGCGCCGACCGAAGGCGACGGCACCACAGCGCCCGTCACCGGGGACGACGTCGCCGTGAGCGCCTACACTGACGCCCCCGTGACCCGAGCGCTGCGGCGGTGAGCGATCTGACCACGACGACGACCTTCGTGCACGCCACGCTGGTGGACGGCGAGCATCCACAGCGCCACGACGCCACCGTCGTGGTGTCCGGGAACCGGATCGTCGCCGTGGACCACGCCGGCCCGTCCGACCGCCGGCCGGCCAGCGGCGACCGTGGTGCCGGCGGGGTCGTCGTCGACCTGGCCGGGCGCACGCTCATGCCGGGCATGGTGAGCGGCCACTTCCACGCCACCTACCACGATCTCGGGGCCAGACCGGCGCCCTTCGGTCTCGAGGAGCCGCCCGCCTTGCAGGCGGTCCGGGCCGTGCGCAATCTCGAGGCGGTCCTCGAAGCCGGGTTCACCTCGGCGGTGAGCGCGGGCGCCCCCTTCGCCATCGACGCCGCCATGCGCCGGGCGATCGCCGAGGGGGCGGTGCGCGGCCCCCGCTTCGTCCCGGGGAGCAGGGACGTGAGCACCACGGGGCACGTCAACGACAGCGCTCCGTGGTACTGGGAGCTGGGCGCGCGCGGCGCCCTGCGCATCTGCGACGGACCCGACGAGTTCCGCCGGGGTGTGCGGGCCGAGATCCGCGAGGGCGCCCGCATGATCAAGCTCTTCGCCACCGGCGGGCACGGCACGGTGGGGCCCGCCGAGCGCACGGAGATGACCCGCGACGAGATGGCGGCCGCCGTCGACGCCGCCCACGAGCGGGGGGCCCGCATCCGCGCCCACATCGCCAACCGCGACGCCATCGCCATGGCCCTCGACTGCGGAGTCGACGTCATCGACCACGGGGACGGCATGGACGACGAGTGCATGGCCCGCGTGATCGAGACGGGCACGAGCGTCGTGCCGTCGGCCTTCTTCCCCTATCGGCTCTGGAAGTCGCTGTCGGGCACCACGCTCGGGTTCAGCGACTCCCTCCGTGACGATCTCGACCGCGCCATCGCCTGGCTGGGGCGCGCCAACGAAGCGGGCATGCGCCTCGTCATCGGTGACGACTACGGGGCCAGCGGCTTCCCCCACGGCATCTACGGCGAGGAGCTCGCCTTCTACGTCGACGTGGTGGGGATCCCCGCTCTCGACGTGGTGCGGTGGGCGACGCGCCATGGCGCCGAGATGATGGGGCGGGGCCACGATCTCGGCACCGTGGCGCCGGGCAAGCTGGCCGACCTCCTGGTGGTGGAGGGCGACCCCGTCCACGACATCGCCGTCCTGGCGGACCCGGCGAACGTGGCGGTCATGAAAGACGGGCGCTTCGTGACGGGACCCTGGGTGGCAGACCCCGCTCAGTCCCACTGATCGGGCGGCCACTCCGACCCCGGCGCGTGGGCGGCCCGTGCCGAGTTGAACCGTGGCCCGGCGCCGTCGCCCCATCCGGGCGTGTCGAGCGCCAGGACGGCGTCGATGTGGCGGCTCGGGACGAACGAGGCGGACGGACCCGCCGGGCGGCGGGCGGCGTCGGGGCGGGGCGTCGTCGCGGGTGCTCGCGCTCCCCTGCTCGCCGGGCCGGCCGCCACGGGCCGCGCCGGCGTCCCGACGTGGGCCACGGCGCTGCGCATGAGCTCCACCCACTGGGGCGCCACGTCGAGCACGTTCTCCCGCAGCCACGACGTGGTGCGCCCGGCCTCCCGCCCGGTGCCCGACCGCGCTGCGGGCTGTGCGTCCTGCTGCCTGGTCATGTCACCTCCCCTGCCGGCGCTCAGCGGCGCACCGCACCGCCTCCGCGCACGACGCCACCTCCGGGGCGGTGGTGCGGGGCTCGCCGGACACTCGTCCCTATCGCCACACCGACAACATCTGCCACAGGAGCGACATGGTCCCGCCGACCCGGGTGGCCTGTCAAGGGGCACGGGGCCCGGGCACTCCCGCTGGCCGCAGGGAGGCGAGGGGCCACCCCCCGGGATCCCGGGGGGGTTGGCGTCACGACACGATGCTGAGGGTGAAGCTCTGGGTGGCCACGTGCCTGGACTTGCCCGCGCCGAAGGTCGCCGTCCAGGTGAGGTGGAAGATCCCCGCCTTCTTGGGCGTCCCCGAGACCTTGGCCGAGCCGTTGTGGAAGTTCACGAACGTGAGCCCCTTGGGGAGCGCACCGTGCTTGGTGACCGACGCCGGCGGGCTGCCGGCGGTGGTGACCGTGAAGGCGAAGGTCTTGCCCGTCGCCCCCAGGGCGTGCGTGGAACTCGTGATGGTGAAAGGCGCCTCGACCCGCACGCACTGGCGGCTCGCTGCCGCCCCCGTGACGTTGACGGCGCCCGGTCGGTAGTCGGATCCCGCGGCCGGGCCGTAGGAGGCGGAGAAGCAGTAGATGCCGGGCACCGTCGGACGCACCGCGTCCGAGCGGGCCGTGGCCGTGGCGCCCGTCCCGGTCACCCCCGGCGAGCCCTCGGCCGCACCGCCGGACTGGCAGGAGGCGTCGGCCCCGAGGGGTCCGCACAGCAAGAAGGTGACCGTCCCCGTGGGCGTCCCGGCCACGGCGTTGCCGGTGACGGTGACGGCGTCGGTGAAGGTGGTTCCCGCGCCGAGGACGAGCGTGGACAGCGAGGCGGCGGCGCTCAGCGCCACGGGGGCGCTGGTGACCAGGACGCACTCGGCGGGATCGAGGTCCGCAGCCGCCGTGTCGTCGTCGGACCCCGTGTAGTTGGCGTCACCTCCGTAGACCGCGGAGAAGCACCAGGTGCCGAGGGCGGTGGGCGTGAAGGCCGCCGAGGTGGCGCTGGCCGTGGCCCCCGATCCGGCACCCAGCGCGGCGCCGGCGTCCTCGGGGGTCCCCGTGGCGGCGCAGGGCCCGGGGGTGAGGGTCGGGGTCGTGCCCGTCTGGCACACGTAGAACGCCACGTCCCCGGTCGGTGGGCCGCCCTGGGCGTCGCCGGTGACCGTCACCGAATCGGTGAGCTTTCCCGAGGAGCCGAGCGCCACCGTCGCCGATGACACCGTGCTGGCCGTGGCGGAGGACGCGCTCAGGACCAGGACGCACTGGTCCGGGTCGACGTCGGCGGCGGCGGCGTTGTCCGAGGAGCCTGCGTAGTTGGCGTCACCGCCGTAGACAGCCGAAAAGCACCACGTGCCCGCCCCCGTCGGGGTGAACGAGGCCGAGGTGGCGCTCGAGGTGTCCCCCGCCCCGGGCACGAGCACCTCCCCGGCGTCCTCCGCCGGCGCGGTGGGGACGCACGGCCCCGGGGTGAGGGTCTGGGACGTGTCCGTCCGGCAGACGTAGAAGGCGACGGCGCCCGTGGGGGACCCCGCCTGGGCGCCACCGCCCACGGTCACCGAGTCGTTGACCGTGCCGTCGGGCCCGAGGACGACGTCGGCCGCCGACACGAAGCTGAGAGTGGACGACGGTGCCGACGTGACGAGCACGCACTCGTCGGGATCGAGGTTCGAGCTCCCGGTGTTGTCCGCCGAACCCGTGTAGGCCGACGAGCTGGCGTAGACGGCGGAGAAGCACCACGTCCCGGCGCCTGTCGGCGTGAACGCGCTCGAGGCGGCGGTGGCCCCGTCGCCGGCCGCCGCCACCACGTGGGCGGCATCGAGCTCGTTGCCCGGGTCAGCGGCGCAGGGACCCGGCGACAGCGTCTGGGTCGTCCCCGTCTGGCACACGTAGAAGGTCACGGTTCCGGTCGGGCTCCCGTAGGTGGACGTCCCCTGCACGTCGACGGCGTCGCTGACGGTGCCCGACGGGGACAGGTCGATCGACCCTTCGCTCACCCGGCTGGTGGTGACAGAGGTCGTCGGTGTGGTCGTCGTGGTGGAGGACGTGGTGGTCGTCGACGTGGACGAGGTGGTCGTGCTCGACGTGGTCGTCGATGACGTGGACGACGTGGTCGTGGACGACGTGGTCGTCGAGGAGCCCGGCTTGGTCGTGGTCGTGGAGGTCGGCAGGGTCTCGGAGCCGAACAGCACCGTGCCGATGGCCCGGTCCCCGGCGGTGTCGCCGATGGCGACCACACAGGTGTCCCCGGCGGCCTGCTGGTCGGCGGTGGGGGGGCACGGATAGCTCTTGGCGTCGGTCGCACCGCTGCCCGAGGTGCTGCAGCCGGTAATGACCGAGGTGGTGGGGCTGGTCTGCTTGCAGGTGGGCGTGCCGGCCACCGGCGGGCCCACCGTGCCGGACCTCATGGTCTGGGTGCCGTTGAGGTCGCCCTTGGTCTTGCCGGAGGCGGGGATGCTGGTGAGCGCCAGCGCGGAGCAGCTCACCGGGATGTCCTGGCCCAGGAACAGGACCACGGGCTGGGAGGGATCGGAATTGCACTGGACGATCGAGGCCGTGGCCCCCGGCGAGAAGCCCGTGCCCGACACGGTCAGGACGTCCCCGTTGGCGAGCCCGCTGCAGACGGGGGCGGCCGGGTTGCTGTCGTTGCAACTGGCCCCCGCCGCCGTGGTGGTGAGGCGCAAGGTGGTGGTGGCCGCCGCACTGGGGGCCACGTCGAGGCCCGTCGCCACCAGCGTGGACCCCCCCAGCAGGGCCAGGACGCCCACAGCCCCGAGCGTCCTCGTGAGTTGCACCCGCGCCGCACGGCGCCAACCGCTTCGCGTCATCGCTCTTCCTCACGATCACAAGGTCCTGACGACGGCGCGCGACGGCACCATGCAGTGGTGGACAGCTCGCCTCCCACGCACACGTCCCGCACGGCGCGCACCCCGCCTCCGAGCCCCCGGCCTTTGCTTACTCCTCCCCGGGGGACGGTTCAATGGGCAGTCCCACAGGCGGACGGAGGGTCACAGCACCGGTACTCCTCGTGGAAGCGTCTCCCTCCCGGGACGCGACCCGGAGCGGATCGGCCACCCTGGGAGAGCACCCGCGCCCGGGGACGGGGACGGCCGCCCTTGCCCGCCCCGGCCGAGCTGGCTACAACTCAGCGCGGCACCCGACCGGGACGTCCTCGGTGGCCATGCCGACGAGAGGTGAGTGCGGTGAACCGGACCCATCCCCGACGCCCCGAGCCACCGGGCGCGCCGGCGCCGATCCGGCACCTGCGCCTCGTGGTGGGCGTGGCCGCTGTTGTCTGCGGGAGTGCCTGTGGCGCGCCGCGCGCCGCCGTCCCCGTTGCGGTTCCGGCAGGGTCGGACCGCTGCGCCGCCACCGGCGCCACCCCGCCGGTACCCCTCACCGCCAGGCGCCAGGGCGCGGGCGTTGTGGAGGTGGCACCCGTGTGCATCGACGGCCGAGGGCCCTATCCCTTCGAGATCGACACCGGCGCCGCCCAGTCCGTCGTGGACAGCGGCGTCGTCGCCGCCCTCCACCTGCCCGCCGACGGCCAGACGCCCGACGCCGTGGGGATCGACTGTGCCCTCTTGCGCCGCCGGGCGGTGGTGGGCAGCTGGTCCCTGGGACCGGTGCCGCTGGCGGGCCAGGACGTCCTGGTGGCGGCGGGGGGCTGGTTCGGCCGCCGCGGCCGCCCCGACGGCCTCATCGGCAGCGACGTGCTCAGCCGCTTCGGTGCCCTTCGCATCGACTTCCGGCTGCACCGGCTCACGGTGCTCGCCCCGGAGGCCGCCGCCGCCACCCACGCCTCGGTGCTCACGGGCTCGGCGACCCAGTCGCCCCCGCCCCTGCTCGTCCACGGCACGCCCCAGGCGGTGGCGACGCTCACGGTGCTGCGCTCGGGCGGGACGGCCCTGGCCACCGCCTCGTCCGCACCCGGTTCCGGGCGCCCCGCCCCCTTCGTGCTGGACACGGGATCCTGGTCCTCGTCGGTGGCTCCCGCATTCGCCTCGGCGGACGGCCTGCGACCAGAGGGGACGCCGGTCGAGGCCCCCGGCGTGGGCTGCGGCGGCACCGTGCCCGTCGTGGACAGCGCGAGCTGGCAGCTGGGCGGCGCCGCGCTCGGAGCGCGCCCCCTGGCCGTGGTGCCGGCGCCCGGGGGGACCGAGCAGGGCGTGGAGGGCACGGTGGGGACCGACGTGTTGAGCGGGTACGGCTCGGTCGTCCTCGACTACCGCACCGCCCTGCTGTGGTTGGGCGCGGGCTGAGCGCCGGCCCAGGGCACCGTCAGCTGACCACCTTGAGGGTGAAGACCTGCGTCGCCACGTGCTTGGCCTTGCCCTTGCCGAAGGTGGCGGTGAGGGTCACGTTGTAGGTGCCGACCTTCTTGATGCTCGGGATGCCCATCAGCGTCGCCGTCCCGTTGTGGTTGTTGACCAGCTTCACCTTCTTGGGCAGCGAACCCTTCTTCTTGATCTTGGGGATCGGCGAGCCGGCCGTCCTGACGGTGAATTGCAGGTTCTTGCCCGCTGTCGCCGTGACGTGGTTGGCGCTGGTGAAGGTGTAGGGCTGGGGCGCCACGGACACGCACTCGTGGGCGTCGATCGGACCCGCCTGGTTGTCGGACGATCCCGTGTAGTCGGCGTTGCCCGCCGGGACGTACACGGCGGCGAAGCAGTAGACGCCGCCTGCCGTGGGGCTGAAGCTGGCAGACCGGGCCGTGGCGCTGGCCGAACCGGCGGCACCGAGCGTGGGCGAACCCTCGGCCGCCGCCGTCGACGGGCAGAGGGCGTCGGCGCTGCCGGGACCGCACACGTAGAAGCGGACGGTGCCGGTCGGCGGGCCCTCGGTGGCGTTCCCGGTGACGGTCACCGTGTCGGTCACGCTGCCGCCCGGTCCGGCGGTGATGTGCGCCGAGGAGATGGCGGTGCTCGTCGTCGAACCGGACACGGTGACGAGGACGCACTCGCCGGCGTCGAGGTTGCCCGACGAGGTGTTGTCCGATCCGGCGCTGTAGCTGCTGTCGCCGCCGTAGGTCACGGAGAAGCACCACGTGCCCCCGGCGTCGGGCATGAACGACATCGAGGACGCCGTCGCCGTGTCACCGGCACCGGCGCCCAGGGTCTCGCTGGCGTCCTCGGGGGTGCCCGTGGCCGGGCAGGGGCCCGTCGTGAGCGTCTGGCCGGTGCCGGTCCGGCAGGCGTAGAAGCTCACCGTGCCGGTCGGCGAGCCACCGACGGAATTGCCGGTGAGGGTGACCGAGTCCGAGACCGATCCTGCGGGCCCGAGGGTGATCGTCCCCGAGGAGACCTCGCTCGCCTCCCCCGCCGTTGCCGTGGCCACGAAGACGCACTCGTTGGCGTCGAGGTTGCCCGACGAGGTGTTGTCCTGCTGGGCGCTGTAGTTGGTGTCGCCCTCGTAGACCGACGAGAAGCACCAGGTTCCGGCGGACGTGGGCGTGAACGAGCTGGAGGCGGCCGTCGACACGTCGTCGCTGCCGGTGACGAGGGACTCACCGGCGTCCTCGGGGGTCCCGGTGGCCGGGCACGGCCCGTCTGTCTGGGTCTGGGTGGTCCCCGTCTGGCAGACGTAGAACACGACCGTCCCCGTGGGCTTGCCCCCGGTGGGGTTCCCGCTCACCGTGGCCGAGTCGCTCACGCTGCCGGACGGCCCCAGGGTGATGTTCGGCGGGGCGGTCACGGAGCTGAGCAGGGGGTTCTCGGTCTCGACGAGCAGGCACTCGTTGGCGTCCAGATTGCCCGACGTGGTGTTGTCCGCAGACGAGCCGTAGTTGCTGTCCCCGGCGTAGCTTGCCGAGAAGCACCACGTGCCCGCCGAGGTGGGCTGGAACATGCTCGACGACGCGGTGGCGGCGTTGCCGGCGGCCGCGCCGAGGCGGGCGGTGGCCACGTGGTTGCCCGCGACAGCCGCACAGGCGCCGGTGGTGAGGGTCTGGGAGGTGCCCGTCTGGCAGGCGAAGAACATAACGTTCCCCGTCGGGCTCCCGTTGGTGGGGTTGCCCTGCACGGTTGCGGTGTCGCTCACCGTCGAGCCCAACGAGATGCTGGTGGCGCTCACGAGCGTGCTCGTGGTGCTCGTAGCCAGCGCGTCCGCCGGCCCGGCCCCGAGGGCCAGGGCGCCGGCCGTCCCCATGGCCAGGGCGGCGCCGGCCAGGATGGCCACCGGGCGCCTGCCGGCGCCGCGGCGGCGCCGGGGGCCGATGCCACCTCGTCTGTCTGACGGTCCCGATGCGAAGTGCCTCATGTCGATCCCTCGAAGTCTGAGCTGGGCACGGAGCCGTGCCTCGGCGGACGGGGAGCACGGCGACGGGGCAGACCATCACACCGGGCATCGCACTCCGAAGTGAGGAACGGCAGCGCCGGCGCGTCCGCGCCGCGGTGGCCAGTACCTGATTGGCCACCCCGCCAGCCCAAGGGCATGTCGGTACCCCCACCGTGTTGCCGGTCTACCCGCGTCGACCTGGGCCGCACGATAGGTGAGCGGGGTTCCGGTGTCCACCGGTTCGCGTGGTGTTCACCCGCCCGGGGGCCACCCCCGGCCGACGGTGCCCTGACCTGGGCCCGGCGCAGACCCGGGCCGGGCCCGAGCGACGGGGGGCGCATCAAGCGGTGACCGGGCCCTGCCGATGCTCTCGGGATGGACCCCGCGCCGTCTGGGCCGGCGCCGACGGCGTTGCCTGCGCCGCCCCCGCTCGAGGAAGGGCACGAGGAGACCCCGGGCTCCTTCGCGGCGCGGTTCTACGACCACGCCTCGGACCCGGCCCTCCTCGCCAATCTCCCGGTGGCCCTCATCTTCTGCCTCTTCCGGTGGTTGGGCCTGATCGCCGCCGAGCCCTACTGGCTCTACGTGGTGGTGGTCGTGGGTGGCGGGGTGGCCGCCGTGCTCGCAGCCATGCTGTGGTCCTCCACCGGGCGGCGACCTGATGCCAACGTCCATTGCGCCCTCACCATGCTCGTCATCGCCACGGTGGCCTACAGCACCGGGTGGGGCCCGATCCTGTCGATCGGCTTCCTTTTCGGTGCGGCCGCCGGCTTCCAACAATTCGGCTCCAGGGCCATGCGACCGGCCCTGGTGTGGACGACGGTCGCCGTGGGGTTCGGCCAGCTGGCGGTCTTCGCGCACGTCGCCCCGAGCCTCGTCCGGGCTCCGCTCGTCCACGGAATCGCGGCCTTGGGTCTCGTCGGGGCCCTGCTCGTGACCGGCCTGCTGGGGCGGGCCGCCGCCGAGCGCGAGCGCATCGAGGCGGAGCTGCGCCAGTCCGAACGGCGCTTCCGCGCCCTCGTGACCCATGCCGCTGACATCATCATGGTCACCGACGAAAGCGGTTTCCTGCAGTATGTGAGCCCGGCCTTCGAGCACATCCTCGGCTACCCGGCCGACAGCTATCGCGGGCAATCCATGGGGGCCTTCGTCCATGCCGACGACCTGCGCCGCATGGACCGCGAGTTTCCCCCCCTCCTGGAGGACCCCGGTATCGTCTTGCGCACGGTCGTGCGCGGCCGCGACGCGCAGGGCCGGTGGCGGCACTTCGAGACCACCGTGACCAACCGGCTCCACGACCCCGACGTGCAGGGGATCGTGGGCAACCTCCACGACATCACCGAGTTGCGCCAAGCGGACGAGCGCTTCCGGTCGGCCTTCGAGAGCGCACCCATCGGCATGGCCCTGACCGATCTCACGGGGGTGGTGCTGCGCGCCAACCCCGCCATGGGCCGGATCGTGGGCCGACGGCCCGAGGCCCTCGTCGGCATCAATGTCGCCGAGCTCACCCACCCCGACGACCGCGTCGCCACCAAGGCCGAGATGCGACGACTGGTCCGGGCAGGCTCCGACGGCTACCGGATCGAGAAGCGCTACCTCCACAGCAGCGGGGCGGAGATCTGGGTATCGGTGAGCGTGTCGTGCGTGCGCGACGAGCAGGGGACTCCGCTGTACCTGATCGGCCAGGTCGAGGACGTCACCGAGCGCCGCGCCCTGCGCGAGCACCTGGCCTATGCCGCCATCCACGATTCGCTCACCAAGCTGCCCAATCGGGAGCTGTTCATGGACCGGCTGACCACGGCGCTGCACCGCTCGGCGCGCACGGGCCGGGAGACGGCGGTGATCTTCCTCGACCTCGACCGCTTCAAGGTCATCAACGACAGTCTCGGGCACGAGGCGGGGGACCAGGTGCTCGAGGAGGTCGGCGCGCGCCTGTCGGCCGTGATGCGCCAGAGCGACACCCTGGCCCGCTTCGGTGGCGACGAGTTCACAGTGCTGTGCGAGGACATTCACGACACCGATGACGCCGTGGCCGTGGCCGAGCGCCTGGTGCGCGCTCTGGAGCGTCCCGTGGCGGTCCCCGGCGGCGAGGTGTTCGTCTCCTTCAGCGCCGGCGTTGCCGTCGCCCGCCCCGGCGAGCCCGGCGCCGCCACCCTGCGCAAGGCCGACATCGCCATGTACCGAGCCAAGGAGCGGGGCCGCTGCCACGTCGAGCTCTACCGGGAGGACGATGAGGACAAGGTGGTCAGCCGCCTCCGCACCTCCAACGAACTGCACCGGGCACTCGAGCGCGACGAGCTCCTCCTCCACTACCAACCCGTGGTGGACCTCCACACCGAGACCCTCGTAGGCATGGAGGCCCTGGTGCGCTGGCAGCACCCCACGCGCGGGCTGCTCTATCCCAACGAGTTCATCACGCTGGCCGAGGACGGCGGGCTCATCGTGGCGCTCGGTGCCTGGGTCCTCGACGCCGCGTGCGACCAGGCGGCCACCTGGCACCGCCGGCGGGCCGAGGCCGGCCAGGACAACGCCCGGCTCAACATCTCGGTGAACGTGTCGGCCATCCAGCTCGCCGATCCCGCCTTCACGCGCCACGTCGTCACCGCCCTCGACCGTTCCGGGGTCGACCCCGACCGGCTGTGGCTCGAGATCACCGAGACCACCCTCATGCGCGATGCGGACGAGGCGGCGGGAGTGCTGTACGCACTGCGGGAGCTCGGGCTCCACATCGAGATCGACGACTTCGGAACGGGCTACTCGTCGTTGTCGCACCTGCAGCGGTTCCCGGTGGAGACGCTCAAGGTGGACCGGAGCTTCGTCGTGGATCTCGACCGCAAGCCCGAGAACCTCGCCATCGTGCGGGCCGTGGCCGGCCTAGGGGACTCGCTGGGCCTGTCGGTGATCGCCGAGGGTGTCGAGCGCTGCGGGCAGGTCGCCGAGCTCAAGGGCCTCGGGTGCTTCCTGGCCCAGGGCTATCTCTTCGGCAAGCCGCTGCCCGCCGCCGCGCTCGGCGCCTTCCCCGCCGACGACCTCAGCTCGTGGCGCCCGCAGTGGGCTGCGGTGGCTTCGTGAGCGCAGACGGGGCCGCACCGCCGCCGAGCCCTGCCCGTGGCGATCACCCGACCGGCTCGCCGCTCCTTCGGCCGCACCGGGGCACAGACGGCCGACGGTCGGCGGGTCGCCCCGGCACCGTCGGGCACCCTCCGATCGTCGCGCTGCGGCCGACGAGACCGACGTGGCCACCAGCCTCGCCGGCGGCGCCTCACCGGGCGCCGGCCGAGCCGGCGTCGTCGAGCCACAGCACCGCCTCGTCGGCCACCGTGGGCGGCGCCGGCCCGTCGGAGGGAGACAGCTCCTCGGCCTCGGCACGGCGAGGCGGCACGGGCGCCAGCACCACGAACACGTCGTGGCGCACCAGCGACGCCACGCCGTAGGGGACCCAGACCATGGGGTGGGGCCGGGGCCGGCACACGAATTCCACCGTCTCGCGCTCGGCCACCTCGAACAGGCACACCGGACTGGCCCAGAACCGCCGGCCCACGCGCACGGTGTGCGCGCCTCTCGCCACGAGGATCTCGGCCGTCCCGCCGTTGCCCACCGATCCCACCACGTCGCCGTCGAGGACCACGTCCCAGGACCGGAACCGGTCGAGCAGTCGAGACAACCGGGTGACTCGCAGTAGACCGGCCATGCCCCCTTGTCCCCTGTTCCAGGCGCTTCCCCGGCGACCCGAAGGGGGGCCATCAGGCCGCACGGGGACGGCGCCCGTCTACGGCAAGCCTTCGGCCGCGCTCCTCCCTTGTCCTTCGCGCGAAGGGTGGTCGAAGCACGCTCAGACTTTCCGCCTGTCCGCCACCACACCAAGGCTGTGCGGCCGACTCCAGCACTCTCACCCGCAGGGTCTGTGGATAACAAGAGGGCAATTTGGGGATTCACGACAGCCAGCGCGACGGCGTCGACACCTGGGTGCCACAGGCGTATGGTGCTGCGCGCGAGGACCCTTCCACGAGGGAGGCGGGGGACGATGCAGGCCCATATGCGAACGGTCGAGGCTCCCGCGCACTGCACGCTGTGCGCGCTGGGCATCCCGGGCCACGTCGGGCAGGGAACAGCGGCGTTCGAGGGTGGCATGGGCGACATCGCCGGCACGCCGGTCCAGGTCTATCTGCAGCGCCGGCGGCTGGGCCTGCCCACCGCGCTGGTATCCGCCGGCAGCTGATCCCTCGACGACGCCACGGCCGGTCGCCGCGCCGTCCCGAGCTCAGTGCGTCCGGTGCGGGGTCGCTGCGTAGTAGCGGTGGACGTCGAGGATCGTCATCTCGGGGCGGCTGTGCACGCCGAGCTGCTCGAGCAACGGAGTGATGCGGTGCGCCTGGAACTCCTCGAGTGCCTCCGGGGACTCCCAGACGTCGAGGATCCGGATGCCGTGGGCGACGGCCGTGACGCAGTGGAAGAGCACACCCGCCGGAGGCGGCCCCCCGGGGAGCAGCCCCAGGGCCTCGACGATCTCGTCGTACTGGTCGAGGGTCACGTCGCGGTAGTCGACCTGGACCACGATCGCCATAGCTCCTCCTCGCCGCGCCCGCCACGGGCGTGCGCCATCAGAACATGGCGACACCGCGACGTCCAGCGCGCCGTGGCCCGAGACGCGGCCGGGACCCTCAACCGGCGGACAGGTGGTCGAGGCCGGCGGTGAGGAAGGCCGTGCAGGCCGCGGCCCGGTCGCCGGGCGCCAGCTCCGAGCGGCGCAGCTTGGCCCCGAACGGCGCGTTCCAGTACTCGCTCGGGCCAGGGCGCCCGGGGCCCCGCGGCCCCAGGTAGACATAGGGCTCGGGCTCGGCGGCGTCCCCCGGGGAGAAGCCGAGGTTGACGCGCCCCCCCGACGCCAGGCCCACGTCGGTGCCGGCGTCGAAGTGCTCGGGCCAGAGTTGGATGGTGGCGGGGGCCGACGAGGGCGGGAGCCCCACCACGACGCCGTCGAGGACCCGCCAGGCCAGCTCGTACCAGTCCGCCAGGACGGCGGCGGCATCGGAGTCGACCTCGAGGGTGGCGTCGACATCGCCGGTCGCCGGGGTGTCGGGACCGGCGTCGAAGGGCCGCGTCAGGTCCACACCGGCGAAGTCGGCCAGGGAGCGCAGCGTGGCGCCGCGCACAGGACGCGCCGCGGACTCCCCGCCCGTCTCCCGCACGAGGCTCGTCCCGGCCACCCGGACCACCTCGGGCGCGGCGCCGAAGGCCGGGGTCCCGAAGCCCCCGGGGCAGGCGCGCAAGCCGAAGCGCCCTGACGCCTCGAAGCGCCGGCGGCCGAGCAGGTGCGCGGCGAGCACGTGCAGGGTGGCGCGGGTGGACGTCGGTGTCTCGGGCATGGATGTGCGCGGGCCCGACACGGCGGACCGCCTGGTGCCGAGACTACCGGTCCGGGCGCCTCGCCATCAGGTCGGCGACAGCTCGCGCCACGACGCGGTCACGTCGCTGAGCCAGGCGCCGAGGGCGGCGGCCGGCATCGGACGACCGAGGAGGTAGCCCTGGGCGAAGTCGCAACCAAGGGAGCGCGCCGCCTCGAGCTGGGCTGTGGTCTCCACCCCCTCGGCCACCGTGGCCACGCCCATGGAGTGGGCCAGCTTGACGATGGTCTCGACGATGCTCGTGTCCTCGGCATCGGAACCCAGACCGTCGACGAAGCTCCGGTCGATCTTGAGGCTCGCAACGGGGAAGCGCTTCAGGTAGCTGAGTGACGAGTAGCCGGTGCCGAAGTCGTCGATGCTCAGCTTGACGCCGTGGCCCTGCAATGCGGCCAGCACCCTGCTCGTGGCGGCCGTGTCGTACATGAGCGTGTGCTCGGTGAGCTCCAGGCACACGGCACCCGGGTCGATGCCGGTGGCAGCGATGACCGACGCCACAGCCTGGGCCAGCGTCGGGTCGGCGAGTTGCCGGGCGGCCACGTTCACGTTCACGGCGAGCGGCCCGCCGCGCTCGGATCGGCCCTGCTCCCACGCCACGAGCTGGCGGCACGCCGTCTCGAGCACGAAGCGGCCGATGGGCACGATCAGGCCCGACTCCTCGGCCAGCCCGAGGAAGGCGGCCGGAGCGAGCAGGCCGCGCCGGGGATGGGCC
>Ga0335078_10003968_pt1 | contig 21988 bp, 20 predicted proteins | sample Lox_Sample_32_FD_206711 | JGI IMG/M metagenome (GOLD analysis project Ga0335078, IMG submission 206711) | Soil microbial communities from Loxahatchee National Wildlife Refuge, Florida, United States - Lox_Sample_3.2 | ecosystem: Environmental > Terrestrial > Soil > Wetlands | place: USA...
CGGTTCGGCGGCGGCGAGCGCCAGCGGCATTCCCAAGGCGGCCAGCAGCACGATCGACATTCGTAACATCGGATGTAGATAGTGCGGCGGGGACGGAGTGGTTCTCAGGATTTAGTCTTCATAGGACGAGGCAAGCCAACAGCCAACCCTGGTAGAATAGCCGGCGTAGCGGCGGGATGGCGTAATTGGTAGCCGCACCGGACTTAAAATCCGGTAGTCCGCGAGGACTGTGTGGGTTCGACCCCCACTCCCGCCACCACACGGGACGTGCTCACGCCCGCGCCTGCAATTCCCGAGAAAAGCGGGCCGACGCCAGGAACGCGGCTTGGCAGTTTCCTGGAAATTTTTCCACTTGGAGCGCGTTTGGTTCCCTTTTTTTGCGGTGCGATTTGATACGCTGAATAAAAGGGAACCGGATGGGCCGGAGTGGCGCCGTGTGGGTCAGCCGCGAGCGCCCGGTTCGGCCGGATCGCGGGCATGACTGCGGGGAATCGTGGCGTGAGACTCGAAAAGCCGCCGAACATTCGCTCGGGAGATCGACGCTCCATGCGCCTGATCCTGGCTCTGCTGGCCTTCGCCGCCGTGGCCGTCGGACAAACTCCCGATTTCGTATTCATCTACAAGGTGGGCGGTTTTGTGCCTGCGCCGCAGACGCTGTATCTGACGACTCAAAACGACCCAGTCCAGGGCCTGGCGGCGCTGATTACCGGCGGGGAGCCGTGGCTGGTGGCGTCGATGAGCAGCCAGGTGAGTCCGGCCACTTTGACGGTTTCGGTAAATCCACTTGCGATGGCGGTTGGCGAGTATTTCGGGACGATTCAAATCACGTCGTCATCGACGCAATCGTGGCTGGGAACGAGCCTGGTGAACGTGACCCTGATCGTCAGACAACCAATCTCGATAACCAGTATCACGAATGCAGCCATTCCATCTTTGGACCTTGCGGCCAGTACCGTCAGCCTGGCGCCTAGAAGCATGGCGACCATGGCGGGCACGAACTTAGCCGATGGCACGACCTCGACCGCGCCACCCTGGACGAACGCCCTGAGCGGAACCGAAGTCCACCTGGCCAGCCAAACGTGCTTCGATTCATCGTGCGACCTGGTTGCCGGTCTGATCTCGGTGAGCCCATCGCAGATCAACTTTCTGGTTCCCGATACGGCGGATACGGGACCGGTGACCTACCGCGTCATCCTCCTGCGGGATGGCCAGCGCATTGACAACCGGTACGCAGAGAACGGTCCGTGGCGCCTGATTATCGATCCATCCGGCACGGCAGACTATGACGTGGTTTTTCAGGTTGGATACGACTGCTTGTTCTCGGCCAGCCTGAGCGATCCGGCTGCCTGCGGTCTGTCATGGAATAGCGGTGAGGACAGGGGACCGGTTGGAAACATCACGGATGCACTAACCGGGCAATTGATTTCCCCTGAGAATCCGGTCTATCAAGGCCGGCTCATCACTTTGTGGATGACGGCTCTCGACGGAGGAGTGAGTCTGGATAGCGGGACCGGCCTATGGACAGCCAAGATCATCGCACCCATTGCCTTCGGTGTCGCTCAGTCGGGTAATGTTCTGACCAGCAGTTTCGTGAGCGCAATGCCGCTGTGGGCGGGCGAAGCGCCGGGGGTCATGGGACTGGATCAGGTGAACGTGGTCTTTCCGACTTGCGCCAACGCGCCAGCGAGCAGCGAGAAGCGGTATGACGCTTTCCTCAGCTACCTGAATGCGACCACGGGGAACACGGCGCGGATTTACCTGCCATTTGTCATCAGGCCGGGCGACCCGGATTGCGAGTGGTAGAGCGAAGGAGAAGCATGCGAGGCATCTTGCCGCTGCTGACACTGGGGTTCGCCAGCAGCATCGCGGCGCCGGCCGGGCCCCCCAGCAGCAGCGACGCGGACGTTCCGGTGGTCAACGCCGTGCTCAACAATTACAGCTTCATCGTGCCGGGCACGCCGAACTATGGTGACTACGGCATTGCGCCGGGCGCGATTTTTGCGATTTTCGGCACGGGTATGGCGTCGCCGGGCGCCCAGGCGGTGCTGCAGGACAGCACGAATGGCCTTCCTTTGACCTTGAATGGCGCCAGCGTGGCGGTGACGGTTGCCGGAATCACCGTGTACCCGGCGCTATATTACGCGACCGCCACGCAGATTGCGGCGGTGCTGCCTTCGAACACGCCGCTGGGAAACGCCGTTGCCACGGTGACATACAACGGATCCCCCAGCGCGCCGGCGCCATTTCAGGTGGTGGCAAGCGCCCTGGGGCTGGCCACCATGAGCGGCGACGGCACCGGCGAAGTGATTGCGACCGACGCGAACTACAACCTGATTACGCCCAGCCGATCCGCGGAGACGAGCCAGATCATCACGCTTTGGGGGTCGGGGCTGGGCGCCGACCTGGCGGAAAGCGACACCGCCTACCGCGCTCCGAACCAGATTACCAACATCCCGCTGATGGTATATGTCGACAGCAGTTCATTGCAGGTAGTGTGGGCGGGCAGAAGCGGCTATCCGGGGCTGGACCAAATCAACGTTCAACTGCCCGAACAGAGCGCCCCGGGGTGGGAACAAGTGTTTAGCGGCGGCTGTCTGGCTCAGTTGATCGCGGTAAGCGGTCTGAACAGCGTGCCGAGCAACAGCGTGACGCTGCCGCTGAGCCCCACGGGCGGCGCGTGCCCGCCATTCACCGCGATGCTGAGTCCTTACGGGAGGATTGCGGGGCCGGGGGGCATGGCGGAGCCGATTCAGGCTGCCGAAAACAGCTTCCGATAGGGGCGTTGCGGCGCCACGGTCAGGCGGTGAATCCGGCGATGGTTCCTTTCGCGAACACTTCGGCTCCGGCGGCGGCCTCGACCGGATAGATTTCGGGCATCACCTGGGTGGCGTGGCGATAGGCAGCCGAGACGGCGGCGCGGAAGGCGTCGGTAGTTGCCGCATCCACCAGGGCGACCATCGAACCGCCGAACCCGGCTCCGGCTTGACGCGCGCCGATGACTCCAGGCGCGGCGCGCATGGCCTCGATCATCGCCGACATGGGAGGCGAGCAGATCTGGTAAAGGTCTCTGGCGCCCGAAAACGAATCGGCGCAGAGCCGTGAGGCGGCGGAGCGGTCGCCCGCTTCGAGCGCGCGGGCGAGGGAGGCGGCGCGCGCGCTTTCGGCGACGATGAATTCGGATCGGCGTGCGACCTGGGCGGGGAGCTCGCGCCGCTTCAAGGCGAGCAGTTCCGGAGTGGCGTCGCGCAGGGCACTCACGCCCAGAATGGCGGCGGCGCGCTCGCAATCGGCGCGGCGCTGCGCGTATTCGCCGCCGGACAGCCTGCGCGGGCTCATGGTATTGCACACCACCACGCAAATGCCAGCGGCGATGCGCACCGCGCGGGACGAGAGGTCGCGGCAATCGAGCAGCAGCGCGCATCCTGCGCGGCCCAGACAAGCCGAGTACTGATCGAGGATTCCGCAGCGCACACCCACGAACTCATTCTCGGCCCTCTGGCACAGCAGCGCTTTTCGTTCCGGCGCCAAGCTCCAGCCGCCTAAGCCTTCAAACGCGGTGGCCACGGCGCACTCCAGCGCCGCCGACGAACTCAGCCCGCTTTCGAGCGGGACGGTGCTATGGATGACCGCGTCGCAGCCGGTGAGCGCGAGTCCCTCCGCGTGGAGGACAGCGGCGACGCCGCGCGCATAATTACACCATCTTGACCCGGCGATGGGATCGATCGAGTCCAAGGGGAACTCGTCGGTTGCGTCGAGGTTCATCGAATGCAGGCGCACGCGCCGGTCATTCGTACGCCGGGCAGCGATCCAGGTGTCCCGGCTGATCGGCAGGGTCAATACGAAACCCAAGTTGTAGTCGGTGTGGCTGCCCATCAGGTCGACCCGGCCCGGCGCGCGGGCCCAAGATTCGGGTTCGCCTGTGAATCGATCGCGAAAGCGAGCCGCGAGCAGGCTGGCGCGCGCGCGCAGATCCGCGGCCCGTTCAGCGCGCGGCTTCTTCGAAAGCATCGAGCATCGCCTCCACGTTGCGCGGGGGAATGTCGGACTGCATGCGGTGCGACGGCCCGAGCAGCAAGCCGGTTCCCCGCGGAGCCAAAGCACGGGCGCAGGCAACGGTGGCCGCGCGGACCTCATCCGCGCTGCCGTTCGGGAGCACTCCCTGGGTCGAAATTCCACCGTAAAAAGTCAACCGCTCTCCATACTCCTTGCGGAGCCAGGCATGCTCGAGCACCTCGGGCTGGACCGGGTTGAGCGCGGTCAACCCGATCTCGACCAGGTCCGGCAGAATCGCGCGGATGTCGCCATCGGAGTGCAGGATGACCGGAAGTCCGGCATCGACAAAAACCGCAAACAGCTTGGCAAGCCGCGGTTTGATGAGGCTTCGCCAGAGCCGGGGCGAAAACAGCATGCCGCGCTGGGCGCCGTAGTCGTCGCCGACATAGCCGCCGTCGACGCCGGCAGAGACGAATCTGGCGGCGAGTTTGACCTGGATGTCCACGATGCGGTCCAGGAGATCTTCGACCCAGCCGGGGCGCTCGAGCATATCCATGAGCAAGGCATCGAAACCGCGCAGCGACCAGGCCCGCTCAAAGAGGCAGATGCCGAGGTTCGGGGCAATGAAGCAGTCCTCCCCGCGGCGGATGGTCTCGACCGCGGTGCGCAGAATCGGGCCGGCATTCGGATCGGGCCAGGGAAAGCGGTCGAGGTCCAGCGATTCTTTGAGCGGGGAAAAGGCGTGCCAGTATCCCTCGGTGCGCGTGTCCCATCCCGCTCCCCACCAATCGAATTCGACGGATCCATCCGCATTGGCGCGCCGGGGGTGGTCGACATCGACGCGCAGAAGGTGATTGCCGAGACGGTCCGGCAGCTCCGGCTCGGCGACCGCGAAGTGCCGGGACAGCAGGCGGCCCATGGGCCGCGTGTAGTTACATTGCGTCGGGAGCCGGTCAAGCGGCTCGCGCCTGAGAGCGCGAAGCAACCGCTGCTTCCGAGATAAGCTGCCAGCCATATGGTTTACCAGAAAGCCAGGTTCAAACCGACGAAAACGGCGGCGACCACCGCCGCCGCGAAAATGGGCCGGCGATAAATGGGAGCCGCTGCTTCCGACGGCAGCGCGGTGAAGCCGTATACCAGGCCCTGCAGTTCCGAAGCCGGTTTCGGGCGCGTCACCAGGCTGACCACAACGGTGACGACCACACACACCAGCCAGGACCAGATGAAACGGTACAGGTTCTCGGCCATGGCCTTGGCGCTCGAGGAGAGGGCGAGAATCGCCAATGCATGGGGATGGATTCTCACCAACAGCCAGAGCAGGATGGAGGACAGGGTTCCGGCCAAGAGCCCCCAGAATCCTCCGGCGGGGGTGGCCCGGCTCCACAGCATTCCCAGGATTACCGTGCCAAAGAGGGGAATGATGAAGAAGCCAAACAGCGCCTGGACGTAATCCATGATGCTGGCGAATTGCATGACCAGGTAAGCAGCGCCGATGCTGGCAACCAGGCCGGTGATGGTGCACCAGCGGCCGATGCTGAGGCATTTGGCATCATCGGCTGCGCGGTTCAACACCGGGCGGTAGATGTCGTAGGTCCACACGGTGGCAAAGGCGCTGATGTTGCCCGCCATTCCGGACATGAAGCCGGCGATGAGCGCGGTGACGCCGATGCCCAGGAAGCCGGGGCCGAGATAGCGCGCCATCATCAGCGGCATGACTTCATTGAAGCTATGGCCCCCGGTGGCGAGGGCCTCGGTTTCCCCGGTCAGCTTGACGGGAAGCACGGCGAGCCCCAGCAAGCCGGGCAGAATCACGATGGCCGGCAGCAGCATCTTGAAAGCGGCGCCGATGGTGGTAGCGACCCTTGCCGAGCGCAAGTCTCGCGCCGCCATGACGCGCTGCACGACCAGAAAATCGGTGGTCCAGTAGCCGAAAGCGCCGATCAGGCCGAGGCCGAAGACCATTCCGGTCCAGTGCACGCCCATAGGATTCTGCGCCGCCGACCCCATGTTCCGCCACATGTGGATGTAGTCCTCGAAAGGAACGCGGTGGGCGATGCGCGCCAGCATGCCGCTCCACCCGCCGGTTTCGATCAAGCCGAAAATGGGGATCGAGATGGTGCCGGCCCAGATGAGAACGAATTGAACGACTTCATTGACGATGGCGGAAAGCAACCCGCCCAATGCGACATAGACGCCTACGGTGAGGGTGGAAACCAGGATGCTGAAGTTGATGTCCCACCCGAGGATGACGCGCATCACCATGGCCATGGAGAACATGTTGATTCCGCTCATGAGCACCGTCATGGCGGCGAACGAAAAGGCGGAAAGCAGGCGCGTGCCCTCGCCGTAGCGGAGCTTCAGGTATCCCGGCACGGAGCGCGCCTTGGACACGTAGTAGAAGGGGATCATCACGATGCCCAGGAAGAGCATCGCCGGAACGGCTCCGATCCAGTACCAATGCGCGGCCAGCATGCCGTATTGATAAGCCGAGGCGGACCAACCCAGCAGTTCCAGCGTGCCAAGATTCGCGGCAACGAAACTCAGGCCCGCGACCCAGGAACCAACGCCTTTGCCGGCGAAAAAAAAGTCGCGGCTGGCGTGAACCCTGCGTTTCAAATAGACACCGATGCCCAAAACCACGGCGAAATACGCGCAGATGACGAGGACATCGGCGGGGGCCAGGGTGAGCAGCCGGGACGGCCTGCCCGATGGAGCGGCGGCCGAGCCGGCGCGCGCGGCCGGGCCGAAGGCGAGCACTGCGGCCGAGACGACGAACTGCGCGGCGCCGCGCCGGATTGACCTCGAGGGGCTCACAGCATCTCTCGCGAAACAGGGGGAGCCTTCACTGATCCAGAAAACACCACTCAGATGCTAGCAGCCTGCGCCGTCCCGGGCATCGCCGATTGAACCGGCAGCGCGAGCGATTGGTCCGCGAATCCGGCTCACGGCTGAGTGCCGCCACGCACACGGGATTGCACTCGTGATACAAATCGGCTGTGAGCCAGCCCAGCCGATCGCCACGGGAGAGGTTGCGCGCCGCGCTGGGTCACCGCGAACCGGATCGGATCCCCCTGGACTTTGGGAGCACTTCGGTAACCGGCATTCATGTGAGTTGCGTAGCGGCGCTGCGCGACTACTACGGGCTGGCGCGGCGGCCGGTGAAAGTTCACGAACCCTACCAGATGCTGGGCCTGGTGGAGGACGATCTGCGCGCGGCCATGGGGCTCGATGTGGTGGGCGTGTTTCCGGCGAAAACGATGTTCGGTTTTCCCGCGATGAACTGGAAGGAGTGGAGATTTCGCGGCCTGGAGGTTCTGGTGCCGGGCGATTTTCGGACCCGGACGGAGCCGGGCGGCGACATCCTGATTTATCCCGAGGGCGATGAAACCGCGGCGCCGAGCGGGCGCATGCCGCTGGGCAGCGCCTTCTTCGACGCCATCATCCGGCAGCCGGAGATCGACGAGGAGAAGCTCGACCCATCGGACAACCTGGAAGAGTTCGGCCCAATTTCCGAGAGCGATCTGGACCAGATCGAGAGGTCTGTTTGCGCGGCCGCAGGCAGCGGCTACGGGGTGGCGGCAACGTTTGGAGGCACGGCGTTCGGCGATATTGCTCTGGTGCCCGCGCCGTTTCTGAAGACCCCGCGGGGCATTCGCGATGTCACGGAATGGTACATGTCGACGCGGACGCGGCGCAGTTATATCCAGAGCGTTTTCGAACGGCAGTGTGAGATCGGCATCGGAAACCTGGCGCGCATCCACGCCCGCATTGGGGACGCGGTGGACTGCGTCTTCCTCTGCGGCACCGACTTTGGAACGCAGACTTCGGCGTTCTGCTCGGCCGCCACATTCCGCGAGCTGTGGCTGCCTTACTATAAACGGGTCAACGACTGGGTGCACGCCCACACTGCCTGGAAATGTTTCAAACATTCCTGTGGCAGCGTGGAGCGGTTTTTCGAGAGCTTTATCGAGGCTGGGTTCGACATTATCAACCCGGTTCAGTGTTCGGCGGCGGGGATGGAGCCGGCCGCGCTGAAGCGGAAATACGGCTCGCGCCTGGTGTTCTGGGGCGGGGGCGCCGATACCCAGAAGACGCTGCCGTTCGGCACCCCGGAGGAGGTGCGGGAGGAAGTGTTTCGCCGCTGCGAAATCTTTGCGCGCGGCGGCGGGTTCGTATTCAACTCGGTCCACAACCTGCAAGCGGGGACGCCGGTGGAGAACATCGCCGCCATGTTGAATGCGGTCCATCAATTCAACGGAGTTTTGCATGCCTGATCTGGACAAATTGCATGAAGCCGTGATCGAGGGAGACTGGAAGACGGCAGCCGAGGTAACGCGGGCCGCCATCGCCGCGGGCGTGGAGCCGCTGACGATCGTGACCGGATACCTGGTGCGGGCGATGGACGAGGTGGGCCGGCGCTTCGAGTGCGAAGAATATTTCGTGCCCGAGATGCTGCTTTCGGCGCGGGCGATGAAGGCGTCGATGGAGATTGTCCGGCCGCTGCTGGCGGCAAGCGGGGCCAGGCCGGCGGGACGCGTGGTGATTGGGACGGTAAAGGGCGACCTGCACGACATTGGGAAGAACCTGGTGGCGTCGATGCTGGAGGGCGGCGGCTTCGAGGTGATTGACCTTGGGGCCGACGTTGCGCCGGAGCGGTTCCTGGAGGCGGCGACCGCGCGCGATGCCAACCTGATCGCGCTCTCAGCCCTGCTGACGGTGACCATGCCGTCGATGAAGACCACGGTCGATGTCTTTCGTGCCGCGGGAATGCGCGAAAAGGTGAAGATCATGGTGGGCGGCGCGCCGGTGACGCAGCAGTACGCGGACGCGATTGGAGCGGACGGTTATGGCGAAAGCGCCGCGGCCGCAGTGGCGCTGGCGCGCAAGCTGGTGGCCGCGTGAACCGTCTGCACGACTGGCTGGCGGACGGCCCGCTGATCACGGACGGAGCGTGGGGGACCGAGTTGCAGGCGCGCGGGCTAGCGGCGGGCACGCCGCCGGACACCTGGAACCTGAGTCATCCCGAGCGCGTGGAAGAGGTGGCGCGCGCCTATGTAGAGGCGGGCAGCCAGGTGATTCTGAGCAACACTTTCCGGGCCAACGCGATCGCCATGGAGGGCGATCTGGAGGCGATCAATCGCGCCGGTGTGTCGATCTCAAAGCGGGCTGCCGGCGGGCGGGCGCTGGTTTTCGCTTCAATCGGGCCCACCGGCAAGATGCTCATTGCCGGGGAAATCACCAGAGAGCAGGCGGCGGCAGCTTTCGCCGCGCAGGCCGCGGCCCTGTGCGCGGCGGGGGCGGACGCACTACTGGTGGAAACGATGAGCTCGATGGAGGAGGCCGGAATCGCCGCGGCGGCGGCAAGGAGCACGGGGCTGCCGGTCATCGTTTCTTTCGCGTTCGATTCGGGCAAGATGAAAGACCGCACGATGATGGGGGCCACGCCGGAGGAAGTAGCGGCGGCGATGGCGGACGCGGGCGCGGATGCGGTGGGGGCAAACTGCGGCGTCGGCGTGGAAAATGCCGCCGCGATCTGCCGGCGGCTGCGCGCGGCGTGCGATCTGCCGATTTGGATCAAGCCGAATGCCGGTTTGCCGACGCTGCACGGTACGGCGGTTCGCTATGCCGCATCGGCGGAGTTCTTCGCCTCGCACTACGCGGCCTTGCGCGAGGCCGGCGCCTCATTTCTGGGCGGCTGCTGCGGTTCCACGCCCGAGTTCATTCGCGCCCTGGTGCACGCCCGATGCGCCTCAAGCTGATCAGTTGCGAAGTTTTGTTCCGCGAAATGTGCGATGCTTGCGCACATTCGCGGCACCAGGTGGACCTGGAGTTTTTGCCCAAGGGGCTGCACGACCTGGGGGGCAAACCGATGGCGGCGAAGATTCAGGAAGCCGTGGACCAGACGCCGGAGGGCGTCTATGACGCGATTTTGCTGGGCTACGGGCTTTGCGGCAACGGTCTCGACGGGTTGGCCGCGCGGCATACTCGCCTGGTGCTGCCCCGCGCGCACGACTGCATTGCGCTGCTGATGGGCAGCCGCGAACGTTATCAGACGTATTTCGAAGCCAACCCCGGGACTTATTACCGCTCGACCGGATGGTCGGAGCGCGGGAAGGGTTTGCAGCAGCTGACGCATGAGACGGTGGGGTTCGACGAATCGCTCGAAGCGATGATCGGCAAATACGGCGAGGACAACGGGCGCTACCTTTACGCAGAGATGACGCGCTACCGCTCGCAGTACCGGAAGCTGGCGTTCATCGAGACGGGGCTGGAAGCCGGGGGAACATTGATGGACGAGGCAGCCGCGGAAGCCGCGGAGCATGGGTGGGCTTTCGAACGGCTGGCGGGTGACCTGGCGTGGGTGCGGCGCCTGGTGGGAGGCCAGTGGCCGGAAACGGAGTTCGTGATTGCCGCCCCCGGCCGGCGCATCGCGGCCAGTTTTGATTCGGGCGTGATCAAGGTGCAGGGATGACGGGTAAGGAGCGGGTTCTGGCGAAATTGCGCGGCGAGCCGACCGATTCGCTGCCGCTGATGCCCATCACCATGATGTTCGCGGCCGACCTCGCCGGAGTGCGCTACGCCGACTATGCGCGCGACCACCGCGTGCTGGCGGATGCGCAGGCAGAGGCGGCGGAACGCTTCGGGTTCGACCAGGTTTCGGTGATTTCCGACCCGGCGCGCGAAGCGTCCGACCTGGGCGCCGCGGTGGAATGGTTCGACAACCAGCCGCCGGCGATAGTGGAGAGCCGGGCACTGCTCGATGAGAAAAGCAAGCTGGCCGGTTTGCGCTCGCCGGACGCGGCTGCGCCGGGTCGAATGCGCGATCGCGTAGAAGCAGTGCGGTCGCTGGCGGAGCGCGGCGGCGCCACCAGGATGGTCGAAGGGTGGGTGGAAGGGCCGTGCGCGATGAGCGCCGACCTGCGCGGGCTCAATACGCTAATGCTGGACTTCTTCGACGATGCGCCTTTTGTGGAAGCGCTTTTCGACTTCGTGGTGCGCATGGAGACCGAGTTTGCGCGCGCGCAGGTGGAAGCGGGCGCAACCCTGGTGGGTGTGGGCGATGCCGCGGCTTCCCTGGTCGGGCCGAAGCTGTACGCGCGGTTTGTGCTGCCCTGCGAGAAGCGGCTGATCGCGGCGATTCACGCGCTGGGCGTTCCCGTGCGGCTGCACATCTGCGGCAACACGCGGCGCATTGTGGAAGGCATGGGGGAGACGGGCGCTGAAATCATCGATCTGGATTATCCGACGCCGCTCGGCCACGCGCGCCGGGCGATGCGGGAAACCCAGGTGCTGCTGGGCAATATCGACCCGGTGCGGGAGCTGCGCGACGGCACCCCCGCATCGGTGGAAGCTGCGCTCGAAGAGTGCTACCGGCAGGCGGGCGCGGCATACATTTGCGGAGCGGGATGCGAGGTGCCGCGCGGCACGCCCGCGGCCAATCTGGAAGCCATGACCCGGTTTGCACGCAGCCGCTCGTGAAACTCGCGCTCCATCCCCGCCCGCCACAGACGCTGGCGGACCAGCTCTTCGCTGCCGGCGTCGAGTTCCCCTGCGGCGGCGAGAGCGCGTGCGGCGGCTGCAAGGTGAGAGTTCTGGAAGGCGACGTGGCCGTGACCGCCCGAATGCGTGAGGCGCTCAGCGGAGATGAACTTGCCGGGGGCTGGCGCCTGGCGTGCGGCGCCTCCGCCACCGGGCCGGTGGTGATCGAAGTGGACCAGTGGTCGCCGCGCGTACTCACCGACGAGGCTGCCGTGCCGATCGAGCCGCGCAAGGGACTCGGTGCGGCGATCGATCTCGGCACCACCACGCTGGTGGCCCAGCTGGTGGACCTGGGCAGCGGCGAAGTTTTGCGCGTGGAGACGGCGCTGAACCCCCAGGCGCGCTACGGGGCCGATGTGATGAGCCGTTTGCAGCATGACCTGCGCCACCCGGGCGAACTGGGCCGGCTGATCCGCGAGAAGCTTGGGAGGATGCTGGGCGGACAACCGCTGTGCGAGGTGCTGGTGGCGGGCAACACGGCGATGCACCATCTCTTCTGCGGCCTGGATGTAGAGCCGTTGACGCGCGCACCGTTCCTCTCGCCCACGCTGGGCGGCTACCGCTTCGCGAGCCGCGACCTGGGATGGGCGGGGCCGGCCGAGTTCCTGCCGTGTCTTGGCGGGTTCGTCGGCAGCGACCTGCTGTGCGGCATTGTGGCCACGCACCTGGACGAGCAAGCGCGGCCCCAGGCTCTGTGCGACATCGGCACGAACGGCGAGGTGGTGGTGGGTTCGTCGCGCGGGATCGTGTATGCATCCACGGCAGCCGGCCCGGCGTTTGAGGGCGGCCGGATCGGCGCGGGGATGCGCGCGGGCACGGGCGCGATCGATACCGCGCAGGTGCGCGACGGCGTCCTCGAGTGCCACGTAATTGGCGGCGGCAGCGCGCGCGGCGTTTGCGGCAGCGGGCTGGTGGACGCCGTGGCGTGCGGGATCGAACTGGCCGTGGTCGGCGCCAATGGCCGCCTGGCCCGTGCCGGCACGCGCTTGCCCCTGGCGCGCGGCGTCTTTTTGACACAGAGCGACATTCGCGAATTGCAGCTGGCCAAGGGCGCGATGGCGGCAGGCCTGCGTGCGCTCGCGGGCGGAGGTGTCGAAAAGCTCTACCTGGCGGGCGCGTTCGGCAATTATATCCGCCCGATGAGCGCGCGGGCGATTGGGCTGCTGCCCGATGACGTGACGGTGGAGCCCATTGGCAACAGCGCGTTGCGCGGCGTGCGCGGAATGCTGCTTACGCCTTCGACGCGCCGGGCCCGCTCGGAGAAGATTGCAGCTATGTCACGGCATGTCGAGCTCGCCGCCATTCCCGATTTCGCATATCGATACGCTGAAATGATGGCTCTCGCCCGTTATCGCCTGGGCGAATAGATGTGCGCAGCCGGCCGGGCGTTTGTGACTCGCCGCTTCTCATGGCCGAGCGCCGGCGGAAATCGCACGCCTTCGCCGCGGCCTGCCCGGTCCAACGCGCTATCTGGCCGCCCGACCGGGTCAAAGCCGCCGCTTACTGCTGTGGCAACACGACGCGCACGCGACGCTCGCGGTTCAGCTGCTGGGTAAGCGGGCGGTCGATGGAGCTCAACGGCACCTGTTTTTCCTGGTGATCCATGGTGACGTAATGTAAGGTGTTACCGGTGATCGCATAGGAAGCGGCCGCCTGAATTCCTCCATCCTTCATTGCGAACAGGTAAATGGGGGAGGAATTGGCAGCGCTTTCGCCGGCGCCGGCCACTTCCTGTCCATACTGGTCGTAAGAGTGGGTTGCCGGATGTGCCTGGTTAGCATAAGTTGCCGATGCCGGAGCCTGCGCGGGAGGATCGGGGGAGTAAGCTACGGCGGGACCCGGTGTGTAGGCATAACCGGGGTCAGCGTAAGTGTCCGAATAATCGTAATCGTAGGGATCGCCATAATAGTATCCCGAATAGTAACCCGGCCAGTAGGAGTAACCGTATCCCCACCACGGATAGCCCCAGCCCCAACCGTAATAAGGCCAGAAGCCTCCGCGGTATCCATAGTAGCCGCGGCCGTAACCGTATCCGCCGTAGCCGTAGCCGCGGCTGCCACCATAGCCGTAGCCGCGGGTGCCACCGTAGCCGTAGCCCCGGCTGCCACCGTAGCCGTAGCCGCCGCGATATGCCGAGCCGACCGATCCGCCGCTGTGAAATCCGCCGCCCACGCTTGCGTGGCTGAACCCGCCACCGCCGTGAAACCCACCGCCTCCACCGCCGTGTCCGCCGCCACCGCGCTGCGCCATGGCGCACCAGGCGAGCACGGTGAACGAAAGGGTAATTCTGAATAGGGCCCTCATGCAACTGTTCCTCTACCCGCAGGTTACCGCCGGACGGACGAATTGCGCAAGCCGGCGGTTGTGGGCGTTACGAATCAGCGCGATGCAGCCGTGAGCCCCAGCCTCAAGGGCAGGACCGGCTCGAAGGCGGTGCCGGGCGGACAATTTGTGCTAAATTGCACGAGTAAGCACAGGTAGATCGGCGAGTGAAACGATTCCCCTTTCTGGATTGGATGCGCGGATTGGCTGTGGTCGTCATGATTCAGTGCCACGCGTTCAACGCCTTTGTCCGGATGGATCTGCGCGGCGGCGGACCCTACGTGCTGTCGCAGTTCATCGGCGGCATGGCAGCGCCGCTGTTTTTGTTCATGGCGGGAATGACGACGGCGTTCCAGATGGAAAGCCTGGCGCGGCGCGAATCCCGTCCCGGGCGCCGCTGGGTGGCTGCGCTGCGGCGGGCAGGGTATATCATGGGGATCGCCCTCCTGTTCCGCTTCACGAACTGGCTGGGCAGCTATCCCGGCGGCAGCCTGCAAGAGCTGACCAAGGTGGACATCCTCAATTGCATGGCGCTGGCGATGGCGGTCTTCGCGGCGGCGGCGGCGTTGGGAGATGAAGGGCGCATGCGGTTCGCGTTGCTCGGCGGCGTGGCGGTGGCGGTGCTTTCGCCGCTGATGGCGAGTCTGCCCTGGGACGGCGCACCGGCGCTGTTGCGCGAGTACCTGGTGCCGGGCGCCGGCCGTGGACGTTTTCCCTTTTTCCCGTGCGCCTCATATCTGGGCTTGGGCATTGCGGCCGGGCTGGCGGTGAAGCGCACCGCGGCAGAACGGATGGACAGGCTGATGCAGTGGGCGGTTCTCATCGGCTTCGCGCTGATTTTCACCAGCCAGTATTTTTCCAATCTGCCCTACTCCCTCTACCCGCAATCCAATTTCTGGACCAACAGCCCGGCGTTGATATTGATTCGCACGGGCGTCATTCTGGCGTTCCTCGCCGGTTCGTACCTCTGGACCGAATACGGCGCAGGCAGCGGCTGGAGTTGGATGCAGACGCTGGGCAAGACCTCACTGATGGTGTATTGGGTGCACGTGGTGATCGTCTACGGCGGGTGGACGAAATTCCTGCGTCACAACCTGACGATTCCGCAGACGGCCGTAGCCACCTTGATGTTGACGGCGATGATGGCCGGATTGGCCGCCGCCAAGCTTTGGTGGACAGGCCGGCGCACGGCGCCGCCGCAACGCGTGCCGGTTGCGGTGCAAGCTTGAACGGTTTCACATTGCGGAGTGTTGTTTGAGAATCGGGTCGACCAGTGTCACCACTTTGGCGGCAATCTCCTCCGGCGCGCAGCGCCTGGGGGTTTGCGCCCATTCCTTGGCGGCGCCGTAGATCGCCCAACTGGCCGCCGCGGCGATCAACCCGGGGCCGATCGCATTCTCCGACCGATACCGCTTGAGCCCCTCGAGGAGCATGTTCCGCACCACGGCGATGATTGCGGACTCCATGTGCGGCTCGAGTTGCCGCCGTCTCCTGGGACCCTGCAGCTGCGCCAGGTAATGACAGACCGCCAGTACGATCGCGTTGACCGCAGTCGCGCAGTCGAACCGCACCTTTCTCTCGGCCAGCAGCTCGTGAAAGCGGCTCCCAACCATGCATTCCAGAAGGGCAAACTTGTCCGGGTAGTGGTCGTAGAAGGTGGCGCGGTTCAGGGTGGCCCGGCCGGTGATGTCCTGCACGGAGATTTCATCGAACCCCTTCGTTTTCAGGAGCGTTTCCAGGGACTGCTGGAGCAAACGGCGGGTGCGCAGGATGCGGGGATCGAGCGTCTGGCAGCTTTTCCCAGCCATATCGGTTTTCCCAGGTTACCAGATGCCCAGGCTTGGCTGTTGCGAAAACAACATACGTCGTTTTATCTGAATCAACATATGTCGGGTAAGCATCATATGTCGTGAAAGAGAGAGAAACCGATGGCAACCCTGCTTCGAATCGACTCGAGTCCTCTGGGGAGTGAGGCGTCATTTAGCCGGCAGCTCACCGGGGAGTTCGTTAAGGAATGGCGGCGGGCGCATCCGGGCGGCAAGGTGATTAACCGCGACCTCGCCGCCACCGAACTGCGGCCGGTGAATGCCGAGTGGATCGGCGCCGCTTACACCCCCGAGGGCAGCCGCACGGCGCGCCAGCGCGAGGTGCTCGCGACCTCCGATGAATTGATTGCCGAGCTCCAGGCGGCGGGCGAGTATGTGGTCGGCGTCCCGATGCACAATTTCTCGATCCCCTCGGTGCTCAAGCTCTGGATTGACCAGGTGGCGCGCGCCGGAAAGACCTTCACTTATGAAAACGGCACGCCCGCGGGCCTGCTTGCCGACAAGAAGGCGACCTTCATAACGGCTTCGGGTGGCGTGTACGAACCCGGTTCGCCGGCGTCCTCGATGAACTTCGTCGAGCCGTACCTGCGGTCGGTCTTCGGATTCATGGGGGTCACCGGCACGCGCTTCGTGAATGCGGGAGGAACCGGCAAACTCCGCTACGGGGTGGATCGCCAAGCGATCCTGGAACCTGCGCTGGCATCGATCCACGAGCAATTCCAGGCGGCGTGAGCCGCGCGGCGGAATCGCCCGGACCGGCGCCCGTGGGCAACGATCAGTTCTCGGACGGTCTTTCCACGTGATCGATCAACAGGACATCGACTGGGCCTTTGGTGGATTCCAGCCTCAGGCCGAGCTGCTCCTGGATGGCGGCGAAAATGCCGGGCGGGCTGGACGGGTCGGCTGGCGGCGGGCTGCTGGAATCGCCCTGCCCGACGGCGCGCGGGAGCCCGGCCACGGCCTCATCGGGGCTGAAGTCCAGGCGGAGATCGAAGGCGCCGGTGAATCCGGTTCTGTCCAGCACAGGGCGGCCCAGCACCATCGAGAGTATCCGGATGAACTCCGGCATGAGTACTTTCCCACCCTGCATCCGTACGCCAAAGGATTCGCCCATCACGCCGACTTTGCCGCAGGCGCGACCCGGCGGATGCTGGCCTGGCGCGGGTAGCGGCGGCAAGTCCGCGTTCGGATCGAGTGGAACGCAGGTGTCGTCTTTTGCCGGAGGCAGTTTGAGGCCGGCTTTCGCCACGGTGAGCGCATAAACCGGGAGCTGTTTGGTCTCGCGGTGGATCTTCAGCTGGAACCGGTCCTCCAGAAGCGACCGCAGCATGAGGAGAATCTGGGCATGACTGGCCGTGCCATTCCCCTTCGCCTCGATGTTATAGCCGTCGGTTTTTACCCAGCCCGGACCTCCCGAGATTTGGAATGCCTGGACGCTATAGGCGTTCTGCATCAACAGCTGCAGCGGAGCGTTTTCCGCGGTGAGCCCGCCGTTGTGGGGCCGCACCATCATGAGGCCGGGGTGTGCGATATTCTGCCTGACCGACGCGACGTCAAATTGCGGCGCGGCGCCGGACTGGCCGAACAAGCCGATCGCGGTGATGGCGAGAAGAATCGCGGTCACAGCGGCTCCCAGCCCGGAACGGGTTTGCGCTGCCGGCCGGGATTCGCCCAACAAAATGGCGATGCGGCCCGCCAGCGAGCCGCCGTTGGCGGCGAGGGCGGCATGGCCGTGGAGCGGACGGTACGATTCCAGCTTGAGCAGGGCGCGCGCATAAGTGAGCACATCGCCGCTCGCCTGCGCGGCCACGTCGTCGCAGCACAGCTCCCGTTCGGCGCGAATGTGCCCGGACACCCACCAGACCGCAGGATGGTAGAACAAGAGCGCCTCGGCGATGCTCTGCAACATGTTGACCAGGTAGTCGTGCCGCCGGATGTGCGCCAGCTCGTGAAGCAGCAGCGCTTCCATCTGCTCCACCGGCAAGCCGGCAAGGGCGGCGGCAGGGACCAGCACGACGGGGCGCAGCCAGCCGACGACGACCGGCACTTCGACTAAAGCGGACACCAGCAGCCGCACAGGGCGTGAGAGGCCGATCCGCGCGGCAAGGCGACTGAGTGTCCGCCGCCATTCTGCGGGGGCAGGCCGCACCAGAGTGGACCGGATGCGCGCGGCGACCGCCCATCCGCCTATCAAACGCACCCAGAATGCCAGCGCGCCGGCCAGCCAGAAGACAACCACGCAAGGCAGCAGCTGCCCCCTCCAAACTCCGAAGACGGCCCCGTCGGCGGCGGCCGGCAAAGCGATCGGCAGCACCGGGGCCGCGGCAGTGGCAGTCGCGGCGCGGCCGGCGGCAACAACCGCAACCGTGCCGGCGCGAGCCGGGCCGATCGCCCACCAGGTGACGCAGGGAGCGGCCATCATGACGGCCAGCGCCGCGCAAGCGAGGATATAGCGCGCATTCCGGCCGGCCGAGTGCGCCATGCTCTGGCGCGCGCCGGCATAGAGGGCCGCAATCACTGCGCCCTGCCAGAGAAAATGGACCAGCGTCCAGCCGAGGCGCTGCACCCACAGCTGGGCCGAGAGGAACTGGATGGCGTTCATCGCGAGCGTCCTTTCCTTTGCGCAAACTCTTCGACCATTTTGCGGATTTCGGCCAACTCCTGCGGTGAAGCCGGCTCCGCCGCCAGAGCGCCCATCACGAGCCCTTTAGCGGACCCACCGAAGACCCGCTTCAAAAGGTCGCCGGCGATCTGCCTCTGGGTTCGTTCCCTGGGCGTGCCAGCCCGGTAGACGTGCGACCGAAATCGCTCGCTGCGCGTGAGCAAGCCCTTCTCCATCATCAATTGCATCTGCTTCAGCGTGGTGGTGTAGCCGCAACGCTTGCCGAGCTCCTGGTGGACCTCGCGCACGGTCGCCGGACCCAAGCGCCAGAGCACCGCCAGAATGTCGATTTCGGCGCCCGTGGGAAGCGGCGGGGTGTTGGGCCGGCGGTCCGAACCGGTGAGTGCCATGCGGCAAGCTTACGACGATTTAAAACGTATGTCAACGATTTAAATCGTACATCGGGACCGGCGGCCGATGGAGCCGGTTGGGGAGAGACATTCCGCGCGCCGCGGGGAGGGGGGAGCGGGCCGGGCACGCCCGGGCGCTACGGTTTCTCGTCTTCCCCGGGGAACATCTGGTGGGTGAGGTCCTCGACCTTCCTTTGGCGCGACGCGTCCCACCAGCCGGCGGCGAATGCGGCCGCGGCGAGACCCCAAATCGCCAGGTCCGTGATATCGAGCGAATGGCGCAGCGCCACGGCGCCGAGACAGATCAGAGTGCGAAAGAGCCAGCCGTAGAAGTGCGCCCGCTTCGACCGGCCCTGGCGCACGCCCACCAGGGCGCGTGCCAGCATGTGTGCGCAGCCGATGCCGATGATGCCCACCATGCCGCGCAATAACTCGAATGACATCTGTACCTAACATGCCCCAGCACGCAACCGGTTGCAAGCCGGCGGGAATGCGCGGACGACTCCGCGCCCGCCGAGGGCGTTCGCCGGCGGTGCGGCCCCTGGGAACGGCGCCTCTTCGTTTCGTGTTGCGCGCGGGGCCGTGCGGCCGGAGTATACTCGTTTCGAAAGAGGTGACCAAGATGAGTCGTACCTGGATATGCTGCCTCGCCGCAGGTGTTGCCCTGGCGGCTCCGCAAAAGTATAACAGCCCCGCCGCGACCACCACGGTGTCGTTCGGCGACAAACAGATCCGCATCAGCTATCATGCGCCCTCGATGCATGGCCGCAAGATCTTCGGCGGCCTCGTTCCCTTTGGACAGGTGTGGCGCGCCGGCGCCAATCAGGCCACGCTGCTGCACACCGATGTCGATCTCACGATCGGCGGGCTGGCCGTGCCGAAGGGCGATTACTCGCTCTACATACTGCCCGAGGAAGAAAAGTGGACGCTGATTATCAATAAGCAGACGGGACAGTGGGGGATCAAGATGGGCGGGGCGACCACGGACGATCCAGCTCAGGACCTGGGCCGTGTTGACATGAAAATGAGCAAGCCCGGCGCGCCGGTCGAGACGTTTGCCATCACGCTGAGCAAGGAAGGTGAAAAAGGCGGGCTGGCAATGTCCTGGGAGGATACGGTAGCCACGGTCGAGTTCTCGGTCAAGTAAGGATTTCGCCGCAGGCGACCGGTTTCGCGGGTTGCGGCTCCGCAAAGGAGCCGTGGCCGAAAAAGGGAGGAGTTGACAGGGTTATCGGGGAGCGAGCCCGAGGGTGCCTCCCGGCGCAGCGGCTTCAGCCGGCCGCTCCCGCTTCTCAAACCGGTACACCTCGAAGGTTGCGCGGCCGTGCGTATCGCGCACGATCCGAAGGAAGTGGTGTTCGAAACCGGCGGCGCCGGCAAAGCGGTCGAGCTGCGGACGGATCGCGGGAAAGAACTCCATATCGGGTACGTGCGTGACCCAGACCGCGCCCGGGCGAGCGATCATGCCGGTCAGCCTTTCACGGTCACCGGGACTCATGTCCGGCGCGGGAACGGGATCCATGCCTACGCGCAGCGGGATGGTGCCCCGGCCGGTCAGGCGGAGGTTTTCGAAAATGTTCCAGTCGGCGCAGTAGACGGCGGCTGGCTGCGCTGCGATCAGGTCGTTCGACAGCGGGAAAATTGCGTCGCTCCAGGTTCGGCTGCCGCCGTTGCGGACTGATTTCCAGAAGTACTCGTTGGTGACCAGAACGTCCGAGCCGACCAGCACTGCCAACATGCCGGCAAGTGCCATCATTCCGGCACGGCCGAGCCGCCGGGAGGCGGTCGCGAAAGATACCGCCATCACCATCGCCGGCAAAGGCCACAGCAAAATCGTGTGATGGACGCTGCCGCCGGCCGACGGGGTGGTGACCATTTGCACCCAGGCAACTGCCATGGCGATGAGGGCGAACAGGATGGCGCGCAGTTCCCTTCCCCGCGCCAGGGTCGCCAGCGCCAGCGCAAGGAGCAGAGCGTAGAGCTGGAGGCTGTGGCGCGGATGGCCGAAAGCCTGGGAGACCTCTGAGCTCAGGCGCTCGAGCGGGCCGGCCGCGCCGTGCGGCGCCGCAGTTTCCTCGTCTTCGGCGATCATGTACCCAAACAACCCGTTCCCACTGACGGTCCGCCGGAGAGTTTCGACCTTCTCCGGCAAATGCTCCACGGTGCGGCCCGCATGGTCGCGGACTACCGCAAAGCGATCGTGCACGGTAGAGAGTGCCGGGGGTAGCGCGCCGGCGAAAAAAGCGAGCGCAGCGATTGCCAGCCGACGCCAGTTACACAGCACGCGGATTTGCCGGGGAACGGTGACCAGGGCGGCAATGGCCAGCCCCGAGAGCATCCACAGTGCCAGCATCTTGTCCCAAACGGCGAGGCCGCAAAGGAAGAAGCCGGCGGCCAGCCAGACGGAGCTGGCCGAACGGTGAAACTTGACCAGCGCGAGCAGGCCGGCGCCGATCAAGAGGTGCTGCAGCGCGACCGGGCCCCAGTCGAAAGTCGTGGTCAGGAGATACTGCGAATCGGCGGCCAGAACGATACATCCGATCACCGCTGCGCGGACGCCGACAGTCGCGCGAAGGAAGCAGTAGAAGAGCCAGATACTGGCGGCCCCTGCCAGGACCGCGGGAAGGCGCAAGGGCCAGTTCCCGGTGCCCCAGAAATGAAAAACGGGGCGCCAGAGCCACGTCTTGAGCGTCCCGAGATAGCTCATGTGCATGAGCGGAATGCGTGCGTGACCGAAGTGCCAGGCGTAATACCAGGCCTTGGGCTGATAGAGAGGTTCGGCGAGGAGGGCCTCATCCGCTTCCACCCCCAGGCTGCCGATGAAGGTCACGCCGGAGAGAATAAAAAAGACGATTGCGGCGCCTGCGCAAATTCGCTCGCGGATTTCGATTGGGATGCGCACAATTGTTTCAGGGCGGCCGGTAATTCCCCGCCCAAGCGGAAGTAAACATTGTAGGACGCCGCTCCGCCCGGCGTGTTGTGGTGGTGCTTTTCAGCAGCCGCTAGGGGGCGGCGGTGTCTGCCGCCGGGATGTTACCGACGCTCACATGGCTTGAGCCGGGTGTATACTGAATCGTCGGGCAGGCTTCTGCATCTTATCCGGGAGCGCGGTTGCGCTCGAGGGCAGGGGGAGTGGAAGCCCGCCGATGCTGGCGGCTCCGTCCGGCATTGCGGCAGCGACGCGCTGCCGATCTCACTTAGCGTTTTGAAACCATGGGTGGCTGCGCTGCGGAGGCGGCTGTTGTGCCGCGTGTCCATGGCAGCGGCGCGATAGCCAACCGAACATCTTCACGAAG
>Ga0335078_10003970_pt1 | contig 21983 bp, 13 predicted proteins | sample Lox_Sample_32_FD_206711 | JGI IMG/M metagenome (GOLD analysis project Ga0335078, IMG submission 206711) | Soil microbial communities from Loxahatchee National Wildlife Refuge, Florida, United States - Lox_Sample_3.2 | ecosystem: Environmental > Terrestrial > Soil > Wetlands | place: USA...
AAGTCTAATTTAAATACAAAACCGTTAGCAAGCCATGTTGATTCGAATCAGTTTGATTGTGGCCCTGATCGGGGCCTTGGCCGTCGGCGCGTTGAACATCCTGGTGGTGAAGGACAAAATCAATACGCTGGTCAATGATCGCAACTCCCAGCGCAGCCAGAAGGAAACGGCGTTAAGCGATCTGGCCCGGACCAAGACGGACCTGGCCTCGGCCAAGAAGGAGCTCGATCAAACCAAGACGGACTTGGCCGCGGCCAAGACGGAAAAGGACAAGGCGGTCAAGGACATGGCCGTCCAGCAGAAGCGGGCCGACGATTTATCCGACAAACTTGCCAAGACCTCGCAGGATCTCGACGCCACCCAGACGAAGCTGGCGGCTTATGTGGCTACCGGCTTTAAACCGGAAGACATTGGCAAACTGGGGCGCACCCTGAAAGATGCCCAGGAAGCGCTGGAAGTCGCCACCGAAGAAAAAACCGTGCTGTTGCACACCGTTACCCGCCTCACGAACGAAATTTTCAAACTGGTTGGACCGGGAGAATATGTGGTTAAACTCCGGTCTGACCTTAAGGGAAAAATCCTGGTGGTGGACCCGAAGTTTGATTTTGTGGTGTTGAATGTTGGTGAAGACCAGGGCGTGATCGAAGACGGCGAGTTGCTGGTCAGCCGCGATGGCAAGCTGGTGGCCAAAGTTGTCGTCCGCAGCGTGGAGAAAAACCGCAGCATCGCCAACGTCATCCCCGGCTGGAAGCTGGGTGAAGTGATTGAAGGTGACGAGGTGACGCCTGCTCATCCGGCTTCGTGACGTGAAACGGCGGACCGTCAGTTGGCTTCTGCTTTTGCTCCTGGGGATTTTGCTGGTGGGGGTGAGCGGGTGCGAGACCAATGAGCCGGACAATGCTTCCGTCCGGCCTTGGAACACGCCGGCCGGCTGGGAGGGCAGCATGCCCATGATGAACCAGCAGCATGAGTGAGTCGGGTGGCTAGGAAATCCCGGGATTTTTTCTTACTTTTCAGGTTTCAGACTTTCCGTATTGCATTTCACGCAGCGTACCGGCGTCACGATGAAATTCACCCGGGCATCATGCGGTTCCGCCGGGATTTCGGGGACGATTTGAAAATCGTAGCCGATGCCGCATTTGACGCCCCGCGTCTGCGCCAGGATCCGGTCGTAGAATCCCCGCCCCCGGCCCAGCCGGCTGCCTTCCAGATCAAACGCCATGCCGGGCACGAGCACCAGGTCGAACCGGTCCGGCGGAATTTCCGTGCACGCCGGCAGCGGTTCAGAAATGCCGAATTTGCCGGTGAAAACGTCCGTCTCCAGATTTTTCACGCGGCGCGCGGAATAAACCTTTGCCTTGGCGTCGTAGGCGGGCAGGGCGCAGACCGTTCGGGTCCCGAGCAGTTTTTCCAGCAGGGGCCAGACATCCAGTTCATCCGGCAGCGGCGCATAAAACAAAATGGTGTGCGCGCTCCGCAACTGCGGTTCCAGCCGGGCGCACAATTCCAGCGACTCCGCCAGCCGCACTGCCAGGGACACCTTTCCGAGGGCCGTGCGAATTTTCTCGCGCAGGGCAGTTTTGGCCATGGATGGATCCGTGTTCATCCCGGGTCAAGGATTCGGGTTTTTGGCCTGGCGGAACTGCGCCCGCCATTTTTCCACCCGCTCCTTGATTTTCTTCTCCACGCCCTGGTCGGTGGGTTCGTAGTAGCGTTTGTCCGCGCCGAGATAATCCTGCGCCACGAAATGGCCGGGGTGGTCGTGCGCATATTCGTACCCCTTGCCGTGGCCCAGCCGCTCGGCGCCCTGGTAACTGGCGTCGCGCAGATGTTGCGGCACCGGCAGGGTGCGGCCGGATTTGACGTCCGCCAGCGCGGCGTCGATCGCCAGGTACGCGCTGTTGCTTTTATTCGCGGTTGCAATGTAAACCGTCGCTTCGGCCAGCGGAATCCGCGCTTCGGGCCAGCCGACAAATTCCGATGCCGACAACGCCGCATTGGCCAGGACCAGCGCCATCGGGTCGGCCAGGCCGACATCCTCCGCCGCGCAAATGACGATCCGTCGCGCAATGAACCGCGGGTCTTCGCCGGCATGAATCATCTTGGCCAGCCAGTACAGCGCCGCATCCGGATCGCTGCCGCGCATGGATTTGATGAACGCGGAAATGGTGTCGTAATGCGCATCTTCATCGTCGTAGACCACGGCTTTTTTCTGGATGCTTTGTTCCACCACGGCCAGATTGAGGGCAATCACGCCATCCGGTCCGGGCGCGGTGGTCAGCGCCGCAATTTCCAACGCGTTCAGCGCCTTGCGGGCGTCGCCGTCGGCGATTTTGGCCAGATGGCGCAGGGCGTTGTCATCGGCGCGGATTTTTAAATAGCCCAGCCCGCGTTCGGCGTCGGCGAGAGCGCGTTGCAGCAGGGAGAGCAGCTCGTCTTCCGTCAACGGCCGCAGTTCAAAAATCTGGGAGCGCGAGACCAGGGGGGAATTGACGAAGAAAAACGGGTTGTGAGTGGTCGCGCCGATCAATCGCACGACACCGCTCTCCACGTCCGGCAGCAGGATATCCTGCTGGGCCTTGTTGAACCGGTGGATTTCGTCGATGAACAGAATGGTCGGCTGGCCGGTATTGTCGAGCCGGTTGGCCGCGCCGGCCAGGACGCGGCGCATATCGGCCACGTTGGATTCGACGCCGCTGAGCCGCTCGAACTTGCTGCGGGTCTGGCGGGCGATGATTTGCGCCAGGGAAGTTTTGCCGGTGCCGGGCGGCCCGAAAAAAATGAGGGACTGGATGCGGTCGGCCTCGATGGCGCGGCGGAGGAGGAGTCCGGGGCCAAGGATGTGGGTCTGGCCGGCGAATTCGTCGAGGTGGCGCGGCCGCATGCGTGCGGCGAGCGGTTGATGGCGGCGCGGGCGGTTTTCGGGCGCCTCCCCGGCCGGGGCCTCCGGTCTGGCCGGTTCCGGGGTGCTGAACAGATCGTCACGCGCCATGGCGTCAAAATAACAGCCCCGAAGAAACTTGCCCAAATAAAAAGATCCCGGCTGCAGCCGATAAACAAAAAACCCCGCCCTTGCCGTGCGCAGCATGATCCTTTGAACATGTTTTGCAACATGCGGAACCTCCCGGGCTGCTTTCGACTTCCAGTGAAGGCATGTCGGCCACAGTCACAGAACGGCTCCATTGATCGTTTAATTACGGTTCAAGGAATTGCTGCCGATCACGAACAGAGCAGGGAAATCAAATTCAAACATCCAAAGAACGGGCGCGGCTTCCGACTCGCGCTTTCTGGTTCTTTAATCGCTCCAAACCGGAATTATCTCAAGCAGAATATTTTTGAAAATTTCCGGCGATCCCCTTGACAAATTTGATGGCAGCGGTCCGGCGGACGAGCGAGGTGGGGGCGCCGCGCGGCGATGTCCGCAGACGTCCGGGTTACTCGACCTCCACCGTCACCACCGCCAGAATTTTTGTTTCCCGGCGATACAACAGACGGCCGAGCGGATCCAGCGACTGCCAGTAGATCACGGCCGCGACCGCTGCCAACAGCATTGAGAGCAGCAGGTTCACGGGCACCTGATCCGGCCAGCCGGCGCACTGCCACGCCCACCCGGCTGCGGCGGGAAGGAATACGGGTGACAGAGCGATGGGGAAAAACAACTGGCAGAACATCAGCACCAGCATCGCCACGCCGGGCATCTTGGTCGGCTTGAGCGAGCCGGCCTGGATGCGGTACGGTACCAGGATCGAAAGCAGGTTGCCGGCGAGGCTGCCGATCAGCAGCACGGCGGCCAGTTGAAACAGCCCGGCCAGGAAGGTCAGCAGCCCGGCGTGCAACCAGAACGAAACGAACATCAGCAACAGCGTGCCGAATCCCGCGCCGGCCGGAAGGCAGGCGAGATTTTTGCCGAGGAGCACCAGCCGCCGGTCCACGGGCGAAAACATCAGGGACCGGAAACCGTCGCGATCAAAACCGAACTGATTGACCAGGAACTGGACCATCATGAAGACGGAGAACAGGACAACCGCGGTGGCGATGAACGGTTTCGCCGTTTCGGACATGGTGGGCGGCGCGCGCAACAGGAAGGAAGCGCCGGCGATCAGCGACATCAGGAACGAAGTTGCCCAGGCCATTTTGACTTCCGGGGCGCGCAGCATGGAGCGGAACGTGGCCAGGGCCAGCGCGGCGGCCTGCTCCGGCACGGCGGGGAGTTCGAGTTCGAGGAAGCGGCGGCTGCCCCGTTCCGCGGTGGCGGGCAGGAGGCTGGGCCGATTGGCCACTCCGGTTCGTACCGCCGCTCTTCCGCCGGTTTGACCGGTGTAAAACCGCACGGTGCTGCGATACGCGCGGCGCAGGCCGAGCAGGCCGAGTCCCAGGCAGCCGAGCAGGCCCCACCAGGCGGGCCAGGCGTTTCCTTCGGCCAGTCCCCGGGCGCCGACGGCAACCCACAAGGGTGGCAAGAAATCCTGGGCCGCCAGCAGTTCATTGAACATTTCCTGCTGGTGCGCATTCCGTGATTCTCCGTGGCCGGCTGATGGCCCGGCCCGATTTTGAAACACGTTGAAATAGAGGTTCGGCCCCTGGCTGATCAGGATAAAGACGAAGGTGATGGTCATGATTACTGTCCGCCGGCGGCGCGGGTTGCTCATCAGGGTTGCCAGCCAGCCGCGCAGGCAATATGTCCAGGCGGTAACCATGAAGACCATGCCCAGGGCGAGGGGAATCAGCAGGAGCATTTGCGGTCCGCGGGAAATGCCGAGCCCGATGGCCAGTCCCAGCATGGCGGGCACGGCGACGGCAATGCTCAAGGTGAAGTGAGATACGAGATAATTGATGGCGAACATCTGGCCCAGCGCGACCGGCAGGTGCATGAGCCGCTGGAGGTCGATGGTTTCGGACCGTTGCAATTCGGCGAGCAGGCCGATGGTCCAGAAGAACAGAAAGGCGACGGTGATTCCGCACCAGATGGCCATGATGACCGCGGGCGGAACATTGGCCAGGCCCAGGACCGCTCCGCCCAGGGCGCCGACGAAGCAGACCGCGCCCAGCACCAGGCTGCTGAAAACCGCCACCATGGCGATGACCGCCCCGAGCCCGCCGCTGCGCGCCCATTGGTTGCGGGTCAAACGCCAGCGCAGCCAAAGGACGGTCCGGAGTTGGTTCCAATTCATGGAAAAATGCCGCCGGCCGCTCAGGTTTCCAGCCAGCTTAATTTTTGGGCGTCATGCCCGTCGCTGCCGACGACGGCGAGAAACTTGTCTTCCAGCGATGAACCGTCCCGCTTCAGTTCCTCCATGGAGCCCTGATGCACCAGCCGGCCCTGGGCGATGATGCCGACATCCGAACACAGTTTCTCCACAATTTCGAGCACGTGCGAGGTGAGGAATACGGTGGCGCCGCGGTGGACGCATTGTTTGAGGGTGTCGCGCAGGACGCGGGAGGCCACGGCATCCACGCCTTCGAACGGTTCGTCCAGGAACAGGAGATCCGGGTTGGGAATCAATGCGGCGGCCAGCGCCAGTTTCTTCTTCATGCCATGGGAAAATTCGAGCGTCAGTTTCTTTTCTTCATGGGCCAGGTCCATCATCGCCAGCAATTCATCGCTGCGGGCGCGCACGGTATCGCGCGGCAGCAGATACATGCGGCCGATAAAGGTGAGGTATTCGCGGGCAGTCAGGTTGTCGAACAACGCGAGGTTTTCCGGCACGACGCCGATGCGCCGCTTTACGGCGAGCGCCCGGCGCGGATCGGCCGGGTCTTCGCCCAGGATGCGCATGCCGCCCGCCGTCGGGGCGAGCAGGCCGGTCAGCATTTTAATGGTGGTGGATTTTCCGGCGCCATTGGGGCCGAGGAAACCGTAGAAGCGGCCGGACTCGACGCGCAGGTTCAATTCATTAACCGCGCGGAATTTTCCGAAATCACGCGTGAGGTTGGACGTTTCGATAACGGCACTCATGGGCTGGCGTCGGCAACCTATCGGGCGCGCGCCCTGGCGGCAATGGTAAAGGAAGCCGGATCGATTCAACGGGGATACCCGGGTCAGGAGAGGTGGCGCAACCCGCCCACGTTTTGGGAAGTGAGTGCATTTTCAAAAAATGGCAGGGACAGCGCGCTGCGCGGTCCGGACGCCGCAGCGCGGCGTTCCTGCCAAGATGCGCCGCCGCCACATTTGAAAGCGGGATCAGGCTCTGGCCGGGTTCGGATTGGAGTGACCGGCAGGGTCGGCGGCGCCCAGGGGTTCGGCGGATTGCCGTTCATCCAGGGCGCGGCGGACGGTCTGCGCCAGTTTGAGCGGCGAGAACGGTTTCTGGAGAAAGTTTTGTCCTTCTATCAGGGCGAGTTCATTCTTGGTGAATTCCATGCTGTAACCGCTGGTGTAGATGACGGGTAACCGGTCGTTTTCGGCGCTGATTTGCTGGGCGAGTTGCCGCCCGGAAATGCCGCCGGGCATGACCATGTCGGTCAGGAGCAGCTGAATTTTTCCCGGATGTTCTCGCCAGATCTGGAGCGCGGCTGCGGCCGAATCGGCGTGCAGGACCTGGTAACCGCACCGTTGCAGGAGGTGGCTGGTCAACAGCCGCAGCGAGATATCGTCTTCCACCAGCAGAAGGGTTTCTTTGCCGCGCGGCAATGGCAACAGGGGGCGGACCGTTTTTTCCCGGGGCCGGGCGACGGTCGCCGCCGGGAAGCAGATATGGAAGGTGGTTCCCCGGTTGACTTCGCTGGCCACGTTGATCCATCCGTGATGTTGCCGGACGATGCCGTAGACGGTGGCCAGTCCCAGGCCGGTGCCTTTGCCGGCTTCCTTGGTGGTGAAAAACGGTTCAAAGATGCGTGATTGGACTTCGGGCGCGATCCCGCTGCCGGTATCGGCCACGGTCAAACTGACATACGGTCCGGGCGTGGCGCCGGGAATCTGCGCGGCGTGGTCCGCATCGAGATTTCCGGACCCGGTAGTGATGATGAGGGTTCCGCCGTTGGGCATGGCGTCGCGCGAATTGACCGCGAGGTTCAACAGAATCTGTTCAAGCATGCCGGTGTCGGCATGGATATCCGGCAGATCCGGGTTGCAATGGGCGGACAAGGCGATGTCCTCGCCGACGATGCGCCGGAGCAGTTTGGTCATCTGCGTCACGACGTTGTTCAAATCGACACTGGCGGGTTGCATGACCTGCTTGCGGCTGAACATGAGCAACTGGCGGGTGAGATTGGCCGCGCGTTCGCACGCTTCAATGATTTCCTCGGAAGATTCCCGGACGTCGGTGGGTTCGATTTGCGGATCCAGCAACAGGGACGCGTTGCCATGAATGGCCGTCAGCAGGTTGTTGAAATCGTGGGCCACGCCGCCGGCCAGCTGGCCGATGGCCTCCATTTTCTGGGCCTGACGGAGCTGGGATTCCAGGACTATTTCGTGGGTCACGTCACGCTTGACGGCGACGTAGTTGACGACCTTGCCGGTGGCGTCGCGGATGGGCGAAATGGTGGCTTCCTCCTCGAGGCGGGTGCCGTCTTTCTTTTTGTTGACCAGGTGACCGGACCAGACCTCGCCGCGGGTAAGGGTGCCCCACAGGCGCTGGTAGAACGCGGTATCATGTTCGCCGCTTTTCAGGAAGCGGGGATTCCGGCCGATGACCTCGTGCCGCTGGTAGCCGGTATGGGTTTCGAAGGCGGGGTTCACGTATTGGATTTTTCCGTCGGCGTCGGTGATGACAATATTTTCCGCCGCCTGTTCCACGGCGGTGGCCAGGCGCCGGCGGGCTTCTTCGGCGCGCTTGCGTTCGGTGATATCGCGGACCATGCCGAGCATGCAACGTTCGCCGGACAGGTCGATCAGCTCGACTGAGATCAGCAGGTCACCGGTATCGCCGTTTTGGCGGCGGCAGTGGATCTCGAGGTCTTTGCAGGAACCCTGTTCGTTCAACCGCTTCAACATTTCGTCGCGTTCGGCCGGCCGGGCCCACAATTGCAATTCGGTGGCGGTGTGGCTGATGAGTTGTTCCCGGGTGTAACCGTGAATGGCGGTGAAGGCATCGTTGGCATCCAGAATCATTCCATCCTCAAGCCGCGTAATGACAATGCCCAGCGGGCTGTGGTGAAAGATGGTGGTGAGGCGGGCTTCATTTTCCCGCAGCGCCCGTTCGGCCGCCTTGCGTCCGGTGATATCGCGCGACACGGCGACCACATATTCCCGGTCCAGTTTCACCAGTTTCAGGTTCAATTCCACCGGGAAGGTGGTGCCGTTTTTGCGGCGATGGATACCTTCCATGGTGACGGAGCCGGTTTCCCGAAGTTGTTTGTTCACCGTTTCCATCCGCGCCGCTGTGCTGTTCATCGGATCGATCTCGGAGAATGTCAGGGTGAGCATTTCCTTGCGGGGATAGCCGAGATCATGACAGGTCCGTTCGTTGACATCCAGGAACCGGCCGGTTTCGAGATTGACCACCATGATGCCGTCACTGGTCTGGTCCATGAGCGTACGAAACCACTGGAGCGCGTCCTCCACCCGTTTACGTTCGGCGGCTTCCTGTTCCCAGCGGCGCATCTGGCGGCGCAGTTCGAAGTACAGCAGCACCGCCGTGACCACCACAAAGGCCCATCCTTTGTAAATCTCCAGCCAATCGGCCGTCACCGGGTTCGAAACGAGGGCATGCAACACCTTGCCGGAAAGCAGAATCCACAAAGCACTGGTGCCGGCATACAGCAGGACCGTGCGAAGGGCTACTTCGGCAAGGCGGTTACGCATCTGAGTCTTTTTCAAACAATACGCAATGTTCCTAAGGTCCGAATCCGACGATGTTCATCCGCAATACCCGGTTCGTCTGCCGACCCCGATCGGTCTCATAACCTAGCGATCCCCAATGGCTTACGCCGTGCACTTTTTGCCATTCACAAACCATTTATAGTCCTGGTCCGGACGGCCTCCGCCGAAAACTTCCGCTCGCGTACAACGCCCTTTTCCATTAGGCTCCGGGTCCAATTTTACATGATGACATCGGCACAAATCCGCCAGTCCTTTACCGATTTCTTTAAATCGAAACAGCACACCATCGTGCCGTCCTCGAGCCTGTTGCCCGATTCGCCGAACCTGTTGTTTACCAACGCCGGCATGAACCAGTTCGTGCCCATCTTCCTCGGACAGGCCAAGTGCCCCTACACGCCCGGACGCGCTGCCGACACCCAGAAATGCATCCGCGCCGGCGGCAAACACAACGACCTGGAAGACGTCGGGCTGGACACCTACCATCACACGTTCTTCGAGATGCTCGGCAACTGGAGCTTCGGCGATTACTTCAAAAAAGAATCGCTCGAATGGGGCTGGGAACTCCTGACCAGGGTCTGGAAATTTCCGGCCAAACGCCTCTATGCGACCGTTTATAAACCCGGCCCCGGCGAACCCTCCGAATTCGACGAGGAAGCCTATGCCATCTGGACGGATATCTTCCGCCGTGAAGGGCTCGACCCGCAGGTTCATATCGTCTTCGGAAACAAAAAGGACAATTTCTGGATGATGGGCGAGACCGGCCCGTGCGGGCCGTGCAGTGAAATCCACGTGGACCTGACACCGGCGGGCGACACGCAGGGAAAACTGGTGAACGCCGGTTCGCCGCAATGCATTGAAATCTGGAATCACGTCTTCATCCAGTTCAATGCGAATCCGGACGGCACCTTTTCGCCATTGCCGGCCCGGCATGTGGACACCGGCATGGGTTTCGAACGTGTGGCCAGCATCATCCAGTGCACCCGGAATTTTAAGGACTTTGGCGGCACCGTTTCCAATTACGAGACCGATATTTTCCGGCCGATTTTCGACGCGCTGGAAAAGCTGAGCGGAAAAAAGTACGGCAGCACGCTGCCGGGCGCGGCGGTTTCCGCCAGCGCAGACATTCCGTGCAAAACCAGCGGCGAAGCTCCGGGCGGCGTCATTGAGGTCGGTGACGTCCTGGAAACGCAGAGAGTTTCGGACAGCAGTCATCGCCGGAATCCAACCGATCCGGCCTGTTTGCCGTCCGCCGAGCAGGTGGCCCTGGACATCGCGTTTCGCGTCATTGCCGACCATATCCGCACGTTGAGTTTTGCGATTGCCGACGGCATCCAACCGTCCAACGAAGGCCGGGGTTATGTGCTGCGCCGTGTCCTGCGCCGCGCCGTGCGATACGGCCGTACGCTTGGTTTCCGGGAACCGTTTTTCTACAAGCTGGTGGACGTGCTGGCCGATACGATGGGCGGCGTTTTTCCGGAAATACGCGCCAAGAAAAAACATGTGTCGGAGGTGATTCGCGCGGAGGAGGAAGCGTTTAACAGGACGCTGGATCGGGGGATTGAAATTTTTGAGGACGTGATCAAGCGGTTCGAAATCAGTGGCGTCGTGGATGAAAAAAGGCCCAAACAAACAATCGCGGGAATGAACAAGCTCCAGGTATTTCCGGCAAAAGACGCATTTGAGCTCTACGACACCTACGGGTTTCCGCTTGATTTGACCGAACTGATGGCGCGGGAACGCGGTTTGAGGGTGGACACGGCCGGGTTTGAAAAATTGATGGATGAACAACGGGCCCGGGCTCGGGCGGCGCAGAAGAAGGAAGTCATTTCGCTGTCGCAGATCGAGACCACGACGCCGACAAAATTTGTCGGTTACGATCACCTGGCGGTGGAGGCCCGGGTTTTGGAGGTTGTGTCGCTCAAGGACAAGACGGCGGTGGTCCTCGACGCCAGCGCCTGTTACGCCGAGATGGGTGGCCAGGTGGGCGACACCGGCACATTGTCCAATACCGGAAAACTCTGGCGGGTTGCGAACACGCAGAAATCCGGCAATACCTGGCTGCATTTTCTTGAAACTGAAAACCTGAAACCTGAAACGGCGCCGGTCGTCGGCAGCACGATTGCTTTATCGGTGGATATGGATCGCCGCCGCGCGATTGAACGCCATCATTCCGTCACGCACCTGCTGCACTGGGCGTTGCATGAGGTCGTCAGCAAAGAGGCGTCGCAGAAAGGCTCGTTCGTCGGCCCGGACAAGCTCACGTTTGATTTCAATTCTCCGCCCTTGACCCCGCCGCAGGTGGCCGACGTTGAGAAACTCGTCAACGAGCGCATCCTGGAAAACGCCGGCGTGAGTTGGACGGAAGTTCCTTATGCCGAGGTGAAATCGCGCAAGGACGTGATGCAGTTCTTCGGCGATAAATACGGCGAGGTCGTGCGCGTCGTCCAGATCGGCGGTCACGCGGCGAAGCTCGACGGTTATTCCATGGAACTGTGCGGCGGCACGCACACGCGCGCGACAGGTGAGATCGGATTGTTCCGCATTGTGGGCGAGAATGCCATCGCTGCCGGCGTCCGCCGGATTGAGGCCGTTGCCGGTTTGGAAGCCTATCGCCAGGCCGGGGGTGAGGTGGCGCTCATCAAGACGCTGGCGGGCAGAGTCAATTCGCCGGTGCATGAACTGGACAAAAAGATCGAGTCGCTGCTCGAGCACCAGAAGGAACTCGAGAAGCAGGTGAAAGCGGCACAGCAACGCGAAGCGTCGAATGCCGCCAGCCGCCTTTTGGAAGAAATCAAAACCGTGAACGACGTGCCGGTGATCATCCACAACCTGGGCACCGTGGACGGTGATTTCCTCCAGACCGTGGCCGACTTGCTCAAAATCCGGTTCAAAGGTGTGATCGTCCTGGGCGGCGGTCCGCATCGGGGCAGCGTGGCGCTGATTGCGGCGGTGACGCCGGAGTATACGGCCCGGATCCAGGCCGGGAAAATCATTCAGCAGATCGCGCCGATAGTAGGTGGCAAGGGCGGCGGCAAGCCGGACAACGCTCGCGGCGGCGGCAAAGATGCGAGCCGGTTGGACGAGGCGCTCCAGGCGGTGCGGAAACTTCTGGGTTGAGCCGCGGTTTCCTGGCCGAGCACCAATTTTGTCGAGATCCGGACAGCGCGCTGTGCTGTCCGGACGCCGCAGCGCGGCATCCCTACCTTGCCTTTTGACAAAAAGAGCGTAACCTGTTGACGAGTAAAGCAGTCTAATGCGTCAGAATTACTCAGAAAATCCGAATAATTGACCAGCCGGTCCCGATTTGGCCTGAAACAAACGCAACAGTTGTATCCATGAAAAAACTCCTCGCCCTCCTGCTGATCGCCTTCGCCCTGAGCATTTTTGTGCCGCCGGCCCAGGCGGCGGAAACTGTCAAGGTGGTGAAAATTAATAAAAAACACCGGAAACATCACAAGCACCGGCATCACCATCATCATCATGCAATCGTGGTGATCCGTGGCTAAGCACAGCGCGGTTGGGCGGCTAAGGCAGTTTATGCGATTGGGGTTATTTGTTTTTCTTTCCATCGGTTGCTGGACGGCGGCGACGGCATTTGCCGGACAATCCTCGACGACCGTAGTGCTTTCCGAAATACCGGTGGCGGCCCGGAATGCCATTCAGGCCCGGGTGGGTGATGGCAAACTGGGCAGTATTGAAAAGACTTCTCAAGGCGGTGAAATTGTTTACGACGTGGGTTTGACGGCGGGGAATGGCCAGGAGCGCGATTTCACCGTGGCTGACGATGGCACTTTGTTGAGCGTTGAAGTGACCCTGGCGGAAACGCCGGCGGCGGTTCAAAAATCCATCCAGACCCTTGCCAAATCCGGCAAGCTGGAAAGCATCGACAAGGAAATGGACGGCTCCGACACGACCTACGACATCGGGTTGAAAGGAAGCACCGGCACCGATGAAGGGTTTGTCATTGACGACGATGGAGCGCTATTGAGCCGGGAGATTGCTTTGCCGGAGGCGCCCGAAGCGGTTCGAAAAACCGTCCAGGCCGAACTGGGATCCGGTCAACTCAAGAGCATCAGCAAAATGTTTGACGCGGAGGGGGTGACCTACGACGTCGAGGCCGGCGGAGGTGGCGATCAGGAAAAGGCGTTCACGGTGGCCGAGGACGGCAAGCTGGTCAGCCGGCGGATGACTTTGGCGGAGGTGCCTCCGCCGGCGCGTCGGACGATCACCGAACACCTGGGCGATGGAAAAATCCTCCGGATTGACCGGTCCTATATCGAAACCAAAGGGGTGATGCCTTACGAAGTGCAGGGGCGCAAGGATGGAAAGCCGTTTGATTTCAGTGTCGGCCCTCGAGGCAGATTTCTGGGCATGAACAATTGAAGCGGCCGGGCAACGCGTTCAATGAGGAGGCGGGCTCATGCCGCCATTCATCATGGCCGGGCCCATATGTTTCATGACTTCCATCTGCATCATCGCTTGCATGCTGTCGTATTTCCGGTAATCGGCCGGAGGCGCGAACTGGCTGGCGGCGGGTGCGGTCAATGAGACATTCCTGAACAGCATCGTCGCGTCCCGGCCGTGTTCGTCGGTTTGAATTTTGACCGGGAAACTCTTCAGGTCCGTGGCGTTCCAGACGGTGGATTCATGTTTGGCGCCGTCCTTGTCCGTAACCACAACCTTGTTTTTCACACAAGGATGGCCGTCCACGGTTTCCTTGGCCATTTCCGTGACTTCCATTTTGTAGTCAGCGGCGTCGGCTTCGGATTTCTGAGTTTTCGTTTCGACATAACTTTGCAATCCGGGACAGATGAGATAGTTGAGTTTCTGATCGGGCAAACGGATGGCAACGATCTGGTCCAGGCCCATGGCTTTCATTTGGGAGGCGTTGGCTTTGCTCCCTTTGGCGTCGGTCAGGTTGCATTCGAAGCGGGATTTGCCCGTGTCATAGCAGATTTGGCCGGGCATGCTGAGGTTGTTGCCGGAACCATCGGTGGTTTGCATTTCCAGCGTTGCGGAGAATGTGTGGTTATCGCCAAACAACTTGCTCATGGCGCCGCGGAAATCCGGCCCGGCGGGCATGGGTTGGGAGTTGGCCGAAAGCAGTCCCAGCGCCATCAGCGCGAAAACGGGAGCCAGCAGATTTATTTTCATATCAGGTATTAAGATTGATTGAAGCATTGAATGGCCGAATCTGCTTCCCAAGGCAAGGAGAAACATCGGCCCGCGGCTGTTCATGGTGCATCCTGGCACTGCCCCGGAGCGCCGAACTCCGCTGTTCGGCAAAATTCGCTGTAAACTGCCCGTTCAGGCCGATCGGGAGATCGGCGCTCCACCTTTCCGCAGTGTGGCCCGGGCAGCGTCAGGATGCGTCCCGCTTATCGGCCGGTGACACCGTCGAGGCAATCCCGGACCTGCTTCAGCAGCTTGTGGGTGTCAAACGGCTTTTCCAGAAAATTCGGGTTGTCGCGCAACGGCGAATTTTCCCCCAGCATATCGTCGGTGTAACCGCTGGAATAGATGACTTTCAGGCCGGGTTTTTCGGCCTGCAACCGCGCCGCCAGTTCGCGGCCGGAAATTCCGTCCGGCATCACCATGTCGGTGAACAACAGGTCAATGGCCTCGCGATGGCGGGGCCAGGCTTCCAGGGCGCTCCGGCCGGACGCGGCTTCAATGACATGGTACCCGCGGTGCTCCAGCAGGGACCGCACCAGCGATCGGACCGGAGCTTCATCTTCGACCAGCAGGATGGTTTCCGTTCCGCCCCGCACGGGCGGCAGCGAAATGAATTCCGTGTCCGGGCGGTCTTTCTTTTCCAGCCGGGGCAGATGGATGCGAAAGGTGGTGCCCTGGTTGACGGTGCTTTCGACCTCGATCCAGCCGTGATGCTGGGTGACAATGCCGAAGACGGTGGCCAGTCCCAGACCCGTGCCTTTGCCGACTTCTTTGGTGGTGAAAAACGGTTCGAAAATGCGCTCCATTTCACCGGGTGGAATACCGCAGCCGGTGTCGGTGACGATCAGCCGGACGAACGCTCCGGGCCGGGCGTCGGGATTGCGGGCGACATCGGCTTCGCCGAGAATGACGTTGGCGGTCTGGATGGTGAGCCGGCCGCCTTTGGGCATGGCGTCGCGGGAATTGACCGCCAGGTTGACCAGGATTTGTTCCATCATGTTGCGGTCGGCCATGATAAGGAGGCCGCCGGGCGCGAAATGAGTTTCCAGGCCGATGTGTTCGCCGATGAGCCGCTGCAACATTTTGGTGGTGTTGGCGACAATTTCGTTCAGGTCGATCGGTTTCGGCTGGAACAATTGCCGGCGGCTGAAGGTGAGCAATTGGCGGGTGAGGTTGGCGGCCCGCTCGGCCGCCTTCGCGATTTCCGCCAGGCCGCCGGCCTGTTCCGCCGACAGGGATTCCCGGAGTTGGAGGAGGGCGACATGGCCTTCGATGACGGTGAGCAGGTTGTTGAAATCGTGGGCGACTCCGCCGGCGAGCTGGCCAAACGCCTCCATTTTCTGCGACTGGCGGAATTGTTCCTCCAATTGTTTATACTCGGTGAGGTCGCGTCCGATTCCGGCGAGGCCGCAAATTTCTCCCTGCCGGTTCCGGAAGGGCACGATGGCGGTCAGCAGGGTCCGCTTCTGGCCATTGGGAAAAACCACGACCTCTTCCTTGCCGTTGATGATTTCTCCGGCCAGGACTTTTTCTTCATTGGCGCGGAAGGCCGCGGCGGTTTTTTCCGGAAAGAAATCCTTGTCGGACAGCCCCAGCACCTGCGCCGGGCTGTCTTTGCCCAGACGTTTGGCCAGGGTTTCATTGGCCATCAGAAACCGGCCTTCCCGGTCCTTGATATAGACGCCGTCGGGCAACAGATCCAGCACGGTGCGGAGCAATTCGCGTTCATGGGCCACCGCTTCGGCCGCCCGTTTGCGCTCGGTAATGTCTTCATAAGTGCCCAGCACGCCAATGACCCGGCCTTTCTGGTCGTGCAACGGCACTTTGTTGGTCCTCAGCCATCCGGTGCTCCCGTCCATGCGGGTTTGCGGTTCTTCATAATGAAGCTTGGGCCGGTCGGTCTCCATCACCTCCCGGTCGTCGGCGCGATAACGTTCCGCCTCGGCCGTCGCAATCGTTTCAAAATCGGTCTTGCCAATAATTTTGTCCGGGTGGGAATAACCGCAGTCCTCGGCCAGGGGCTGGTTGCAACCGAGGTAAACCGAACCGCGGTCCTTCCAGAAAACCCGTTGCGGGATCGTGTCCAACACGGTCCGGAGCATTTGCCGGGAATCGAACAATTCCGCTTCGATCTGCTGCTGGCGCCGCCGTTGCCACAGCAGCGCCGCAATCAGGACCGTCTGCATTGCCAGGATCGCTCCAAAAAACAACAGCGTCTGGCGATGCGCTTCCCACAACCGGGTCGGCCGGAACTGCACCTCGCTGCCGGATGGAAGAGCGCTTTCATTCAATCCGAACCGGTGCAGCTGCCGCCAGTCAAACATAAACCGATCGCTGTGCGTCGACAGGGCCGGAACGGAATCGGCGTTGCCCTGGTGAATGACCGCGACGACCTGCCTGGCGGCTTCCTCGCCCATCAGACCGTAGACGCGGCACGAACCGCCCACCGTTCCATGCCCGATATGAGTGTCGGCGCAGCTGAATATCGGCGCTGCCGACACCGCGCTGATTTTCTCCAGGGCATCCGGCGTGTCGAAAACCTGGCCGGCGGCGTCCATCCAGATCCCGTTGTAGAACACGATGGTATGCGGCGGCAATGTCGCCAGCCGCGCCCGGGTCTCGTCGATGGTTAAACCGACGATTTCGATCACCTCGAACCGGCTGCCCGCGAAGTCTTTCACCTGTTTCAATTCCTGCCGGTACAATTCCACATAACTGTTTCCCACGGACGAAACAAACGCAATCCGCCGCGTGTCCGGACACAACCGCAGAGCGACATCGAGGGTGGCGTTTACATCCGGAAAAGCCAGGACGCGGGTGAAGTTCGTTTCGGCATTAATTTCAGGTTCGACAACCCTCCCGGAATCGACAAAAACCAGCGGCACCTGCGGCCACAGCGCGGCCCGGGCCTTGAACGCCATGTCGGCGGTCTGTTCGTTTTCGGTGACGATGGCGTCCAGGTTCACTCCGCGATATTTGACCCGTAGCCAGTCCACAATTTCCCGGCGGTAATCCGGACTGCCGAAATGTTCGAAATCCAGATTCTCGATGTAAAACACGGCGGGCTCCCCGAGCCGGGCGGTCAGGTCCTTTTGCAGGCCGCCGGTGAATTCGATGAAGCTTCGTTGCCGGCCATTTCCCTGGGTCAACACCAGAACCGATTTCCTCTCCCCGGCGCCGGCGAAAAGCGGGCTCGCCAGGAGCCAGACCAGGCCGGCGAGCAAAATGAAAATCAACCTCAGGCTCCGGTGGCAGCATCGCGACCAAAGTCGGGCTTCTAAATGGGACGAATCCATCGGCATCAGGTCTCAGACGGCATCAAAGCCATGATTGTCGTTCGGTACAAAGGTCTTGCCAAGATTCATAAACTCTGAGGCTTAGCTTGAATTTAGCACTGAAATCCCGGATGGAAACCCGAAATTCGAATCCAGGCCGGTCACCCATTTCCGGGCGGGGCCGGTCTGCCGCTCAACTCAGCCGCTTTTGCAGGCTTTCCAGTTGTTCCGTCAGCGCCCTGGGCAGGTGACCGACGAATTTGGCGTAATTGGCGGCCACATCCGCCACCTCGGCCTTCCAGCCGGCTACGTCCACTTCCAGTAATTGGTCGAGATCTTCCTTCGGCAGGTTCAGGCCGGACAGATCCAGCGCACCGGCTGCGGGCAGGTTGCCGATGGCGGTTTTCTGCGCCCGGCCTTTGCCTTCGGCGCGTTCGCAAATCCATTTGAGCACCCGGCTGTTCTCGCCGTAACCGGGCCAGAGCCATTTGCCGCCGCCGTCTTTGCGAAACCAGTTCACGAAATAAATCTTCGGCAGTTTGGCGCGGTCAGTGCGCTGCGCGAACGAGAGCCAGTGCGCGAAATAATCGCCCATGTTGTAACCGCAGAACGGCAGCATGGCGAACGGGTCGCGCCGCAGCACGCCGGCCTGGCCGAGTGCCGCCGCGGTGGTTTCCGAGCCGCAGGCCGAACCCATGAAAACGCCGTGCTCCCAGTCAAAGGCCTCGTTTACCAGCGGAATCGTCGCCGGCCGCCGGCCGCCAAAGAGAATCGCGGACAGCGGCACGCCATCGGGATTCTGCCAGTCGGGATCAATCACCGGGCACTGCGCCGCCGGCGCGGTGAAACGTGAATTCGGGTGCGCCCCTTTCTTGCCGCTGTCGGGCGTCCATTCGCGGCCTTCCCAATCAATGCCCCGGGCCGGTGCCGGCACCCCCATGTCCTCCCACCAAACGTCGCCGTCCGGCGTGAGCACCACGTTGGTGAAAATCGTGTTCCGGGCACAGGACGCAAGTGCGTGCGGATTGGATTTGGCGGATGTTCCCGGTGCGACGCCGAAGAACCCGGTTTCCGGATTCATCGCGTACAGCCGTCCATCCTTCCCGAGGCGGATCCAGGCGATGTCGTCGCCCAGCGTCGTGACTTTCCAGCCGGGCACGGTGGGTTGCATCATCGCGAGATTGGTTTTCCCGCAGGCGCTCGGGAAGGCGGCGGCCAGATAATATTTTTTCCCCTGTGGCGACTTGAGGCAGAGGATGAGCATGTGTTCGGCCATCCAGCCTTCTTTTTTGGCGACAGTGGAGGCGATGCGCAGGGCGAGGCATTTCTTGCCCAACAACGCATTGCCGCCGTAACCGGAACCGTACGACCAGATGGAGGGTTCGTCGGGGAAATGGACGATATATTTTTTTTTCGGATCCGGTTCGCACGGCCACGGGACGTCCGCCTGCCCGGGCTTGAGCGGTGCGCCCACTGAGTGAACGCAGGGAATGAAGGCCCCATCGGCGCCCAGCTTGTCGAGCACCTCCCGGCCCATGCGCGTCATGATGCGCATGTTGGCGACCACGTACGGCGAATCGGAAATTTCAACGCCGATTTTGCACAGGGGCGAGCCGAGCGGCCCCATGGCGAACGGGATGACATACATCGTCCGGCCCTGCATGCAGCCTTTGAACAGGCCGAGCAGCTTTTGCCTCATCTCGCCGGGGTCGGCCCAGTTGTTGGTGGGCCCGGCTTCCGCTTTGGTCTTCGAACAGATAAATGTCCGGTCTTCCACCCGGGCCACATCACTCGGATGCGACCGGGCGAGATAGCTGCCCGGACGCTTCCCGGGGTCGAGCCGCGTCAGCGTGCCGCTCCTGACCATCCCGTCGCACAGCATCTGGTTCTCCGCTTCCGACCCGTCACACCAGTGAATCTCCGACGGCTGACAGAGTTCGGCGGTCTGTTTGAACCAGGCAAGCAGCGCTGGATGGGTCGTGGGTGCTTTTTTGATATTGCCGGTCATGTTCTCTGCTTCAATTGCCAAACGGATTTAGATAAACTGACAGAAACCGGCCGGGTTGAACAGACCAAATTGCCTTTTGCCGGTTTTTGCGCGCAGCGGCCGGAGGCGCGTAGTGGCAGAAAATGAGCTGCGCCTGGTCCCGGGGCAGTCCCTTTTGCGTGCGTCGGTTCCGGCGTTATGTTAGAAATTAAACCAGTATGAATTCGTCGCCGGAAAAAAAAACCGTTCGCGGTCCGGAGTTTGGGCAATGCCTGGCGCGTTCGGTGGCGAACACCCTGGCGGAGGAGCCGGCGCTGGAGGCGGTGACGATCGACCGGGCGCACCAGAAGATTTCCGTCGCCACACTGGGCCCGGTCCCGCCCGGCGGAATGGACCGGCTGACCGAACGGCTGACCGCCAAATTCCAGGCCGCGGAAGCGGCGGACCGGGAGCATGTGTGTTCGCTGCTGACCGGCGCCGGCGATTGCTTTTCCTGCGAGACGCCGCTGTCGGAAACCGAACGCAAAAAAATCACCATCCAGAATACCGGGCCGACCACGACCATTGCCCGGGTCACCTGTCCGACCGCGCCGAAATTCTGGCGCTGGCGCGATATGCCGCTTCCCCGGATGGTCCCGCGCGACGTCGAATTTCTTGAGGCTGCGGAACACATCGACGCGCACATCAACGAATGGAAATGGCAGCTGGCGGCGGCCTTCCTGTGCGGCGCGTTCGGGCTGGCGGGGGTTTTTCTGCCCGAGCCTTTTAAATTATACGCCTTTCTGGCGGCGTACCTGGCGGGCGGTTTCTTTCCGGCCGAAGAAGTCTGGGAACGCCTCCGGAAACGCACGCTGGATGTCCATTTTCTCATGCTGTTCGTCGCGGTGATCGCCGGCTACCTCGGCGCCTGGGGCGAGGGCGCCACGCTGCTGTTTTTGTTTTCATTTTCCGGTGCGCTGGAACACTACGCGCTGGGCCGTACCCAGAAGGAAATCCGTTCCCTGTTCCGCGATGCCCCCAAGGTCGCCACCGTGCTGGGTCCGGACGGACACGAACACGAAGTCAAAGTCGAACAGCTCCGGCCGGGAATGCGCCTGCTCGTCAAACCCGGCTCGCAATTTGCCGTCGACGGCGAAATCGCCAAAGGCAGCACCGCGGCCGATGAATCCAATCTCACCGGCGAGGCGACACCGGTCCAAAAAAATGTCGGCGACACCGCGCTGGCCGGCACGATCAACCTGTGGGGCGCGGTGGAAACGATCGTGACACGGCCGGCGGCGGAGAGCGCGCTGCAGAAAATCATCACCCTCATCCGGGATGCCCAACAACGCAAAGCGCCCGCCCAGCAGTTTACGGACAAATTCAGCACGGCCTACACCTATGCCGTCATCGGGCTGTCGTTTGCCATGTTCTTCGTGTGGTGGCTGGGGTTCGGGCTGGAACCGTTGAAATCCACCCTGGAATCGCATAGCGCGCTGTATCGCGCCGGGACGTTGCTGGTGGTTTCATCGCCCTGCGCGCTGGTTCTGTCGATCCCGTCCGCCGTGCTCGCGGCGATCGCCTGGAGCGCCCGCCACGGCATCCTGTTCCGCGGCGGCGCCGCCGTGGAAAAACTCGCCGAGGTCGACGTCGTCGCCCTCGACAAAACCGGCACGCTCACCACCGGCGAATTGCGCGTGGAAACGGTCGAAAGCTTTCCGCCGGGCCGCGAAAACGAAATCGCCCGGCTCGCCTATTCGCTGGAAAAATTGTCCACCCACCCGCTCGCCCGCGCCATCACCCGCTACGGAAAACAGCAGGGAATCGAACCAGCCGCGTTGGAATACTTTGAATCGGTGACCGGCGAAGGATTGCGCGCCCGGCGCCAGGGCCGGCTTTGCCGGTTGGGCGGACGGGATTGGATCGCCGACGGCCGTCATGGAAAATCCGTGGCCGCGGTGCCGGCGACCGATGCCGGTTTTTCCGAAGTCTGGATCGAGGAAGAGGATTTGCTGGGCCGGGTCGTGCTCCGCGACGACATCCGTCCGCAATCGGCGTCGGTGGTGGAGGAATTGCGCCATGCCGGCCTGCGCTCCGTGGTCCTTACCGGCGACCGCCGGTCGGCTGCCGAACATCTGCGGGCGGAATTGAAACTGGACGATGTCCGCGCCGAATTGAAGCCGGAGCAAAAGGTGGCGGCCATTTCCGAATTGAGCGGGCAGGGGAGGAAGGTTGCCATGGTGGGGGATGGCGTCAACGATGCGCCCAGCCTGGCCGCGGCGCACATCGGCGTGGCCATGGGAGCGCGCGGAGCCGATGCGGCGCTGGAACAGGCGGACGTGGTGCTGATGAATGACCGGCTGGAAAATTTCCTCGCCGCCTTCCGCCTGAGCCAGCGCGCCCGCAATGTCATCCGGTGGAATCTCGTCATCTCCCTGGGCACGGTCGCGGTGCTCGTGACCTTCGCCCTGCTGGGCCGGATCCCGCTGACCATCGGCGTGGTCGGCCATGAAGGCAGCACGGTCGTGGTGGTCATGAACAGTCTGCGTCTGCTGTTCGGCGGTTCCGCCGCCGGCCGGAAGGCATGATTCGTTGGGCAGGCTTTCCCGCCTGCCGATGCGGGCGACTTTCCAGTCGCCCGGATCTTGCCGGGCGGGAAAGCCCGGCAAGCCGGCAGACGGGAATGTTGCCCTGTAGAAACCTTTTAAACCGCTGAGACGTCCAAGAGAGGATGAGCGAAAAGGAAGAGGTAAAAGGGAAGAAAACGGTGATCGAGAAGGTGGCCGAACTGGCGATGCACTTAAGC
>Ga0335078_10003971_pt1 | contig 21982 bp, 29 predicted proteins | sample Lox_Sample_32_FD_206711 | JGI IMG/M metagenome (GOLD analysis project Ga0335078, IMG submission 206711) | Soil microbial communities from Loxahatchee National Wildlife Refuge, Florida, United States - Lox_Sample_3.2 | ecosystem: Environmental > Terrestrial > Soil > Wetlands | place: USA...
GGCGCAACACTAATCATCGGTTATATAACATTAGTAGTTATGATGTATCGGCAATAGGGTCGGTCGATATACAATGATGATAGTTATATAATAAGAAAACCCGACTGGTCGAGTCTAGGGTTAGGAGTTAAGCGTCTTGATTATCACTGTCCTATAAACTACAAATGTGCTAAGTACATGATGAATACAAAGGAAACAAGACTAGATCCCACAGAGTGGCAAAACATGACTACAACCCGGGAATATTGATGTAAGTTCAGAATTTGTCTCATAAACTGGTTTTAATTGAAATTTCACTCTTTTTCAATAAGACTATTAATTGTTATTTCAATTTCATTAATTACTTTATTGACCTATCTACTATAATCAGTGATAAAGACTCAACTTGTCTACGTTAAAAGGAAATTTTAATTAAGTCTGAGGACTCAACTTGTCGGCACTATGAGAACTCAACTTATATACAGTGGATCACTATATTATATATTTTATTTTATGACACATTTTATGATTTTAACTAACTCACTCACCCACTCATAAACTATAAACATATATTTCTCAAAGAAGTTTTTAATACAGTATTATAAATCACTATTTGATTCATAATGAATGTTATAAAATAGTCATTTATAAAGCATGTAGTTATGTAGTCAAAAAGAATTGGATCAAGAAGCATCTTGAAAGAAAGTATAAGTACTTAGACATTAAAGTATAAAAGGAGTTAGTTGAACATATGAGGAAGTTGATAGAAAGCGAGTTGATATGAACACCAGAGGTAAATTGTCAAACAATTGAAGGATTAAAGTTAATGAGTGAATTTGAATATAAAAAATGTAGTTACATTTATATGAAAGCGAGAAGTATATAATAACACTGCCGAAGTACTCACAATTGGAAGAAAATAATGGAAATAAAATGGATAGAGTATTAATTATAAACGTAGTTCTCAAGTCAAGACAAGAAGTATTTCAAAGTCAGATGTAAGACTCCAAGATCAACAGCAATTAAGTTACAATTGAATGACTTATTGATTGCTTAGAAAGAAAAGGAAGCAGTTGAAGAGAAGAAAATGATGATAATATCGTAGAAGCAACATAAAAGAAAGAGGATGCTATGGTTGAATAAGACTAGATGGTTGGAAATATTTGCTAAGAAAGACATAAATATATTAGTAAAAAGTGTGAAAAAACTAAACCGATTGGATTTAGAACTATGGTTGATCTATGAATATACTGAAGTGATACTTTCTGGCTCTGACATCCATGACGGTAAATGTGAGTTCAGAGTTTTCTCTCATTGCCGTTGTCATCCGAGGTTTAAACCAAAGTTTGAATCTCTCGGTCCATTCATCAAGCATCTTAGAGCGATCTCTCTTAATGGTTCTCTTATCAATGTCAGAGACCTCGAAGGTCCACTATTGACTGATGACACCACATAAATAAAGGTAAAGGTTATCTTTGATAAGCTCAGCTTTTTTATCCCTAGCAGACTCTACGATACACTTATAGAATGTATCTATATTTCTGTAAATAGTGTCTTGCTCGACGAAAATTATGTTTCCCATTGGATTTCAATCATCGACAGCTAAATCAGGTTAAAATAAGTCAAATTCTTCGATGCGCCATCTGGCTTTGATGGCCTGTTGGTTGATGTTCATGGGTGGATGGAAAATGGTTTATAGGCTAGCATTATTAACGATGGTTTACGTGAAAGATGTTGTGATTGCCATGATATCGTCTAGATGAAGACATTATTGAATTATTGGTAGAGGATTCCATAAAGTTGGAATTTGAGGAGAAGTTTACTGAGTTTGATACAATGAGGTTGAATTATACATTGGTGGAGTGTTAGATTCAAGAGACATAAAAGCTGGAGTAGGTTGGAAAGAAGTAGAAGACGTTATAGATTGAGGTAAGATAGAACTCGCTAGCATGAGTTGAGATGAGGTAGAGGTAGAAGATGATGTAGTCTGAGAGGTTAGAAAAGGGCTTTTTGGAGGGTGCTCTTTTTCGAATGTTCGTCGGAGGAGCAGATGGTACCGAGTATATTTGATTCTCTTTGTCGACTGGTCTCTATTGATAGAGGGCTGATAGTCTAGTAGATCAAAGGATTACATCGGTATCAGTACTCCTAAAACAAGTATGTCGAGAAAGATGAGGGGGGTTAATCGAAAGCTAAAGAGGTAGAGGGGTCTTGCCATCTATAGGAATCGTGGAAATAAGGGAAATGAAGTGAGGTGAATTTATCATAAATATGGAGAAGGTGAACACAAGAAAGGAATCCCAAGCCATCAAGCTACTAAAGTATAGAACCCGGTACTTTACATCTAAAGACGCTCCAGGGATCTTAATTGTAATATACTAGCATATGTAAGTATATAGTATAGAAATGAATGAAAAATGCTGGAAGAATTTTATGAAAATTGTGAGAAGAATTCCAGAAAGAGATGGAAAATACTGAAAGAATTCTAAAGAAAAAAAAGAAAAAAAGAAGAAGTTCCGAAAGATGCTTAGAAAGTGTAGTAAAAGAGATCATATCGAATAGAATTAAGTATGAGATGAATGAAGATGTTGTATTTTCTACTTGAGAATAAATTATATACAGCGTGACGTTAATCGCATCGATCACATGTCACCACAGCACCCCTCTCTCAAAGAGGTGGAACGCCAAAAAGCAATATACAAAAGCAATATATAAAAGTAATATATATAACCAGCAAAAGTTCCAAGTGAAGCGAAGCATCTCACTTAGGTGAGGATTTTTTGTGGCAGGAGGAATGATGTAGTAGGACTGAAGATTTGCTGTGGTTGGACTTATTCGATTTATCCATATCGGTCCGGTCCACAGGCGGTGCCTTTGACGATTGCACGGTCCACTCGTCAAGGACGTTCCTTACATTATTGAGATGCTCTAGTGGTTTCCAGGTTCTCTCAGCGTCACCATATCCTTTCCACTTAACTAGAAATTCCTTTTTTCCTTTTATCTTTCGTTCTCTTTAAATCCGCTCCACTTCATATTCTTCCACACCATCCACCTGCAATGGCATCAGCTTGATGTCATCTGTGTCGGTCCCTTTGTAATGTTGGAGGTGCATGACTGAGAGTACGTCATGGATCTGAGATCCTGCTGACAGTTGGATGTGATATGATAATAGAGAGAGCTTCTCGAGGATGCATATAGATGTAGACACAGAAGCGATTTTGTGGCGATGTGGCAGCGGTGGTCTATAGCTAGAGCCAAATCTATGAAAGCGCAATAGAGCGAGGTCGCCATTTTTAAATTGGAAATCACATCGCTTGGAGTCGTAGAACTCTTTCTGTTTCCGTTGAGTGGCAATGATAGAGTCATGAGCATCAGAGCGACGATTCTGGAGATTGCTAGTGAGCCTTTCGGCGGATTCGGATAACCGTGAGTCATGTAGGGATAGAACATCTGGAATGCCACAGGGATGGATTACGAAACGGAGATCATTCGATGAGATGTTCGTGCTTGCTTGAGGAATATTGCTATATTCAAGCTTGATAATAGGGAGAAATTCAGTCCACTTCGGATATAGATCGATGTCGCCACCTAAAAAACAGCGTAATACGATTTCCACTGTTGCATTTGTCCGCTCGCTCTGGCAGTCCGCTTGAGGATGGAAGGCTGCAGTAATGCCTATCCTGACGCCGAGCAACTTTATAAGGGTTGACCAAAACATTGAAGTAAATTTTGAATCACGATCCAAGATGATCTTAGTCGGCAGTCCAAAGGTGGCATACACATATCGTAGATATAACTTGGTGGTGTCTTCGGCCGAGTCTGTCATCCTACATAGAATCAGTTTGATCGTTTTTGAGAACTTGTCGGTGATAGTTAAGAGAGCGTTATGTCCATGCGATAGAGGTAGGCCGGTGACAAAATCCATTGTAATAGTGTGAAATGGTTCGTCCGGAGTGGGAACTAGATGAAGGTGGCCGATAGACTTCTCATGGGAATGCTTCAAAGTCTGGCAGGTGATGCAATTGTCACATAATTCTTTGATTCTTTGTGACATTCTAGGAAAGTAGAATCGTTCAGAGGCCAATAGGTAGGTTCGACGAATGCCGGGGTGTTTACATGCATCATGGCATAAGTGGAGAGTCTCAGAGATGAGCTTCTCTGGGATACATAATCGTAAGGTATGGTGGTCAGAGAAATATAATGACTTTCCGATTAGTATGAAGGTGCCATCCGTTGATGTGACCGATTGCTTGGCAGTTGACTCTGCATATTCTGCAAGAGTTTTCTTTTCCTCTTCTGTGGACGTAGGCATTGGAGTCGATGGGTCGGACATAGGTGTCTGAGCAGAAGTCACTACATCGGCTGTCGGGTTGGAGTTGGATATAGGCGTCGCCTTCGAAGTGGTCAAGTCAGCTGCAGAAGCGGTCCACTCATCCACAGAGGCATTCTGAGCTCTTCTCACTAACTTGAGAACGATGTTCTTAAAATGACAGTCGTTCTTATATCCATTCCATAATTCTTCCTGCCAGCTGTTGTCGATATGTACAAGGTTGATGTTAAAAGATGAAAATCAAGATGAGGAAGGGAATCTCGATAATGCATCAGCGTTTACATGGAATCTGTCGAGTCGATAGATGATTGTAATCTTGTCCCATAATGGATTCAATAGCAATGCTCAATGAAATAAACCCAAATTGACAATCGCTTTTACATTCCATATCCATTTCAACGCTGTGTGGTCTGTGTATATCCTTAGCTTTGCTCCATCGACGTAATGCTACAACTTGTACAGGCTTCACACTAGACCAAGGCATTCGAGTTCTGTTGCAGAGTAGGGGTTTCTACATTTTTCAACTAATGGAAGATAAAGAAGATAGGATGCAATTTGTTGTCCTCCAATGACACCTGGTATAGTCCTGCTCCAATTCCTTTCCTGTATGCATTTGTGTAAAGGATGAATTCTTGATCGAAGTCGAGATGGATCAACACCAGAGCAAAGGATAGTCGAGCCTTCAAGTTTTCAAACATCTTCCTGATTTCCTCGGTATCTAGAAAGGGTAATATGTAATGAGCTTTTGCCATTTCTTTCGAAGAGATCCTTGGTTTGTCTGTAATGTCGCTTTCCTTCCTGTTCGCTTTGATTGATTTAGTTTTGTGATTGTTAATGGTAGAACGCTTGTTTTGTCTCATGGCTTTGGTAATGGGTAATGTGATTTCAGCGAAGCATGGGATAAAATCACAGTGGTAATTGAATTTCGTGAAGATGGTCGATGCTTCCTTTACTGTCTTTAGGTACGGAAGAGCTGTAATCACCTCGACTCATTCCTTGAATATCGATAGTCTCAGTCGGCCTACTCGATGACCTAACATTTTTATGTTATTGTAGGTGAAATGATATTTTTCTTCTACGATGGTCATTCTGACGCTGTGGAGGGCTTCCAAGACCCTATTGACATGTTTCAAATGTTCTTTCAGCGTCTTTGAATATATTATGATATCGTCGATATATGCCAGCGCAAAATCTAGACGATACATCCTTAAAATGGAATCAACCATGCGTTGAAAGTGTGACGGCGCATTTTTCAGACCGAAGGATACCCATAAGCATTCATAGAACTCATCTTCAGTAACGAAGCTAGTAAACTTTCTGCCATCCTCGTGTACTCTCATCTGATGGGTAACTACGATTGCAGTCGATTGTTGTAAAGCAGTGTGTACCACTAAGAGCTCGGAACACAGAGTCCTATCATGGGAATGCGTATTTGTCGGCAATGGTTTTGCTGTTAACCTCATGAAGGTCTATGCAAAATCATGATTTGCCTTTCTACATGATGACTATGACAAGTGACGAAACTTCGGAATTAGATGGTTGAATGATTCTACATTCCAGGCCATCTTGAATGAATTGCTTGATGATTTTTCTCTTTGCCAAAGAGGTCGGATAGGGCCCCTTTGAATGTATGGCTTTCGTGTTGGCTTCTATCCTCATATCGAAGCATGAATCCAGCTTGCTGAGCTTCTTTTCCAGTCCAGCGAAAACATCCCGATGCTTGCGTAGCATGGTCATTCATTTCCTCCTTCATTGTCTATTGAGGCAAGGACATATATCTCATTTCAAGTCATCTGCTTGCGTATCACTGTCGTCCACAGGCTGGGGCTGGATGGGTCTGCTTTGACTAAACTCATCTTCCAAGCCAAATAGGTCGACAGGTTTTACAATATCCAGGTGCCAACTCAGTGAAGATTCTTGTTTGAGAGGATCTGTAGCATTCCATCAATTGGATGGGTTGGAGGGCATCGGCGGATCGGCAAACGGCATGCCATTGATGATAGGAATACCTGAAATAGTAAATTCTGAAGGTGCGACCATTCCGGAAATAGGTGAGACATTGCCAGCAGCTGCGGAGATGTTTCCAGAAATAGCTGACACCACTGATGGTTCCAATGCAGATGTGTTTAAAAAGGAAGGTATAAAGGCAGCTTAGGCTGGAAGGATGCCAAGACTGAGATTCTTGGCTACTGTCTTAGGAGAGGGCATCTCCCAGTTAAGAAAAGAATAATGAGTGTTCCTCTTGAAAGGTTCAAACATTCCAATGACCGAATCGCTACTGAGTTTGACTGGGCGGGGCGTCGGATTCGTTATGAGAACGTGGCTTGTATCACTTTTAATGACTGTATAAGAGCATGAAGCATAAGTTCCTTCTGCTCTATTGACATGATGGATGAGATTGACGAGGTACTCCTTCTCTGTCTTTGGTGAAGCGAAGCGGATTGAAACCCAGTAATCTGAATATGGTTTGATACAGACAGTCTGTGTCGTGAAAATTCATAGATCATTCTTCATTTTTTCATAGCGATTCCTATCGAGTATTGGAATTCTAATGAGAGGAGAGAGGGAATCAAATGCGACGTGTCCTCTAGCCGAATCGATAACCATTTTATATGATTTTATTACGTCGATGTCAATGAGGTAATTCGTAGGGCAGTGCTCTACAACTTGGAATTCGATCTGAGCCTTGACCATCTATAAACCTCTGTCTCCATCGTCCTAAAGCATAGCAGCTTTATTCGGAAAGTGGATCGGCAGGACAATATATCCCAATGTACTTGTCTTATGTGTACTGATTCCTCCAAATGTTGGGCGCGAAGGTGACTTCATGATCTGTGTTCCTTTCGGAATGATATCTCTTTGAACGATGGATGATCTGCCGGAGTCAACGACTCCTTTGGTCAATTTCGCAGACAGAGTAAGTGCGCAGCCGATGTATGCCTTGATCGGTGCTGGTTCTACACTCATGTAAGAGACTCCAGTTACGATTGTAAATCCCATAGTAAGTTCTCTGATTCTGCACTTGTTGATTCTTATTAATGTCGTGCCAGGAGATGAGTCTTCATGTATAGTGGATGTATAGACGTTGTGATATAATGACCAGTTATATGAATCGTGTGCATGCAAATCGTGTGAATCCTTGCTCCCCACTAATTCATCATCGTTTTCTGATTCCGATTGACTTGATGTGATTTCGTCGCCAGAGTTATTCTTATCAGAGATGTTCCAGGCATCATATAGCATCAAGTGATATGATTTTGGCTGTTTATCGCAATTGTAATCCATATGCATCTTGCAGCAGAATCGACAAGGTCTTTCCACTATCTTTCCATCATCGTTTGTAATGTGCTTTTCTTTCCGAAGCTTAGGCGGAACCGGGAAGTCCTTATCCAACTTTCTCTTAGCTTTCAATTGTGCCGCTTTTGTTTGGAGCTTAGCTCCTCGAGATCTCTCAGCTCTATTTCCTTTTCTACTACTGTTCCTCTGTCCTCCTCTTGGAGATTTTGATGACTCTGATGACTTAGTCGACAATCGAGGTGTTGATAGAGATCTTCTGTCATGACTGTTGCGCTTGCTGTGTCTCAGTGATTCGCGATTCTTTTGCTTCTATGACTCTCTGAAATTGATGTCTTTATTGCACAAGAGGTGGCTGAAGTCTGCCATATTCATATCTCTTATCTCATGATGATTCATCATGAGTCGGAAGTCTGAAGGCAAACCATTCCAGATCTCATCGATCAAATCCTTTGACTTGATCTTCCTATCTGCTGCTCTGCAGAGTTCTGTCTTGGCATAGAAGTAGTCCATCATACTCTTATCTTCCGGAGTATATTTTCTCTTAGTGGCTTACTCTTTGACAACCGCAGAGTTGATCTGGAATTCATCCGTCAAACACTTGATCCAGCCTTCTACAGTTTTCATTCTCCTTCGAAGCATGGATCGTAATGAGAACCAACTCTTGGCTCTCTCGATGAAGGCACTAGGAATCAGCGTGATGATTGCTGCATCGTCATATAATTCCATCATCAATAAGAGCTAATCGCAAAAACTGTAAACCAAGTCCTTGTCGGGATCAAAGAATCCAAGCATGCTTGATGAAAGTTTCACGGTGCTTTTGTCGACGATAGGTGTGGGCTGTCTAGATCTATCTCGATGGCGGTCTTGACGTCTGTCTTGTCTATCGTCGTGATTCTAGCGGGAGCATCAGCGTCCATAGATGTCATCGTCATCCGGATCGGATAGATCGGATGATGGATCCCTTCTTCCACCACCGGTCCCATGTCGGTAAGCGTCACACCGGTGAGGCTCTTTACAATCACGATTGCGATCTCTTCTTCTATCATCCTTTCCTCTGTCATCCCTTCCTCTGTCATCCCTCCCACGATCTCTATCAGTGTTCTCATCATCGGAGTCGGTTGGATTTGGATCGGACTCATCGGGAACTCGGAGTTGATCATGGCAACGATAGGTGTTAGGACTTTGACGTTGGGAAGAGGAATTCTGACCGTCTTGTTCAAAGGCGCCTCTCCTCATTCGATCACCATCGAACTCCTACATCGGCAGGTCCATTTTGTTGATGAACCATTTGCCGTTATACCCAATGGGTGTTAGAGGTTGGTCTTGTAGTCCAAAGTCATATTGAGAATGTTCTTCAGAGCGAATTTCTACATAAAATCTTTGTGTGTCGAGATCCAGGAATATCTCAGTTTGTGTTCCGAAATGAGTGAGCGTGTTGACAACAACGACTTGATGGATGCATTGCTTTTCTATCGACTTCTTGATGTGGGTTATTCCTCTCACATAGGTGATATCGGGAAGATGTCACAGAAGATGTGGCTTAGTAATGATATCCGAGTTAGCGAATTTCGGAATGACTATCGGAATAGGCCTGATTGGATTCAGCATGATCATAGAAATAGATGTTTGCTCTTTCTACACGATAGGGATAGATGTTTGTTCCTTTTGCAATCCTGCTTTATGGAGCCTTTCTTCTCACGATCCTTGCAATGTAGATTCAAGTGCCGTGGAATCTGGATGGCTCTTTTTTGGGACGACGGCATTCAGAAAGGCATTTTCATCTGACTCATCCATATCCATATCATAGTCCTCGATTTGACTTTCTTGTTCTGATTCTGTTAGCAATTCCTGTAATTCGATAGCTTTCCTTTCTGCTGATTCTCTGTTTTCCTTTGTTGATTCAAATGGCATAGACAGTAGAGAGGGAGCTTTCGGAGTGACTGGAATCGATGAACGTCTGGAGTCCGTTTCAATACTTTGAAGTCTCATATCGAGCCTGTTAATCGCATCGGATTGCACTTTTATTTAAGAACTGATAGCTTTTGTTTGGGCTTCAACTGTTCCAGAAATGTCATAGATTCTCCTTGATTGCTTTTTTAACTCTTTCACGATGATATTCATCTTTGTGTCCTGCCCTTTGATGAATTGCTCTTGGTTTTGGACAATAATCAGAATGTTTTTCATCACTTCTGCTAATGCTGATATTTCAGTGTATAACTTATCAATAGACACTGCAGTAGTGAAGGGTTCTGAAGCGACTTTGAGAGATTCCGCTGCTGCCATTGTTGGCTGTTGGTTCGCCTAACTTCCCGAGCATGCTTTAGCCACGAACTCCTCGTTTGTACGTCTCTTATCCCTGTGCTGGAGTTGTAGAGAGACCGTTGTTTTTAGAGGTAAGGCATGCTTCTCCCCTTGCTTGAAGACTCGTTGATCAATAGCAGCTCGGACGAGCAATGATGTGGCTACATTATCAGGAGAGTCAATCACCATAAGATCTCTAGACGACTGTTCTTGTCGATTCTGAGGAGTTGGTGTTCGCTCTTCAGGAGCTGTCACCGATGCTTGAATTGTAAGGAGTCTCAGAGCTGCAAGTAACATAAAAGTGGTAATCGTGGGGAATGAAGAAGATCTCGAATGATTTACAGGGATGACACAATTCTCACGGTAGTTTGAAATAGCTGGCATCGTGAGAGGTGTCGAAGTTGATGTCGTTAACTCAATGGACTTGATGAAAGTGTGTTGGCTCGTCTATAGATGAACCGGATCTCTGAAAATCGCTGGAAAGCTTGTTGTAGAGGATGGAAACAAAAGAGATTCCATCGATGTTGGACGAACAAGTAGTTCAAGAGGGGAGAGCACTCTCGCCTTTTGAGCATTCACACTGCTTCCGATAGGTTCGTCTTGCATTTGAGACAATGACGATGATTGCGTCTGACTTGCAGATGAACTTGCAGATGATGATTGATTGGATACGATCCCACTACTTTGACAATTTTCAAAAGATATGAATGGCATGACAGGAGGGAGAACAACGGGTATATGGATAGAATCGATAAGTGGATGGATAGGATGGAGACTTGGGGATCGATTTTGATCTTGATTGGGGCTCGATTGCCCAGATGCAGATGTAGATAAATCCCGGGACATGAAGGTCTGCCTCCTCTTATTTCCTCATCGCTGATGTAGGATGACGTCTGGGTTATTGACTATTGACGTGAGCTCTGGATTTGAAGCTCTCATATTCTTTGAGTCTTTATGATATTTCTTTCTTCTTCGGCCGATCGGAGGATCGGACATCTCTGACACAGCAGAAGAAGAAGGTGGTGTACCATCTTCTTGAAAAGACATTAGTAACGGAACTCTTATGGTCTAGAGATCTAAGGCGAAGCTATTCACTCTAGTGGAACCTGGACGAACACCTTCGGCTATTCACGACGTAGAATTCCAATAGAATAGGAACCGCCAGATCACCAAAGATGGAGTCTGATTCGCTTCCAAACCTCACTCTGAAGTCCGACACACTTGTAGCGGAGGTTTATAGTCCAACGAAGGTTTATAGTCCGAAGCTACAAAGGTGTGTCCCTCTAAAGAGTAGAACACTTCAAGATACTGTATGCAAGGGGGAGGAAAATTTGGAGATGGGATAAATACTTCTCTCGGCTGGTTAAAACTAACATGTACGGGTTGTCGCTTGGTCAATAGACGAGTGACAGGGTATCAACAGACGATGTATGAATACTAGTCTCCACTAAATGTAATAAAAGAGATCATATCAAATAGAATTAAGTATGAGATGAATAAAGATATTATATTTTCTACTTGGGAATAAACTATATACAGTGTGGCATCGATCGCATCGATCACATGTCACCACAGAAAGATCAGATTTATAATCATGGTTATATAGAAGGAGTTTAGAATAAGTATAAATAAATGGATTACTCTCCTGAGAGGGGGATTTAAAATAGATTTGAAGACAGCTTTCAAGTTAGATTTCAGATATGAACTTAGAATTTCTTACCCCTCGAACCCTGAACCTCAACCCTCAGAACCCTAAATACCTATTGAGTCAAAACTAAGACTCAAAACTTGGTAAAGCAAGAGTGCTTTAGATTAATCTTATGGTGTTCGATGGAGATGCCTTCACACACTTAGAATATACCCTAGCAGGTTTATAATGTGCAGGGGTCACTAGCAGCGTATGAAAAGGTAATCCTCAGGATTTATAGATGAAATTATTAATAGATAGATGGTATTGGATAGAAATGAGTAGTTTGGAGATGGTGATCAGAGATGGTAATCTAACATAATAGTAGAAGGAAATGCTATAGAAGTGATGATGATCTCTTAGTTAGAGCTCATACAAGAAGTTTGTCTGCAATCTCCATGTTACCCCTAAGAAGAAAATCACAAAACACCAAGTGCAGTGTGCTAAGATGACTGAAATTGCCGCTCAGACGTCTGTATGGGTAACCATTCGACATGTAAAGTTGTTGTTCAATCAAGACTACGTCTTCAAACTGTTTAAACGAAATGGGTATCTCCCCCTTGGCTGTTATGTGCTTTGTAGCATTATAACTGGAGACCACATAGATATCTTAATCACAAATGTAGCTGACGAAGCTGCGAAAATTTTTAAGAATATGCGTATCGGCACGATGGAGTCTTTTTACAATTATAGCTTCGTAAATTTGTGGCAGGCAGCTACAGATGATTTGGCCTTGCATATGGAAATTCTGCCTCCTATGGAGCATATCTCCAGGGAGCCACTAACTCCATTGTCTTCTTCAGCCCCCAGCGCTAGCATTAACATGTCCTTTGTATACAAAGTGGCACAAGTGGTGTCAACGGCTAAAGAGAAGATTAAAAAAAAAGTGGGAATCAAGCCAACTGGGTCTGTTATGGTGAACATCAATACCACGGATGACATTACCTCCGAATAAGTGTATGTATTGCGAAAGATCCTTGAGAAGCATGAAACACTTTTCTTCGACAAGCTCAGATTGACTAAGGAGCTTAAGGAAGATTGGATGTGCATCACACTCTTTCCAGGTGCTGAACGAAAAATCAAGCCAGAAAGACCTTATCGTCTAGGCCCCAAAAAGAAGAAGCTTGTTGATGAAGTATTCGATGAGCAAAGAAGTCAAGGACAGTCGATTAATTGCCCTAAGTCCCCAGCAAGATGGCCAATATGTGTCATTAAAAAGAGAGCCAAATGGCATTCTGTGGTAGATCTGAGAGGTCTCAACTGGTTGATTGCACCAGATGTATATCCGCTGCCACATCAAGATGAGATCGTAGCCATATTGAGAGGAAAATATTGGTTATCAGTGTTCGATATCCGCTCGGCTTACTACCAAAGAAGGGTCCATCCTGATGATTGGTGGAAGCTTGCGGTCGTGACTTATCGTAGGCTGAAAGCCTTTACAGTGACCCCTATAGGTCTCTGCATATCGGTAGTGCATCAATAACGATATATGGACAAGCTCCTTCATAAGTTCAGATGGCGAATCGCTTGCTGTTTCATCGACGATATCATTATCTTCTCAGATACTTTTGAAGCCCATGTAAGGGACTTGGACGATGTACTTACCATCCTGAAGGAATCTAGATTGATAATCCAGCTCCATAAGTGCCTTGTGGGATATCACTCGTTAAAGCTTCTTGGACAGTTAATTAATCATTTAGGCTTGACGACTACAAAAGAGCGAGCTGAGGCCATCCTCAAGCAGACCTATCCAGAAACCCTGGACCAGCTCGAAACCTTCCTAGACGCTTACAGCTATAATCGTCATTTGGTGCCTTATTATACTCAGATCACAAGCTCATTGCAAAGTCTCAAAATAAGAAGTTTCAAAGAAGCTCCAAAATTGAGATGTACAAAAAAGAAGTTCGCCGAAGCCTTCAAGCTGCCTCCTCCAACTTCAGCACAAAAGAAAGCCTTTGACCTAATCAAATCTATTATTGAATCTAGATAAACGATGAGACACCTCGACTACGACAGGGAATTCTATTGGTATATTGATGCCTCATATTATGGTTATAGTATAGCTGTATACCAGGAGGATCTAGAGTCAAAGGAAATAGGACGCTTATGCTATAAGCCTGTGATGTTCCTTTCTCGTAAGTTAAAAAGTGCTAAAAAGCAATATTGACCTACGGAACTCAAAGCGAGTGGATTGATCTGGGCCATGAAGAAGCTCATCTACATCATCAAGGGATCTAAGGTCGTTGTGTATATGGACCACAAGACATGTGAAGCCATTGCCAAAATGACGTCAGTGCAAACATCATCCCCTAAGAGAAGTAACCTACATTTGGCAAATTGAGCATTGCTACTTTCCCAGTATTGACATAACCTTGAAGTAAAATACGTCAAAGAGATAGAGAACATGATGGCGGATGCCTTATCATGATTACGATCTTAAGCCATACATATCTTTGAAGAGGATCAAAGGATTTACGAATTAAAGGAAAAACTCGACGAAATCGAGACAGTAAATGGGTTTAATGTTCGTGAGGTTGTCTCAACTTTCCTTCTAGAACTGGATGGTTCCTTTAAGAAAAAGATCTCTGAAGCATATGCCGAAGACACTCATTTTGGCCCTGTCATACGTGTCATTAAAGAACATTATGAAAAGAACCCAGGCCAAGCGGTTGACAGATTGGTCGGATGCCTCCACTCGCATTATCATCTCCTGCTTCCCATCGAAGAGCCTCTATTATTTTACAAGGACTCACTTGACACATGTCTGAGACTATGAATTCCTAAGTTAGTACTAAAGGAAATCTTTCATCTCACCTATGACCAAGAAAATCACTTTGGCATCTTCAAGACCTATTCGTGTGTGGTCACAAATTACTTCGTGCCTCACCTCTTATGGGCTATCAAGACCTATATTTCACGATGCCCCAAGTGCCTCATCAATAAGACTTGTAGGACAAGGCTCATGGTCTTTCCAAATCTATTGTCATAAGACCTATTCCTTTTCACTCTTTGACAATGGACTTCATCCTTGCCTTGCCGCTGTCACGAAGGTTTGGCCATGGAGAGGAACTATTTGACGTTGTGATGTTTATCACAAACAAATTTACAAAGGCGGTCAAAGTGGTTCCTGGAAAGAACATATACACTGCCACAGATTGGACATCACATTATTGGCAGACTGCTACGGAAGTGATGATGATCTCTTGGTTAGGGCTAGGGCTAGATAGTCTATATATAGGATCCGACGCTATAGCGAATCGGACCGTTCTTTCTCTCATATACACATCCCACACCATGGCAGGTGGTGGAGACTACAAGTCGCATCTCTTCTGAGACGTTTCTTCAAGTCAATCAAGTCTGTATTGCATGGTTCTCGCAAACAGTACACCATTGAAGAGCCAGTGAAGTGCGCAGCTCACGCCCTTCACATTTTGTTTCCCCCGTGTCTGTCTAAGACATCACCATCTCCAAGTTCTATTTTTAATTAGAACATCCCCATCTCTACTTTTCATCGCTCCCCCCTTCCATCGATCTCTCTTTCATTGGAGTAACAGCTACTGAGAACAGATCTTTCTGTCTGCCAGTGTCGCTAGCCTGGCAAAGGCCTCCAACAGCCAACGTCGTTTAGGACGTTCCGAAAGATCTCACCAGAGGGTTGCAGATCTACATCGTCAGCTTCGAAGCAGAGAAAGTATTATTCAACGCTTGGTTCACGTAAATCAGCTAAATCAACAAGTCGCTGTCCTCAATGCTGAGATTCAGAGAGATCTCGTTGAGAGCAATCCTTCACAAAGAAGACGAGATTGAGGGACTCCAGTTTATTCCGTTAATCGGACACTTTATTCTCTCTCCCGCTCCCATCAAGCGAGCCATTATTCCCCTCGCTATTCCCCTCGGAGACCTCATCCTCGATCTTCTATTCGATCTCCTTTCATTTCACTCCCAACACAAGAGCCCGTTGTAGAAGCAACGGTCAATTAACGTTCTCAAGGAGTCCGTTACAAGAAGCAATTTTCTGGTGAATCGACCCCATCGTCGGAAATCTCCTTAACATACCTACCTACTACTCCTATCTCTCAAATTTCAATAACTGGTGCTGTGACACGAGTACAGGCGTCTACGCAACCGAGTTTAGACGTAAGAATTTCTCTTCAAACCCCCGTACTCGAAACTCGAATTCAAATTCCTACACAAGGAAATCCTTGGTCTGTCGAAGACAGCCGTTCAAGTCCTCCAAGTCCTCAAAGCCAAACGCAAGCTCCCCATTCTCCTCCTTACGTCCCTTGCAGAATACCAGGCTATTCCACTCCACGTTCAACTTTTTACTCTGACTTGTGGCACCAGAGATATAAATCTCGGCATTGACCTCACCTCTTATCACTCATCACGGCGTCCCCAAAGGGAAAAGGAAAACAAACAGCAACCAGAAAAACTCCTGTGAGTACGTCAAAACCAAAGCCAACCTCTTCTCCTCACGTAATCCTCACAACTCGAAGATAAGTCAAGAGACTTACCTCCAACGAAGAATTCCTCATTGAATACTCATAGTACCCGTCCGCGGAACAAAAACGCAGACTTCTCCTTCTTGATAATCTTCCGGAAACCGTATTCCGTCGTTGTTTATTCCTACTCGAGTTTTCACAGGAGGAGGTTAACGAGTTAATCGAAAACAGTCGCAGACCACTCTTTGACCGACTCGTGCTACTAGCTGAGGAAGAACCTGAATACTTTGAAGAAGTAGAAGATCCCTCGGAGCCCATCGAGGAAGAATTGTTTGAAGAAACCATGTCGACGCCTCCTTCTATCCCTGCATGGGCACAAACTATTATTCAAAACCAACAAGCGCAACTAGATAATATCACACGTCTCCTCGAAGCCCAAGAGGAAAATGCTGGTGGTGATGCACTCACACAGGCAGCACCTGCAAGAGACAACCGTCCCGTGCGAGCCGAATACATTTATGACTTCTCACCTGCCGATTCCCCAGACGACATGTCCTATCACTTCTTCATAGAGCGAATCAATGATATGGTTGCTCAATATGATGAGGAACGAGTCCTTCCTTCCCTTGTTTCATGTCTTAAAAATGAAAGAGCAAGGATGTGATATGCCTCTTTATCCGATGGGGATAAAAATAATATGCGTGCATCCACACAAGGTTGGAAGTATATCTTAAAAAGAGATTTTAGCATCAAGCTGTTTAGAGCGAAGCAATTGGCAGCACGCGAGAAGTTCTCTTTCTCACAAGGCCGCTCAGTGCTCAATTATTTTGATAAGAAAATCGCATGCCTCCGTATCTCTGGAATCGAGGATGAAGACATGCAGTGCCATGAAATCAAGGATGGGATTAAAGACCCTGAGCTCCGCTCTCTCATTAGGCTCCATGGAGCTGACAACACCACGGCATGGCTCCGTCAAGAGCTTATTGACACGGAGAATGATGCCAAGTCCTTATGGCAAAAGAACCAACGTGCGGCCCCTCCTACTCGTTCTCAATTTCAGCTCCGTTGTGGTGGCGCCCGCGGAGCGAGTAGAAGCGACACGAGTCTCCTCCGCGATTCCCGTGATGAAAGGCGCTTTCCTGCAAAAGACAAAGACAAAGACAAGAAAGGAGAGGCTCCTCATCGCGGGGCTATGCGTGGTCGAGGCACAGGGAGTGGTCGCATATCAGAGCGACTTGCGATTGCGGCGTCTGCGTCGGAGAGGCCTCTTAGGCCGTGTCGATTCTGTGGAGGTAATCATTGAGATCGCGATTGCAATTACAATCGCTCTAAGGCGAGTGTCTCCGCTTACCATTGCTATCATTTGAATATTGCTGAAGAAGCCTATGAAGCAGCTGAGCAAGAATACGAGACGCTTCAGGCTAAAATTTATAATATTGCTGGAAATCACTCCTCTGGGGAAGAGAAGGAAGACGAAGATGATGTTTCTGAGGGAGTCCATAGTAATGATGATTTCAATGATTACTTTAAGTCTGAAGACATGAACCTTGCTCATTCTGACGCTCTTGTTGTTCCCAACAAAAGACATGCACCACGTATGCAGTTCCATGCCACAGTCATGGGTCATGTGATGCACATGGACACCACAATGGCCCGTGCATGCGAATCCTGTGGAAAGGAATTCCCTTCACGGAACAAGCTGTTTGCATACTTGCGGACTAGGAAACACCAAAAGAAGGCTGAAATGATGCTCCCTTTCAACAAGGTCGAGGTCATAGAGTCTGATGCCCCTAAGGAGAAAGTTGGAACTGGATACGCGTTCCGAGATCACCATTTCACGGAGATCAAGTATCGCCTTTCACTCGAGTACCCGGAAGACTGGGGCTGCTTGGATTCTGAAAGTTCTATGTCCCTCATGGAGGAGAGTATTCTCTCGCAACTCCCATAGACAAAGAGGACGTTTTTGAAAGAGCCTGTTGAAGTGCAGGGCATAGGGGATAAAGCGTCGCAAAGCCATGAAGCAGTCACGCTTGATGTATATTTTCCGGATCACACCGGTCAGAGACTTGCTAAGGTAACGTGAGAATTTCACATTGTGCTGACTCTGGACTGTGGCATCATCTTCGGCAATGATACAATTACCCCTGAGAAGATCATTATCGATACAGCGAAAAAGAAGGCCACAATCGGCTCGTGCAAGAAGTTCGTCTACAATCTCCGCGTTACCCCTAAGAAGAAAATCACAAAACACCAAGTGCGGTGTGCCAAGACGACAGAAATCGCCGCCCAGACGTCTGCATGGGTAACCATTCGACACGTAAAGTTGCCGTTCAACCAGGACTACGTTTTCAAACTATTTAAACGAAATGCGTATCTCCCCCCTGGCTGTTATGTGCTCTGTAGCATTATAACTGGAGACCAGACAGATATCTTGATCACAAATGTAGCCGACTAAGCTGCGAAGCTCTTCAAGAATACACGTATCGGCACGATGGAGTCTTTTCACAATTATAGCTCCATAAATTTCTGGCAGGCAGCTACAGATGATTTGACCTTGCATATGGGAATCGTGCCTCCTATGGGGCATATCTCCAGGGAGCCACCAACGCCATCGTCTTCTTCAGCCCCCAGCGCTAGTACTAGCATGTCCTTTGTGCACAAAGTGGCACAAGTGGTGTCAATGGCTAAAGAGAAGATTAAAGAAAAAGTGGGAATCAAGCCAACTGGGTCTGCTGCGGTGAACATCAATACCATAGATGACATTACCCCCGAATAAGTGCATGCATTGCGAAAGATCCTTAAGAAGCATGAAACACTTTTCTCCAACAAGCTTGGATTGGCTAAAGAGCCTGAGGAAGATTGGATGCACATCACGCTCTTCCCAGGTGCCGAACGAGAAATCAAGCCAGAAAGACCTTATCGTCTAGGCCCCAAGGAGAAGAAGCTTGTCGATGAAGTGTTCAATGAGCAGAGGAGCCAAAGACAGTTGATTGATTGTCCTAAGTCCCCAGCAGGATGGCCAGTATTTGTCGTTAAAAAGGGAGCCAAATGGTGTCCCGTGGTAGATCTGAGGGGTCTCAATCAGTTGATTGCACCAGATGCATATCTGCTGCCACGTCAAGATGAGATCGTAGCCGTGCTGAGAGGAAAATATTGGTTATCAGTGTTCGATATTCGCTCGGCCTACTACCAAAGAAGGGTCCATCCTAATGATTGGTGGAAGCTTGCGGTCGCAACTCATCGTGGGCTGAAAGCCTTTACAGTGACCCCTATGGGTCTCTGCATATCGGTAGCGCATCAACAATGATATATGGACAAGCTCCTTCATAAGTTCAGATGGCGAATTGCTTGCCGTTTCATCGACGATATCATTATCTTCTCGGATACTTTTGAAGCCCACGTAAGGGACTTGGACGACGTGCTTACCGTCCTGAAGGAATCTGGATTGACGGTCCAGCTCCATAAGTGCCTTGTGGGATATCACTCGTTAAAGCTTCTTAGACAGTTGGTTGATCGTTTGGGCTTGACAACTACAGAAGAGCGAGCTGAGGCCATCCTCAAGCAGACCTATCCAGAAACCCTGGACCAGCTCGAAACCTTCCTAGGCGCTTGCGGCTACAATCGTCATTTGGTGCCTTATTACACTCAGATCACAAGCTCATTGCAAAGTCTCAAGACAAGAAGTTTCAAAGGAGCTCCAAGATCGGGACGTGTGAGAAAGAAGTTCGCCGAAGCCTTCAAGCTGCCTCCTCCGACTTCAGCACAAAAGAAAGCCTTTGACCTAATCAAATCTATTATTGGATCTAGACAAACGATGAGACACCCAGACTACGACAGGGAATTCTACTGGTATATTGACGCCTCACGCTATGGTTATGGTATAGCTCTATACCAGGAGGATCTAGAGTCAAAGGAAACAGGACGCTTACGCTACAAGCCTGTGATGTTCCTTTCTCGTGAGTTAAAAAGTACTAAAAAGCGATATTGGCCTACAGAACTCGAAGCGGACGGATTGATCTGTGCCATGAAGAAGCTCATCTACATCGTCGAGGGATCTAAGGTCGTTGCGTATATGGACCACAAGGCATGTGAAGCAATTGCCAAAATGACGTCATTGCAAACATCATCCCCTGGGAGAAGTAACCTGCGTCTGGCAAATTGGGCATTGCTACTTTCCCAGTATTGGCACAACCTTGAGGTAAAATATGTCAAGGGGATAGAGAACATGATGGCGGATGCCCTATCGCGACTATGATCTCAAGCCATACGTATCTCTGAAGAGGATCAAAGGATTTACGAATTAAAGGAGAAACTCGACGAAATCGAGACAGTAAATGGGTTCAATGTTCGTGAAGCTGTCTCAGCTTCCCTTCTAGAACTGGATGGTTCCTTTAAGAAAAAGATCTCTGAAGTATATGCCAAAGACACTGCAATGAATGCATACAACGATCTTCCTCCGCTTAGCTTAGCCACATTAGGAAGTCCTATCCGGACTATATATAGCTCTAGGAAGCCAATGAGAATTCAGTCCTGTTGATCTCTGTGCCCACGACAAGTCGTTTTCCTTCAAAAGTTACGCGTCTGCTCCACTTTTTTTTCAACATCGACTCGAACAGCCTTGTCCATCGCCTCATATACCTAGTCAACGTCCCTAGAACCATTGAACCTAGAAGCCAGCGAATTGGCTGCCAAATCATCGTTTATCCCTGGAAGTGAAAAATTTTCACTTTGCCTCTGAACCTCTGAATCCCAACGATTCATCATCGTCACGAGCATCTCCAAGGCCTCGCACCCCTAGGACCTAGTCACGATACCTCCCAAGAAGAGAGCCAACATGCGGACCGCGTCTGCTACATCTTTATCGCGTCAACCCAGCGCATCGGAATCGCTCCCAACCTTAACCGTCGACCCGGATTCAGAACGAGAATCAGCCGAGAGCTCCACTTTATCCGACATCCCAACTCCAACTGAAGCGCCTAGACAGAAAGGCCATTACAGATTACGAATGGCTTTGAAACCTTCGAAACCTGTGATCTTCGATGGCACCGATGTGACCCATACCTCAGTACGCAACTGGATGTTCGGCATCCAAGAATATATGGATCTGGCCGAGGTCCCTGAGAATAAACAGACCCGTTTGGCTGGTACCTATCTCTCAGGCATCGCCAAAAGCTGGTATATCAACAAGTATGTCGACGTGACCCCACTCCCTCTCCTCGCTGATTTCTTGACCAACTTCAAGAAGCATCATACCCGTACCGATAATGCCGTCACCGTCATCCGCCGTATCGAAACCATGAAGCAAGGCCGTCACCCAGCTGCTGACTATGGAACCGAGTTCGAGTCGCTCGTTGTGGAACTTGGCAACACGGACACCCGCTGGGTCCACGAACATTTCCTCCGGGGCCTCGATGACGCTACTCGCATTGCCCTCGCCCCAGCACTCCTTGGTGATGAAGATCTCGACTCCCTCATCACCAGAGCTAACAATGTTTCTCGCGCCTTAGAACAAGTTCGTCCCCACACGACGATGACTCGTACCATGACTCATGCCCCCGCTAGCTCCTCTCAGCCTTCACAATTCAGCTCCAGCTCCAGCCCGTCTGCCCCTGCCAACCTTAAGAAGCTCACAGAAATGGAACGGAAGTACCTTCACAATAATCGCGGCTGTTTTCGCTGTCACAAAACCAACGTGGACCACATAGCATCGACTTGCCTCGAGACATCTGGAGGAAAGCCCAGCACACCGGTTATCAAGAAAGAGGCGGCCGTAGATGCTATAGTTACCCTCGATATAGCAGGAAATGAATACAATGGCACTTATCTTCACCCCAATCATGTGCGACGTAGTCCCATCAAGATCCCTGTTGTAGTTCAGAATACGGAAGCATCGGCCCTTGTCGATACCGGAGCAACCATCAATGCCATCTCCGAGGCATTAGTGGA
>Ga0335078_10003973_pt1 | contig 21979 bp, 17 predicted proteins | sample Lox_Sample_32_FD_206711 | JGI IMG/M metagenome (GOLD analysis project Ga0335078, IMG submission 206711) | Soil microbial communities from Loxahatchee National Wildlife Refuge, Florida, United States - Lox_Sample_3.2 | ecosystem: Environmental > Terrestrial > Soil > Wetlands | place: USA...
TTGCTCATCGCGGTGCATTTGGCGTTCGTGGCGTTCAGCCCGATTCTCACGTCGAAGCCCCTGGCGGATGCAATCGCCCGCGTGTACCGGCCGGGCGACATCATCGAGCTTAATGGGGAATACGAAGGTGGGTCGACGTTGAACTATTACACGCGAGAGCTAGTGCGCATCTTGAACGGCCGCTCGGCCAATCTGTGGTACGGCTCGTACTTTCCCGATGCGCCGAAAATCTTCGACGACACCGCCTCGTTTGGGCAGCTTTGGAGTGGTCCTCACCGCGTCTTCCTCTGGACCGAAACCGAAAAACTCGATGCGGTGACCAAAACGTTAAATCCTCAGTCTGTTCACGTCCTGGCCCAATCCGGCGGTAAAGTCATCCTGACGAATCGCGCGGGTGACTGACCGACGGGGCCTTCCGCGGACGAATCCGAGCCAGCCCAGTTCAGGCGACTCCTTGTTGCTAAGGCGTTTGCTGCGTCCGTTCAGAGCAGACGCGAAGTGCGAATGACTCTGCGAAGATTGTGCCGAGTTCGCTCATCAACTGGACTGATCCGTGGGCGCCTTACACCCTGCGAAAGTCAATTGGAGCTAGCCTTTGAGAAGACTTTCACTTTCGCTGGCGTCGCGCCAGTGCTTGCTGAGTCTTGTGCGGGAGATGCCGAAGTGACAATTCCTAGCTCCTCAAGGCGAAGATGTAACCGCATCAGCTGGATTCCGGAGACGTTGCAAAGTTTCACCAGCTTGTTTTGGACTTCACCGGAGGTCGACGGTGTCAGGAGCACGGCCCGGGCCTGCCAGCGGTCCGCCAGCTGTGCCAGGTCTTGGGTCCCGCCCCGGATCGGAACTGAATGGATAGAGAAGTCTCTCTTGGCACGGTCGTCGTCAAGAAAACCCACCACTCGAAAGCGATGATGCTTGGACACGAACTTCATCGCGGTTTCGCCTTCCCCATCGGCGCCATAGATGAATACATTGGTCCGATGATTTGCCGGGGCGACCTCGTCCAGAAAGCGAAACGAAAACCGAAAAATCAACACCAGCATCGTAAATACGAGGAAATCTAGGGCAAACACGACTCGCGAGAAACCAGCGAAACGATATATCGTAAGAAAGTACGCGACCGCCGTTAGTGACGCTAATGTAGAGGCAGCGATTAGCCGGTACGCGTCTCTTAGCCCAAAGTACTCCCACCACGGACGGTACACTCCAAACGCCATGAAAACGGCTAGTTTAATGAGCGCCAACTCGAGAACCGTGGAACGGAAGATCTCCATGTCCGCCCGGCTTGCAGACCCATCGAATCGAAGGAGGTATGCGGAATAATAGACAGCCAGAATCAGCAGCAAATCAAACCCCACTCGGAACGCTATCCGCACCCAACCCGCGACCCGCGGCCGAGATAGGGTTGGGCTCGCGGTGGTGTGGTGGGGATGTAGTTCAAAGCGGGTTAGGTAGGTGCCGAACAGCACCACCGCGGAAATTAGAAACGGCACGACTGACAGAATGGGTGGTACTTCGTACGATACGGCAAAATATCCGAGGGCTCCAGTGAAGAGGGTAAAGCCCCAGAGCGCTAGAACAGCGGCCGTCGGGCTGAAACCATACGCCAGCAGCCGATGCGATACGTGATCTGTTCCCCCCTGCGAGATTGGCCGACCCCGTAGCATCCGTGTGAGTGTCACCAGAGTCGTATCGCAGATTGGGACCGCCATCAGCAACAATGGGAACAAGAATGTTCCGTAGTGATTCTTTCCTCCGAATTGCGTGCCTGTCAGTGTGCTCGCTGCTAGCCAAAAGCCGATAAACAGACTGCCCGAATCCCCCATAAAAATTCGGCCACTTGGGAAGTTGAAGACCAAGAAGCCTAGAATAGCGCCGCAAAAGGCAACACTCGCCAGTGCGCGAGTAATCTCGCCTTGTTCCAGAAAGAACAAAGCTTGCAATCCGCTGATCAGTACCGCCGTACCGGCGGAAAGACCGTTGATGTTATCCAGCAGATTGAACGCGTTGGTGATGCCCACCAGCCATAGGAACACCACGATAACGTCGATCGCGCCATTCCCGCTCAAGGGGTGGCCCACTACGTAAGAAACTGGCGCCAGGGCGCAAATCGTTTGTCCTAAAAGCTTCCATCGCGGCCGTAGATTCCAGATGTCATCCACAAAGCCCAGAAGAAAAATGCCGCAGGCGCAAGCCAAGATTGCTGGCTCACTGGTGGAGAAAAGCCCTCGCCATGCCATCACCCCGAAGAACGCCGCAAATATGCCCACGCCGCCCCAAATGGGCGTCGCTGCCACGTGTAGCCGATCCGAGGATGCTCGCGACAGCCACGGCACTCGCTCGCTCAGATGCAGAATCAGGTAGGTGCAGCCGGCTCCGAGGCACAATGCGGTCAGCCCTGTGCTCAGCAGTGTGAGTCCGAACGTCATCAACGTCGTCCTTTAACCTTCACCGACGGTTTTGCTTTTGGGGAAAAGGCGAGGCTAGTTGGACCCTGCGGATTCGGGCCGGCACCGTCGCGGAACAGATGTTTCCGCTTTGAGGGTTGCCACCCTGTGCAGACCGCAGGCCTTCATTTCATTACAGAACAGCGGGCCTCTCGTAGCGGTTGTCTTGGATACCGGCACGCCGACGATACTCAAGTGCTAGAGGTCATCGCTCTACGCACGCACGGTCAGCTTAGCGATTCTGCCGTTAATTTCTCGTTATGAAGCATGCACCGAATATTTGTGATACTCATTCGGAGTTAATTGCCGGCTGCTCGTGCGGCGCCGGGCTGCGTGTGGCCCTTCGCTACTAAATAGCGATGTAGGGCGTCTCGCCAGTGAGGAAGCTCGCCTGCTATTGCCGCTGCTTTTCCGTTTGCCAAAACCGAATAGGCTGGGCGCGCCGCGACCGTTGGGTATTCGCGGCTGGTCGTCGCTACCACGTGGGCGGCCAAGCCCGTTTCTTCCGCCATTTGCTTCGCAAACTCGTACCAGCTTGCCGACCCCGAGTTCACGACGTGATATAACCCGCTTTGTGCTCTATTACGGAGCAGCGCCAGTAAGACCTCCGCGGCGTCGGCGGTCGAAGTAGGCGACATATAGATATCGTCCACTACTCGAACTTCGCCGGTATCTTTCGCCTTTCGAAGTATGGCTTCTACGAAATTGCCACCTTTTCCACTCGCTCCCGCTGTGCCAAAGAGTGACGCGACACGCGCGATGATCGTTCCGTCCGGATATTCGCGCAAGGCCAGTTTCTCCCCGAACAGTTTCGAGCTTCCATATACGTTAATCGGTCCGGTCGCGTCCCCTTCGATATAAGGGCGCCTACTTTCACCGTCGAATACATAGTCCGTGCTAATGTGCACAAATTTAGCACTCTTGGCTTTGCACGCTTTCGCCAGTGCCAGCACGGCATGGGCATTGGTCAGGAAAGCTTCCGTGGCCCGCGCCTCGATCTCGTCGGTCTTGTGATAACTCGAGCAATTCACGAGCGCGTCGAACTCATACCGCGCCAGGACCTTAGGAATCGCCGCAAGATCGGTAACATCGAGATCTTTTCTGGTCAGAGGGACTAATTTGACTTTTCCTTCTGACGCCTCAATCGCTCGAACAAGGTCGCTTCCGAGTTGCCCGTGTGCGCCTAATACCGCGACGATCATATGCTGACGATACCTCCATACATCTCCACTTCGGAGACAATCTTGTGCCACTTCGTCAGGTCCTTGTACCAATCGAGCGTGATCGTATCGGGCGTTTTTTGCAGCTTGCCGGATTCGAGGGCTTCAAAAATCTCCTTCGCGCCGTCGCGGGCACCGAACTTAGCCTCGAAACCAAGCGTCTGGACCTTGTCGAAGCACACCTGATAGGAGCGCATATCCGGGTCGCCATACCACTCGATGCGAATCTGCTTAGGTAAACAATCCACTACAATGTCTGCCAGCGGTCCCACCTGGTAGTTGTTGCGATTTGCCCCGATATTGAAAATTTGGCCATTCACTTTCGCCGCGTCTGCTTTGAGCAAGAAGCAGATTGCAGCAGCAGCATCGCGTACATGCAGCATCGGTCGCCATTGGCTGCCATCGCGCATGAGCGGCAGAACTCCTGTCTTCCACGCTCCATAAGTCATGCCGTTGATTGCCAAATCGAACCGCATCCGCGGCGAGTATCCGAAAACGGTCGCTTGCCGGATTGCCACTGCACAAAAGCAGCTATCCGCCAGCGGTAGAATCCGTTCTTCGGCCGCGCGATTCGCTTTGGCGTAAGTAGTTAATGGATTGGTTGCACTTTGTTCTGTGACCGCGTGGCCGTTGGCCTGAAAACCATATACGCTGCACGACGATGGCAAAATGTAGCGGGGAACGCCCAGTTCCTTCGCCATCGAGCCGGTCCGCGCCCGCGCCTCGCAGTTGATCTCCCAAGTTTCCTTCTGGAAGAGCTCGCCGCTCGGATCATTAGAAAGCGCGGCGAGGTCGACTACCGCGTTCACATCCTTCAAATGCTCGGGACGTACTCGCCGCGAATCCTCTTGTACGATTTCAATTCGCGGATCGGCCTCCAGCAAGTGCTTCCCGAAGAAATAACGATCCAGCGCTCGCACTTCATAGCCCTGCTCCAGCAATGTCGGCACGAGCACGGTGCCGATGTATCCGCCTGCCCCTGTTACCAGAACTTTCGCCATCGTATTTCTCTCCACTAAAAGTAGTGTGGCAGTTCGCTGAACCGTGGATGCTTCCGATCCTTGTCGGAGAGCACCGCTTCGTTCTCTGCAATCGGCCAAGCTATCCCGAGATCCGGGTCGTTCCACAACAAACCCCGGTCATGCTCGGGTGAGTAGTAGTTCGAGACCTTGTAAATCACTTCGGTGTTTGGTTCGATGGTGCAAAGGCCATGTGCAAAACCAATCGGCACCAATAACTGGTTCCACTTTTGCGCGCTGATTACTCGTGCCACATGTTTTCCGTAGGTCGGAGAGTTCCTTCGGATATCGACTGCGACGTCGTAGATTGCCCCACGAACCACGCGCACCAGTTTGTCTTGCGCAAACGGTGGCACTTGAAAATGCAGTCCTCGGATCACACCGCGCTCCACCGACAGCGAATGGTTGTCTTGTACAAAGTCCAGGTTCACTCCCAGCTTCGCCAACTCTGCTTTGTTGTACGTCTCCGAAAAAAATCCCCGCTGATCGCGGTGGATTCGCGACGCCAGCAGCTTTACATCCACGATCTCCGTTGGTGACAGCTGTACCGTTTGCACCGCACTCGCGGCCATATTTTCTCCTCAATCTTTCCGGGAAGTATTTCCTTACTCAAACACCAGCATCACGCACGATTCAGATACCAACAACACGTAACTACCGCCGCTAACCGGCCGTAGCGCTCAACACCTCTTCGCTACCGCGCATTGCCTTCTCTCGCGCCATCCTCGTAGCGCGCCACAGGGACTCAAACGTCCCCGCGTCCGTCCAACCGCCTTCAATCACCTCGTGCTGTAGCTTTCCCTCATACAAATACGAGTTGTTCACATCCGTAATCTCGAACTCACCGCGTCCCGACGGCTTCAGCATCCGCACGCGGTTGAATACACTCCCGTCGTAAAAATAGACGCCAATCACTGCGTAGGGCGAACTCGCCACCTTCGGCTTCTCATCGATCCGCACAATTCGTCCGTTTTCGAACGTCGGCACGCCAAACCGTTCCGGGTCGGGCACTTCCTTCAGCAAGATCAGCGCGCCCTCTTTTTGCGCGTCAAACTTCTCTCGCGCCGCGCGAACGCTGCCTTCCAAAATGTTGTCGCCCAGAATCACGCACACCTTCTCCCCCGCCGCGAAAGGCTCCGCCAGCCGCAACGCATCCGCGATCCCTCCTTCGCCCTCCTGGTATGCAAAACTCAGTTGCTGCAACCCGAAATCCTTGCCATTCCGCAACAGCCGCAAAAAATCTCCCGCATTGTTTCCCCCCGTCACAATCAAAATGTCCCGGATCCCCGCGTCCACCAACGTCTGCAGCGGGTAATACAGCATCGGCTTGTCATACACCGGCAACAAATGCTTGTTCGTCACCCGCGTCAACGGATACAACCGCGACCCCGTCCCCCCCGCCAAAATCACTCCCTTCATCGCACTCCTCCCCCCGCCGCTGCCGCCTTCTGTTTCCTTGGACCCAGCACTGATCCATGCAAAACCTCGTCGTACACTTGCAGCGTGCTCTCCGCCATCTTCTCCGCGGAAAACTCTTTCCGTGCGCGCACCGCTCCCGCCTCTCCGAATCGCGAACGCATTTCGTGATTCTCCAGCAACAGCGTAATCGCCTGCGCCAACGCTTCCGGATCGCGCGGCCGCACTGTAATTCCCGTTTGCCCGTGCACCGACACCTCCGGCACCCCGGAATCAATATCCGTGTTGATCACCGGCAATCCTGCCGCCATCCCCTCCACCTGTACAATTCCAAACGATTCCGCCCGCGTCACCGAAGGCAACAGCAACATCTCGCAAGCTTTGTAATAAGGCCTTGTGTCATCCACCGGTCCCACCAGATGCGCTCTTCCGCCGATGCCCAGTTCTCCGATCTTTGCGTTCAGCTCCTCGCGCATCCGGCCCTTCCCGATAATCAGCAATGTCGCATCTACCTTCCGCATCGCCTCCAGCAAATACTCGATGCCTTTGTACGGCACTAGCCGCGCCACCAGCAGAATCAGCCGTTGTCCATACTGCGCGCGAATCTCTCGCACTTTCTCTGGCCAGTCTCCGTGGAAGGAGTCCACATCAATTCCCAACGGCACTACCCGGCACTTCTCGCGAAACTCGACCAGTTCTGGCGAGCTTTCCAGATACCGCTTGGAGGTCACGATAATCGCCCCGGCCCGTTTCATCGCTCCGCGCACCGCTGGATTCGTCAATCGCCGCAATAGTGGCCGCCCCAGAGTGTCGGCGTGATGCGTGATCACCAGCTTCCCCGGATGGCCGCTCATCAAATAGCACTGCGCCGCCCACGGATTCGGCACGTGCATGTGCACCACCGATTCTTTATGGCCGCGCAACTGCCACATAAACGATGGACAGATCGGCTGCGAAGCCACCATCCCAAAGCACGCCAGACGCGTAATTTTCGCCCCGTCCAGCAAATCCACTTGCGTTCGTGGCGCTTCGTTCGAAACCATTACCTCCACTTCCATCTTCTTGCTCTGGTACGTCACCAGATCCCGCAGATACGTCTCCATCCCGCCCTTCCGCGGAAAATAGTGCTTCCCCACATGCAAAACACCGCGGGCGCGCGATCGTAGGCAAGCCTCTGCGCTTGCTCTTTCAGCAGGACCTTTAAGTAAGTACATAAGTATATACTTGATACAATATCTTTAAATCAGAGGCTTACGTGGGGCCTTTTGGCGAGCATCTAGTCTCCGACAGCAGTACATGACGCCGAAAGGAGCCGAAGGATCTGGCCGCCGCTTCAACAATTTACCGCCTGCGGCGTCAATCGTGGCCAGTACGTCGCGTTCGGCCATTGGCGTCATTCGCATGGGCTGTATCCCGCGAAGGCGCCCCATGATTGCTTCCGACCTCACGCCGACCGCCCTCAGAAGCCGGTACGTGGAGCGCTTCAGCTGCAGCTGACTCTTAAGCGCTTTTCGAGACGGAACCTGAAACACGACCAAACCCCCCGGATTCGCCACGCGAAAAAACTCGGTTATATATCTGGAAATCATTTCTTTTGAGGGCAGATGCTGAAGAACCATGTTGCTGTATACCAGGTCGAACATCTCATCGCCAAAAAGACGGAGATCATCAGCATTGTTGACACGGAAATGGCAACCTGGTGTTGATAACGTCGCTTTACTCACCATCGCTTCCGATACGTCCACCCCATATGCTTCGCGATAGTGACCGCCGAGAGCCCGGGTCAGTCGCCCCACCCCACAGCCGAAGTCCAGTGCTTTGTCACGCTTATCTGACCATCCGCCGATTTCCGCCATGAGATTCTCTATTTCGATTCTTCCCGTGTTAAAAAACTCCGCAGGATCCCACTTATTCCCCCGCTTATTGCCGACGGTCAACACCGCCCACATCGCATCAAATTTGGCTAACTCTTCCCAGTCCCTTTTGTGGGTTCCTAGTTCCATGTCAATTCTCCATCCGCGTTCGCTCGTACACTGCCAACGATTCCCTTGCTGTCTGCTCCCAGTTGAAGAGCTTTGCTCGCTCGCGCCCGAGCGCCGAAAGCTCTCCAGCGAAAGTCCGATCGCTCAAAACCCGGCACAGAGCCGAAGCAATCTCGCTCGTATTCTGCGGATCAATCAACACCGCGGCTCTGCCCGCAACCTCGGGTAGAGACGAGACGCACGAGGTGATCACAGGGGTGCCACAGGCCATGGCCTCAAGAACGGGGAGGCCGAAGCCCTCATAAAGCGAGGGATACACGAATGCGGAGGCAGCGCTATAGAGAGTGGGCAAATCCGCATCAGCGACATAACCCGGCATATGAATTCGTTCCTTGATTCCGACCCGGTTAACCTTATCCAGTAGATTTGAATAACCCCACCCCAAACTTCCGGCCAACACCAGACCAAACTCGTGGTAGACAGAGCTTGCGACGTAGGCCTCGACGAGCCTCTCGAGATTTTTCCGCGGCTCGATAACACCCACGAAAAGGATGAACCTGTCCGGTAATCCGTATTTCTTGCGAACATTCTCCAATTGCTTCTTGCAGTGCATGGGTGCGAAGCGCTCATCCACGCCCAGCGGCACGACCTCGATTTTTTCTTCTCGTGCACCTTCCAAATCGAGGACGTCTGCCTTCGTGCTGTTCGACACTGCTATCATCCGGTCGCAACGTCTTACCATTGCGGGAACCATTAGCCCGAGATACAGCCTCCGGCGTAGTGCGTGTTCTTTCGGCGTTAACCGGAATGTTGTGTCGTGGACCGTGACAACTTGTCGGCACGTCTTTAGCAGCGGAGCGGCAAATGCAGGCCCGTGATAAACATCTATGCCGTTCTGCTTTAGCTTCCAAGGGAGAACGGTTTGTTCCCATACGATTCGCCGTTTCGGGTCACCAGGGCCTACTTCGACGTAAAATCTTTCGCTTAGTCCTTGCACATGGCACGCGCTCTCAGATGGAACGATCACCAGGTATTCATTTTCCGAGTCGACTCGCGAAAGGGCTTGAATCAGACTACGGATATAGTTGGCTACGCCGTAGAGCTCGCGTCTCATCGCGAGCGCATTTATAGCGATTCGCATGCTGTTCGAGGATCTTTGTACCTACTCGGAAACTCTCCGCGAGTTCCCGGCTACCCCGCTCGCTTGCCAAACCTTGCGGACCCTGCCCCAATCGCCCTTCAGTGCCCACCTCACCATTCTCCGCGGTAAGCTTCCCAAAATTGGGATCAGCGGCGAGCTTGCGTGCTTTTTGAAAAAATGCACTGCGGATCGGTTGAAGTAAACGTCCAAAGCCAAGCTCTTCTTACCGATCGAGCCTTGTTCCTTGTGCCAAACCTTCGAGTCGGCGGCGACGGCGAGTTTCCAGCCAGCCCGGCGAAGCCGGTAGCAATAATCAGCGTCCTCCCAATACATGAAAAAGTTCTCGTCCAGCAGCCCTACCGATTCAAGCGCCTCGCGCCGGAGCAGCAGGCTGGCTCCCGTAAGGAACTCAATTCGCTCGTTGTTTACGAAAGTTTCGAACTGCAGTGCCCGGCCAAACAAAAAATCTATATACCCGCCACCCCAGGCGCGCAGCTTTTCACGTTCTAACATTGAGTAGATGGCGGACCCGACGGCTCCGATTTTTTCGTCCTTTTCCGCTAGTTCTACCATGGCCGTTAGCGATCCAGGAATTACCACCGTATCTGTGTTCAGGAGCCAGATGTATTCGGCGCCCCGTTGTAAAGCGGAGCGGATTCCCACGTTATTCCCCTTAGCAAACCCGAAATTCGCGCCGAGCTTCATCACCTCAATGTCGGGGAATGTTTCTTCGATTCGGGAAAGCGAGTCGTCCGTCGAGCCATTGTCCAGAACGATCACATGAAAATCCGAGTACTCCAAGTCCCGCAGCGACTCGAGACATTTGGCCGCATCTGGATAGTTATTCCAGTTGAGTAACAAAACTGCGACGCTCGGACGCATGGAGTCTTGTCCTAGAACTTCACTTACGGTATTTTTCAGACGCAAACGGAAAAGCGAAGCAGCGGGCCATTTGCCGGACTTGCAATCAAGCTTGTCGAGTCTCGGCTCATCCACACGAGGGCTATCGAAAACCAAAAGTAGGGCTCGGCTGTGGACAGATAAAAGACATTGAAAATGACGAACGCCGCCAGCAGCGGCACCCACCCCGTGTTCCACCTCAATGGCCACGTCAATAGGATCACCAATGTTGCCAGCCCAACGATCCCACATTCGGTCAGTACCGACACATAAATATCGTGAAAGTTCGCATATTTCGTCTGAAAAATGTCAGTGAGAACGGTATGAGCCGATCCGTATCCAATACCAATAGCCACATTTTTAGGGGAGGACGACCAGACCTCTAGTCCTCTTCGCAGCAGCTCAACGTGTATGCCCCCCGATGTGTCGCTATCGAGAGAAAGCCTATCGGAAATCAAATTGTCTATGTCTGGTATGGTGGAGATTGCGTCCCAGGAGTAATAAATGACCCCAGCTAGCGTCACTACTAGGCCTACAGTTATTGCGGCTGTCTTCCACCGAAACACCGGTCCCTTACGTTCCCTGTCCCGAATCAGCATCCAAACCCTTATGACCAACCAGCTGATGATCGCGCTTCTCGAAAGTGTACAAAATATGTGTAGGACTGCGAGCCCTCCGAGCAGGCCGTCAAACCGATTCTTTTTCAGCTTTGTTAACAAAAACCAGTAAAACAGCAAGAGGAGGCCCGCCCTGTTAGGGTCCCCTGAGACGCCAGACAGCCTGGGAGCTAGGGCCCCGAAACTGTGTGCAGCAGTGAAGATAAAACCTCTGGCTTGGTCCGAATCCTCCAAGATATTCCCGGTCAGCCAGCTGACAAGCTCTAATAAACTGAAGGCATAACAAAACAAAACGCCGAGACGAGCGCCGCGCAATAAGATGTCGCGCGCATCGCTCCTCGAGAGCAGAATGGCCGTGATCAGGAGCGTGCACGTGGTCTGGTAAAACAACACTGAGAAGGCTATCGCCCCTCTCTGAACGTCCTTTCCAAAAACGATCGAGGCCAGGACAACGGCCAAGAAAAACACCATCAGGGCGAGAAAATTCGTGGGAATCGCAATGGTACCAGACGACTTCGGCTCATGCTCGGGTGGTCGGCTAAGGCAATAGCCCAGCAAGACCAGCGGGCTTAGCACAAGAAACGGCGTCACGATAAAGAAGGCGTGGCCGCCCAAGAAGTCGATGCGGTCCGCCCCAAGTGTCGCAACCCAAACGAGGAAGATCACCCTAAGCATCTTATGCCCCTTGCGGGAGTCTCCCAAGATTCCGCTGCACCTTTGGCTGAATCCAGCCATGATAAAGGATTTGGTAAATCATGCGCGGCAGTGGCACTTGCGTGTCTAGGAGGCATGCCAGGGGAGCCACAAAGGGTCCGGCCAATCTTCCCAGGGCCCTCTTCATCCGGCGGCCCGTCAGCGCTCCTTCCCGCAGGCTTAGCTCCTTGAAATACCTTCCAGCTTCTTTTGACTCGAACAATGCGGACGCGCGGATAACCAGTTCGGCCCGACGACGCACATCTGAATAGGACATATGCTTGTAATGGTATCCAACGGCCCTCGAATTATAGAGTACGCAAAACCCCTTCTTGAAAAGTCTGTACGAGAGTTCTGTGTCCTCAAACCCGTACGCCTGAAAGTCCTCGTCAAACGTTCCGTTCTCTGCGAGGAAGCGTTTCTTCACGCTGGTATTGCAGAAATAACAGTATTCAAGCGGTGCATCCTTTCCCGGAACCAGTCGCCCAAAACCAAACAAGACCCCGTCTTCCCCCATCCACTTCATGAACGGCGTTGGCCGCAATTCCGGAGACCAGGTCACGTACCCCAATACCGCGACGTTGTCCGCTGGGTTCTTCTCATGCCACGCCAAATGTTCTTCCACCAGCGTCGGCCCAGGAATGATGTCGTCGTCCCCCATCAGCAGCAGTTCGCTCGCCGCTTCGCGTATCCCAAAATTTCGAGCCGAAGCCAGCCCTCCATTCTCCTTGTGGAGGTGACGAATCGGGAAGGTAGCGCTCGCAGCGAAACCGGCAACCGCTGCCGCCGTTCCGTCCGTCGAGCCGTCATCCACGACTAGCACCTCCCGAATCCTCGCGGCAGCCGTCTGGCGAGCATAGCCGGCTAGTGTCTTGAGCAGGGTTTCCCTTCGGTTGTACGTCGGAATGAGGATGCTTAGGTTGAGTTCGGACAATCCGTATAACTCTCTTGACCATTTTTTCGATCCGGCGGAATCTTTAGCGACCGTCGTTCCGGCGAAAACTCTTGCGAGCAGCAGCGTCTATCCCAACTGAGTCCAAAGACCCCGTCCCTTTGGAAAGGCGTTTTCCTGCACCCGCAGCCGCTATTCTTTTCCTGACCGCTCTTGCCACGCTGTCCACCAGCAACCGCAGTGCCCCTCGCACTCCCGGCATCACCACTTCCAGATAGTTTCGCGGGTGAATCAAACGGAGTTGCTCGCCGCTCGTTTTCTCGAACTCTTCCTTAAGGACTTGATTGCTTCGCAATGCCTCTTCGCTGACGAAGAGCAGCATGTTCTGGGCGTACCACCACTCCACCGCCTCATTCTGCCAGACTCGTTTCCGAATGCAGTCCACCGGAAAATAGCCGTGTTTTCGGAACATCCCTGCCCAATAGTCTGGCCACTGCTCGTTCAAATGCTGGTTCCCGCCCTGGAACGGAACCGCAGCTGAGAACAACACCGCCTCACTCAAGCTGCAAAGGGACGCCACGAATCCCGGCGCGCAGGCGGCCGGAAGGTGCTCCGCCACTTCCAGCGATATGGCCAAATCAAAAACGCGCCCCAGATCGAAAGCCTTGGTCAGGTCAATGGCGCGAAAACACTCCTGCGGAATCTGCAGCGCGTCCCGAGACACATACTCGCCGTCCATCCCAATCGTCTCTTTGACGCCGTGCTCACGAAATACTGCCAGCCAGTTGCCTTCGCCGCAGCCCACGTCCACCATGCTGCTCACGCGCAAAAACTGCGAAATCAGCGGCACCACCACCTCAGCCGACCGCCTGGACCCGCTGCGGATCTGCTCGAAAAACCCGCGGGTATAGTGTCGCTCCGCGGTCTCGCTCACGATCCGCTCACCTCGCCCTTCGCCTTCTCGCCAAACGCCCATACCACGATGGGGAATTCCGGCTCATTCTCGAGACTATGCCGTCCCTCTTTGTACACCGTCCACTGCAGGCCCGGCGTCATGTCCGCAAACAAACACTTTCGGTTCCCCCAGGAACTCGTCGCGAGCACGTTGAAACCAGCCACTTCCAGCAACTCCCGCATCCCACGTTCGGTCCAGCGATGCAAGTCCAACGGCGCACCGTGAATTTTCAATAGAAACGGCGTGCTCACGACGAACACCCCGCCGGGCCGTAGCATTTGATACACGTTTCTTACCGCTCGATCCGGCCGCAGAACGTGCTCCAGGACTTGCTCGGCAATGATCAAGTCGAATCTCGCGTCCTGGAGAGGCTTCTCACAAACATCGTATTCCGGATACTGCACCGTTCTATAACTCCGGAAGTTGTACCGGCCTTGCGACCCCGAGCCGCTGATCTCCAGACAATCCATGTGCTCGCAGTCCAGCGATTTAATAAACCGTTCAATCTCCCGGTCCATTACTACCCGGCACCAATGCACTCCTTTATTTGCCGGGAACCACCGCCGCAACGTCGCGTGGTAGCGAACCGGAACCAGAGACGACAACGCCGAGCGCATCCGTCCTCCAAAAGACAAAGGATAAAATACTTCGCGAGGGCTAACCAACCGGCATCCTTCTGGCCAACCCGGCCATTGGCAACAGGTTCCTCGCTATCTGCCGGTCAAAGCTGTCAAAGAATCTGCTTAGCGCTAGACCCAGTATATAGAAGACGCCGAACACTACTCCGAGCACCGCTAGCCCGCCCCAGCCCAGCCCGTCCACCGCGACGAATCGGTAAAATATCGCCAGTATACATAGAGCGCAAACCGCGGGCTTCAAATACGCTTGACGGATTACGCTCCAGAACGAGATTCCCGACTCCTTGCCAAACAAATATAAGAAATAAGCCGTACCGCTTATGACCGATACGCAGGTCGTTAACACCCCGCCCCACAAACCATAGAAATAGACCAGCACCAGTCCCAACGATAAGTTGAGCGTTAGGCTCACCAGCGCCGATTTCATGCCTGGTCCCAAAAGCCCCCGCCCGATGAAAATCAGGTAGCCGGGACCGGAAGTGAGATTGAAGAAATACAGAATCACTAAAACGGAAAGTGGCAGCGCCACCGCCGCCAGGTTGGCCCCGAGCCACAGATGGACTAGCCGCTTGCAGAAAAACGCCACGCCCAGCACGAGCGGCACGCCGCAAAGCGCGATGTACTTGTGCGAACGGAAGTACAGCTCGCGCAGTCTGGCGTGGTCTCCCCGCGCGTCCAGTTCCGAAGCAGCTGCCATCACTGGTCCCAGTAGGAGTTCGGGAACGCCGCGTATCTTCCAAGCGGTCTCGTTGGCGATGTTGTAGCAGCCGGCGGACTGCACCCCGGCAAGCGCCCCGAGGTACATCTTGCTGATTTGCGAATCCATCGCGACGGCTACCTGGGTCACATAGATCTTCACTCCAAAACCAAAAATCCGCTTTAATTCCCCTCGGTCAAACGCAAAACCATAGCTCCGCAGCTGTGGTAACAGAGCTCTCACCATCCCAGCACTCATCAGCAGCGTCAGCACCACTGCCAGCAGATTCGCGTACACCAGACCCCGCAGCCCCCGCCCCGTGTATAGAAAAAACACTGTGAATAGCGCCCCCAGTGCCACTTTCGAATAGCTCACGATGTTGCTCAGATCCATCCTCTGCAACCCTAATAGCACCGAGTAGAATGGAAAGCCCAAAAAGTTGCATGCCACCAGCAGCGAACTCCACGTCCAAAGCACAGTAAGCTCATGCGGAGAAGTGGGCGAACCTCGGAACAAGACGCCGATCAGCAAAGGCGAAGCCAGATTCAGCAGCAACACGGCGACCATCGAGATCAGCGCATACAGCACCTGGCCGGTGTCAATCAACCGGTTTAGCGCTTTGAAATCGCCGTGCGTGTAATACTCCGCCGCGTGCTTCGTCAGAGTCCCCGATAGCCCCAGGTCCACCAGCGAAGTGAGGCTGATAACGACCAGCAACACGGCCCATGTGCCGTATCCCCCGACCCCAACGTTTTTCAAAATGTACGGGATGAGGAGAAACTGGATTGGCAGGACCAACCCGACTCGCAATACGGAGAAACCCACATTGCGAACCACCTTCATTCCCAGAGGCGCGCCTTCGGCTGCCTTGCGCATCCCGGAATCGTCTTGCTGGACTGTTCCGACCTTATGTGTCCGCTGATCCGTAGCCATCTACCTTCAATCGGTTCCTCCTCAAACCGTGCCTTTCTTCGCCAGACCGCCCACTCGCCCTTCGGATTTCCCTTGACAAATCTCGTCACTGTATGGTAACATTCGTCGTGATTACTGGATCTAATCCGCTCCGGCCCCTGCTGACCAGCTTCCTACCCGCCATTCTGCCACTTACGAACGTCTGCAAACCTTCTGTTTTCATGCGCTTGCGCACAGTTTCCGTCACCACGGGGGTGGGGGGTACTCACCATCCCGCGCTCACCACTCCCTCCACCGCCCCCGCTCGTGACCTAAACTCTTTGTTCTCATACTCTTCCGCACGCGTTGGTCACTATTTGCAACGCATCTCTTGTCGTTTCAATCACTTCCACACTCTTGTTGCAAAACACCCGGGGGGCGGTACCTCAGCCCGAATCCCAACCGCCGGTGCCGCACCCGCCGACGGAGCCTCACACTCCATTGGCCCTCACACAAAACGCCGCAAACCCCTTCCACTCAAGCTGGTACCGGCAATATGCTGCATACTGCATACCCCCAGGTACCCCGTCACAGCGCCTCCAACTCTCCCGCGCCAATCTCCACCGCCATCGCCTGCTCGATCGCCGCGAACGAAATCACCACCTTCTGCCCATTCTTCCGTCGGGCGACAATTCCTTCCATCCCCGCCAGCGGGCCGGCAGTCACTCGCACCCGCTTCCCAACCTTCAACATCCGATGCGGCTCTGCCCGATGCCCCTGCCGCAGAAACTCCCGCACTCGCAACACATCTTCCTCCGGCACCACGGTTGGCTGGCCATCGAACCCCACCAAACGCGCCACGCCTGGCACTTGCAACACGCCCATCCGCTTCGCAAGTTCAATCTGGACAAAGACATACCCCGGAAACAGCGGCATCTGCAGCTTCACTTTGCGATCTTTCCATTTCCGTGTCGACTCATAGGTCGGCAGAAAATGCTCAACCCCTCGTACTGCCAACTGCTCCGCCACGCGTTTCTCGTGATTCGCGGACGTGTACACCGCATACCAATTCTGTCGCGCTTCCCGCAACATGGTTTTGGTTGCAGTCGTGGCCGACGCCACTGTCATCACACTGTTCGCAGCAGCGAACAACCGCACTTGCGGCTCTTCGTCGCCCACGAATCGCTGTTGTTCGATTTCGAAATTCATTGCGTCTCGCAGTGGGTACCTACAGCTTCGCCCCGTCACTTACAGGGCAATTTGTGACCTAACCCTCGTGTTGTCCTTAACTTACAGGAGAAAATCGCTACTAGCCGCTCGCTTGTTTCAGCGATTCGCCCCGTACCAAACCGTGCCACCAAACCCTTCCAAGTTCGTCTCAGCTCGCCGCTTTCTTACAGCAAGCTCCTACTTGCTAGTGTCAGATCCGTTCCCGCGGCGAAGCCGCGTCCAGATCGCACGCAGCCCTGCACCGCCATTCTCTCCATGGGTGTCATTTCCGTTCGCTGCTGCGCCGCCATTTCCGGAAGCATTCCCGTTTTCTGCAGCAACGTCGTGGAGCGCTCCGCTCGTATTGGCGCCTGCAGAGCCGTTCGCGGACCAGGGCAGGCGGGCTTTCACGCTGGCGGCGATTTCCTGTGCGAGCATTTTGCGCGGGTCGGTTGAAGCGGTCTGTTCCCAGCTTTGTGAGCCGACTACCCAAACCAAGGTGCAAGCGACACCCAGGAAAGTGCCTAGGGAAATGATCAGCAGGCGCGGAGGAAATGACTTTTGTTCCGGCACTTGCCCGGGGTCGAGGACCTTGACGCTGGGGGTTTCTTTGGCTTCTTCGACTTTAGCCAACTCGTATTGTTCGGTGAGCAGTTCGAACACGGTCTCCTGAATCTTGGCGCGGCGATAGTAATCGGCGTATTTCGCGCCGAGCAGCGGCAGGTTGCGGATGGTGGGGAAGGGCAGACTGCCGATTCGCCCGGAAGTGATATCGGGCGCCTGAGAAGAAGATGTAGGATCGGCCGCGGGAACCGCGGCACTATTCGAAGCGCTTGCGGCGGTGATGCTGCCGGTTCCGGAAGGCACGCCGCCCAACTTCTCGAGTTGTTTGCGGAGTTCGCCGACGCGAGCGCTGAGGGCCTTCACCCGCGCGTTATTATCGGTATAAATTTGGCGCAGGCCTTCGAGCTCGGCTTGCGCGGCGACGAGCTGCCCGGCAAGCGTGCTGGCCGCGTCCAACATGGCTTTGCCTTCGGTCTGAATGTCGAGCGTGTTGTTGCGGCTGGAAAATTGCGCGAGCGAATTCGCCGCCTCGTCGAGATCGAGCTTCGCTACTTTCAAACGGTCTTCGAGGAAGACGCGTTCGCGATGGGCGGCGGAAGTAGACAGCTGAGCCACAAGCGCATTGAGCTCGTCCACATAGGCGTTGGCGAGGTCAGCGGCGCGCTTAGGATCGTGATCGGTGACGGCGATAGAGATGATGCCGCTCTTCCGATCCTCGGAAACCATCGTGTTCGCGTCGAGTTTCTTGCGAGCGTCAACGATAAGCTTCTTGCCATAGACTTTCTGCAAGTGGAACCGGTCGATAAGTTCGTCCTGGGCGGTTTGACTTCGCAACACTCCAATAAAGAGAGCGCCCGAACTCTTCAAACCGAGGAGGTCTCCGGCCATACCCGCGAGGCCACCGCCAGCTTTCGCGGCCATCGCGGCCATCATGGCCATTCCGGTAGAAGACTGCGCGTCCGGAGGCATGAGTTGCGCAGTCGAGGTGTAGGACTTCGGGATAACAAAAAAAGCGATGAGGAACGAGGCGAGGGCAGAAACAACGCCGGCGCGGAAGATGATGCGGCGGCGGTCCCAGAGCAGGCGGAGAAGTTCGGCCTGACGTACCTGCAGGGCAGCGAGGTCCTGTTCGTTGAGAACCGGCTGACCGACGAGCTCTACATCAGGCGTAGCCGGGCTTTGTTTGACCCCTGTGCTGCTCATGGCGTGCCGTCCTTGCCGGGCCGAGCAGTAGAGTGAAAGGGCAGAGACCAGTTGTGTGGCTGAAAGCTGATGCCGATAGAGGAGGTCCAGTTGGTTTGCGCGGTTGGCGCCAAGACCGGCGCGAGCCACTGTTCGTATTGCACGGAGGCCGAGACTTGAAGGGTATTGCGCAGCCAGAAGTTGGCGGTGGCGGAGGCGTCGTTAAACGTTTCGCCGCCCGGGATGAAGTCGGCAGCGATCTTGGCGTGGCGATAGCTGAACTGCAGGTTGGTACGCGAACTGAACCAGTAATTAGTCCAGGCTTGCAGGCCGAGTCCTTCGCGACCGATCCAACTGCCCGTCAAGTTGCCGTCGTTGGTGCCGAGATCGTGATAGAAATTGTCGAGGTAAACGAACTGGCCTCGCGCGCTGGAAGAGGGTGTGTTGGTTTCGGTGGCTTCGACGTGTAGATCGAGCTTAGGCAGCTTCGGGAAATGAGAAATGTAAATTCCGGGTTGCACGGCGGCGCGGCGCGGAGCGCTGACTGGTGAAACATCGTCGGGCGAGAGCGAGTCCGAGTAGAGCGTGACCCAATTGCGGAGAAATGGAAGGCGATAGGAGAACTCGAAGCCGGCGGTGCGCTTGCCGGGATTGGCGTTGCACGCGTAGATGTTGGACTCAGAAAAACTGAAGTAGCTATGAAAAAGCGAGGAAGGAGTGATGGCGCGACCCAGTCCGAAAGGACAGAGATCGCCCGGCGTGGGCGTGGCGGCGATGCCGGGAATCGGCGCGCCACCCATCTCGGCGAGCCGGCTGAAGGCCAGTTCGAGATTCTTGGTGGGCTTGAACGTGATTTTTTCGCCGTGCAAGATGGGCCGCGCCGGAAACTGATTGCCGGAGAGTTTGCCGATGAAGGCGTCGATTTTGATTTGGCCGAGGTGCTGGAAAATCCAGGGAAGCGTGATGGGTAAGGTGCGGCTGGCGCGGAACATGTAGATCGGCGCGGCGTTGTCGCTGAAGAGCAGGGCGCCGCCTTCGCCTTGGCCCCACCAGAGACTCTGTTTGCCGAAGGAGAAATCCCAGCCGCCGATCGTGGTGGAAACGTACGTATCGAGAAGCGTGAACTGATCGGTAGAGGCGATGGGTGCAGCGGTCTGCACCGGGTTGATGTCCAGCGAGGCAATCAGGTTCTGAATGGGTTGTGAAAAGCCGGGTGCAGCCGGGGCGTGTTGGAATTCGCCGCGCACGTAGATGGCGAAACGGCCGTCGGCAGCCCAGGCCGAGAAGCCGTCGTAACTATTGAAGCCTTGCTCGTAGGGCCGGCCGAAGTTATTGATGACGGTCTGGCCAAAGTGATAGCTGTCGTTGAGCGGCTTGCCAACAATCTGCGTGGCACCGGCGTAGACGGACTCAATTGTCGATTTGTTCTCGCTGCCGTTGCTCAAAGCCTCGAGATCGGAGGCAAATTCGGAATAGAGTTGCTCGTAAGCTTGCTCTGCGACGGAGTTCTCGGTTCCGGCGAGATGGTCGCCGGCTTCCTGGACGAGGCGGGCGCATTCAATGCGCGTCCAGGGGCGCGAGCCGAGGAACGTAAAATCGATCAGGCCTTGGGCCGAGAGACGCTCGATCGCCGGATAGATCCAGCTGTCCAGGGGAACGAACGGAGAAGCCGGAGTGCTAGGCGCGGAATTATTGATGTCGCGGAAGATGGCGCTGACGGAGCGCCAGGCGTCGCCGCCCAATTGAGGATCGTGCCGGCTGCTGTAAATTTCCTGCCCCACCATGTTGCCGATCACGCTGCCGACAAAAACGTCGGAAGGGAAGTGCTGACGAGCGCGAATACGGGAAAAGTCGATGAGTGCGGCCAATCCGTAGGCGGCGATCTTCGGCAGCGGACCGGGATATTCGTGAGCGATAACGCCGGCGGCGGACCAGGCCGCGGCGGCATGTTCGGAAGGAAAGGACGTGCCACCCTGGAAGAAAGAGCCATTGCCGTCGCCTTGAAACGGGCGCTGCCGACCGAGCGAATACTTCATCGCTTCGACGACAACGAGGCTGTTCACCGCGGCCTCGCCGGCCAGAAATCCGGTTTCGGTCCAATGCGAATTGTGTTTGATATGCCCAAGAAACCACAGCCCAGCAGAGCCGCCGAGCATCGCTGCGATGCCGGCGTTTGAAATCGTGCCGTAGTAGCTAGTCGTACTCGGAGCGTTCGACAGATGGCGACTGACCGTAGCGTCGGTCGCGAAAAAAGCCGCGCTGACGCCGCCCAAAGGAATAAGCCACTGCGTATCTGAGAAGCGCAGTTTCGCGGGGCTGGTCCAAATTTGTTTCTGATCGGTCAAAAAATCCTCTGCTAGTCCTTTGAAACCCGGGCGCGAAGTCGAGCTGGCATCAGAATCGGCGTCACTCGTGCTGTCGTCCGTTTCTTTCCCGTCATCCTTTTTCTTCGTCTTTGCGTTCGCTTGCTGGCCCGACGAAGTGCTTTGTTGCTGCGCCTGCAAATCCATCGCAGAGAAAGCCGATGCAGTTGCCAGCAACAGAGTCAAAGCCACACGCCACCAACTTCGTGCCAGGATCCCAAGAGCCATGAAAACTCTTCCTCGTCACGGGTGTATGTACGCGACGGCCAAAGCCACTGACGAGGCGACCTGGGCAGACTGCATGAGCAGTTGCCAGTTGCGGCCGCCAATCTTCGGAGCCTTTTCCGGAACAATGACGGAATCGCCGGGCTTCAAAACTGCGCTGAGCGGGTCGCCGGAGAGCCAACCGCTATTGCTGTTCTTTGCGGCGACGACGGAGCCATCCGCGCGAATGACGAAAACGCCGTTCTTTTCCGCGAGCGGAGTCAAGCCACCCGACTGACTGAGGTACCACTTCGCGCTGCGGCCAGGTTGATAACTGATCGCGGTAGCGTTGAAGACCTGTCCGGTAACCGTGACATAGTCGGCTTTTTTGGGAATGACGAGCACATCGCCATCGCGGACGGGAACGTCCGCGACGGTGTTTCTCCACGACTTGATGTCGGGACGAATGTGCACGACTACCCGACCGATGGGTGGCGTTTCTTGGAGTTGGGTGAGCGCGGTTTCGGTCTGCGCGATCGCCGTGAGCTTGGCATTTTTCTGATCCTGATCGGCTTCCGGCAGAGCTTTAAGCGAAATCTGCTCGGTTTTCACCCGCTGGACCAGTTCGAGATGGGATTTCATTTCCAGTTCGCGCACTTCACGCCGCATTAGAACGGCACCGTAGGGATAAGCTTGCGAATCGAAGCCGCCAGCGCGTTGGAGGACAGAGCTGAGTCGTTCGCCGGGGTGAATACCGTAAGTGCCGGGGTGCTGGACTTCGCCTTTCAGGGTGACCATGGCCCCAAGATCGTTCCAGCCGGTCGCCTGCCGAATCGTCAGAACGTCGCCATCCCGCAGCGGAATGTCGGCGGAATTATCTCCAGACAGCGCTGCCGAGAGCTTCACATCAGCGCTGGAGATGACTGGGTGGAGCGGGTCATCGGTGGCG
>Ga0335078_10003974_pt1 | contig 21979 bp, 21 predicted proteins | sample Lox_Sample_32_FD_206711 | JGI IMG/M metagenome (GOLD analysis project Ga0335078, IMG submission 206711) | Soil microbial communities from Loxahatchee National Wildlife Refuge, Florida, United States - Lox_Sample_3.2 | ecosystem: Environmental > Terrestrial > Soil > Wetlands | place: USA...
GCAGACGGTGACGGGCACGCACGTGCTTTGCGCGACGGGCAGGCGGCCGAATACGGATGATCTCGGCGTGGAAAAAGCGGGCATCGAAGTGGATTCGCAAGGCTATGTCAAAGTGAATGGGCGCATGGAGACGAGCGTTTCGGGCGTGTGGGCGCTTGGCGACGTGAAGGGCGGCCCTGCGTTCACGCACATCTCGTACAACGACTACCAAATTCTGTGGGCGAATATCATGGAGGGGAAAAGTCTATCGATCGAGAATCGGTATTTGCCGTATTCGCTTTTCACCGATCCGCAGCTCGGGCGCGTCGGCGTGACCGAAAAAGAAGCACGTGCCTCGGGGCGAAAGCTCAAAATCGGCTCGTATCCGATGGCGAATGTTTCGCGCGCCATTGAAAGGGACGAAACCACGGGCGTGATGAAGATCGTCATCGACGGGGAGACTGACAAAATTCTGGGCGCGGCCATTCTCGGAATCGAGGGTGGCGAGACCGTCCAGATTCTCGGCGCGATGATGCTCGCTGGCGCACCCTACACGCTGCTGAAGGGCGCGGTTTACATCCATCCCACGCTGGCTGAAGGCTTCTTCGGGCTGATGGAGTCCGTCAAGCCTGTGGACTAGCGAACGAGATCACTGGCCTGTCTTCGCCGACGCGTCATGGAGAAGTTTTTCGTAATCCGCGCGATCGGGCTTCACCCACTGATCGAGCCAATCGAGCACGGTGTGGTACCACAGGATGTTGTCCCCCGGTTTGAGCACCCAGTGGTTTTCCTGTTCGAAGAAGAGAAGCTTTGAAGGCACGTGTTCTGCTTGTAGCAGCTGGAACATCGCAAAGCCCTGGCTTTGCGGCACGCGATAATCATTGCCGCCGTGAACGATCAGCATCGGCGTCTTGAAGTTTGCGGCGTAAGTGACGGGCGCTTGAGAAATGAGCGCCTGCGGATTCTGCCAAGGCGTTCCCTTGAACTCCTGTTGCGTTCCGCCCACGAAATCGCTCGAGTAAATCATGGTCATCAGATCGTAGAGGCCGTCGTGCGAGACGATCGTCCGGAATCGGTCCGTGTGGCCTTCCATCCAATTGGCCATGTAACCGCCGTAACTTGCGCCTGCGGCGGCCACGCGCGTTGTATCGACGTAAGGCCACGTGAGCGCTGCGTCAACCGCCTTCATTTGGTCTTCGTAAGGAGCGCCGCCCCACTGGCCCTTAATTGAATCCATGAACTTCAGGCCGAATCCAGATGAGCCGTGGAAGTTCGGGCCGATTACAACGTATCCGGCGGCAGCGAAGAGCTGTGCGTTCCAACGGTAGTGGAAAAGATTGTCCCATGCATTTTCCGGGCCGCCATGCATCAAGAGCAGCAGCGGATATTTTTTGCTTGGATCGAAGCCCGGCGGGGTGATCTTCCAGGCTTGAACCGGCTCGTGGTTCCAACCGGGAAATGTGAAACTCGAAAATTCGCCGAAGCTGATGTCCTTCAGGATGTCCGCGTTCATCGAGGTCAGCGCCGTCGAATTTGCCGACGCGTCGAGATTCAGGCGAAAAACATCGGCGGGATGCGAGAAGTCAGTTTTGGCGTAGGCGAGGAACGTTCCGTCGCGGGAGGCTTCAAATTCTGTGACGGTGCCGGCGGTCACGAGGGGCGTGACCTTCAGTGTCGAGATATCCAAGCGCGCCAGCGGTTCTTGACCGTGATCTTCATACGTGATGAAAAGGCTTTTGCCGTCCGGCGCCCACACATAGGAATCGATCGAACGATCCATCGCTTCCGTTAGATTCCTGTGCTCGCCGGTGGTGCGGTCATAGAGAAACAGCCGAGAGAGATCCGTTTCCTGCATGGGACGCAGCGTGGCGCTGTAAGCGATGTAGCGGCCGTCAGGCGAATAGAGCGGCGTGCGATCGGTGGACTTGTTCGTTGTGATCGCCTTTGCAGCGCCGCCCGTTGCCGGCATAACGAAGAGATCGCTATTGCCGGTGAGGGCTTCGTTTTCGACAAAGCGCGAGAAGCAAATTTCCTTGCTGTCGGGAGAGAAGGCGACTTCCTCGCTGCCTTCCTCGGTCCAGATCGGTGAATCGACATCGCCGGGCGTGATGTCGGTGGTCGCGCCGCCCTCAGCCGACATGACGAAGATATGGTTCCTGCGACCGTCGACCCATGTATCCCAACGGCGGAAAGGCGTTTCTGTGATCACGCGCACTTTCACGGGATTATCTGCGCGGTCCTTGTCCGCTTTTTCGTTGCAGGCGATGTCGGTGCACACGGGGAAAACGCTCTCGGTGAGGGCGATCGTCTTGCCGTCTGGCGAAAGGATGAACGCGTCAACGCCGATGGCGATGTTTGTGATCTGCTTGGCTTCGCCTCCTGCTATCGCCAGGCGGAAAATCTGCGGCTTATTGTCCACGCGCGAGCTGAGGAAGTAGATGTAGCGGCTGTCCGGAGACCAGCGAACGCTGTCGTTCGAGCCTTGCTCGGCGAACGTGAGTTGCTGCGGATCGCCTCCGTTCGCCGAAACGATCCAGATGTTCTTCACCGATCGATTCTTCGCGACGTCTGAGCGGGACACGACGAACGCGACCCATTTGCCGTCGGGCGACAGCTTGGGCCCGCTGACGCGCGAAAGGCGCTGCATGTCCTCGACTTTGAATGGATGATCAGCACGCGCGGGTATCGCAAGAGCTGCAATCGCCAACACAAACGAGAAGAGTTTCATGGGTTCCTCACAGTCGCAGACCAATCAGCCCCGCATAGGTCTAGGGAATTTGAGATCAACAAGGGTAAATCGAGAGCCTTAGTCCGGCAAGCGAACCTACGCTGACGGCCCTTGATATGCCGAAACGTAGGAAGTATATGATTTACCACGAACAAAGACGCTTGGGATGCACTTAACTGTAGCGGACTGAGTGCAAAAAAGAAGGATGCCAGGAAGGCGGAATCGGAATGTGTCAAGCCAGCTCGATCGTAAGAGGGATATTCCCGCTAGCGATTCTTATCGTATTTGCTGGGTCCACACCGGCGCAGCAACAAACGAAAATTGGCCCGTCTGAATTTACGGTTGGCGGCGCGGTCAGCATGCCGCTTACGATCACCGCGGCCGATCTGGAAAAAATGGACCGCACCACGATTCACGTCGTGAATCCGCACAGCCACAAAGGCGAGACCTATGAAGGCGTGCCTCTGGCGGCGCTGCTCAAACAGGCAGGAGTGCCGCAAGGAGAGCAATTGCGTGGTCGGTGGATGGCCACTTGTGTGGTGGCCGAGGCCGCGGACGGCTATCGCGTGGCGTTCTCAATCGCCGAGCTTGATTCGGGATTCCTCGATTCGGATGTGATCGTCGCGGATACGCTCGATGACCAGCCACTCGGGCCTGACGAAGGCATTTTCAAGCTCGTGGCGCCGCATGAGAAACGGCCGGCGCGTTGGGTGAGAATGCTCAAATCGCTTACAGTCGTTCAAATTCCGAAGTAGCCGGCGCTTGCAGGCGTTCAACTTTTCGCTGCCAGTGCCGATAGAGAAGTAGCGCCCGACTGCTCGCATGAGCTCGAGTCGAGCCCGAGTCGAGCGCGGTTCGGGAACGGATTTCTTTTCCTCATCTTGGTGGTGGCGTCCACCGTAACCGAAGCAATCGATACAGGTTCTCTCGCAAACGTGGGCGCCTGGCGTCCGGTTATCTGTTGGTGACGCCTTCATGGATATGCGAGTTATTTCGAGCTGGTTGAAATAATCTGTCTTTAAGCGGAGTCAACGTGCGAAAACTGATTGCCTCTCTGATTTTGTGGTTCACCCCGGCGCTGGTCCATGCGCAATCCGTGCCGGTTCAGATTCGCGGGCATTTCATTGGCGAACCGGTCGAGCGGTTCATTCACCTCGAGGCGGACGTGCGGGAAGAATTGGAAGTCTGCGACCAGCATCCTCGCGCGTCATTTTGCCAGCAGCTTGTCGGCGCAATGGAACGCGGCGACCGCACCGAAATCTCCGCGTCGATCACTCCGGATCTCGACCATCCCGATGCGTCGAAAGACACGATCAATTTCGTTCTGGAAGGAAAGAAGCTCGTCAAAATGACGATGCTCTTGAACGACATGTCCGATGTAGCCGCGTTGGGGCATCCCTCAAGCGAATCGGACGTGGCGTCACACGGCGCAGCGGGAGCGAAGTGGACCAATCATCTCACCACTTGGGACATGCAAGATTGCTACGCGACCGTCTATCAGGATAACAATCCTTCGCTCGAAGATCGCCGTCCCATCTTCACCATGGAATCGCGCGAAGAACACGCCCGCGAGTCGACCGGCGGCGCCACGGCCGTGGCGGCCAAAGCTACCCCCGCAAAATAGCCCGAATTCCTAGGGTCTAGCGCGACGCGTAAAGATCCGGGAAATCCTTCTTTAGGTTCGAGACTTTCGGCGCGTCGTTGATCATAATGTAGAGACTTTCGGGATGGCGCCGCGCGTAATCCTGGTGATAATCCTCAGCGCGATAAAATGCCTTCATCGGCTGAATCTGCGTAACGATCGGATCGGGAAAGACTTTCGCTTGCGTCAATTGATCGACGTACGCCTGCGCGATACGCTGCTGATCGGGCGTGGTGAAGAAAATCGCGGAGCGATACTGTGTGCCTTCATCAGGACCTTGACGATTGAGTTCCGTGGGATCGTGCGCCACTGAGAAGAAAATCTTCAGCAATTGGCCGAATGTAATCTGCGACGGATCGTAGACGACTTCGACCGATTCCGCGTGGCCCGTTGTTCCGCTGCTGACTTCCTCATATCTCGGATTCTTGACGTTGCCACCCGAGTAGCCGGCCGTAGCTTTTGTAACGCCTTTCACGTGTTCAAAGACCGCCTGAATACCCCAAAAACATCCGCCGGCGAACACCACTGTCTCCTGACTCTTCGCAGGCGCGCGAGTCTCGTCATCCTTGGGATCGGGAATCATCGGGCCCTTGGCCCTGCCTGCGCCACGCCACGCGGCAGCGCATAAAATCGCTGCGCAACCGATGAGCGCGATCACAGCCATGCGAACGGATCGAGTCATTGACGAATCTCCTGCAACGCGCCATCTAGGCCTTGGAGAATTTTAGCGCCACCGAGTTCATGCAGTACCGCAAACCCGTTGGACGGGGTCCATCATTGAAAACATGGCCGAGGTGCGCATCGCAGCGGCGGCACGAGACCGCGGTGCGCTCCATTGCTAAAGTGTCGTCTGACGATTCGACGATGTTTTCTTTCGCGATCGGCGCCCAAAAACTGGGCCAGCCCGTGCCGGAATCAAATTTCGTATCAGAACTGAAGAGGGCTGTTTCGCAACAAATGCAGCGAAACACGCCCTTGTCGTGAACGTTGAGCAAATCGCCCGTAAACGGGCGCTCAGTTCCTTCGTGGCGCGTCACTTCGTAGGAATCGGCCGAGAGCTGGCGCTTCCATTCGGCATCCGATTTCTGAATCTTGGGAACCGAGACAGGGCCTTTGCGTTCTCCGGCCTCAGTGAATTCCACGATCGTTACCAGTTTCGGCGGACCGGCAGGAACAGGTTCAGCTGCGGCCTGTGTCGGTCCCGAATGCTCGAAGCGCCACCAGATCAGACCGGCCAGGGCCCCGCCGGAGCCGACCAGGAATGCCCTTCGCCCGATTGAGCTAGTTCCATGCTGAGTTTCGAGGGAAAGATTCACGGGATGCTCCGACTGGCCACGTGTTGAGCTTCAACACTATATATACGCGCGAATTTGCAGTTTGGATTGTGAAACTTTTGTCTCAAGCCCTTGCAAATGGAGGTCTGAGATGGGACCTACGCGGCGGAAAGCGAATGCGGGCGTGGTGGGCAATGACGCCAGAAAAGCAGTGCAGCGATGGCGATGACTCCGAAAAGCAGAGAAGCAAGCGTGCTGGGCTCGGGCGTAGAGACGAGGTCGATCGTGAAGGAGCCGTTCGCGGACAGATCCTGCAAATTGACGTAGATTGAGTTGCCGTCCATCGTGACGTCGGAGTTCGTGAGGCCAGGAATATTCGTGGTAAGGGCGTACCCGCCGAGCGAGCCGCCGCCAGCGAAGGTGAAATCGGAGAAAAAGAAACCGTTGAAGGGGCCGTTATCGAAATCTTCGCCCACGAGATTCGAAGTGAACGTGATCGAAGTGCTCGTGACGTCAAACGACCAAGTGCCGCCGGCTTGGATGAGCGAGAAATCGAGATTCGGATTGCAGAACGCGGAGGCAGACGGGCAAGTGAGCGTTGTGCCGACGTCCGTCGTGCCTGTGGCCAGCGGGCTGATGGTATTGGGGAAGAGCCAGGAGATGTCGACGAAGCCGTTGAGGCTATCGGCGGAAGCTTGCGATGGAATCAGGAGCACCGCGAAGAACAGAGCACAGACAGCCGAAAAACGGGACCCGAACTTCAGCACCATCGACACCCCACACCCCCGGAGGCAAGCAACCGACAGGAACCGCAACTTCTCTGCCAATTGTGCGGAAGCGGGCAGTCGGCAGAAAACGCATGATTTACTCGGATGGAATACGACGTGATTGCAGAAGGGCTTGGCCGCACGAAGTCGCGTTTATGTGCAACGTCTTGCCGTTCGTGTGTGCCCAGGCCTGCCTTTAGGCGCGGTCGAACAGAGCAACGACGATCACGATGAGGAGAATCAGTCCCAGGCCGCCGCTGGGGTAGTAGCCCCAGTGCGCGCTGTAAGGCCACGTTGGAAGCGCGCCGAGGACCAGCAGGATCAGCACGATCAGCAGAATCAGTCTCATGTAGTTTTCTCTCCCCGCATAAGACGCGGCTCAGTCATTGCAGAGGATGTTTCAGAGAGGCGCTGCGGCGAATCAGGTTGCTACTGTAAGTAAGCAGATGATTTAGCTGATTTCGGGTGCGGATGGAGAGAATTCGTATTGGGGTTAGGCAGGGGCGGACACTCCAAGCGGAGTGTGTTTCCGCCAGTGTCCGCGCCTGGGAACGCATCGGCGAGCGCCCGTCGCCAGCCTTAGTGCACGCGAGCCAGATGTCGAGGACGGCGGTCGTGTCGTCGACGGTGGCGAAGACGACGCCGTTGCCGAATTGTCCGATGGCGAGTCCGAACGCCGAGCCAGCCGACGGATCGACGGAAAATTCAGCGACGAATTTTCCTCTGTCCGTGAATTTGACCACCTCGCTTGGGTGCGCCGGATCAGGATTGACGGCGTCGCCTTGTGTCGAGATCAAATCGCCGTTGGGCGCGAGGGCGAGGCCGAGGGGGCCGTGGAGAAGAAGGTGGCCACTTGACCCGCGAAAGGTGCGGTGATACCAAATGGATAGTTTCTGAAGCACCTAGGGAGCAAATCCATGAGCGGGAGAATCGAAAACATACACAGGTGTCAGGAACGCCCTGCGATTCGGCGATTCTTAGCCATGGCGGTGCGCGGGCTGTGCGTGATGGCCATGGCGTTTTTCGCATTCGGGCCGATGCTACCCGTTAAAGCGCAAATGCCGGGTACCCAGGGGCAAATGAGCGGGAGCGTCCCAAACCAGACAGCGATTGGGACTTCGGGTGGCGGCATGACGGATTCGCTACAGTTCGGGACGATGGGTCATCAAGTGGAACGCGAACAGGACGCGGCGTACAAAGCGTTCGTGAAGGAGCCAGAAGCCGCGAAAAAGATTCCCATGGGCAACGAATTCCTGAAGAAGTATCCGAAGAGTCCGTTCACGGAGCAAATCGACGTCGGGATGATGAATGCATATCGCGAGCGGCGCGATTGGACGGATGCTTACAAATTCGGAGACAGCGCGCTCTTGCTCGAGCCAGATGACGTGGACGTGCTGACGATTATCGGCTGGACGATTCCGCACGTTTCCAATCCTAGCGATCCGGATCACGAAGCGCTCTTGGCAAAATCCGAGACGTATTCGAAACATGCGCTCGAGGTGATGGCCAAAATGCCCAAGCCACACGGCATAAGCGATGCAGATTTTGAGGCAGCCAAGGCTAAGAGAACATTCCAGGCGCACAGTGCGCTGGGATTGGTATATTTTCGGCGGAACGACTATGACGATTCGGCGAAGGAACTCACGCAAGCCACGAAAAACAATCCAGCTCCGGATCCGACCGACTTGTTCATTCTCGGCGCCGATCTTCAAAATCTGAATCGCTATGACGAAGCGGCTGTCGCGTTTGGCGGCTGCGGAGCGATCGCCGGTGCGCTGCAGGATCGGTGCAAGCAAAGCCAAACAGCGGTGCTGGCGGCTGTGACGAAGAAATGAGACCGGTGCGGCCGCCATAGTAAAGCGGCAAGACTGCCGGGCGAAAAAAGCCGGCGCTTCATTTGAACTTCGGGCAAACCTCCGTCACCCAGGGAGTCCGGCCCCCTGAAAGGCCGCCACGACAAAGGCTAACTCTCTCGGATTCCACACGCGGGCAACCTCGGGAACTTTGTGCGAATCATCCTGTAATGCTTTAATACGAGGAAAACATACATTGCTCTCATCCATACGGGTCGTAAAGTGCGCGTTGGGACGAACGTTGATCGTTATGTGCACGCTCGTTGCAACTACCGCCGGCGCGGCGCAGCAGAGCCAGCAAGCGCGAGCGGGTAATACACCGGCGCAGCAGAGTCCGTCCACGCAAGCCGCTCAGCCTGCGCAAAAACCACAAGCGTCATCCACGCCGAAGCTGAGTGTCGAATCGAAGCTGGTCTACGTGAACGCCGTGGTGCGCGACAAGAAGGGGAAGGTCGTTTCGACGCTCAACAAAGACGATTTCATGCTCGACGAGGACGGCAAGGGCCAAGTGATCACCAATTTTGTGCGCGAGAACGATTTGCCTCTGACGGTGGGCTTGCTCGTCGATACGAGCTACAGCCAGCGACATGTTCTCGATGATGAGCGCGACGCGAGTTATACGTTTCTCGATCAGATGCTGCGCGCGGACAAAGACAAGGCGTTTCTGATTCATTTTGATCGCGAGGTCGAGTTGCTCGAAGATCTGACAGGCGATCGGGCGAAACTGAAGTCAGGCCTCAAGCTATTGCAAATTGCCGACCCGCGAGCGAACGGAAACGGAGACGATGGCGATAGCGGAGAGGAAGGCCGTGGGCACAACCATGCTGGCACGCAGCTTTATGACGCTGTGTACCTGGCTTCGAATGAAATCGTGAAGAAGGTGCAAGGGCGGAAGGCCCTTTTCATTTTGTCGGACGGCGTCGATCGAGGGAGCAAGGAATCTTTGGAGGATGCGATCGAAGCCGCGCAGCGGGCGAATGCGGCCGTGTATTCGTTCTATTTTGCCGATCAGGAAGAGGAAGAGCATCAGGGTGGACATCACGGCGGCTGGAGAATGGGCGGTCCTGGGATGGGTGGACCGGGTTATGGAGGCGGAGGAGGATACGGCGGAGGCGGAGGTGGTCAAGGCGGCGGAGGGCATAGGCAGTATGAGAGCCGTCCGGACGGGAAGAAAATCCTCGAGAAGATTTCGCAGGAAACGGGTGGCAGATTGTTCCAAATTTCGAAGAAGTTGACGGTGAACGATGCATACGCGCAGGTGCAGGAGGATTTAAGGAATCAGTACACGCTGGGATACGCGCCCCAGGGAAGCGACAAGGGCATCGATTACCACAAGATTCATGTGACGACGAAACAGAGCGACCTGACCGTCCAGGCGAGGGATGGGTATTATTCGGGCCAGTGAGGACCTGAGGTAGCGCGGGACAATTACCCCTTTTCTTTGTGTCGTCTTAACAAATCTCCGCTTTCGGCGGCAATGCCTGCGTGATACAAAGCGGGCATGCAGGGTGCGGGGGGCGTCATCCTGGTGGCCGTGGTGGTGATTGGATTTGCCGCGGTGATTTTCTGGGCTGCGGTGATTCAACCGCGCGGGGAGGAGTCTCAAGCCGCCGCATCGCTTCGCGACCTGTGGAAAGGGTGTGGGCTCGAAGCACTTCCCGCCGGCGAATATTCCCTCTATCAGATTGTTCCCACCGAACATTGGACGAGAAGCGAGTTCGTCATCGAAGACGAAAATCATCAGGAATTTGGGCGCTATATCGGCAACGACAAGATGAGCGCGACGCTTACGTGGGGCCACGATAAGGCCGATCTGTATGTGCAGCACGCGCCCCTCGGCGGATCAATTTACAAAGGCAAAGTCGGCGGCACGTCCGATGATTCGATCGTGATCTCGAATGGAACCCGATTGATTGCGGAAGTGTGGCGGGAGAGCGCGATGCCGACGATGCACTATCGATTCGCCTATGACGGAGAAAGCTACCTAATCGATATCGGAGCTTTTCCATTGAATGAAGGCGCCATCACGGAAAATGGACGGCGACTCGCTTGCTTTCGGCGTCCGCGAATCGGCGCGCGAAACATCTTGGTCGGTTTCTACGACGGCCTGTCCGATGAACTGAAGATGTGTTTTGCCGCAATTCTCTTGCTGCAATAACCTCACCATCTAGATAAGCAGGATTGCAACTAATAGATACTTGCTGCCCTTCGACCGCGCAAAGGACAAGCGGGTGAAGCTGCGCAGGCTCGACGAACAGTTCTCGCGCGTTCGCCGCCAAGGTCGGGCCGTACCGTGCACGCGGTAGGGTGAATTCGCCGCGCCAAAGTATAATGAACCACCCGGCTGCTAGGAGCGCATCTTGGCGGAAGGGGTCAATCCTGCCTCGTTTCAAACACTGATCCCTGCGCGGCTGGATCGCATTCCCTGGTGCGGGTTCCATTGGCTGATCGTCATCGCGTTAGGGGTGACATGGACTCTCGACGGCCTTGAAGTGACGCTGAATGGCGCAGTAAGCGGCGTACTGCAGGACCCGAAGGTGATGAATTTTTCGGCGGAGCAGATCGGGTCGATTGCGTCCGCTTATTTGATCGGCGCGGTGACGGGCGCGCTGTTCTTCGGCTATCTCACCGATCGATGGGGACGCAAGAGGCTTTTCTTCATCACGCTTGCGATTTATCTGGCGGGAACCTTGCTGACGGCATTTTCGTGGAATGTGTGGAGCTTCGCGATCTTCCGTCTGATTACAGGATCGGGTATCGGAGGAGAGTACGCGGCGATCGGCTCGGCGATCGATGAGCTGGTTCCGGCAGAATTTCGCGGACGCGTCAACCTGATGATCAACGGAAGCTATTGGCTAGGAGCGGCGGTGGGGTCGGCGGCGACGTTGATCATCCTCGATCCGCGATTCCTGGCGCCGAAGTTGGGGTGGCGCATGGGATTCGGAATCGGCGCGGTCCTCGGACTTTTGATTTTGCTGATGCGAAAGCATGTGCCGGAGAGTCCGCGCTGGTTGATGACGCACGGCGACCGGAAGGATGCGGAAGCGGCGCTGGCGGAGATTGAGTCGCGCGCCGAGGAAAGTCTTGGGAAAAAATTGCCGGAACCCGCAGGAAAGCCGCTGACAATTCACCCACGGCACAGTTTCGGGTTCGGATTGGTGGCGAAGCGGATGTTTGGACAGTATCTGAGCCGATCGTTTTTGGGATTGTCGCTGATCATGTCGCAGGCGTTTCTTTACAACGCGGTGTTCTTCACGTACGCGCTGATCCTGACGCGGTTCTATGACATTTCCGGCGGACGCACGGGAATTTATCTTTTGCCGTTCGCGGTGGGAAATTTTCTGGGGCCGATGCTGCTCGGTCGATTCTTCGACACGATTGGGCGCAGACAGATGATCGCGGCGACCTACATCATCGCGGCGGCGCTGTTGTGGGCGACGGGATGGATGTTCGCGCATCACATGCTTTCGGCCATGACGCAGACGCTCGCGTGGACCGTGATCTTCTTCTTTGCGTCGGCGGCGGCGAGCTCGGCCTACCTGACGGTGAGCGAGATTTTTCCGCTGGAGATTCGAGCATTGGCGATCGCGTTTTTCTATGCCTTGGGGACGGCCGCTGGGGGAATTGTTGCGCCCTGGCTATTCGGGCGATTGATCGGATCAGGCTCGGCGGAACATGTCTTTTATGGGTACTGGGTGGCGGCGGCCTTGATGTTTGGCGCGGCCCTAATCGAAATCGTGTGGGGAGTGAAATCGGAGCGATCACGACTGGAGGAGATCGCAAGCCCGCTGTCGGCCGCCGACGCGTAGTCTGAGAGCGAGCTGTACCATTTTTGAGAGCGGCGCAAGTACTAAAGGTACTGCTAGTTACGGCGATTTAGGGGTTACTCTTACAACCAGCGCATGGCTCAGACTTCTTGCCCAGTCTGCGCTGCGGGATGAGAATTGGGTTGGGTGCGGCGTTGTCCCACGCCGAGTCATCGAGACTTGGGAACCAACATTAAAAAGCGCAAATTTGTTGTCTCCTTCCCGGGGGACAACGTGTATCTCCGCGAGCAGATCGCGGCGGCGAAAGCGGCGGCGGATCGACTGGGAGTGGAGATGGAGCCGCTGAGCGCGGAGATGGACCCGTTCGTTCAGAGCCAGCAGTTGCTCGAGCTGATTCAAGGCCCGGCGGCGGCGCGGCCCGATGCGATCCTGCTGGAGCCGGTAAGCGCGACGGGATTGCCGCGCGTGGCGGAAGCGGCGGTTGCCGCGGGCATCGGCTGGGTGGTGAGCAATGCGGTGGTCGATTATGTGGGAGTGCTGCGAGCGAAGGCGAAGGTGCCGGTGTTTCTCGTCTCGCAAGACCACATGGAGATTGGACGGCTGCAGGGGAAGCAGATTGGGGCACTGTTACCGGACGGGGGATCCGTTCTGTATTTGCGGGGGCCGGCGATGAACTCGGTGGGGGCGAAGCGATTTGATGGCTTGCAAGCCGGAAAGCCGCTGAATGTGGAGATCAAGAGCCTGAAGGTGCAGGCCAGCGCCTCGAGCTCCTACAGTTCAGTGTGCTCTTGGCTCAGCTCTGGAGTGGTGAAACCGGATGAGACGCAGATGGTCGTCTCGCAGAACGCAGATTTCATTATGGGCGCGCGTGAGGCGTTTGATCAGAATACGAGTGAGCCGGCGCGCTCGAAATGGCTGGCCTTGCCGTGTCTTGCGGCGGGGACAACGAAGCAGTTGAAGCCGATGGTAGACAACGGAAACTTGCGGGCGGCGGTGTTCACCTCGCTCACGATGGATACGGCGATCCAAATGATGTTGCGCGCGATGAATGAAGGGACGATGCCGCCCGAGAAGACATTTGTCGAGGCCCAATCGTATCCGGCGCTTGCGGCGCTGGCGGCGAAGCCGGTACGAGTTGCGGTGCTGAAGTAATTCCTTTCAGAAGCGCTCTTCTTTAAACAGCGATTTGCAGTTTCAAGCCATAAAATAAGGCAGAGAATCGCGGCGAATGGGGACTTCGTCGGCTTGCGGGTGGGTGTTTGCTGTGGCACTCTTGCGAGTTCGGCGAGAGCGCCGGGGCGAACCAGTTTTTGCATCAAAGGAATGTGAATCGCATCGCGCCGCTGAGGAGAAAAACGAGTGAGTTCGAACGTGACAGCAACCCCGCGCGGACTTGAGGGAGTCGTTGCGGCTCAGACGAAGCTGAGCCACGTCGACGGGCAGAATGGCGTGCTGATCGTGGCCGGATATTCGATCGAGGAGCTGGCGGCACACGCGACGTTCGAGCAGGCGGCGCATCTGCTCTGGCGCGGGCATCTGCCAAGCAAAGATGAGCTGGCCAAATTGTCCGCGGAGATGGTGGAACAGCGGGAACTGAGTGCGGTGACGCTCGAGGTGATTCGCGCGGCGGCGAAGGCTCCGCCGATCGATATGCTGCGCATGGCGTGCGCGACGCTGTCGCTCGGGCTGCGCGATCCGAATTCGATCACGCCCGAAGCGGATTTTGCGGCGGCGATGCGGTTGGCGGCGGCCTTTCCGACGATCGTCGCGGCACAGTCGCGAATCGCGAAGGGCGAGAAGGTGTTAGCGCCCAGGAAGGATTTGTCGCTCGCGGCGAATTTTCTCTACATGGTGCATGGACGCGAGCCCGATCCGGCAGCGGCGCACGCGCTCGACGCGTATTGGGTGACGGTGATGGATCACGGGATGAACGCGTCGACGTTTGCGGCGCGCGTGATCGCAAGCACGCGATCGGACATGGTGAGCGCGGTGACCGGTGCGCTGGGCGCGTTGAAAGGGCCGCTACATGGCGGCGCGCCGGGCCCTGTCCTTGACATGCTGCTCGAAATCAAGACGGCCGATCGAGCGGACGCTTGGATTCGGAACGAGCTTGCGCAGGGGCGGCGAATCATGGGCTTCGGGCATCGGGTGTACAAAGTGCGTGATCCGCGCGCGGAGGTGTTGAGCCGCGTGGCGGAGAAGATGCAGGGTGCGAAGCTGGAGAATCGGGGGCTATTCGAACTCGCGCGGAGCGTGGAGCAGACCGCGCTGAAGGTGCTAGCGGAAGTGAAGCCCGGGCGAAATCTGCGCACGAACGTGGAGTTTTACACGGCGCTGGTGCTGCAGGCCGTGGGACTGCAACCGGAGCAGTTTGTCGCGATGTTCGCGTGCGGGCGCGTGGCGGGATGGGCGGCGCACGTTATTGAGCAGCACAAGGAAGATCATCTGATTCGTCCGCAGTCGGAATACATCGGGCCGAAAGCATCGAGGATCGGTTCGTAAACCGCGCGAGATACAATTCCTGCCTCAGTTGACCAGGGCTTCGCAGTTTCGTTGCTTGTGTGGCGGGACGGCGGCTCATATACTACCCGCCATTTCCTTTGGCAGGAGAACGCGCAACGATGCACCGATTCGTCGGCCTATTGGGCATTTTGTTTGTCATCGGCTTGGCGGCGGCGTTTTCAACGAACCGCAGTGCGATTCGACTGAAGACGGTGGCGTGGGGACTCGGGCTGCAAATCGCGCTGGCGTTCGTGGTGATCAAATGGACGATCGGACAACGAATCTTTCACGCACTCGGGCAGGGCGCGACCTGGCTGCTTGATTTTTCATATTACGGCTCGTCGTTTATTTTCGGCGATCTCGGACAGAAGGATTCTCCGCGCGGATTCATTTTCGCCTTTCAGGCACTTCCCATAATCATCTTCATCGCGGCCTTTTTCGCCCTCCTCTATTACTGGGGCATCATGCAGCTGATTGTGAAAGCTGCGGCGCGCGTGATGACGCGGTTGATGGGAGCGAGCGGCGCAGAATCGTTGAATGTGGCGGCGAGCATCTTCATGGGGCAGACGGAAGCGCCGCTGACGATTCGTCCGTTCCTGCCGGAGATGACGCGATCGGAATTAATGACGGTGATGACGAGCGGCATGGCGCACGTGTCCGGCAGCTTGATGGGCGCGTACATGGCTTACGGAATCAAAGCGGAACATCTGCTGGCGGCGGTGATCATGACCGCACCGGGGACGATTTTGATCGCGAAGGTGCTGGTCCCGGAGACGGAGAAGCCGTTGACGGCGGGCCACGTCGAAATGGCGGAGACAGAGCGCGACACGAATGCGATCGGGGCGATTGCACGCGGAACGATTGACGGTCTGCATCTGGCGTTGAACGTGGCGGCGATGCTGGTTTCATTCATCGCGATCATTTACCTGGTGGATGCGATGTTTGGCGGCGTCCACAACTTGGTGGCCCACCATGGGATGGCGTGGTTTCCATCGAGCCTCGAGCAGATTTTTGGCTGGGTGTTCGCGCCGGTGGCGTGGCTGGCGGGAGTGCCGTGGCACGACTGCAATGCCGTCGGCAATCTGATGGGGCTGCGCATGGTGACGAACGAGCTGGTGGCGTTTCAACGGCTCGGGCCGATGCAGGCGACGCTCGATCCACGGTCGTTTACGATTGCGACGTTCGCGCTCTGCGGATTCGCGAATTTCAGCTCCATAGGGATTCAGATCGGTGGGATCGGGGCGCTGGCACCGAATAAGCGATCGGAACTGGCGCGGCTCGGCATCCGCGCGATGCTCGCGGGGACGATGGCCAACCTCATGTCGGCCTCGATCGTGGGAATCATGCTGCGATGAGCGCGGCGGGCTCACGAGCGCGCGCGACCGATGAGTTCGCCAAGGCGTCGCGCGCGGCAAGATTCATTCAATCGAAAACGAAGCTGCGACCGAGGATTGGACTCGTTCTCGGATCCGGATTGGGCGCGTTCGCGGACGATCTGGCGAGCGTCACGCGAATCCCCTACACGAAGATCCCGCATTTTCCGCGTTCCACCGTGGTTGGCCATGCCGGCACGCTCGCGATCGGCAAGGTTGGTGATGTCCCCGTCGCGGTGATGCAAGGACGCGTGCATTTCTACGAAGGCTATGCGCAGAAAGAAGTCGTGTTTCCCATACGCGTGCTGTGGCGGCTGGGAATTCGCGCTGTGATCCTGACCAACGCGGCGGGCGCGATCAATCGAGAGTACAGCCAGGGCGCACTCGTAGTGATTCGCGATCATATCAATTTGCAGGGCACGAATGCGCTGATCGGTCCGCATGACGAACGACTCGGGCCGCGATTTCCGGATATGACCCAGGCTTATTGGAAGCCGTATCGCGAGATGGCTTTGAAAGAAGCGAAGCGGTTGGGCATTGGCGAGCACAAGGGCACTTACGCGGCGATGACAGGGCCAAGCTTCGAGACGCCGGCGGAGATTCGCTACCTGAAAACGATTGGCGCGGATTTGGTGGGGATGTCGACGGTGCCGGAAGTGATTGTGGCGAATCAGATGGGCATGCGCGTGTTAGGGATTTCGTGTGCAACGAACATGGCGGCGGGAATTTTGGACGGGCCGCTGAGCCACGCGGAAGTGATCGAGACGGGCGAGCGCGTGCAGGGACAGTTTGTCGCCCTGCTGCGCGCGGTGATTCCAGCAATTGCGAAGGACGTCGAGGACATCAAGGGCTGAAATTCAGTAGGGAACTTTATTCGCGGATTTCTGCCAGGTATGAAACGCCTCGAGAGCTTCGTCGCGCATGAGTTGCGTCATCGGAATTTTTCGGGCCGCATGCTGCTCCGCGATTTCGCTGTAGATGAAGGAATCATCGAAACCCGCCTGCGCAGCATCAGCCGCGCTACCGCCGAAAAACACGCGATCGGGCCGCGCCCAATAGATTGCTCCGAGACACATCGGGCAGGGCTCACAGGATGTGTAGAGATCACAGCCGCGCAGCTCGAAGTTGCCAAGTGCCTTGCAGGCCTCGCGAATCGCCAAGACTTCGGCGTGCGCCGTGGGATCGTTCGTGCCGGTGACGTTGTTGGCGGCTTCGGCGATGACTTTGCCGTCTTTGACGATGACGGCACCGAAGGGGCCGCCGCGTCCCCTGCGAACATTTTCGACAGCGAGCTTGATTGCCCGGGCCATGAAGGGGCTGGTCACACACCGAGTATACGGTGGAAGAAGGTCTCGCTGCGCGCGGATGCCAACGGATTTTCCTATCGTCCACATAGCAAAACACTGTTTCTGACGCAACTAGGCCGGCTTACGATCGAAGTGAGAGCGGCGCTTTTTCGGTAAAATGCGTGTGTCGGTTTTCGAGATCTTCTGTGGTCCAACAAGCATTCATTTCGAGACGAATTGTGACGCCGGACGGCGTGCGCGCCGGGGCAATTCTTGTGGAAGGCGAGCGCATCCGGACGGTGACCGCGGCCAGCGAAATTCCCGCGAGCGCGGAGCGACATGATTTCGGCGACGCGGCGATTCTTCCCGGGCTTGTCGATTCGCACGTGCACATCAACGAGCCGGGCCGGACCGAGTGGGAGGGGTTCGAGACGGCGACACGTGCCGCGGCTGCGGGTGGGTACACGATGCTCGTCGACATGCCGCTGAATTGCTTGCCGGCGACCACGGCTGTGGCGGCGCTTGAAGCAAAGCGCGCGGCGGCGTGCGGGAAATGCCGGGTGGACTGGGGAGCGTGGGGTGGAGTGGTCAGCGACAATCGGGGCGAGATCGAGCCGCTGGGGGACGCAGGCGTGCTCGGATTCAAATGTTTTCTAATCGATGCGGGCGTCGACGGCTTCACGATGGTGACGGAGCAGGAGCTGCGCGCGGCGCTGCCGCATGTGGCTCGCACCGGATTGCCGTTGCTGGTGCACGCGGAGCTCGGCGCCCCGGTAGAAGCCGCGACGGCGACTCTCAGGGATGCCGATTGGCGGTCGTACGCCACGTATGTGCAATCGCGTCCGGATGAGGCCGAGCTAGCAGCGATACGGTTGCTGATCTCGTTGTGCCGCGAATTTCGCTTTCACGCACATGTGGTTCATCTTTCAACGAAGCATGGACTGAAGCTCTTGCAGGATGCCAAGGTCGAGGGGCTGCCGATTACGGTGGAAACTTGTCCGCACTACTTGCATTTTGCGGCGGAGACAATCGCCGAGGGCGCGACGCTGTGCAAGTGCGCGCCCCCCATTCGCGGCGAAGACAATCGAGAACAATTGTGGCGGGCTCTCGGGATGAGACTGATCGATCTCGTGGCGACGGATCATTCGCCGTGCCCGCCCTCGATGAAGAAGCTCGAGGAAGGCAATTTTCGGACGGCGTGGGGCGGGATCACGAGCCTCTCCTTGGCTTTGCCGGTGATGTGGACGGAAGCGCAGAGAAGAGGGTTCGCCCTGAATGACATTGTACGGTGGATGGCTGAGCAGCCGGCACGGTTGGCGGGCTGCGATGCGCGCAAGGGGCGAATCGCAGCGGGACAGGATGCGGATTTGGTTGTTTTCGATGCCGAGGCGGAATTCATGGTTACGCCGGACCGATTGCATCAGCGACATGCCATCTCGCCGTATGTGGGCGAAAGGCTGCGGGGAGTGGTCAAGCAGACTTACGTGCGCGGGAAGCTGGTCTTCTCGGATGGGAAATTTCCGGGAGAGCCGGGCGGGATCGAATTTCGGCGGCGCTAGGATCGAGTCGATTCTGAGAGACTTCGGATTTCAGATCTGAAATTTAAGATTTCACATCGCCAGGCCGGAGGCTTTAGAGCGCGAGATTCCATTTGAGCTCTCGAGTCCGGACTAACTCCCTCACATTACTTGCGCGGGATGAAGACGGGCACGGGCGGCGTCACGCCATATTTCTTCGAAAAATCGCCTTGATTGATGGCGATGCCCACGCGTCCGCGCGAATCGATGTAGACGAGCGGCTGACCAAGCGGGACATTGCCAAAAGTCTTCTCGAAGGGGAATGTGTACTGCTTCTTATCGACCTTTAGAGGGACTTTATCTCCCACTGTGTAGCCGAGCTTCTTGAAATCGTCCCCTTGAATATCCGTGATGAGGCTGCCGAAGGGGTCGTCAAGGGCGATGACCGTGCCGGTGATTCCTTTTTCGTCGACGGTCGCGACCTGCGGCGTTAGCCCGACCAATTGCGGAACGTCCGGACCAGCCTGCGTCCAATCCCATTCTTCGGCAAGATGCGCTGCAGCGGGCGAGAAAATATCGCGGCCGTGAAAAGTGGATGAAACTTTGTCGCCGATCATCCAGGATTGATTGGTGATTTCGTGCGCGCCGTCGAAACCATCGCGATCGATGACGGGCGTCATTACACCGTTATCCGGGACGACGAAATACTGTCCCTTTTTCGTTTTCACGATCACGGCCTTGCGTGAAGTGCCAACCGTGGGATCGACGACAACCAGGAATACAGTACCGGAGGGATAGTAGGGCGTCACGCCATAGAGGAACCGTGCCGCCTCTTCGATCGAAAACGGAGTGACTTGGTGAGTGATGTCCATGATGCGAGCATTCGGCGCGATGCCGACGATCACGGCTTTGCAGATGGCGACGGCATCGTTGGCGGTGCCGAAATCGGTCATGAAGACGATGGTCGGCTGATGGGCGGGCTTCTTCGGCTCTTCAGCGGGGTGGCCGCAGCCTGCAAGCGCAGCGGCAACGAGCAGCGATGAGATGGCTGAAGCGATGCGCCTTCGCGTGAGCTGCATAGCGCCTCCGGGAATTCGAGCGATGAAAGAGCCGAGATTATAGCGCGAGTGCGGGCCTTGGCAGCGCCTACGATTTCTCGGCGAGGCGTCGTTGGGCAGGCGTGCACGCTGGGTGGTTGTGATAAGATTCGTCATGGCGCGCCTCGATCCGGGACGCACTACCCAAGCTAAAATCGATGCAGGACGCATGCGCGCGCTCTATGAATTTACGGCGCGAACGCTAGGGACCTCTCGCCCAGTGCCATTCGGCGCGCTGATTGTCGCCAGCGAATCCGGCAAATTGCTGATGCAAGCCACCAACGCGGTGATGCCCGAAAACGATCCTTCCTCTCATGCCGAAGTGCGCACGGTGCGACTGGCGTGCAAGAAACTAAAACAGCCGTCACTCGCCGGATTCACGATGTATTCCACGTGCGAGCCCTGCCCGATGTGTATGGCAAACGCGCTGTGGGCGAAGCTCGATCGCGTGGTCTACGGGGCAACCATCGCGGATGCGAATCGCTATTGCCTGCAGATTCAGATACCGGCGAAAGAGGTTTCGCGCCGTTCGGATATGAACTGCGAAGTCGATGGGCCGGTGCTGCGTGACCTTTGCCTGAAGCTCTTCACGCATCCGAATATGCAAAAGGCTTTCCGGACGTGGAGTTCATCGAAATTGAGGAATGGAAGCAAGGGCTAGCGGGATTCTAGGAGCATGATGGATTCGCCCCATGCCGCCGCGATCGCTTCGATTTTGGGCGATCCGTCGCGCGTCCTCACAAACCGCGCAACCGTGGAACAGCTTTCGCGCGACTTCTATTGGTATTCACCGGTTCTGCGCAAGCAACTCGACGGCAAAGTAGGCGATTTGGTCGTGCAGCCGGCGAGTGCGGCTGAGGTACAGAAAATTCTGCGATATTGCCAGGGGCACGATGTTCCGGTGACCGCGCGCGGAGCAGGCACCGGAAACTATGGGCAGGCGGTGCCGCTGCATGGCGGAGTGGTGCTCGATCTCGCGCGAATGGATCGGATCGAGCAGATTACGACGGACGGAGTCGCGGTGTGCGAACCGGGCGTGCGGTTGGGCGTGCTTGAGAACGAGGCGCGCAAGAGCGGGTGGGAACTGCGCTGCTACCCGTCGACGATTATCAAGGCGTCGGTTGGCGGATTCCTCGGCGGCGGGTCGGGAGGGATCGGATCGGTTGCAAACGGAAATTTGCGCGACTACCAGACGGTGCGAGCGCTCGAAGCGGTGACGATGGAGGCGGAGCCGCGCATCGTGTTGCATGAGGGTGAGGCGGTGCACGACATTCTGCACGCATGGGGCACGAATGGGATCGTGACGCGTATTTGGCTCGCGCTGGCACCCGCGGTGGAGTGGGGGCAGTGCGCGATCGCGTTCGACACATTCGATGCGGCCTTCGATTTCAGCGAACGGATTGCCGGCGATCCGGCATGGATAAAGAGGTTGGTGACGCCATTCGAGTGGCCGATTCCGTCGTTTTTCACGCCGGTGAAGCGATACGCGCCGCAGGGGAAAGCGCTCGTATTTTTCATGGTTGCGGAATCGCAGCGCGGGAAATTTGAGGAACTCGCGCGCGAACGGGGCGGTGAAGTGACGTATTCGGGGGCGTATCTCGGATTGCGGACGCGTCCGCTGCTGAGTGACTACACGTGGAATCACACTACGCTTTGGGCGATGCGCGCGGACGAAGCGTACACGTATTTGCAGTGCGCGTTTGACCCGGCGACGGTGCGAGAGCAAATGCGCAAGCTCAAGGAGCGCTTCGGACGTGAAATTCTCTTTCACATGGAATTTTGGAAGGCAGGCGACGGGCAAATGATTCCCGGCGCGATTCCCGTTGTTTACTACACGACGGAAGAGCGGCTGAACGACATGATTTCGTTCTGTCGCAAGATCGGAGTGTTCGTCGCGAATCCGCACGTGAACAATGTGGAGAACGGCGGGCGTTACCGGCCGGACAACGTGCAACTCCTTGCGAAGGAACGCTACGATCCGAAGGGATTGCTCAATCCTGGGAAGATGGTGACTTTCAAGCCGGGCGAGCTCACCCGATGAAGACGTGGATTCCGGACGCGCGAAACTTTGCTTACCTGAACTGGAAGCAGGTGGACGCGCTTCCGCGCGAATCGACCTTGCTGGTGCTGCCGACGGCGGCAATCGAACAACACGGACATCATCTTCCGCTCGCCACCGATACTCTCATCAACA
>Ga0335078_10003975_pt1 | contig 21977 bp, 19 predicted proteins | sample Lox_Sample_32_FD_206711 | JGI IMG/M metagenome (GOLD analysis project Ga0335078, IMG submission 206711) | Soil microbial communities from Loxahatchee National Wildlife Refuge, Florida, United States - Lox_Sample_3.2 | ecosystem: Environmental > Terrestrial > Soil > Wetlands | place: USA...
AGGTGGCGCTGCGCAGGTACGCCGGGATCAGGGCCACCTACCTGCAGACCGTGCGCGCCCTCGCCCGGGTAACGGAGATCGGCGGCTACGTGGAGACCGGCCACTCGGCCCGGGTGAGCCGGCTGTCGGTGGCCATCGGGCGCGAGCTCGGGATGCCGGAGGCGGCGCTGCTCGAGCTCGAGTACGCCGCGCTCATGCACGACATCGGGCAGCTCGCGCTGCGCGACCCGGTGCCTGGCGGCGCCACCGTGCTGGTGGCCAGGGAGGAGCAGCGGCGCATCGCGGAATACGGCGCCGAGGTGATTCAGCAGGCCCGCGTGCTCGACGCGGTGGCGGACATCGTGCGGCGGCAGTCCGACCCGTGCCGCCCCGCCGACCGCTCTCCGCCGCCCCCGCTGTCCAGCCGGATCATCCGCGCCGCCAACGCGTACGACGACCTGGTGGGGAGCCTGGCGGATGCCGCGCGGGCGGCCGAGGCGATCGAGCGGCTGCGGCTCGACACTGCCTCCGAGTACGACCCCCGCGTCGTCGACGCCCTGAGCCGACTTGTCCTTCCCGCTTGAAGATGGCCAGGACCGGGCTCGGGCAGGGCACGTGCCTACACGCCCGTGGTGGTGCGGGGGTACTCGGCTTGCACGTCAGTGATCACGTTGATCAGGTACGGGGTGGACGCGGCGAAGGCGCGCCGCAAGGCCGGACCGATCTCCGCTGGCTTGGTCACCATCTCGCCTGCGCCGCCCAGGGCGCTTACCACCTCGTCGTAGCGCGTCTCCTGCCTAAGGTCCGCGGCTACGTCATAGCCGTAGACGGCCTGCATCGGGCCCTTTTCCAGGCCCCAGGCCGAGTTGTTGCCGACGATCATGACGACCGGCAGGTTGTGCCTGACGAGCGTGTCCGCGTCCATCAGCGAAAGCCCGGCCGCGCCGTCGCCCAGCATCAGCACTACCTGCGACGAGGGGTACGCGATGCGGGCCGCCATGGCGTAGCCGAGCCCCGTTCCGAGGCAGCCGTAGGGGCCAGGGTCCAGCCATCTTCCCGGGAACGCCGGCTCGATGAGGCGGCCGGCGAAGGAGACGAAGTCGCCGCCGTCGCCGATGACCACCGCGTCGTCGTCAAGCTGCCGTAGCAGCTCGCCGTAGACCCGCATCGGGTGGACCGGGACGGCCTCGCTCGCCAGGAGCGGTGCGTCCGCCGCCGCGGCGGCACGCGCCGTGCCGCGCAGGCTGGCCAGCCACTCCATGTCGCCCACGGGCCGGGCGCCGCATGCCTCGGTGAGGGCGGCGAAGAACAGGGACAGGTCGCCTGACGCGGACGCTGCCAGCGGGCAGTGCGTCGCGATGCCGCCGGGAGAGTCCGCCACGTGGACGACGGGGGCGGGGGACTCCTTCGGGCCGAACGAGCCGTAGCGCAGCCGGAAGTCAAGCGGGACCCCGGCCACGATCACCAGGTCGGCCTCGCCGAACGCCAGTGAGCGAGCCCGGGTGACAAGCAGCGAGTGGCCGCCGGGCAGCACGCCGCGGGCCTGGCCGTTCGCGATCACCGGGAGCCGCAGGGTCTCCGCGCACGTCCGTGCGGCGACGTCCGCGCCGCCAAGCCAGACGTCCGAGCCGAGCGCGAGCACGGGGCGGCGCGCCGTCGTGAGCAGTTCGGCGATCCGCGCCACGTCGACGGCGTCGGGCTGCTCCGGCGCGAACAAGGTGCCATCGGGAAAGTCGACGGTCGCCTCGCCGTAAATGGCCTCCAGGGGGAAGTCGACGAATACCGGGCCCCGGTGCGGGGCCGTCGCCAGGCGGAACGCCTCGTCAACCGACGCCGCCACGGACCCGGCGGCGTGCTCGGTCCAGGCGCGCTTGGTGACCGGGGCGAGCAGCGGCACGTGGTCCATTTCCTGCAGCGACCCCTTGCCCCACAGGTAGTCGGGGGCGCGGCCGCCGAGGACGACGACCGGCGCGCCGTTGAACCACGCCGAGGTCACCGCGCTCACGCTGTTGGTGATCCCCGGGCCTGCCGTGACGACGGCAAGCCCGGGCGCGCGGGTGAGGCGCGCGATGCCCTCGGCGGCGAACACCGCGGTCTGCTCATGCCGCACGTCCACCAGGCGCAGCGGCGGGTCGGCCTTGACCGCTCCGTCGTAGAGCGGGAACACGTGCCCGCCGGAGAGTGTGAACATGGTCGTCACGCCGTAGCGCTGCGCGACCGCTACGGCGTGCGCGCCCGCGTGTCCAGTTAGAGATCCCACTCGCCAGACGCTACCCGTGCGTCACAGTTTTGGGGAGGGGGACGGCCGGCGCCGATTGCCTTCCGCCTCGGCCGCCCGCCCGCCGGAGGCGGCGCGCGGGCGGGGCGGGCAGCGCACGCCCCCGTTCCGGATCCCGGTCCTCATGAGTGAGATCCAGAACGGGGGCCTGCTTCGCCCGTCAGTCGAGCTGCGCCGTTACGCCGGCCGGCGCGCGGGCGGGTGCCTCCTCTGGGTCGGCGGTGTACTGGTGCGGCAGCGTCTCGTCGGTGCCCTCCGGGACCTTGGCGGCCCTGAGCACGGGGGTGAGCACCACCGCGACCACCAGGTTGATGATCACCGCGCTCAGGCCGATGTAGATGCTGTGCCCCAACTCGATGTCGGACGCGCCCGCCCAGTGCGAGCTCGTCGCGTTCGACACGTTGTAGGCGGCGATGGTGCCGAACGCCATGCCGGCCAGCCAGCCGGTCAGCAGCGCCCAGCGGTGGAACCACCGGGTGAACAGGCCGCCGATGAGCATCGGGGCGAGCTGGAGTATCCAGACGCCGCCGAGCAGCTGCAGGTTGATCGAGAACGTGTGCGGCAGCTCCACCGCGAAATACAGCGCGCCGAGCTTGACCACCAGGGACACCCACTGGGACATCCGCGTCTGCAGCGCGGGCGAGGCGTCCTGCTTGAAGAACTCGACGAAGACATTCCTCGTGAACAGGTTGGCGGCGGCGATCGCCATGATCGCCGCGGGCACCAGGGCGCCGATGATGATGCCGGCGAAGGCGATGCCGGTGAACCAGCTCGGGAACATGTGCTGGAACAGGTACGGGACGGCGAGCTGCGCGTTGCCGGCCTTCTTGACGTTCGCCGCCGTTGTCGGGTCGGTGATCGCCATGTAGCCGAACAGCGCGATCAGCGCGAGCAGCACCGAGTACATCGGCAGGTAGATCATGTTCCGCTTGACCACGCTGCGGCGCCTGGCCGCCAGCGTGCCGGTGATCGCGTGCGGGTAGAGGAACAGCGCGACCGCCGAGCCGAGCGCCAGCGAGGCGAAGTCGAACTGGGTGCTGCCGACGGACGCCGAGGTCGGGACGAACGTGCCGAGCGGCTTGTGCGTGGTCGGGGAGAGCGAGGCAAAGTGCGCTTGCGCGGTGCCGAAGATGTGGCTCCAGCCGCCGAGCCTGGTCGGGATGTAGAAGACCGCCACGATGACGAACAGGTAGATCAGCGTGTCCTTGATGAAGGCGATCAGCGCCGGGGCGCGCAGCCCAGAGACGTAGGTGAAGAACGCGAGCACCAGGAACGCGATGAACAGCGGCACGTCCTTGACGTAGGTGTTGGTCGAGGAGGTGCCGACGCCCATCACGGTCAGCACCGCCTGGATGCCGACGAGCTGCAGCGCGATGTACGGCATCAGCGCGAGTATCCCGGTGAGGGCGGAGGCGAGGGCGAGGCCGCGGGAACCGTAGCGGCCGCGGATGAAGTCCGCGGGCGTGACGTAGCTGTGCGCCCGGCAGACCGACCAGAGCCGGGGCAGGAAGATGAACACGACGGGGAACACCATGATCGTGTACGCCACGGCGTAGAACCCGATCGAGCCCGAGCCGAACACCAGGGCGGGCACGGCGATGAACGTGTAGGCCGTGTACAGGTCGCCGCCGAGCAGGAACCAGGTGATGAACGTGCCGAAGCCGCGGCCGCCCAGGCCCCACTCGTCGAGGTGCATCATGTTCTCGGCGCGCCGCCAGCGGGCGGCAAGGAACCCGGTGCCGGAGACGATGACGAACAGCACGACGACGATCGTGAACGTGGTGGCGTTGACGTTGCTCATCGGACGTCCTCGCTTCCGCTGGCGTCTACGGTGCTCACGTCCCCTGTGCTCACGTCTCGTGTGAGCGTCTTCTGCAGCTGCATGGCGAGCCACAGCGCCAGTGAAGTGATTGGCATGAAGATCAGCAGGTACCAGTACATGAACGGGAAGTCGCCGAGCTTTGGCGTGAGCCGCGCGTAGATCGGCGTGTAAAGCGCGAAGAAGATGTCGGCTGCCACCAGGATCGCGATGGCGGCTGAGATAGCGGGGTGCGCCGCGATGGCGCTGCGGGACCGGGTGGTCGCCTGAGTCATCGGGGTCCTCTCGGCGTCATTACAGGGAGGCTAATGTGACAGCAGTCACACAGTTGCCACCCATGTTCCGCCGAGCCGACTCATTCGGCAATATGCCTAATGACTTATTTCTGCGATCGATTGCAGCGCGCTCAGAAGGCCGGCGTCCGCCGCAGCCTGGTGATGAACTTGTACCTGTCGCCCCGGTACCAGGACTGTGCCCACTCCACCGGCTCGCCGGTGGAGTCGATGGCGTGCCGCGACAGCAGCAGCAGCGGGATGCCGGGGTCCACGTCGAGCAGCCGGGCGTCGTGCGGGTCGGCGAGCACGGTCTCGATGGTCTCCTCGGCCTCGGCAAGCTGGATGCCGTACCCGGTGCGCAGCGTCTCGTACAGCGACGCGTGCCGCTCGAGCTGCCGCCGCAGGCCGGGGAAGCGGCGGGCGGGCAGGTGCGAGGTGTCGATGGACATCGGCTCGCCGTCGGCCAGCCGCAGCCGGTGGATGCGCAGCAGCCGGCCGCCGGGCCGCACGTCGAGCAGCCCGGCGAGCTGCTCGTCGGCGGTGACGTAGCCGATGTCGAGGATCTTGGTCTGCGGGTGCAGGCCGTGCTGGCGCATGCCCTCGGTGTAGCTGGCGAGCTCAAGCGGCTGTGCCACCTTGGGCTTGGCCACGAACGTGCCCTTGCCCTGCATGCGCAGCAGCCGTCCCTCGATCACCAGCTCGGCGAGCGCTTGCCTGACGGTGGTGCGGGAGGTGCCGTAGAGCCGGGCGAGCTCACGCTCGGGCGGGACGGGGCTGCCCGGTGACATGGCCGCGGTGAAGTCGAGCAGCTGCTTCTTGACCTGGTAGTACTTGGGCAGCCGCAGCAGGGCTTGTGCCGAGGTGTTATCTCCGGCTGAGCGGGGCATGCCATCGTTGTCTTCGGCCGGCACTGGGAATGCGGTCATGAGTGGTACCTCCCCGCTCTTGCGGTGTTCCGGCCATGATGACAGTAATTCCCCGGGGGAGCGACCCCCCGTCCCCCCCGATGTTCGCCATCGGTGCCCCTGATCGCAAAAAACGCGGTTTTATCAGGGGCACAGACGGCGGACCAAGGCCACGGGGGTTCCCCTGCGGTGGCTGGGCGGGAAGGCCGCGGGGGTTCCCCTGTCGGGGCGGGGCGGGACCGCGGTGGCTGCCCTGGGCGGGCTGTGGTGGCCGGGGCGGCCGGGGAAGCTGTGGTGGCCGGGGCAGTCGGGGAAAGTGTGCCGTGCATCTGCGCATAATGCCAGGTCATGCCCTGGCATGGAAAATTTACCCGGGTGAAGCGTGCCATCATGGGAGCGTGCCGACGCTCACCGACCTCGCAAGGAACCTCACCAGCCTGTCCGGGCCGGACCTGGAATGGCTGCACTCCCTCGTATCGGACTGGCAGCTCCTCGCCGACCTGTCGTTCGCCGACCTCATCTTGTGGGTACCGCTGCGCGGCCCGGATGACGCGCTGGGCCTTGGCTGGGTCGCGGTGGCGCAGATGCGGCCGACGACCGGGCCGACCTCGTTTCCCGACGACGTGGTTGGCTCGCAGCTCCCCCCCGGTGAGCGGCCGGTGCTCGACACGGCGCGTGTCGAGCACCGCATCCACCGGGAGAGCGACCCCGACTGGACGTCCGGCGTCCCGGTACGGGCGGAGGCCATCCCGGTGACGCGGGACGGCCGGGTGATCGCGGTCATCGAGCGGTCGACCAACCTGAACGGGGCGCGTACACCGAGCCGTCTCGAGCTGACCTACCTGGCGGGCGCCGACGACCTGGCGCGGATGGTGTCCGAGGGCACGTTTCCCTATCCGGGCTTCGACACGTCCCAGGTCCGCTCGCCGCGGGTGGGCGATGGGCTGCTCAGGCTCGACACCGCGGGCCGTGTCACCTTCGCGAGCCCGAACGCGCAGTCGGCCTACCGCAGGCTCGGGCTCGCGGCGGACCTCATGGGCACCGAGCTTGGCAGCGCGACGGCGCAGCTGGCCGCTTCCGGCGCGCCGGTCGACGAGTCGCTGATGCTGGTAACGCGCGGCCGGGCGCCGCGGGAGACGGAGATCGACGTCAACGGCACGGTGGTGCAGTTGCGCTCCATCCCGCTCGTCGTGGGCGGGCAGCGGACGGGCGCGCTCGTCCTGGTGCGGGACGTCACCGAACTGCGCCGCAGGGAACGGGAGCTGCTGACCAAGGAAGCCACGATCAGGGAAATACACCACCGGGTCAAGAACAACCTGCAAACCGTCGCCGCGCTGCTCCGCCTGCAGGCCAGGAGGCTCCAGGCGCCCGAGGCGCGGGCGGCGCTCCAGGAGGCGGTGCGCCGGGTGGGGTCGATCGCGATCGTGCACGAGACGCTGTCCCACGCTCCCGAGGAGATCGTGGACTTCGACGACATCGCCGACCGGGTGGCGATGATGGCCGGGGAGGTCTCCTCGCCGGAGGTGCGGGTGACGCCCAAGATCACCGGCCAGTTCGGCATGCTACCTGCGACGGTGGCGACGCCGCTCGCGATGGTGCTCACCGAGCTGCTGCAGAACGCGCTGCAGCACGGGTTCGGGCCGGCGCACCGCACGCCGGGCGGTGACACCGGGATCATCGAGGTGCTGGCGCAGCGGGCGCCCGAGCTGCTCACCGTGACGGTGACGGACAGCGGCGCCGGGCTGCCGCCCGGATTCGATCTGGAGAACACGTCGAGCCTGGGCCTGCAGATCGTCAGGACCCTGGTTGAAGGGGAGCTCGGCGGGCGGATCAGCCTGCGGCCCCGCGCCGGGGGAGGCACCACCGCGGTCGTCGACCTGCCGGTCCGCTATGACCCCAAATGAGCCGTCAGCGGTTGAGCCGCCATCGCCCGGGGGGTAAGCCTCGTCCCCCGGGCCGCTTCTGTAACGGCCGGAACCCTGCTAGACGCCCGCGCGGGCGCGCAGCCGGAGCGTCCGGCGCTTGACTGCCCGCCGTTCGTCCTCGCTCATCCCGCCCCAGACTCCCGCGTCCTGGCCGGAGTCGATAGCCCAGCGGAGGCACTCGTCAAGCACCTTGCAGCGGCGGCAGACCTGCTTGGCCTCTTCGATCTGGAGAAGTGCAGGCCCGCTGTTTCCGATCGGGAAAAACAGCTCTGGATCTACCTCACGACAGGCGGCGATGTGGCGCCAGTCCATGGAGTCCCCTTCTTGGCGTGGCGGCTGGCCATCGGTGCGGTCCGCCACGCACACTCAGTGCTTGTGAAGTAATTCACGAGCTAAGCGACATATCGGGAACGCAGTTATATTCCCGATCTTTGCGGTGCCACACGGATCGCGGCCGGGGCTCGGTGGAGTCCGGTCACGCCCCAAGGTGACGTACCCGCGTCAGCCGTGTTCGAACGCGCTGAGTTACGTCGCCCCTGGCACCGGAACTAGCCTCTCAACAGGGCACAGCCAGCGCAAGAGGGCGCGGCCAACAGGCAAGCTTAAATTTATGTCAGATCCATCACAGTAAGGGATATAGATCACGCTGCGCGACTCTTGTCCCTCGGGAAACGCCCTCAGGAAACGACTGTGCGCCCATCGAGAACCACGCTGCCGGTGCCGCCGGACCCGAACAAGGTTCCGAGGGGTCGCCCGGGATGCGGTAACGCGACAACGCACAGGGCATCCGGGACAAACCGGAACGTGACCGCCTTGGTCTCGCCCAGGTACTCGCCGTCGATGTGGTAGGCAATCGGGCGGTCGGCCTCGAAGGCGAGCTCGCTGAGCGCGGACGCGCTGACCACGTCACGTCCGCCGGGCAGTTCCTCGTTTCTCGAGTGCATCATGTGTCCGAGGGCAGCCAGAGTGGTAAGCGTGCGGAGCCGCCGCAGCGCGAAAAGGTCAAGCCCGGAGCTGAAGTCTGCGTGCGCCGGCCGGACCGGGTGGCTGCCCAGGTACGTCCACGGCGAGCTGTTGGTGACGACGCCCATGAACAGGCCGTTCACGGGCGGCTTGCCTGGCATGCGCAGGGTCAGGGCCGGGCGGCGCCGGTCGGTGCGGTAATACCTGCGCACCGCGGTCCGCAGGTAGGCCGCCACCGAGGCCCGGCGCCCGCGCGCCCGCTGCCGCTCCATGTCCCCGATGACCTCCGCGTCGACCCCGAGGCCGGCGCTGAACGTGAAGTACCGGTCGCCGGCCAGGCCGAGCCCGATCTCGCGGCGCTGCCCGGCCGCGACGGCGGCCAGGATGCGCCGCACCGCGCCGCCCGCGTCGGGTGGCAGCCCCAGCGTGCGCGCGAACACGTTGGCGCCGCCGCCGGGGATGGGGGCGAGGGCGGGGCGCTCCGCCGGGCTCGGCACCCGCATAAGCCCGTTGACCACCTCGTTCACCGTGCCGTCACCGCTGAACGTGATGACCAGGTCGTATCCGTCCGCCGCGGAGTCGGCGGCAAGTTTGCCCGCGTGGCCGCGATACTGTGTTTGCCTGGTAGCAAGGTCAAGCCGGGAGCCGAGCGCGCGGACCACCAGGCCGGCATCCCGTCCGGTCATGGAAGTCGCGCGTGGATTGATGATCAGCAGCGCGCGCACGTTGCTCAGGTTAACGGTGCCGTGAAGGATGCGAGACTATGGGTATGCGTTTCATGGCCGCCGCGGCACAGGCCGCCGAGGCGCTCGGCCTGTGCGTGGTGATCGTGCTCAACGTGATCGACTCCGCGTCGGGCAACGCCTCGACCGCCTCGAACGCGATCGGGTTCATCGTGCTCGAGGCCGTGGTCGCGGCCGGCGTGGCCGCGATCGCGTCAGGAATCGTCCGCGTCCGGCCGTGGAGCAGGACCCCGGCCGTGATGACCCAGGTGTTCACCGCCATGATCGCCATCTGGCTGCTCGAGGCGCACCGCTACGCATGGGGCGTTCCCGCTCTGCTGCTGGCCGTCGCCGGCCTCGCCGGACTGCTCGCGCCGTCGAGCTGGCGGGCCCTGGCGCGCCAGGACTAGCGGGCTCCTAGTCGTCGACGGTGAGCCCGTCCCGCAGCTGGGCGAGTGTCCTGGCGAGCAGCCGGGACACGTGCATCTGGGAGATGCCGAGCTCGGCGGCTATCTGCGACTGGGTCATGTTTCCGAAGAACCGCAGCAGCAGGATCTTCTTCTCCCGCGGCGGCAGTCGCTCAAGCAGCGGCTTGAGCGACTCGCGGTACTCCACGCCCTCCAGGGCATCATCGACCATGCCGAGCGAGTCGGCCACGGCCGGCGCGTCCTCGTCACCCGAGTCGGGCGCGTCAAGCGACACCGTGGAGTACGCGTTGGCCGACTCGAGGCCCTCGAGTACCTCTTCTTCCGACATCTGCAGGTGCGCCGCGAGCTCGCTGACGGTGGGCGCGCGGCCTTCTCGCTGCGCCAGCTCACCGATCGCCTTGGTCAGCGACAGCTTGAGCTCCTGCAGCCGCCGCGGCACCCGGACGGCCCACCCCTTGTCCCTGAAGTGGCGCTTGATCTCGCCGACGATGGTCGGCGTGGCGTAGGTGGAGAACTCGACGCCGCGCTCCAGGTCGAACCGGTCGATGGACTTGATGAGCCCGATGGTCGCGACCTGGGTAAGGTCATCGAGCCACTCGCCCCGGTTGCGAAACCGGCGCGCCAGGTATTCGACGAGGGGCAGGTGCAACTCGACCAGCGTGGCCCTGATCCTGGTGCGCTCGGGGTCGTTGGCAGGCAGCGTGGCGAGCCGCTCGAACAGCTCCCTGGCCTGCGTGCGGTCGGGCGAGGAGTGCTCGGACCGCGGCAGCGGCGGCGGTTCCTCGCTCACCGTGACCTCAACCTCGAACTCGTCAGTCACCTGGACCTCGTATTCGCTGCTCAACTCATCCGCCCCGGCGCTTGGCGAGGACGATGGAGACCCGGTCGTCTGAGTCGAGCCTGGAGTCGACGGAGCCGGCAAGCGCGGACAGCACGGTCCACGCGAACGTGTCGCGGGCGGGCTTCCTTGCCTCCGCCGCGGTCACCGACACGGTGATGGTCACCAGGTCGGCCCCGAGCTCGAAGACGCATTCCAGGTCGGTGCCCGGGATGGCCTGGGTGAGCAGCATCGCGCACGCTTCGTCGATCGCGATGCGCAGGTCCTCGATCTCGTCGAGGGTGAAGTCAAGCCGGGCGGCGAGCCCGGCGGCGGCGGTGCGCAGCACGGACAGGTAGGCGCTCTCGGCCGGCATCTTGACCTGCACGTAATCTGCCGTCTCGCGGCCCCCTGGGGGCGCCGTCGGTGCGGCGGTCTCTTCGGTCACGTCTCTCCGTCGGTCATGTCCCGGGCCGGCGGTGCGTGCCGGCCACTGATTGCAACTTACCGTGTCCGCGAAACAGAACGGCAGCGCCGCCCTCGTTGGGGGGTAGCGCTGCCGCATTGCAGAGTGCGGGAAGGTGAGTCGCCCGCGGCTCTTGTCGGGGGGTCGTCCCCCCGGGAGATTACTGCTTGGTTTCCCAGAAGATCTTGGAGATCTCCTCGATCTTGGCGAGCAGCTTGTCTGCGGTCTCGACGTCGACCGAGCCCTTGGTGCCGCCGGCCCCAGCCAGCTTGGTGGCCTCGTTGAACAGCGTGTTCAGCTGCGGGTACTTCTCGAAGTGCGGCGGCTTGAAGTAGTCCGTCCACAGCACCCACAGGTGGTGCTTGACGAGCTCGGAGCGCTGCTCCTTGATGAAGATGGCACGAGCCCGGAACGCCGGGTCCTCGTTGGCGGCGTACTTCTCAGCGATCGCCTTAACGGACTGTGCCTCGATAAGCGCCTGGGCAGGGTCGTAGACGCCGCAGGGCAGGTCGCAGTGGGCGTGGGCGACGGACTTCGGCGCGAGCAGCCGGGTGAGCAGCCTCATCGATTCCCTTTCTCCGTACCAGAACAGTAAGTTTGCTCTTCCGACACTACTCTGCCCCGCTGGAGTTAAACGTGCGTGGCTGCCTGAAGCGCTGGCCCCTGCTCCGCGTCGCGGTCGCGGAGCAGTCCATGCTGCCCGCGCTGCGCCCTGGCGACTGGCTGCTTGCCTGGCGCACCACCCGGATCCGCCCCGGCCAGGTCGTGCTCGCCTGGCACCCGCAGCGCCCTGACCTGCTGCTCGTCAAGCGCGCCGCGTGGCGCGAGTACGGCGGCTGGTGGCTGGCGTCGGACAACCCCGTCGCTGGCGCGGTCGATAGCGCCCGCTTCGGCCCGGTGCCGCCTGAGCTGATCGCCGGGCGGGTCCTCGGCCGCTACTGGCCTGTTCGCCGCGGGCGCTCTTAGGTTCAGTGCCGTGGCGCGGGTGGCAGCTCATCGGTGTCCGCGGCCTGCCGGTTGACCAGGTCGAGCATTTCCCGCCGCGGCAGCCGCGCCGCCATCGCCCAGAAGTAGACGAACAGGCTGAACCCGGCCACCACGAGCATGTCCCACCAGAACGGTATGTTGCCGGTGCTCGTCGGCGGCAGCGGCGTCGTCGATGACTGGCCGCTGTACTGGCCCTGCCAGGAGATGACGCCCATGCCGATGAGGTACACGGGCAGCCAGCTGGCCGACTTCCAGTCAAGCGGCGGCCGCTGCCTGTCGAATGCCATCGAGATGCCGATCAGCACGTAGCCGATCACCAGCACGATGCCGAGCTTCCATAGCACCTCGAAGCCGGACCAGTAGATGATCAGGTTGGCGATGATGAAGGCGAGCGGTGAAACCACCGATGCCCACGGCAGCCGGTAGGGGCGGTCGGCATCGGGGACCTGGCGGCGGAAGGCGCCAAGCGACAGCGGCGCGCCGGCGTACATCAGCACGCTCGCCGACGTGACAAGACCGACCAGGGACTTCCAGCTCGGGAACGGCAGCAGGAACACCAGGCCAAACAGGAAGGCGAAGATCAGGCTGACCCACGGGATGCCGCGCTCGTCGACCTTGGCGAATACCTGCGGGTAGTACCGGTTCCTCGCCAGGCCGTAGCCGACGCGCGAGGTGGACGTCACGTAGATTAGCCCGGTGCCGAACGGCGAGACGACCGCGTCGATCCGCAGCAGCGTTGCCAGCCAGCCGAGTGCCACCGCGCCGGCGACGAAGGCGAACGGCCCGGAGGTGAGGCCCGGATCGTTCCCTGTCGCGGCCCAGCCCTTGGCGAGCAGGCCGGGCGTCAGCGCGCCGATGTAGACGACCTGCAGCAGGACGTAGATCGCGGTGCCGAGCAGCACCGCGAGTATGATCGCCCGTGGCAGGTTACGCTGCGGGTTCTGTACCTCGCCTGCTAGCTGGTCGGCCTGCTCGAAGCCGAGGTAGGCGAACACGATGCCGGCCGACGGGATCGCACCGAACAGCGCCTTGACGCCGTATGGCATGAAGCCGCCGTGCGAGCCGAAGTTGCCGGACTTGAACTGGGTGAGCAGCACGATGATGGCGAAGACGGGAATCGCCACCTTCCACCAGGTGATCCCGCTGTTCACCTTGCTGAACAGGCGCATGGCGAAGAAGTTGAGCGCGGTGAAGATCGCGAGCAGCACGGCGGTCATCGCGAAGCCGAGCCCCGTGGTGATCCCCGTGGTGGTGTTGTAGACGCTCGGCCAGTAGTAGGAGGCGTACTGCATGACCGCGAAGCACTCGATCGGCGCCACGGTGACCGCCTGCACCCACGAGAAGAAGCCGAACGAGATGCCCGCGACGCTGCCGAACGCGTAGTGCGGGAAGCGCGCGGTCCCGCCGGCCACCGGGTACATCGCGCCGAGCTCGGCGTGGACGAGGGCAAGGATGACGATCGCGACGCCCGCGATGACCCAGCCGAGCAGCGCCGCGGTGCCGGCCGCCGCCGCCGCCAGCCAGGCACCGAACAGCCAGCCGGAGCCGATGATGGATGTCTCGGAGGCCCAGGTGGCCCCGACCAGCCCCATCTCCCGCCGTAGGCCGACGTCCGCTGGCCTGGTAACGGTCGCCGTCCCGCCGGCTCCGGTCTCGGCACCAGAGGCCCCGGTTCCCCCGGTTTCAGCAGCCATGACGGAGCTCCCTTCTCGCCGGGCGGTGGATGTCTTCAGTTACCGCCTCTGCTCGCCCTTAACCCCCGACAATAACTCCACCAACAGTGAACACTCCACTACTCTCTGTTTACAAGATGCAGGTGAACTGGCGCTTCGCCGTTCCGTGAACGCGAAGAACCCCGCCTCCTCGGGGGTGGCGGGGTTCTTCGGTTCTCCGCTGGCCCGCGGCTAGCGGCGGGCCGTGTCTGCGCGGGACTAGATGAGCGTCTCCGGCGGCACGTCATGCTCCGCGGCCTGCGCGTTGACCAGCGCGAGCATCTCCTCGCGGGGCAGCTTGGTGGCAAGTGCCCAGTAGTAGATGACGAGGCTGAACGCCGCGATGATCAGCAGGTCGTACCAGAGCCCGATGAAGTTGGTGTTCACCGGGGCCAGCTTCGCGCCGCCGCCGTACTGGCCCTGCCAGGAGATGAGGCCCATGCCGATCAGGTAGACAGGCAGCCAGCTGCCGGCCCTGATCTCCGCCGCGCCCATCTTCGGGCGCTGCGGGTCGAAGGCCATGCAGATGCCGATGATGACGTAGCCGATGACGATGCATATGCCGAGCTTCCAGACGACCTCGAAGCCGGACCAGTAGATGATGAAGTTGGCGATGATGAACCCGACCGGCGCCCAGAAGAACGCGCCGCCGAGCCGGTAGGGCCGCACCGCGTCCGGCACCTGGCCGCGGAACGCGCCGAGCGACAGCGGCGCGCCCGCGTACATGAGCACCGAGGCACCGGTGACCAGGCCGACAAGCGCGTGCCAGCTCGGGAACGGCAGCAGGAAGACCAGGCCGCCGACGAAGGCGAGGATCAGGCTGATCCACGGCACGCCGCGGCTGTCAGTCCTGGACAGGATCGGCGGGTAGTAGCGGTTGCGGGCGAGGCCGTAGCTGACCCGGGAGGCAGAGGTGGCGTAGATCAGGCCGGTGCCGAACGGGGAGATCACCGCGTCGATCCGCAGGATGAACGCCAGCCAGGACAGGCCGACAACTCCCGCAAGGCCGGCGAACGGGCCGGAGGTGATGTCGGCGATGGTGCCGTTGCAGGTGCCGGTGGCCGGGCAGACCAGGCCGGTCCAGCCGTGGCTGAGGGTCAGCACGGACGGGTCCATCGCGGCGAGGAACACGATCTGCAGCAGGATGTAGATGGCGGTGCCGATGGCGACCGCGGTGATGATGGCCCGCGGCAGGTTCTTCTGCGCGTTCTTGATCTCGCCGGCGAGTTGGTCCGCCTGCTCGAAGCCGAGGTAGGAGAACACGACGCCGGCGCCGACGACCGCCGAAAGCACGCCCTTGACGCCGGTCGGCGCGAACCCGCCGGCCGAGGAGCCGAAGTTGCCGCCGTGGAACTTGAACAGCAGCACGATGATGGTGAACACCGGGACGGCGATCTTCCACCACATGATGGTGCTGTTGGTGTGCGCCAGGATCTTGATGCCGAAGAAGTTGATGATGGTGAACAGCGCCATCAGGATGATGGAGACCACGAACCCGAGCCCGGTGACGTTACCGGTGTCGTGGTTGTAGACGCTGGTCCACCAGTGCGACGCGTAGTTCATGACCGCGAAGCACTCGATCGGCGCGACGGTGACGGCCTGCAGCCAGGAGAAGAAGCCGAACGACATGCCCGCGAAGCTGCCGAACGCGAAGTGCGGGAACCGCGCGGTGCCGCCTGACACCGGGTACATCGCGCCGATCTCGGCGTGGATCAGGCCGAGGATGACGACCGCGACGCCGCCGATGACCCAGGCGATGATCGCGGCCGGGCCAGCGGCCTGCGCGGCGTAAAGCGCCCCGAACAGCCAGCCGGAGCCGATGATCGAGCTCTCGGACGCCCAGACGGCGCCGATGAACCCAACCTCCCGCTTGAGGCCAACGTCACCCGGCGTAGTTTCAGCCGCGGAGCCAGTTTCAGTTGCCATGATCGATAGCTCTTTTCTCGTTTCTCGATCGTGCCCCGAGGGGCCGTGCCACGCGCCCCTTGGGATCCCGCTGGGAACGAGTGAGCGTCAGTTGTGCAGAGTGAAGAACATGCTAGAGATCATCTACACATATGAGAAGGCTTGTCCCGGATTCGGTTCTATAACGCAGGTCATGGCGCTATGCCTGGCAAACTACGGTTAATGACGCAACTGTCAGGTAACAGGCCGATGTCTCTGGAATTGCGTACGAGTTTCACGTTCCGGAGGTTTTATGCGGGCCGTTTGCGGGCATGCGTAAGGGGCGATCGCTTGTGAACGGATTCACGAGTGCGGCGGACGCGGCAAGACTCGGCTGCCAATCAAGATTGCGTCGGCGGACGGACTCAGGCGCCGGGTTCCTCGACGCGCTTGCGGGCACGGTACGCGATCACGTTGGCCCGGCTGGCGCACCGGTCCGAGCAGTACCGCCTGGTGCGGCCGGCCGAGGTATCGATGAACACGCCGGAGCAGGGCGCCGCCTGGCACACGCCGAACCGGTCGATGCCGAGTTCGGTGAGCCGGACCGCGAGGCCCATCGCCGCGCCGGCGGCGTACTTGTCGGACACCGAGCCGCTCTCCGTGTAGTGCACGTGCCAGGGCTGCCCGTCGTGCCCGGACAGCTGCGGATGAACCGGGTACTGTATGAGCAGCTCGTTCAGCCGGGCGGCGGCGTCCGCGCCGTTCCCCTGCGAGCAGGCCACGAAGAAGCCGCGGAAATCGTCCCTGAGCATGCGGAGCGTATCCAGGTCGGCACGGGTGATGCCGTGGCTCAGGTGCTCCCGGTCGGCCACCAGGGAACGGAGCCCGTCCATGGATGCGAGCAGGTCGCCGCCCTCGTGCCCCAGGCTGGCGGTGTTCACCAGCCGCACGGCAAGTTCAGCATAGGATGACAGGTCCACGCGCGAAACCCCGCTGTGGTGGTAAGAGTTCTGTAATAGTCTGGTCCCGGTCATGAGTATTACAGAACGAGGCTGGCGGCGCTAGCTACCAGCCGCTTATGGCACAATATCCCAACGGGCAACCCCCGTACCTTGCGAACCCCTTCCTCCTGACTCCCAGCCCAGTGGATCCGCGGGCGAGGACTGCCGGGACGAAGGAGGTTCGGTGATCCGTCCGTGAGGCCGGGCCCGGTGCGTCAACACGCCGTCGCACCCCGGATCGCACGGCACACCCGTCACCTGCAGCACAGAGTTCTGGGGGTTAACCGTGGCCGACGAGGCTGGCTTTTCCCGTTTTCCTTCTTCGCTTGACGATGACCCGGTGTTCGCCATGCACCGGGGCGGCAAGATCGACGTCACCCCGAGCGTGGACGTGCCCGACCGGGCCGCGCTCGCCATGGCATACACGCCGGGCGTCGCCCGGGTGTGCAGCGCGATCGCCGACGAGCCCGAGCTGGCGAGCGAGTACACCTGGACAGGCAACACCGTCGCCGTGGTGAGCGACGGCACCGCAGTGCTCGGCCTCGGCGACATCGGGCCCGCCGCTGCCATGCCCGTCATGGAGGGCAAGGCACTGCTGTTCAGGAAGTTCGCCGGCATCAACGCGGTGCCGGTCTGCATCGACGTCACGGACACCGACGACGTGGTGCGGGTGGTCGCCGCGCTCGCGCCGAGCTTCGGCGGCATCAACCTCGAGGACATCTCGGCGCCGCGCTGCTTCGAGATCGAGGACCGGCTCCGCGCGATGCTCGACATCCCCGTCTTCCACGACGACCAGCACGGGACCGCGATCGTCGCGCTCGCGGCGCTGCGCAGCGCCGCCCGCGTGGTCGGCAAGGAGCTCGGCTCGATGCGGGCGGTGGTCTGCGGCGCGGGCGCCTCCGGTATCGCGGTGTCGAAGATCCTGCTCGCGGCGGGCATCGGCGAGCTCGCCGTTGCCGACAGCAAGGGCATGATCTTTCACGGCCGCGACGGCCTGAACCCGGTGAAGGCCGCGCTTGCCCAGCTGACCAACGCGTCCGGGTACGTCGGCTCGGTGGAGTCGGCACTGCGCGGAGCGGACGTGTTCATCGGCCTGTCGGGCAGCGTCCTTCCCGAGGAGGCCGTCAGCAAGATGGCGCCGGGGGCGATCGCCTTCCTGCTCTCCAACCCGGAGCCGGAGATCCACCCGGACATCGCGCGCCGGCACGTGGCCGTGGTGGCGACCGGGCGCAGCGACTTCCCGAACCAGATCAACAACTCGCTGGCCTTCCCCGGCGTGTTCCGCGCCGCACTTGACGTCAGGGCGACCTCGATCACGGAGAACATGAAGCTGGCCGCGGCCGGCGCGCTCGCGGACCTGGTGGGCGACGACGCTACGGCGGACTACGTGATCCCTGGCCAGTTCGACTCGCGGGTCGCTCCCGCGGTCGCCGCCGCGGTCGCCGCCCAGGCGCGCGCGGACGGCGTCGCTCGCCGGTAGCCGTCGTCCGCGCCTGCGGCCGCCGCTGCCCGGGCGCGCGCGGACGGCGTCGCTCGCCGGTAGCCGTCGTCCGCGCCTGCGGCCGCCGCTGCCCGGGCGCGCGCGGAGGGCGTCGACGGCGGTAGCTGGCGTCCTTCGGGTGCGGGCCCGGGCTTGCCCTCGCGTCGCCGGGAGGTGGGCCTGGAACCGTCAGGAGCCAACATCCCGAACACCACGGGCCTCTAAGGCAACATTTCCGCAGCCCACGTCATGATCACGAAGAGTTTTTCGTGTTATCACACCTAAAACTCTTCCTAACACTAAAAAGCTTCGCAATAAATGCTCTGCTGGGGTTGATTGGCAATCAACAAGCAGCCCGCCATTCTCATTGGCATCCCTGTTCCATCACTGAACGCCGTTGGCGCGAACGACCGCCGTCTGGCGCCTGACAGGCGGTCACCGGCCGTCTGCGCCGCCGGCGCGGGCGGGCAAGGAGGCGAGCCTGAGGCTGGAGTTGACTGGTGTGCCGAGGCATGGCGGGTCGTTCGGTCGCCGGGGCGACCTTTTCCGTGCCGATGGCCTGCCGGTAGGGTCTTGATCATGTTCGCCGTCTACGCCGCGCGTATCGATGCAGGGAATCCGCTGAGTGGTCTTGAGACGGGGGAGCGGCCCGATCCGGAGCCGTCGGCCGGGTGGGCCACCGTTACCGTCAGGGCGACGGCGCTGAATCACCATGACGTGTGGTCGCTGCGCGGGGTGGGGCTGCCTGCTGACCGGCTGCCGATGATCCTTGGCTGCGACGCGGCGGGGACAGACGAGGACGGCAACGAGGTTGTCGTGCACGGGGTGATCGGGGACGCCAGCGCGGGGGGCGGTGACGAGACGCTTGACCCGCGGCGGTCCTTGCTCTCCGAGCGGTACCAGGGGACCTTCGCGGAGAAGGTCATGGCGCCCAAGGCGAACCTGGTTCCCAAGCCGGCCGCGTTGTCCTTCGAGGAGGCGGCTTGCCTGCCGACGGCGTACCTGACGGCTTACAGGATGCTCTTCGAGAAGTCCGGGGTTCAGCCTGGGTCCACCATCCTCGTCCAGGGAGCTGGGGGCGGGGTGGCGACGGCGCTTATCCTGCTGGGGCGGGCGGCTGGGTACCGGATGTGGGTGACTAGCCGGTCGGAGGCCAAGCAGGAGGCGGCGGTCAAGCTCGGGGCCGACAAGGCCTTCGCGACCGGGGCACGGCTGCCTGAGCGGGTTGATGTGGTCATGGAGACGGTGGGGCAGGCGACCTGGTCGCACTCCGTGCGCTCGCTTAAGCCGGGCGGGCGCATCGTCATCTCCGGTGCCACCAGCGGGGACGTGCCGCCCGCTGAGCTCACGCGGATCTTCTTCACCCAGCTGTCGGTGGTCGGGTCCACCATGGGCACCCGGGACCAGCTCGGGCGGCTGCTCCGCTTCTGCGAGCAGACCGGCACGCGCCCGCTGATCGACAGGGTCATCCCGCTGGCGGACGCTCGGGACGGCTTCGCCGCGATGATCGACGGGACGCAGACCGGCAAGATCGTATTCACTCCATAGCTCTTCGTTTACTTCACGGGTGCTTCCAGTTACCTGCAATATTCGCGGGGAGGCGCTGGGGTCGGTACGGTCGGTTAGGTGACAAGCGAGAACAACGACACCAGTTCACCTGACCCGTCGGAAGCTCGCGAGGAGCCGGAAGGCGCTCCGGTCGGGTCGGGAACCGCTCCATCAGCACCACCGACGGCGCCGATGCCCGTGGCGGCAGGGCCGATCGGGCCGGCCGGGCCGGGCACGGTTCCGACGCCGCCTCCACCGGAGCCGCATCCCCCGGCATCAGTTCCGCCTGCGACCGAGCACGCCGAACCTGGCGGGCAGGTGCCGTCGGCGCGAGAGCAGAAGGCGCGGCGGTCAGATAGGCCTCGGGCTGGGTCACCGCGGCACGCCGGGCAGACCGTATACGCCACCAGCGGCGTGTACGGGGCGCATGCCGAACAGCCGACACGCAGAAGCCGGCGCGGGCTGATCCTGCTTGTCACCTCCGGCGTGCTTGCCGTGGCGGTGGTGGCCGCGCTGCTCGTGGTGGTGGTGGTCAAGCCGGGCAGCGGCGGTACCCCCACGTACGGCATGGTCCCAGGCGGGTCCAACGCGCAGCAGGACGGAGAGCAGGTCGGCGCGGCGTTCATCGGCGCATGGCAGGCGGGCGACCTGGCGAAGGCCGGCAACTACACGAACCATCCGGCCGCCGCCGCGGCCGCGCTCGCGTCGTACGCGAAGTACCTGAACCTGGGGAAGTTCAGCGCGGCGACCGTCAGCGTGGCAAGCGCGCCGGGGGCGACGTCCGCGCAACCAAGGGAGAGCGTCACGTTCGCGGTGCGGGCATCGGTCGCCGCGGGCAGCGGCAAGTCTGCGCTGCGCGGCACGTGGGCCTACCATTCCTCGCTCGTCGCTTACCAGCAGGCGAACTCGTCCGTCTGGTTCGTCGCCTGGCAGCCGGACGTGGTCGCGCCGAACCTGACCGCGGCCACGCACCTGTCGGCCGTCGAAGTTCCTCCGACGGTCAGCATGGTCACGGATGCCGACGGCCAGAACCTCACACGCTACGGCGACCCAGGGCTGAACACCATCGCGGGCCTGCTGAAGAACTCGGCGCCTGCCAGCGCAGGTGCCAAGCCGGGGCTGGACGTTGAGATCGTGACCAACGCGGGCAAGCCGGTTACCAGCAGCCAGGCGCCGCTGATCGCGCCCGGCAGTTACCCGACGCTCTCCACCACGATCAATCAGAAGGCGGAGGCCGCGGCGCGGGCCGCGGTGGCCATGCACGGCCAAAGCTCGATGATCGTGATCCAGCCGTCCACGGGCCAGATCCTCGCCATCGCCAACAATGCCGATCAAAACGATTTCGCGCTAACTGCCCAGGTCGCTCCCGGGTCGACGATGAAGGTCATCACGTCCGCGGCCCTGCTGAACTCGGGGGTGCTCACACCGCAGAGTCCGGTCGCGTGTCCTTCGGCCTTCACCATCCAGGGCATCACCTACCACAACGACCAGGGCGAATCCGAGCCGCCTGGGACGCCGTTCAGCACCGACTTCGCGCAGTCCTGCAACAACGCGTTCACCACGCAGTGGTCGCACCTTTCCGGCAGGCTCGCCAGCACGGCGAAGGACTACTTCGGCCTGAACCAGAAGTGGGACATCGGCATCGGCGGCATTTCTGCGTCGTACTTCAACGCGCCGGCCAGCGCGTCAGGGTCGGAGCTTGCACAGGAGGCGTTCGGTGAGGGCTCGCTCATCGCGTCGCCTATCGCGATGGCCTCGGTGGCGGCCACGGTGGACACCGGGACCTTCAAGCAGCCGATACTCACGCCCAAGGCCGCGCAGGTGACCGCCAAGCCGTTGCCCGCGAGCACGGACGCCGGCCTCAAGGAGATGATGCGGGACGTGGTGACCAGCGGCACGGCCGCCGGGCTCGGCTTCGGCCCGACCGTCTACGCCAAGACGGGCACCGCCGACATCCAGGGCCAGGACCAGCCCAACAGCTGGCTGATCGCCTTCGACCCGACGAAGGACATCGCGGTCGCCTGCCTCGTCGTCAACGCCGGCTACGGCGCCCAGTTCGCGGGCCCGGAGGTAGCGGCCTTCCTCAAGGCGTACTGACGCCCCCGCGCCCCGATCCCCGCGCCGGGCAACGTTCATTGCCCGCGCTGGCCTGTTGACATCGTTTCCCCCGGGGCTGCACTATCGGGGCCAAAGGTGGGGGAGCGATGTCAATCGAGGAGCTTGAGCGGGAGCTGGCCGACGCCTACGCCCGCCTGACCGAGTCCGCCGCCATGCTGCGCGGCTGCCATGAGCACTACCTCGACGGACTCGTTGCCGCGCGCCGCGAGCTGTCCGAGCAGGCTGACCGGCGGCTCACGGACCTGCGAACGGCCGCGCAGGCTGGCTATGATGCCGAGGTCGCGGCGGTCGCGGCTGCCCGGGCCCAGGCCGGGACCGACTTGGCAGGCACACTGCGCGCGATCAGCTCCGCGCACCCGTGGCTCGTGCAGGACTTCTCCGACGCGGCATGGGACAGCTACGAACCGGACGCGGCGGCGCCGCCGGACGGGCTGCGGACCGGGACTCTCACGCTCGGCGAGCCATCCGACGGGCTGCCACCCATCCCGGCGGTGGCACGGTTCGCCGGGCACGGCCACCTGCTGATCGCCGAGAACGGATTCGCCGACCAGGCACGCTCGCTGCTCCAGGCCCTCGCGCTCAGGCTGGCGGTCTCGACCGCCCCCGGCACGGTGCGCTTCGCGCTCGCCGACCCGGCAGGCCAGGGCCGGTACCTGAGCGCGTTCCTGCG
>Ga0335078_10003976_pt1 | contig 21975 bp, 19 predicted proteins | sample Lox_Sample_32_FD_206711 | JGI IMG/M metagenome (GOLD analysis project Ga0335078, IMG submission 206711) | Soil microbial communities from Loxahatchee National Wildlife Refuge, Florida, United States - Lox_Sample_3.2 | ecosystem: Environmental > Terrestrial > Soil > Wetlands | place: USA...
GTATAGGTTCCCGGCTTGAGCACCGTTTTGCCAATCTGAGCCGAATCATAAAGGTTGATTTTGCCTTCGTTTCTCTCGCGCGCTAATGCGCTTACCGGAAGAAGTATGGCAAAAGCCATCAATAAGATTAAATACTTGTCGCACTTCATTTTCTGTCCTCCTCATGGGCATTAATGACGACTCGGTTACACCGGACGGACTCCTCGATCCGCCAAGTCAAGAAAGGTTACTTGCTCATAAGATGCCCCAGTTTCATGCCGGGTTGCGGATTACCTACAGGCCAGTGCGATATCCTAACGTCAGATGAAGCCCCGCTCACCCACTCTCGAAGGTTTTCGCGCCATGTTGAGGCAACCGTCTTTAGGCCTGGCGGAGATTGCCTGGCGCTGGAGTTTCGGTGGTGCAGCGGTAGCATTGTGCGCGGTCGCGTTCACCGAATATCTCGATACGCTGACCGCGACGCGTGGCGATCTACTGTTGCTACGAACCAGGCATCCGGCTTTGGTTTCGCAGGCGCTGGCCCACATCTTCCGTGGTAGTGCCGGCCGGGTTGTCGAAGTGGTAGTCGTTCTCGCCCTGTGTCTGGCCATCGGATGGACGGTGATCGCGGCACTGGCGCGTGCCGCAACCGTCAGAGCCCTGCTGGATTATTTCCACCAGTTTGCCACGTCGGGCGTTGATCGCGAGGGAGTGCCTGGGGCGAAGTCGCATTTCGGTTCGCTGTTCGAGCTTAATTTCTTGCGTGCCAGTATGACGCTGGCAGCTGCCGTCGGATTTCTTGCTGCCTTCATCCTCGGAGGGGTCGCGGCCCGGGCTGAGAATCCTTCCCCCGGCGCTGCGTTTCTTATCATGCTCGGCATCGCTGGCCTGGTTTGGCTGGTGTGGACCGTGCTGAACTGGTTTCTGTCGCTGGCGGCGATATTCGTAGTACGAGATGGAAGAGACGTCTTTGCGTCGATCAGCGCAACCATCGATTTCTGCCGGGATCACGCCGGGTCGGTGTTTGCTGTGGGAAGCTGGTTTGGACTTGCGCATGTTGCGGCTTTCTTTGCCGCTACAACTCTCGTGGCCTTTCCCATCGGCATGGCCAGCGTGCTTCCACCGGCCGCTGCTCTGGGCGGTGTCCTGCTGGTGACCCTGCTCTATTTCGCCCTGGTGGATTACCTGTACCTGGGACGACTGGCGGCCTACGTAGCCATTACTCAATTTGCCGAGGCAACAATGACGGAATCGCAGAATCCGCTGCCTCTGAAGCCCCCCACCGCTGGCGTTCCGCAGAGTGATACCGTCGATACGGAGGAGCTGATTCTGGGTGATCGTCCAGCGCCGGGTTAGCTGCGGGAACCGGTTCTTTCTCTTTACACGCCCATTGCAATTTGAGAGACTCGTCCGTGGGAACCCAATCCATTGTTGTCCTCGACTTTGGGGCGCAATACTCGCAACTGATTGCGCGCCGCATCCGTGAACAGAATGTCTTTTCCGTAGTGCTCCCCTGCACTGCCAAGCCGGACGAAATCCGCAGCCACTCGCCTGTGGGCATTATCTTGTCCGGCGGACCCTGCTCGGTCTATGACAAAGACGCTCCCAAGGCGGACCGACGGGTGTTCGATTTAGGTGTTCCAGTGCTCGGCATCTGCTACGGACTGCAGTTGATGGTCCATGCCCTCGGTGGCAAGGTACGCCCGGCGGACAAACGCGAGTATGGCCATGCGCAGATCGAGATCAAGGACGGCTCCCAGCTGTTGGAGAGTTTACCCGGAACGCTCAATGTTTGGATGTCGCATGGAGATGAAGCCGTGGAACTGCCGGCGGGATTTCAGCTCATCGCCAGTTCGCCCAGCGCCATCGCCGCCATCGAGAATCTTCAAAGAAGAATGTGGGCTGTGCAGTTTCATCCCGAAGTGCACCACACGCAGCACGGCACCGACATCCTGCGCAACTTCGCTTTGCGGATTTGCGGGGCGAAACCGAGCTGGACTCCGCAGCATTTCATCGACGCCACGGTTGCATGCGTTGGCCAAACGGTCGGCAACGGCCGGGCAATTTGCGCGCTATCCGGAGGCGTCGATTCGGCGGTGGCCGCCACGCTGGTCGACCGGGCCCTGCGAGATAGCAAAGGTCGCTCCCGATTGACCTGCATTTTTGTGGACAACGGAGTTTTACGCAAAGATGAATTCCAAAAAGTGCAGCGCAATCTGCGCGACCAGCTCAGCTTGCGCCTGGACGCGGTCGACGCCAGTGATCGATTCCTGAAGAAGCTCGCCGGAGTGACTGATCCGGAGAAAAAACGCAAGATTATCGGCAATGAGTTCATCAAAGTATTCGAGCAGGAGGCCCGCCGCATTGAGAAAAAAGAAGGCAAGGTCAAATGGCTGGTGCAGGGGACGCTCTATCCGGACGTCATCGAATCGCGCTCAGTCCGCGGGCCGTCGCAAGTCATTAAATCGCACCACAATGTCGGCGGCCTGCCCGAGAAGATGAAACTCAAGCTGATCGAGCCGTTGAAAGAACTGTTCAAGGACGAAGTCCGCAAGATCGGCCGCGACCTGGGCATGCCGGAAGAATTGCTGCAACGCCAGCCATTTCCCGGGCCGGGGCTGGCAGTACGGATCTTGGGTGAGGTCACTAATCCGCGCCTGGGGATTCTCCGCGAGTGCGACGACATCGTGGTCGGCGAGATCAAGCGGGCGGGACTGTACTCCAAAATCTGGCAGTCGTTCGCGGTTCTCCTGCCGGTGATGTCGGTGGGAGTCATGGGCGATCAGCGCACCTACGCTTACACCTGCGCGATTCGCGCGGTTCACTCCGAAGACGGCATGACGGCTGACTGGGTACCCCTGCCCCACGAGGTGCTGAAGACCATTTCCAGCCGGATCGTGAACGAAGTGAAAGGCGTGAACCGTGTGGTCTACGACGTGACGTCGAAGCCGCCGGGCACGATCGAGTGGGAGTAGAAGCGGCCGTTGGCGAGAGCCAGTAACCCTACGTAACCATAGTGATTCAAGGGATGAATAGGGCACTAGACGACCCTTGGCGCGAATAAGTGCAAGTCCCATCCAATACCCCCTCGGAAGCCGCGGGATCGCAACCCAAACTGAAGCAAACCCACTTTAAGTTCCCGCATTTCATTGATTCGCTTCTAGCCTGACTCCTCGAGACCGTGCGCTCATGAAAATTCTTGCGCAGACGATATACCAATGGAGACGGCGAGGGTATCGATTGGCCAGCGCGTACGGTTTACTTGTTTCGTCAGGATGAGATCTGATGGCTGAAAGCGATATTGTCCAGGATTTCCTGGTTGAAAGTGCCGAGAACCTCGACCGCCTGGACCGCGATCTGGTCGACTTGGAAAAGAATCCGCGGAATAAAGACGCGCTGGCCGGCATCTTCCGCACCATTCATACCATCAAGGGCACGTGCGGCTTTCTCGGCTCCAGCAAGCTGGAGAAAGTTGCGCATGTGGGCGAGAACCTGCTCACGCGGCTGCGCGACGGCCAGCTCACCCTTAACCCCGAAATTACCACCGCGCTGCTGAGCATGGTCGATGCCGTCCGGCAAATGCTTAAGGAGATTCAATCCACCGGTCAGGACGGCGAGGCCGAATACCCGGAGCTGCTGGAGACCCTCACCCGCCTGCAGAGTTCAGGCCCGCGTAGCGATCGTGCCGCGGTTTCTGACGCCGCTACCACCGTTCCACCGGAGCCCAAGGTTGCAGAGGGTTCAAAGGCTGCGTCCGCGCCGGTTATCGCAGAAAAGGCTCCTCCCGCCCGCGGCAAGAACCGCGATGCCTCTCTTCGCAAGCCGGTGCACGGGAGAATCGGCGGCATCCTCGTCGACCGTGGGCTGGTTAAGGCCGAAGATATTGCCCGTGCCTTGGAAGAGCAGGAAAAGGGAGATCGCCGCCGTTTGGGAGAGATTCTGGTTTCCCTCGGAGTGGTGAAAGCCGAGGACGTAGTCTCTGCCCAGCAGATGCTGGAGGCGAAGTCGCGCGACGCTGTGCCCGAGACCATCCGCGTCGGCGTCAACCTGCTCGACAAGCTGATGACCTTGGTGGGGGAGCTGGTTTTGGCCCGCAATCAGCTGCTGCAATTCGCCAATACCGTGGAAAACACTGGGCTCCAGGCCGTCTCCCAGCGCATGAATCTGATCGCCACCGAATTGCAGGAAGAAGTCATGAAAACCCGCATGCAGCCAATTGGCAACATCTGGGCGCAATTTCCGCGCACCGTGCGCGACGTCGCCCTGGGTTGCGGCAAGCAGGTGAATATCGAGATGCAGGGCAAAGAAACTGAGCTCGACAAAACCATCATCGAGGCCATCAAGGACCCGCTCACTCACCTGGTGCGCAACTCAGTCGATCACGGCATCGAGCTGCCCGAGGAGCGCATGAAGGCAGGAAAGGATGCGGCAGGCAAGTTAACGCTGCGGGCCTTCCACGAAGGCGGACAGGTCAATATCGAGATCAGCGACGACGGTGCCGGGCTCAACCTCGAGCGCATCCAGCAAAAGGCGCTCGAGAGGCGCATCATCACCGCCGAGCAGTCAGCCCGTATGTCCGAGCGCGAAATCTTTAACCTGATTTTTCTCCCCGGATTTTCCACTGCGGAAAAAGTCACCAACGTCTCCGGGCGCGGCGTGGGCATGGACGTGGTCAAGACCAACGTAGAGAAGATCGGTGGCACCGTGGACCTGCAAACGACACTCGGCCGGGGAACGACCGTGCGGGTAAAAATTCCTCTCACCCTCGCCATCATTCCGGCGCTGGTGGTGACTTGCGGCGGCGACCGCTACGCCATTCCGCAGGTCAGCTTACTCGAACTGGTGCGCCTCGAGTCGGACCAGGCGCGCAGCGCCATCGAAATGGTGCACGGCGCCCCGGTCTACCGTCTGCGCGGTCGCCTGCTCCCGCTGGTCTACCTGCGGCGCGAACTGCAGCTCGCGGAAGCCGCGTCCGATGCCAGGCAGGACGCGGTCAACATCGTGGTGCTGCAGGCCGATGGCCGCCAGTTCGGACTGGTGGTCGATCAGATCTGTGACACCGAGGAGATTGTCGTCAAGCCACTGCGCAAGCAGCTCAAGACGGTCAAGACTTTTGCCGGATCCAGCATCATGGGCGACGGCAAAGTCGCGCTCATCCTCGATGTGCTCGGTCTTGCGCAACGCGCCAACGTTCTTAGCGAAGGCCGCGATCGTGCTCTGGCGCAGGCGACGACCGACTCGACCAGCACCGCTGCGGAAAAACAGACTTTCCTTCTGTTCTCCGGCCCGGGAGGCTCGCGCATGGCCGTTCCTCTCAGCACCCTGGCGCGGCTGGAAGAGTTTCCCGTTTCGCAAGTGGAGATGTCGGGCAGTCAGTGGGTCACCCAGTATCGCGGCCAGATTCTTCCCCTGGTCCGCCTGTCGGTGATTCTCGAAGAGCGCCGCAACAAGCTGCGCGGTTTGCTGATGCCGCCGCCCGCGGATTCGGGCCCCATCCAGGTGCTGGTGCTAAACCACGAAGGCCGCTCCTTCGGGCTGGTCGTCGACCGCATTCTCGATATCGTTGAAGACCACGCCTCGGTCCGATCGCCGGCCACGCGTCCGGCGGTGCTGTATTCCGTCGTGATCGGCGAACGCGTTACCGAACTGCTCGACATTCCGGCCATTCTCCGGGGGGCGGCAAACGCGCCCCTCGCTCAGCCACCTGCCGCTATGCAGGCTAGCCACGGAGGGAGCTGACACTATGCCGGCCTCGAAATTCTGCACTTTTTACCTGGACGGCCTGCTGTTTGGCGTAGAGCTGAAATCAGTGCAGGAGGTGATCCGCGAGCAGAACATGACGCGGGTCCCGCTGGCTCCGCAGGTGGTCAGCGGCCTCATCAACCTGCGCGGCCACATTGTCACCGCCGTCGATCTGCGGCAGCGGCTGGAACTGAAGCCGCGTTCCGCCGACGCCCCGGTCATGAACGTGGTGGTGCGCTCCGACGATGGTGCCGTCAGCTTCCTGGTGGATGAAATCGGTGACGTCGTGGAAGTCGAGGACAGCACCTTCGAGCCCGCGCCGGAAATGCTGCGCGGCGGGATTCGCGCCATGATTCTCGGAGTGCACAAGCTGAAGGCCCACCTCATGCACATCCTGGATACCGAGAAGGCTTGCCAGATGACCAATCTGGCTCAGGCGGCCGCCGGCTGACCCAGGCCGGAGCCAGGCGGCGTCGGCGGTTGGCGATTCCGCGTAAAAAGGGGGAAGAGGCTATGAAACCATCGCATGTCTTGAGAGCGATATTCGTCGTTTGCACCCTGGCAACTCTGGGGCGTGGGCAGGATGAGGTTTTCACCACCTGGGAGGATCGCGTGCGCACAACCCTCGCGCAGCAGCCCTCGTGGCCGACGGCGCTCTATACTCCGAATGCTGGCCTGGTGCAGCTGTTCCGCACCGAGTTTGTTCGCCAGATCACTCCCGATGGAACTTCCACCTGGAATTATGGCAACAGCCGTGGTTTCGATCTGGTTCCCTGGTACAAGACCGAGTTTGACGCCACCGTGCCCGCCTACATCCAGCACAACTCGCCGCTTGCCCGCGATGGCTTCGGCGACGTCACCATGCTCTTGAAGTACCGGGTTTTCTGCGACGCCGAGGTACATTTCTACTGCGCCAGTGTATCCCTAGGTGGAACCATTCCTACCGGCAGCTATAGCAACGGCAGCCTCGCCGGCACGATCTCTCCCACGATGTACGGCGGAAAAGGCTTCCGCCGCTTTGATGTCCAATCCAGCCTGGGCGCAGTCCTTCCCACCGGCTACACCACGAAGCTGGGAAGGCCGGTGATGTGGAACTCGGTCGTGCAGTACAAGGTTCTCAAGATTTTTTGGCCGGAAGTGGAGAACAACGCCACCTACTTCCATGGCGGGCCGCATGACGGCAAGACCCAGGACTTTATCACTCCAGGATTGATGGTCAGCAAACTGAAGCTGGAGCACGCGGCCACCAATCGCCTGGCGTTGATCTTCGGTGCGGGCGAGCAGATTGCTGCTTCTCACTATCACGGATACAACCATGCGCTCATCTTCACTACCCGGCTGGCGTTCTGAGGTTTTCGCTACAGACGTCTGATGATTGCCGTACTAAAGGCCCTCCATTCCTGGCCGATGAATCGTTGGTATGGACGAGTTGCGGGTTTTGTCTCCTGCGGGCGCTCGCCTGCGCGAGCAGCCCTCCGATCCTCTTCCATATCAGAACCTGAGGAGCGCGTATGGGTTGGTTCAACCGCATGGATATTGGCAAGAAACTGGGACTGGGGTTTGGCGCAGTGCTGATTTTTATGGCCGTTCTCGGAACCCTTGCCCTGCTGGAGATGAGCAAGATGAATGCTCGCGCGGTCGATCTCGGCAGCAACCGGATGCCCAGCGTTCGCACCATCAGTCAACTGCGCTTCGATGCTTCCACCGCGCGACGCTGGCAGCTGAACTACCTCATTACCTCCGATAAGGCAGGCGCGTTGAGGAAACTGGAAAGCACTCTGGCGGCCGTGATCCAGGACGAAAAAGAATACGAACCCATGATCACCTCCGACGAAGAGCGCCGTCTCTATCAGGGCTTTCGCACCGATTGGGACAAGCAACTGGCTGTGAAAGACCGGGTATTCGAGCTCTTCAAATTGGGAAAGGAAAAAGAAGCGATCGCGCTGACCGCAACCGAAGGAGTCGCGACCTTTGTCGCCGCCGATCAATGGCTGGCGGACGATGTGCTGCTAAATGTCAAAGGCGGGGACGAATCCGTGAAAGCGGCGGCTGTCACTTACACCTCATCCCGCTACTGGATCATCAGCCTTCTGACCGCTGCGACGCTGTTGGGGTTGGTTGTTTCACTTGGGATCTCCCGTTCTCTCTCCTCGGCCGCGGGTCGCATGCTGGCGATGATCCAGGAGATCGCCGCCAACAATCTCACCGTCGACGACATGAAGGTGACCTCGCGGGACGAAATTGGTCAGGCTGGTCTCGCCCTGAATCAGATGAAGAACAACCTGCATCAGGTGATTCAATCCATCGCCAACACTGCCATCCACGTGGCCAGCGCGAGCGAACAGTTGTCGAGCACCAGCCAGCACATCACCGCCAACTCGGAAGAGACTTCGGCGCAGGCCAAGGTGGTCTCCGACGCTACCCAGCAGGTCAGCCAGAACCTGCAGACCGTAGCCACGGGAGCGGAAGAGATGGGGAGCACGATCAAAGAGATCGCCAAGAACGCGACGGAAGCGGCCAAAGTGGCGACCGGCGCGGTGAAAGTGGCGGAGAACACGACGGCGACGGTATCGAAGCTGGGGGATTCGTCGACCGAGATCGGGCAGGTGATCAAGGTGATCACATCGATCGCGCAGCAGACGAACCTGCTGGCGCTAAACGCGACCATCGAGGCGGCGCGGGCGGGAGAGGCGGGGAAGGGATTTGCGGTGGTGGCGAATGAGGTGAAGGAGTTGGCGAAGGAGACGGCGAAGGCGACGGAAGACATCAGCCGGAAGATCGAAGCGATCCAGAGTGACACCAAGGCGGCGGTGGGGGCGATTGCGGAGATCAGTGGGGTGATCAATCAGGTGAATGGGATTTCGAACACGATCGCGACGGCGGTCGAGGAGCAGAACGCGACGACGAACGAGATGGCGCGGAATGTGACGGAGGCGGCGCACGGGAGCAGCGAGATCACGAACAATATTTCTGGGGTAGCGCAGGCGGCGGAGAGCACGTCGCGGGGAGCGAACGACACGCAGAAGGCGGCGCAACAGTTGGTGGAGACGTCGGCGGAGTTGCGGCGGCTGGTAGAGCAGTTTCGGATCAACGCGGGAGAGACGTCGGCTGCAGCTCATCCCTCCTCCCGTACCATGGCGGCCCGTGGGGGTGCGTAAACTTGCGGCCCGGTGATTTCTTGTGAGGCAGACAGAATATTCATGTCCCCTATCCGCATTCTGGTGGTCGATGATTCGGTAGTGATCCGCAAACTGCTCGGCGATACGCTGTCGAGCGATCCGGATCTGCAGGTTGTGGGCTCGGCGGGCGACGGGCGCATTGCCTTAGCCAAAATCGCCCAGCTTCAGCCCGACCTCGTGACTCTCGATATCGAGATGCCGGTGTTGAACGGACTGGAGGCGCTGAAGGAATTGCGCAAGAGCCATCCTAAGCTGGCGGTGATCATGTTCAGCACGCTGACCGAGCGGGGAGCAGCGGCCACCCTCGACGCGCTCGCCTTAGGCGCATCCGACTATGCCACCAAGCCCAGCAACGTGGGCAGTCCGGCCGCCGCCATTGCAGCCATCCGCTCCGAGTTAATTCCTAAGATCAAGGCTCTGTGCGCGGGGCCCTCAAAGACCCTCAAATCCCTGCCGCCGCCGCGGCCGCTGGCACCCGTGAAGCGTCCGGCCAACCGGCGGATCGAGATCGTCGCCATCGGCACCTCTACCGGCGGACCCAACGCGCTGGCGGAAGTTCTGCCGCGCATTCCCCGGAATTTCCCCGTTCCGATCGTGGTGGTGCAGCATATGCCTCCCATTTTCACCCGCTTTCTGGCGGAGCGACTGGCCGGCCGTTGCCAGATTGCGGTAGAAGAAGGCAGCGCCGGCGTCACACTTTCAGCCGGCCGCTCCTGGATCGCTCCCGGGAACTTCCACATGACCGTCGCCCGCTCGGGCCTGAGCTGGCGCCTGAACCTGAATCAGGATCCTGCGGAAAACTCCTGCCGCCCCGCCGTTGATGTTCTGTTTCGGTCGGTGGCGGCGGTCTATGGGGCGAACGCGCTGGGCGTGGTGATGACCGGAATGGGCTCCGACGGCGTGCTTGGGGCGCAGCGCCTTCGCGAAGCTGGCGGGGAAGTCATCATTCAGGATGAAGCCTCCGCCGTGGTATGGGGAATGCCCGGCTTGGTCTACGCTTCCGGCAATGCCGATGCCGTCTACCCCCTCGAGCAACTCGGCCCTGAGATCGTGCGCCGCGTCGCCAACAGCCACGCTCCGCGCCCTGCGGCGGCCACGGCAAATCTGGTCGCAATAGGGTCCCATGCCAAATGATGACTAGCGTCCAACCCGCCATGAGCAAGCCCGAGGGTGCAAGAACCAGCCACCCTCTGGATCCCATCTACCGGCAAATCCGCGATCTGGTTTACAAGGTCTCCGGAATTTTTCAGCTCGAAGAGAAGCTTTATTTGCTGGCCGATGGCTGTGGCCGGCGCATGAAGCAGCTCGGGGTCAAAAGTCCTCGCGATTACTGGGATCTGCTGACCGCGCACGCCAGCCGCGATGCCGAACTGCGCCAGCTGCTCAACGAGCTCACCATCGGCGAAACCTGCCTGTTTCGCAGTCAGCCCCAACTCGATGCCTTGCACAACGTCATCCTGCCTGAGCTCGTGGCCGATAAGACCAAGCAGATTATCAAGCGCTTGCGCGTCTGGAGCGCCGGCTGCTCCACCGGAGAAGAGCCTTACACTCTCGCCATGAACCTGATGGAGCAGAGCCAGCGCTTGCTGAAGGACTGGGCCGTGGAAGTCCTGGCCACCGATCTCAACGACCGCTCGCTCGAAGCCGCCAAGCTCGGCATTTACGGGGAGTATGCGCTGCGCCCGACTCCTGATTCCTTCAAACGCAAGTACTTCACCGCCGTCGATGAAAAAAAACTGCAAATCCGCCCGGAGGTGAAAAAACTGATCACCTTCAGCCGACTCAACCTGCAAGACGATTCGAAGATGCTCTTCATGAAAGGCATGGACCTGATTTTCTGCTGCAATGTGCTGATTTATTTCGACGGCCCCTCCAAGGCGAAGGTCATCGACCATTTCTTCAGCAATCTCAACTCCGGCGGCTATTTTTTCCTGGGGACCTCGGAGTCGCTTCTGAAGTTGAATGACCAGTTTCACCTGGTGCATTTTCCCGGGGCGATTTCCTACTGGAAGCCGTCGCTCAAGAGTGGCAAGCTATGACTACTTCCGTTACCGCCATCATCCGCGAACAGGTGCAGCGCATCGAGACCACACCCTCCATCCCCGCGGTGTTTCTGCCTCTGCTCGAGTTGCTCAACGCGCCTCCCGAGCAGGTGAAACTCGAGGAGATTATCAAGCTGGTTTCCTATGACAACACCATCGCCGCACAATGCCTGCGAGTAGCCAGTTCACCCTTATTTGGCCTGGCCAAGCCGCCGGAATCGATCAAAGGAGCGGTGATCAGCCTTGGGCTGCGGCGGGTGGAGACCATTCTCCTCACCTGCTGCCTGGGGCAGGCTTTTCCCTCCAAAAAGTGGGCCTTGGACCCGACGCTATTTTGGCGGCATTCGCTGGGCTGCGCTCTGGTGTGCCGTAAGTTCAGCCAGAAGTTGTCGGCGCCCGACGGCGACAAAGCCTACATGGCGGGGCTTCTGCACGATATCGGCTTCATGGTGAATGGCCTGGCATTTCCGGAGCAGTTCGCGGCCGCAGTCGAGCATGCAATCAAGCAGCAGATTCCCCTCGACCAGGCGGAACGCACCGCCATGGGGTTCAGCCACTGTGAAACCGGCCAGGCCCTTGCCGAGAAGTGGCACTTAAGCGATGACATTGTACAGGTGATCGCCCACCACCACCACGTGGAGGAGAGCCTCTCCGCGCATTCGCTCGTGGCTCTGGTGCACCTGAGCGATTTACTTTGTCGGGTGCGCGGTCTGGGTTACGGCTACTACGAACGGCGGAAGGTCATTTAGTCCACAATCCCGCCTGGGGCGTGCTGGCGCAGGAATACCGCGATCTCGAAGGTGTGGATCTCGCGCGTTTTACCTTCGAACTCGACGAGGATGTTGCGGAAATCTACGAACTGGTATCCACGATCTTCGGCTCGGCGTTGGGACACAACTGAGCACCCGGAAGCACCATAATTCCGTCCTCGCTAGCTGTGAAGCTGGAGGGAGATGAGAATGGGAGTGCCTTCAAACTGCAGGTTGACTTCGAGGGCGGAGTCGCTGAGGGAGTGCAGGCTGTAATCCTGGCCGGTGATGACGGTGGGGACCGAGAGCATGCAGCCTTCGCCCAGGCCGGCGATTTTGTTCTTGAAGTTGCCGGCAATCATGTTGCAGATCTCCCCGAAAGCGTCGCACATCTCTGCGCCCACCTTGTCGGGTTCGACCCCTAACATTTTGGAAGCCATGAGGGTAGCGGCTTTGGCGGTGCAACGCAGGCTCATTACGCCACACAGCTGCCCGGCCAGGCCGACCATGGAGGTGATATCCAGTGCGTCCTCGGTCGCAGGGTCAGGCACCCCTAACTTGCAATGCAACATAAGTTCGAACACTTCCCGCGCCGCCACTTCGATCATCGGGATCCATTCCTGGTGGTTGTGGTTGTTGGCCAGCAATTCGCTTGCAGTCTTCATGCGTTCACCGCCAGGAGAGGAATGACGTGTTCCTTCACCTGATCCGGGGTAAACGGCTTGCGGATGTAACCCCGCGCCCCCAGCGACAAGGCCTGCACCACATGCGCCTCGCTACCTTCCGTCGTAATCATGACTACCGGTGTTCCTTTGGCGTTCTCCACGTCGGCAAGAGCTTTTACGAATGCCAGCCCGTCCATGACCGGCATATTGATATCGCAGAGGATGAGATCTACGCGATTTTCGGCCAGCACCGTCAGCCCTTCGGCGCCGTTCCCAGCTTCAAATACCTGGCTGAGGTCGATACCGGCCTGGCGCAGCGAGCGCTCGACGATCTTCCGCATCACCGAAGAATCGTCCACGATCAGAGCCCGTATGCTATTCATGAATGTTATTCGCTCTCCGTCAGGGGACGTGCCTGTTGTTACGATGTTCGCTCTACGGTATATCGGCAGGAGAGAATCGGACTTTAGGAGGCGCGCCTCAGTTTTCCAGGAAAGCGGCCAATGACCCTGGCCCTTATCGTAAGCGCAGCCAGGCCGCTAGAATCCGGACGCAGGAGTGATTCCTTTGCCCTCGACGCATTCGTACAACCTTCCCACGCTCAGGTTCTTGTATTCCTCCGCTTGCCCGCTGGGCCACTCGATCACGACCCGGTCGATGCGCTCCCGTTTCCCGACGCCGAAGGTTACCGGAAGTTCGGATTGCGAAAGGTAGCTCGATCCGGTTTTCACCAGACGCGACTGGCTGGCGCCTTCGTGGTAAATGCGAACCATGGATCCGATGCCATCGCGGTTTGATTTCGAACCCACCAGGCGGAAACGGACGCTGTGGTTGCCGGTCATCTGGTCGTTGCGATAGAGAGACGGAGGACCGGCATTCGTCGTGATCAAGATATCGAGATCTCCGTCACGATCGAAGTCACCGTACGCCAACCCGCGCCCGACTTTGGGCTGACGAAAATCGTCGCCGACTTCAGAAGAGACATCGTGAAATTTATCCTGGCCGGAATTGAGAAAAAGCTGGGGTGGTTGCGCGTAACCGACGTTGCCGCGAACGTTTCGTACGGTGTCGTCGATGTGGCCGTTGGCGGCCAGCAGATCGAGCCAACCATCGAGGTCGATGTCGAGAAACAGGCAACCGAACCCGAGGGTGCTCTTCGATGGCAGCCCGATCCCTGCTGGAATGGCGATGTCTTCATAGCCGCTGCCCCCGGAGGCGCGATATAAGCCGATCATCTCGTTGTCGAAATTGGTGATGGCTACGCCCGCGACGCCGGAATTGTCGAAATCCGCCGCATCCACTCCCATGCCGGCCCGGGCTTTGCCATCTGCGCTAAATGCGACCCCCGCCTCTACGGCCACGTCTTTGAACCTGCCGTTTCGCCCGTTGCGGTAAAGCTTGTTGGGTTGAGTGTCGTTGGCAACCAGCAGGTCAGGCCAGCCATCGCGGTCGAAATCCAGCATGGCCACTCCCAGCGACTTCGAGCTACTGTCAAAGATTCCGCTGGTGGCGGTAACATCCTCGAATGTGCCATTACCGCGGTTGTGAAACAGCCAACACGTTTCACCTCGATACGCCTCCGGTGTGCAATAGGATTTGTGCTTGCCGTCGAGACTGCAAAACACATCGTGCTCCGGTGACCATTTGACGTAGTTGCATACGAACAGATCGAGGTATCCGTCGCGGTCGAAATCAAACCATATTGCGGATGTACTCAAGGCCTGACGCCCACCCAGGCCGCTTGCCTCGGTGACATCGATAAAGGTTCCGTTGCCGGTGTTCTTGAAGAGCCGATTCTGGCCAACGCAAGTCACCAGAATGTCGGGGAAGCCATCGTTGTTGAAGTCGCCGACCGCCACCCCCATGCCATACATTTCGATGTCCAGGCCGGCTTTGCGAGTGACGTCGCTGAATGTCCCGTTGCGATTGTTGCGGTACAGCTTCAGTGTAGAGCGCTGGCGCCTGTGGCCAGGCCAATCCATGCCATTGATCAGCAGAATGTCCTGCCAGCCATCACGATCATAGTCCAGGAAGGCGCAGCCCGGGCCCAGCGTTTCCGGAAGCAACTTTCCGCCATACGCGCCGCTGTTATGCCGGAACTGAATCCCAACCGCACTGGTTACATCAACCAGCCTGAAGCCAGGAGCGCCGGCAGTAGGGTCGGCGAATAATCCAGCGCGCCAGGCCGAGCTGCATGCCACGCTCGCCATCCCGGATAGAAACGAACGGCGATTCACGGAATATTTACCAGGCCATTTCGAATCGCGTACACCACCAGCTCCGCGGTTTTGTGGATGCCCAGAGCCTCCATAATATTGGCGCGATGGACAGCCACGGTGTTGGCGCTGAGTTTGAGCCGAGCCGCGACCTCCTTGTTCGAGTGTCCATCCACGATCAGCTGCAGAATCTCCAGTTCTCGCCGGGTGAGGCCATAGTTCCGTTCTCCCTTCAGCGTGACCGCTGGTGAAAGTTTTGGATCCAGCACGATTTCTCCCGCCATCACCCGGTGAATCGCTGTGACCAGTTCCATGTCGATAGCGCTCTTCAGGATATAGCCCTTGGCTCCAGCATGCAGGGCCTGGCGAACCAGGGTATCCTCGGCATGCATACTCAGCATCAGAATCGCGGTCTCCGGGGAGTCTTCCAGAATGCGCCGTGTCGCTTCCAACCCTCCGATGCCCGGAAGAGCGCAGTCCATGAGGATCAACTGCGGTTGAAGTTTGTGCGCCAGGCGGATGGCCTCCTCTCCGGTGCTCGCCTCCGCCACCACGGTGATGTCCGGGGCGTCTTCGAGAATGCGCCGGAAACCGCTGCGCACCAGACTGTGGTCGTCGACCAGCAGGACGGAGATCTTATTTGCCATGACGCTCCATTGTAGCGAGTGGAACCCGCAGGCGAACCAGGGTTCCGCCCTGCGCCGGCTGCAGAAACTCGATGCTGCCGCCCAATAGCTGGGCGCGCTCTCGCATTGCCACCAATCCAATTCCTTGCCTGGTGGACTGGGGCGCAAAGCCCTTGCCGCGGTCCTCCACTTCGAGTTCCAGCAGGTCCGGCATGAATCGCAAGCGTACCCAGGCTTCCTTGGTTCCGGAGTGGCGGGTCACGTTGTTCAGGGCCTCCTGCAAGACCCGGTAGACGTGAACTCCCAGGCTCCCGTCCAAGGGCACCGGCGTTCCTGATTTTTCATAGGATATGTCAACTCCAGTTTGCCTTTCCACCGTGGGCAGATACCAGTCGATTGTGCTCTCCAGACCGGTTTCATCCAGCATGACCGGATGCAAAGCCTGCGACAGGCTGCGGATATTCTGGAGTGTAGTTTGCGTGATCTCGGCGACTTCGCGTAACTCCCCCCGCAGCGGAGATCCTTCCGGAGCATGATTTCCAGCGCGGCTCAGCAGGGAACCCACTGCGGTCAAAATCTGGCCGAACTCGTCGTGCAGTTCGCGCGAGATTTCCCGCAAAGTCGATTCCTGGGTGGAGATCAACTTCTGCGCCAGTTCGCTCCGCTGCTGGGAGAGTGTATGGAGTTGAGCGAACAGCCTTCGGTTCCAGCGGATGACGGAGAGGCTGGTGAACAGGATGGCAGTCAGAATCGCGGCCAGAAAAACGTACACCTGATGCTGCACCCGACTGTAAATTTGTGCGATGTGCTGCGCGGCTTGCTGTTCGCTCTCATTGTTCTGCACCAGCAGGCGAGCCACCGCCGAACTCAGGGCGGCTTGACGAGACTGCAGCGAGTCGCTGATCTGGGCTCGAGCTTCCCGCTCTTTTCCATCCCGCGCGAGCGTGAAAATTCGATCGACAGCATCCCAAAACTGGCTCAACGAATCAACTAAGAACTGGCGCTGTTCGGGCGACCGCTGCGCCACCGCGACCCAGGTCTCCAACCGCAAAGCGTCGTTCAAATCGGCTCGAATTCTGTCAAATTGGGCTGACCAGGCGGTGAGCGGGTAGGGTTCGTCGTTCCCGAGCATGTCGCGCATCGCCAAAGCCAACAAGTTGAGGTCGTTCTGAATGCGCAGAAGTTGCAAGGAGTCGCGACGGTTGCGCTCGGCAACATCGTTCTGCAACTGGCGCAAACCCGCAATCTGCCAGGTTATGTAAAACGAGTAAGCCAGCATGGCGGCAAGCGTGATCACCAGGCCCAGGAACAAGCCGGGAGTCGGCGACCGACGGGATGTGAACGGAGTCTTCACGTGTCGGGAGTATACGACTCTCGGGCGTGCGGGTGGCAAGCAGGAGGCAGCCTGTCGACATCGCTCTTTCCGCTATACTCTTTCCGCAAGCCGCCGTTTGCAGCCGATGCGCCGCATGGCCAAGGAGGGTCTATCCGGTTTCTGGGAATCGATGTGGGTACCGGAGGCACGCGAGCCCTCATTATCGACGAAAACGGCGCAGTCATCGCTGCGGGTTCGGAGGAACACCAGCCGTTTGTCAGCCCGCAATCGGGCTGGGCCGAGCAGGATCCACAAGATTGGTGGCGGGCCTGCGGTTTGGCGGTGCGGGCGGCTTTGCGAAGCGCACCCAGCGGCGATCGGGTTGCTGCCGTAGGATTCTCCGGCCAGATGCACGGCGCCGTGTTGCTGGATGGCAGCGATGCCGTGATCCGCAGCGCCATCATCTGGTGTGATCAGCGAAGTGAAGCGCAAAGCCGCGAACTCGCAGAGTTGTTTGGGGCAGATCGTCTTATTCAGCTCACTTGCAACCCGCCGCTCACCAATTTCACCCTTACCAAATTGCTATGGGTGCGCGAGAACGAACCCGAAAAGTGGCGCCGACTCGCTCACGTGATGCTGCCGAAAGACTATGTGCGCTTCCGGCTTACGGGCGAGCGAGCCATCGATGTTGCCGACGCATCCGGCACCCTGCTGCTCGACGTCGCCAACCGCTGCTGGTCGAAGGAAGTTTTGAGAGAGACGGAGATCGCTCCTGAACTGCTCCCGGCTCTGTACGAGTCTCCGCAGGTCTGCGGACGTGTGTCCGCAGCGGGAGCAGCGGCGACGGGTCTGCCGGCTGGAATTCCCGTGGTCGCCGGCGCCGGAGATCAAGCTGCAGGAGCCGTCGGCATGGGCATTGTCCGGGTTGGCGCAGTCAGCGCAACGATTGGAACTTCCGGAGTTGTTTTTGCGGCCACCGATCATCCCGCTCTCGACCCGCGCGGGCGTGTGCATACTTTCTGTCACGCTGTTCCGGGACGATGGCACGTCATGGGCGTCACACAGGCAGCGGGGTTATCGATGCGTTGGTTCAAGGATCAGTTCGGAGTCCGGGGCGCCGATGGCCGGGACCTTTACGACCTGCTGGCAGAAGAAGCCAGTGCTGCGCCTCCAGGTTCCGGCGGCGTATTCTGGGCGCCTTATCTTATGGGCGAGCGCACACCCCATTGCGATCCCAATGCTCGTGCTGCGTTATTAGGGCTGACTGTTTCACACGGCCGTTCGCACATCATACGCGCCATCATGGAAGGCGTGGCCTACAGCCTGAAGGACAGCTTTACCATTTTTGACGAGATGAAAATTCCGCTGGAGAATATTCGCCTCGGCGGTGGTGGCGCTCGTTCTCCGTTGTGGAGACAGATTCAAGCCGATGTGTACGGCCACGAAGTGGAAATCATTGCGGCCGAGGAAGGCGCGGCGTGCGGCGCCGCAATTTTGGCCGGGGTCGGCGCCGGAGCTTGGGCGTCTGTGGACGAGGCCTGTGACGGCATCATCCACATCGCTTCACGGATTCCGCCGAATCCGCAGAATTCGACTGTCATGCAGCAGAGTTATCGTTTCTACCGAGAAATCTATCCCGCTCTCCATCGGGTGTTTACGTCATAAATCTGTCGTCGCGGAAGGGACGGCCCCGCCGTTTGGGCGAAGTTTACTCGACCGGGTACGGTCCCTCGACGAACTTGCGGGAGTGATAACCCTTTGATCCCACTGCACGTGCCAGCGGGCTGCGCAGGTCATCCCCGGCTTTGAGGCGGTCAAGAACGAACTGAAAATCGTATCGCGGCTGCCAGCCCAAATCCTTCCGCGCCCGCTCGTTGACGTACACGCGATCGATTTCCGGAAACATCTTCCAACCGCGGCGTGCATATTCAGCTTCATACTCCGGAACCCTTCGCTTTAGAGCCCGTGGTGCATTCGTTCGCAGCTCGGATAGATCGTCCTGGGTAAATGGCGTAGTCGCACTCACGATGTAGCGGCCGAAGCCGATAGCAGGGGCCCTTTCGACGGCCAGCCAATGGGCGCTCACAACATCGTCGAGCTCCACGCGGCGGTAAAGAAACTCGTTGGCCTTGACGTTGGCGTCCGCGTAGGTCTGCCGCGTCATCTCGTTGTCATCCTCCTCGGGGAAAAAGCGTGAGGTCCTCAAGATGACGCAGGCCAATCCCATTTTCCGGTGAAACAGTTCGCACAGGTCCTCCGCTGCTTTCTTGGTCACGCCGTAGATGTTTCGCGGAACGGAAGCGACCTCCTCGGTGATCCAGGCGGTGGGACTTCCGGGAGGAGGCGTAAGCGCGCTGCCAAACGCGCTGGTAGTGCTGGTGAAGACGAATGATCTGACCCCGGCCGCTGAGGCTTCTTCCAGAACATTCAAGGTGCCGGTGATGTTGGTGTCGACAAAGCTCTGCCGGCTGTGAGTGCCGACATGCGGTTTGTGCAGGGTCGCCGTATGGATCACTGTATCTACCCCGGCCATGCATCGTTTGACCACCTGGCGATCCACTATGGAGCCAACCTCATGGGTAAATGCCGACGGAAGGATGTCAACACCAATGACTTCCCGATTTGCGTTTCGCAGCGTGCGTACCAAGGCTTCACCCAGGTGCCCGCTGCTGCCTGTGACCAGAATCCTCACTCCGCACCCTACGCCACTATTCTCGCCGCATATGCCAGCACCAGCGCTCCCACAATAATGCGGTATACGGCGAACGGAGCAAAACCGCGCTGCCGAACCCAGGCCATGAACCACGCCACCGACAGGTATGCCACCAGGAAGGAAACCACGAAGCCGATAGCGAGCACGACCCATCCATGAGGATCGATCTGCGACACTCCAATGGGATTCGCGCCTTTACCGTAAAGCGATTTCAAAAGGTCATACCCGGTTGCCACAACCATGGTAGGAATCGATAAGAAGAAGGAGAACTCCAGCGCAGAGGCGCGCGACATTCCGGCCAGCTGTCCCGCCGCGATCGTAGACATGGAGCGTGAAGTGCCGGGGAACACGGCTGACAGAATCTGGCAGGCGCCGATCCAGATGGCTTGTCCCAGGCTCATATCCTCCATATGCCAGGTGTGAATACGGCTTGGCGGGGCGTTCGGACCGGCTGCCTCTGCCCGGGCGTTCCTGGCATCGACAATCCACATCACGATTCCACCGATGAGCAGCGACGTACCCATAATGGTCAGGCTTTCCAGGTGTTTGCCGATGACCTTGGTGAGCAGAAAGGCCGGGATCGCAGTTACAACGAAAGCTATGAGCGTAAGACTCAAAGGATGGGTCACCACGGTGCGATCACCGCGCTCGCCCGTGGGGAAGGTTGATAGAAACTTTGTGATCCGATGGCGAAAATAAACCGGCAGGCACAAAATCGCGCCCAGTTGGATCACGATGGTGTACATCTTCCAGTAGCCGTCTACAAGGTTGATATGGAGGAGAGCCTCTGAAATTCGTAGATGCGCCGTGGAACTCACCGGCAAAAATTCGGTGAGTCCTTCCACAATCCCCAGCACCAGTGACAGCAAGTAGTCGTTCAAGCTTCCTCCTGGAGCCACATCGAGTTCAGTGCGGCAATGTGTGGCCAGTCCGATTTCACATTTATGACAGCAGGCAGACTCTAAACTATCTTATTCACAACGGTTCGGCTACCGCCGGCTCCATAGGCATAATCGTTTTTCAAATCTTTTTAACAATTCCTGTAACTCTTTTCGCCTGTGCCCCGTAAACCTTGTAGAAGGGAAGAAACTGGAGGGCCTATGACAGGTTCCGGGAGCACGGCTCATGCGTTAGCGGACAGTGGGAGATGGCCGGCGGTTGTGGCTGCATTGACGGTAGGCTCAGCCTTTTTTGCGCTGTGGTTCTGGCTGCTTCCTCGCTGGCTTGGTTTCGAAGTGGAGGCTGCTGAAACCGAACCCTGGCGCTGGCTCGCAACGATTCCCTCGGTGCTTGGATTCTCGGTGGCTCTGCGTTGCGTTTGGGACTTCGGATGGGCAGGGCACGGCACGCCTGCCCCTGTGATTCCTCCATCGCGACTGGTAGTGGTAGGCTTCTACCGCTACGTGCGCAATCCGATGTATATCGGCTTTGCCGCTGGATGGATCGGTCTCTGGGTTGTCTTCGGGCACGCTACTTGGCCGAGGATCGCTGCCGTCGCAACCGTTGCTTTGGCCGTGCACTTGTTTGTGGTCTTTTACGAAGAACCGACGCTGCGACGAAAGTTCGGGGAGGGCTATATTAACTATTGCCGGAATGTTGGGCGCTGGGTGCCGCGGGTGCAGGGTTGGGATCAGCCGCGATAACGCAGGGCCCAGTGGAGCTCCCAACCTCGCCGCCATAAGCTGCGCGGCGCTCAATGGACGGCTACAACGGACGAAATGTGCCTCGTGCCATGGCCAAGAAGTCTCTGCTGATCTCGCCCGGAATTCGCGCCAAACTGGAAACAGCGCGGGTCGCACGCCTGGCCACTCTCGACTCGAAGCGCCGGCCCCACGCTATTCCTATCTGCTTTCACTGGGACGGGTCGGTCTTCTATTCCGCCATCGATCGCAAGCCTAAGCGCGTGGCCCCGAGCCGGTTGGCACGGCTGAACAATATCAAAGAGACGCCGCAGGTTGCATTGCTCGTGGACCAATACGACGAAGATTGGACACGCCTTTGGTATGTGCTGGTGCGAGGCGAGGCAGAGCTAATCTCTGCCTCAGTGGAGCACAAACGCGCGATTCGATGCTTGCGAGCCAAGTATCCGCAATACAGCTTGGACATGCTCGCCGACGATGCTCCTGTTCTGCGCATCACTCCCCTGCGCATCACCGCATGGGGCAAGGTCTAAAGCTGCGGCGAACCCACTGGTAATTAGCTTACAGACATCATTCCCTGCAACTCTTCCAGCAGAGACAGCCAGTGATCGAGCGACTGTCCTCCCGGAGCAAACGCCGGATCGAAGAAGACTTCTTCGGCTCCGATTCTTGCGCAGCCCCTGACGTCGTCGCTGATCTGTTCGAGCGAGCCGGAGAAGATCGCCCTGTCCTTCGTCAACGGCTTATCAGTGATCTCCAGGACGGCATGAACGATCATTGATATAGCGGATGGATCACGTCCGGCATCTCTGGCCATTTGCCTGATGCTGCCGAGCATGTCTGCCATCACAGGTATGGGAAGGAAGACCGGGTTCCATCCGTCGGCCAGTTTTGCCAGACGCTTGAGTGCCGCTGGGACAAATGCTCCCAGGATAATCCTGGGGTGAGGTTTCTGTACCGGCTTGAGGTTGACATAAGACTGGGGCACATTGAAAAACTTGCCGTGAAACTCTACCGGGTTTGTGGTCCAGATGGCTTTCAGCAAGGGTAAGAATTCATCGGCTAGGGCGCCTCGTTTCGTCATGTCCGCGCCAGTCGCATCCATCTCA
>Ga0335078_10003977_pt1 | contig 21970 bp, 22 predicted proteins | sample Lox_Sample_32_FD_206711 | JGI IMG/M metagenome (GOLD analysis project Ga0335078, IMG submission 206711) | Soil microbial communities from Loxahatchee National Wildlife Refuge, Florida, United States - Lox_Sample_3.2 | ecosystem: Environmental > Terrestrial > Soil > Wetlands | place: USA...
GTCGAACTTCCCACCTTGCAGGCGATTCAGCGGTTCGTCACCATGGGAAACGGGGTAGCTCTGGTTCCCGAGATCAGTGTGGAAAATGAAGTTGCACGAGGAGAGTTAGTGCGCGTGCCGGTCCGCGATCTGCATTTTCAGCGCAAGCTTCGGATAGTCTATCGCCAGGACTCGGCCCTTTCACACGCCGGACGCGCGTTTCTCAAGGTGGCGGAGCAGGTGGCCAGGGATAAAGGCGGGCGTTACCGCTTCCAGCGCGAAAAATAGTTCTATGCGGATTGTACTTGTTCCTGGCGCATGGCCGCGAGCGCCTCGTCCAGGCTGGCATAGACATCGAGCACCGAAACCAGATTGGTACTCTCGAAGAGCCCGCGAACCGCGTCACTGGGGCTGGCGAAGATGAGCGTATAGCCGGCCGCCTCAGCCCATAGGTGAGTCATCACAAGTTCTCCCAGCGCGCCGCTGTCCAGCGCGTGAACCGCGGCAAGATCGACGACCATGCGCCCTGCCGACGGCAGCACCTCCGAGATCAGGCTGGCAAGGGCGCGCCCTTCACGCCCCGAGATTCCCTGATCGTGACAATGGAGCACCACGGCGGCGCCAAAGCGCGCGGCTTCCAGGCTGACCTTGAGGATTTTCCCGGTGGCTGGGTCGTTTGCGGCAGGCGCGGGCAGACTGGGTGATTTCGGCGAGCCCGAAGACAAATCCTGCGCGCGCATGATCACAACTTAGAGCGAAGTCTCGTCTGTTTGGTTGCGCCGAGATGAATATCTTGTGAAATCTTTCTTGGAAAGCGCCCGATTCTCTACCTGGGTGAACGTTGGCCCGAGACCGGACAGGCCCTGTCTCTACACGGCATTTTGAGTGCCTCCGCCCGCGTTGAACGACCGCAGCTCACACAAACTGCAGGTAGCCGAACTGCTCCGGCACGTGGAAGTTCGGTTTCGGCGTTTTGGTGGCTTGCCAGGCGGAATAGAAGCGGGGTTCGCGATTGCCCTCCACACGAAAGAAATTGGCGCGCCACGTTGTCTTGGGGTTGAAGTTTGCGGTCAGGGCGCCCATCGGAATTGCCAGCTCCGCCGCCCAGGTTTTTTTCTCTTTGTCCAGATAAACGGAACGCGTGAGGTGGCTCTTGAGGTCGCGCGGCGGTTCCTCGCGGCTGATGTTCGCGGGGCCGATGTCGAGATCGATCCATTGTCCGTTGGGACTCACTTCGAATTCCTTGTAGTGCTGTTTTTGCGAAGGGTCGGGCTGCAGGAATGCCTCGGCTACATCGCGGTCCCACAGGTGGTCGCGGCGGCCGTTGGCATCGGAATCGTCGAAGACGAAGATCTCCCGGTAGCGGCAGGTAAACCGGAGATACAGCGTCTGCGGGGTCCAGAGAGCCTGGACTTCAGTCTGGCGGGCAGGATCAGAACGATTGCCTTGCCAGTCGGCGCAGAAAACAACTGGCGTCGCTTTGGACCAATCTGGAGCAGGCTGGTGTGCGTCGAGGGCGATTTCGTGGGCCACGCGCAGGGCGAAGATGGTTGGCGTTGACGGGGAACAGGGCGTTTGGGACATAAGGGATGTTGAGAATGAAAGTAGCGCAATCGTCAGCAGCCGCATAGGGGTTCCGGTTCAGTATCGGGGAAGAGCGCCGGCTGCCGCCAGTTTACCCCGCGAACTTCCCGCTCCGCTCATGATGACAGTGTTTCTTGCACCACTGAGAACTGACAACTGACTTTGACCGCAACATTCGGATAGTTCGCGGCCCGCGGCTGTCCTATGTTATCCGCATGACAACCAATGCGATACTTGCAGAGCACGAAACCATCGAATCAACCATGAAGTCCGACTCCCAGATGCCGGGTGCGACGAGCGAAGCCAGGCGATGGCAAGCGATCGTGGAACGCGACCGCGCGCTGGATGGTGCATTTGTGTTCGGCGTTTCGAGCACCGGCGTCTTTTGCCGGCCATCGTGTCCGGCCCGCAGGCCGCGGCGGGAGAACGTGCGTTTCTTCGAGCATGCTACAGCGGCCGAGCGAGCCGGCTATCGCGCCTGCCTGCGCTGCCGGCCGAAAGCGGTGGATGGCAATCCCCAGTCGGCGATGGTGCGCGCGATCTGCCGCTACATCGAGCAGAACATCGAAGACCGGATCACGCTCGGCTCGCTCGCTGCAAAATTTCGCCGCAGCGCGTTTCATTTGCAGCGCATGTTCAAGAGTGTGCTGGGAGTGTCGCCCAAGGCTTATATCGACGCTTGCCGCTTGCGCCAGGTCAAGCAAAACCTGCAGGCTGGGCACGACGTGACCACCTCGCTTTACGCCGCTGGATACGGCTCCAGCAGCCGCCTTTATGAGCGGACGGCGTCGCAATTGGGCATGACGCCCGAAAAATACCGGCGCGGCGCGCTCGCGGCCGTCGTGCGTTTCACGATTGCGCCCTCGCCCCTCGGTCGGATGCTGATTGCCGCGACCGGCAAAGGCATCTGCGCGATCCAGTTCGCCGACTCCGACGAAGAACTTCAACAGGGCCTGATGCGCGAGTTTCCATTTGCCGCGCGCAAGCGTGACGACGCCGCTCTTGCCGAATGGCGCGTAAGTCTTGCGCACTTGATGACCGGGCAGGACGCGCATCCGGCATCATCGTTGCCGCTCGATATTCGCGCAACCGCGTTTCAGCGGCGCGTCTGGGAGCATCTCCAGCGCATTCCGCGCGGGGAGACGCAGTCGTACAGCGCGGTCGCAAAGAAGATCGGTATGCCGAAGGCAACGCGCGCAGTCGCGCGGGCATGCGCCACGAATCCGGTGGCGATTGCGATTCCGTGTCACCGGGTGGTGCGCGAAGATGGCGAGTTGGGTGGTTATCGCTGGGGAATGGAGCGGAAGCAACAGCTGCTGGCGATGGAAAAGGACGCTGGGGTTTAAGACCGGGTCACTTGGCGAGCGATTCGTATTTTTCCCGCGCCTTCTCGATCCGGGCGAGTACTGACTGTTTTTCCGCGTTCGTGTTCCACGATGGATTGCTCCGAGCGGCGCTGGTCAGCCGATCCATCCAGGCCACAAAGTAGCCGGCATCGTCCGGGCTGTGGAGCGGCGCGTCCGCGACCTTCACATACACGGGGCTGGTGGTTGCGTAGGGATAAATATCGAGAATCGGATACACGGCCTTGTCGCTATAGGCGCGCAGTACACACCAGCCGCTCGTGTCGAGCGGAATGTCGCCATCGACATTCGCGGAGCTGCGATCGGCGTTGAGTTTCAGCTCGCGAACGACCTTGCCCTTGCAGACGATTTGCAGATGATCGACTGGGACGATCGACGACAGGGCGGCCGCGAAATGAACTGTGTCTTTCTTTTCCAACTTCACTTCGCCACCGATGGGCTGGCCGCCGAGCGAGAAGCGCAGTAGCGGACCGTTGGTCGCAAAGGTGTGGCCGGCTTTGACGGCCGCGAGCCAGGGGCCGATTTCTAACGGTGCCTTTGGCTTGCCGGGGACCTCCGCATAGACGCGGTTCAAGCCGATCGGGCCGCGGAGAGAAGCGTAGTTGCCCATGAAGTCGGTGCCGGCGGCGGCGGGCAGACGGAAACCGCAGTTTAACAACTTGTACCAGACTTCCGCGGTCGATTTGTGATCGGAAAAGCCGAGCACTTCGATGTAGTCGACCTTGCCGAGGGCTACGTCGACGGGTAATTCATTGGTCAGCGCCTGCTCTTTGGAGGGTTCCGGAAAGCTGTCAAAGGGGTGCACATATCCGACCAGCGCGCCCTGTTCATGCGCCATGTCAGCCACGTCCGCGTTCGTCGGAAACAAGCTTGCTGCCGCGGTGTTCGGATAAGCCGCATATCCGGGCAGAAGGAAGTTGCGACTCAGGTTCAGCAAACCGAGGTGCCCCCAGTAACTCGTATGAAATTCCTGTCCATGAAATAACAGGCGGTCGTTGGTGGAGGCCGCGTCGGGATTCGAAGAAAAGTAGGAAATATCGGGGACGCGCTGCTCTTTGTTGACGATGAGGTTCTCTACGATCGCCACATTTTCGGCGGCCGCTTGCGCAACCAGATGCTTTGGCGTGTTGCGATAGGTCCCGGCATAGTTCATGTGTACATGGACATCGCCGCCGATCCATCTGGACGAGGCATGTTCCGGACTCAGCAGCGGAACGATCGGAACCCGGAGCACGGCAGTCTCGCCGGCTTTCACATTGACCTTACGCCGCTCAAAGCGATTCTCGAAGCCGCGCAGGACGTCCACACTCACTTCGCCCGCCGGAACCGCGATTTCCGCCAGCCCGCCGGTATCGAAGTAGTGCGCTTCAAACGCGCGCTCGGATCGGTCGAAGCTGTCATCGGCGTGCATCCAGGCATCATCGGGTGCATAGGCACGCCCGTCTGCCGCAGTCAGAAAAACCCTTGCTGCCAGAGGCGTTCCACCACCATCGACCACCCGTAACGAAATCCGTCCCATCGGCTTCAGGTACTTTCGCTCACGCGCGACGACCTCCGCCTGTCCGCCCCCGGGAATCGCCTGCACCCAGAGCGAGGTATTTCCTCCGCGATTCGAAATGAACGCGACCCTTGTGCCGTCCGGCGACCAGCGCGGATTGGTGTTGTCGTAATCGCCGTAGGAAATCGGGAACGCATCGCCGCCATCCGCCGGCATGACCCACAACTGATGCCATTCACCTCCCAGATAGGACGCGTACACCATGCGCTTGCCATCGGGAGAAAAGTCGGGCCGCGCCTTCCAGTTCGTTTCTTCGTAGTGAATCTCGCGAGCTTCGGCGCCGGGTTCGGCCTTCATTCGCCAGAATCCGCCGCTACCGTGGATGTGACCGCGATTGGAGACGAACAGGATCTCTGTGCCGTCTGCCGACCACGCGGGACTGATTTCATGGTCGACCTGGCTGTAGTAGTAACGAGGCAGGTCACTTCGATGCTCGGTTGTAAGCTGCTGCACATCGCCGAGCAGTCCGTCGGCGAACGTGCCGGCAAAAATATGAAAGTGTCCCTGGTAGGACGTCGAGACAAAAGCGACGCGCTTACCATCCGGTGAAAACCGCGGTTCGACATTTACCGCGCCGCCGAAAGTCATCTGCCGCGTTCTCCCGCTCGCCACTTCCAGCGACCACAACTCCACCGCATCGTGGTCGTAGCGGGTGAAGACGATCCACCGGCCGTCGCTCGACCAATCGGGTTGATAGTCGTAACCGGGCTCAGCCGTCAGTTGCTCGGCGTGGGTGCTGCCGAGCTCCTGACGCCACAGCGACCCTGCCATCGAGTAAATGACGCTCTTTGAATCGGGCGACCATGCCGCCGAGCTCGGCCCGGTCGTGAGTTGGGGCAGATAGAGTTCGCGGTAGTAGTAGGGATGAGGCAGATCGATTTGTTTGAGCACCGGATCGCGCTGCGCGAAACAGGCCAGCGCGGGTATCAGGAGCAGGAGAGACCGGCGAATCATCACGAATGCCTTGAAAGGACCGCGTCGCCGACAAGTCATCGCTCCCCGGACGCGGCTCAATTGCTGGAGTGCCCTCATCGTGATACTCCGGCACGCCGCGTCCAGAGCCAGTTCAGCAACGCCGCCGCGACCGTCAGCGCCAGGATGAGGGACTTACGCAAGTCCACTTGTGAGGCGAGCAGCAGGCAAATGAGCACTCCGGCTATCGCCCACAGAGGACCAAGCGGCAGGCGAAATATGGAGGTTCGGACTTCGCTGGACCCCTTTGCCGCTGGTGGAGGTTGGGTTCGCCGCAGAGCAATCAAGGCTGCGCAAACCACTCCGTAATAAAAAAGCCGGGCGCCCACCGAGAGCATCGCGTTCCAGGCAAAGCTGCCGCTCAAGGCTAGTCCCCAAACCGCGGCCGCAAAGAATACGATGGAAAACCACGGAGTATGAAAGCGGTGACTTACAGCGCCAAATACGCGAGGTAAATCTCCGGCTTGGGCGAGGGCGAAGGTGACGCGCGGCATTCCCAGCATTTTGGCGCTCAGATAACCGTACATCGAGATGAGAGCGCCGATCGCAACCAGGCCCGCACCCTTATTCCCCAGGCTCACCCGCGCAACTTCGGCGAGCGGACGGTCGCTAGTGGCGCCCGGGCCGAGAACTCCCACGACTACCCACTGCACAAGCGCATAGATGGCCGTGCAGGAAACCAGCGTCACCAGCAAGGCAAAAGCCGTGTCCCGCACCGGGTCTTTCGCTTCGCCCATGGGGGCAAGGGCGGACTCGAATCCGCCGTACGCGAAGATGAGCAGGAAGACCGCTTTCATCCAGGAGTGTGCCGGAGAAGATGCGGTGCCAGTCCACGGCACTGGGTGGAAGAGCGTGAGCGCGGCCCCCGCGGAAATTACCAGCAGCAGCGGCAGGATTTTCCCGACGGTAAACACATTGCTGACCAGGGCTCCCTGCCGCGCGCCGCGCAGATTTACGAGCGCGAGCAGGCCGACGAGCAAAGTCAGGATCAGGAACCGCGGCGCGGGCTGCTTGACGCGCGGCCAGAATTCCGCGAGGTAAACGACAAACAAATTGGCATTGGCGGCAGGGGCCGCCGTTTGGGCCAGATAGAGCGTCCACCCGACCAGCAGGCCGGTGAGCCGGCCAAAGGCGGTGCGGGCATAAAGATAGGGCCCGCCCGCGTCGGAGAACTGCGAGGCTACCTCGGCGAAGCACGCCATGATGACGGCGATCGCCGCGCCCGCGATCAGAACGGCCACCGGGCTGCGCGCGCCCAGGTAGCCGGCCACCGTGGAAGGCAATCCGAAAATGCCGCTCCCGATCACCGAATTGATCGCCAGCGCGGCCAGGCTCCAGCGGCCGAGGGCCCGTACGAGTTCGGTTCCGACTTCGCCGGTCTCGACCTCGTTACTTCGCACGACGCTGGTCCCGGCCTCTCCAGGTCGGACTTCTCCAGTTCTCAGCCGGCCGGCGCGCGGGGAGCTCATTTGGGAACTGTTTGTATCACACGGACCTCGTCCTGGGCTAAACTTCTTGTTCTGGAAACCGTCCGGAAAGCCGCCGGGAGGGCTCGCCGCCAAATCGACCGAGCCGATCCGCCGGAGCAATCCAAACTCTACTGCGAAAGCGTAACCCGTGCCTGGATCGATCTCGGATATACGTCTACTGCTCAAAGTAAATTCTTTGCCCAAGGCCGCCAAGGCCCGAAGCGTGTTCATTACCGGAGGAACGGGCTACCTCGGGGGCAGCCTCATTCCGGTCCTGGTCGAGCGCGGACATCGCGTGCGCGCCCTGATCCGTCCCGGATCCAAGGGAGTGCTGCCGCCCGGGTGCGAAGTCGTGTCGGGGAATGCGCTGGATGCGAGCACGTACAAGCACCTGGTACGGCCAGCCGATACTTTCGTGCATCTCGTCGGAGTGCCGCATCCCTCGCCCTCGAAAGGTGCGGAGTTTCGCAAGGTCGATCTGGTCTCCGGGCGCGAGGCCATCCACGCGGCGGCCGAACTCGGCATTCCTCACTTTGTGTACTTGAGCGTGGCCCACCCGGCTCCCATGATGAAGGACTACATCGCGGTGCGCGCCGAGTGTGAGAGTCTGATTGCGGAGCGGCGGCTGAACGCAACGGTTCTACGACCCTGGTACGTGCTTGGCCCGGAGCACCGCTGGCCCTATCTTTTACTGCCCTTGTATAAGCTGGCCGAGTGGCTCCCCTTCACGCGCGAGGGGGCGCGGCGGCTGGGCTTGGTTACGCTGCGGCAGATGGTATTGGCACTGGCTGCCGCCGTGGAAACGCCGGCCCAGGGGGTGCATGTCGTTGGTGTGCCCGAAATACGCGCCGCGAATCTGAGTGTCCCACCCGAAGTAACTCGCTAGGCCCGCCCTGCGGTTCATGCAGTAACTTGTTACGCCCCGCCAGAAGCCTTGCCCAGAGCCACGTCTCATCCGAAGGTAACGTCAATTACCGAAGCTCATGCACACGGGGAATCTTTCCGCCCCTGCGGCGAGGTGCGATCTTAAATATGCGATCCGCAGGAGGATCACGCCGGGCGGCGGGAAGGAAAACATGGAACGCGAGAAACAGGAAAGCATGGAAGAAGTTCAACTGCGAATTCTGCGCGTGACGGACGACCTGCGCATCATTCAGAGCGAACTCAACTGCGCCGCCATGCAGGCTCCCACTGATCCGGAACTTCTCGAGGCTCTCTCGCAGCCGTCGCAGATGGAATCGCTCAACGTGCTGAAATCGGTGGTCGACCAGATGCGGCATTTTCTGTGGTTCTATATGCAGGTGGTGACCAGCGATTCCGAAATGGGCGAGAAATTCCGGCAGACCCTCCGGGTCGAGGCTCCCGTGCCTACGCCTGAGATGGACCAGCAATTCCAGAACGCGACCGACGCGATCATGCTGCGCTACCTGGCCGATAGCCGCGGCCGCAAGCCGAACTAGGCTACCGTGGAGTCCCGGAAAAACGTAGGCACACCAGGAACGCCATCACCGCGCTCGCGAACACCACCACGAAAAACGCCACCGTCCCTATAGCCATGCCGATCCAGTAGCGGATCGGTTCCGTGTCCCGGCGATAGCTGCGACCTCGAATTGTAAGAACACCGCTGCGAAAGGACTTGTAATAGCCGTTTCCCAGGAGGAAGGCGATGGTCGCACAAAACAACAGTGTGAAGAGTTCACGCGCCACTTAAATCAGGATTCTAGCGCTAACCCCGCTCTTCCCGCCCGCTTTCTGCTCGTGCCCTTCCCGCAGGGCGTCCCAAACCAGCCCCGCTTTTGGCGATCGACTCACCCAGTACAATTTGGGATCATGAATCCCCCCCGACCTTTCCGTCCGTTCCCAGGAAACAAAAAGGGGCGCGCCGTAGCGCGCCCGAAAGCAAAGAAGAAATTCACAGCAGTGGAACGGAAGCTTACTTGCCGAATCCGGCCGACTGCATCGACTGCCGCGAGATGTCCGCCGTCGACGCAATACCCTGCATGCGCAGTTTGAATTCGTCGGCGTTGGAAGCGTTCTCGAGAGCCGTGTCGTAGTGGACGAGGTCGGCCTGGAACAGATCCCATAGCGACTGGTCAAAGGTCTGCATGCCGTACTGCGAAGTGCCCGACGAAATCGCGTCGCGGATGGAGCGCGTTTTTTCCGGCACCAGAATGCATTCCCGGATGTAAGGCGTGTTGATCATGACTTCGACCGCGGGAACGCGGCCCTCGGCGTCGGAACGCCGAACCAGACGCTGGCTGACAATGGCGCGCAACACAGCCGCCAGTTGTAACCGGATCTGCTTCTGCTCCGGCGGCGGGAAGATGGCGATAATTCGGTTCACGCTTTCGACCGCGTCCAGGGTGTGCAGGGTCGAGAAAACCATGTGGCCGGTTTCCGCCGCATGCAGCGCGGTTCCGATGGTTTCCAGATCGCGCATTTCGCCGACCAGGATGACGTCCGGATCCTGACGTAAACTGGCGCGGAGCGCGGCCGAGAACGAGGGCGTATCGACCTCGACCTCTCGCTGGTTCACGTAACCCTTCTTGTCGCGATGGAGGAATTCGATCGGGTCTTCGATGGTGATGATGTGCTCGGCGCGCGTCGAATTGATCCGATCGACCATGGCCGCCAGAGTCGTCGACTTACCGGATCCGGTCACGCCCGTGACCAGTACCAGGCCCCGGGGCATGTCGCAAATCTGCTCCACGACCTTGGGCAGAAACAGTTCGTCCAGAGCGCGGATCTTGGTCGGAATTACGCGGAGCACCAGGCCCACGTTGCCGCGCTGCTGGAAGACGTTCACACGGAAGCGGCCCAGGCCGGCCACGCCGTAGGCCATATCGATTTCGGTGGTCTCTTTGAATTTTTGCTTTTGCCGCGCCGACATCATGCTGAATGCCATGTTCAGCATGTCTTCCGCCGAGACGCGCGGCTGGTCGGTCAGCGGGAACAGTTCGCCATCGATGCGGAGGTGAGGGTAGTTGCCGACCTTGAGGTGCAAGTCGGACGCGCGGCGTTCCATGGCAATTCGAAGCAGATCATCGATATTCATTGGGCGAGAGTCCAGCTACCTAAACATCATGACTGCAACCAATGGCGGCGGCGAGATGACGGAAGTAACGGACCTTTTGCGTTGCGTGAGCCATGGCCGCCAGCTGCCAGCAAGATTCTCGAATTCCGGGCATGGCAAGCCGGATTGCCAGTCTTGCCTTGACTTAGTCCAGTGACTTAGCTAACGTCTGGGAATATGGAAGTCAATGTCCACGAAGCTAAGACACAGCTCTCCCGGCTGCTGCGGCGCGTCGCTGCGGGTGAAGAAGTGATAATTTCGAAGGCGGGCGTGCCGGTGGCGAAGCTGGTCGCCGCCAATCCCTCTCGCGGCACGCGTCCCATGGGCATGGACCGCGGCAAAATCTGGATTGCCGATGACTTCGATGTCCTGCCGCCGGAGATCGAAGCTTCCTTCTACGCTCCCATCCCCGGTTTTACCCGCCTACCCAAACGCCGGCCGCAAGCGAACGGCAAAATTTCCAGCAAGAGGAAGAAGAGAGCTTGAGATTCCTGTTGGACACAAATGTCTGGCTTTGGAGTCTTCTGGAGCCGGATCGAATGGCCCGCAAGGCGCGCGATGTCTTCGCCGACCTGTCCCACGAAGTGTTTCTCTCAGCGGTTACATCGTGGGAAATCGCCATCAAGACCGCCGCTGGTAAATTGACCCTGCCCGAGCCCCCTTCCAGCTATGTCCCCCGCCGCATGGTCGACCAGGGCCTTCGCCCGTTGCCGGTTTCCCATCCCCACGCTCTCTCGGTCTTCACATTACCGGACCATCATCGCGATCCATTCGACCGGCTGCTGGTCGCGCAGGCGAAGCTGGAAAACCTGGTTCTGATAACTGCCGATCGTGTCCTCATCAAGTACCCGGTGGAGATCCTCTGGGCCGGAAGATAACAAAGCCGCCTTCTTTCTCGGGCGGCTTTTGGCACCACGATTCTCGCTGGAGACGGGCCTGCGCGGGACCTGTCCCCGCGCCACATTACCCCGCATCCGCATTTCTAAGCTGCGCTCGACGCCGCCGCAGGTTGGAACGGCTCGTCGTAGCTTCCTCCGTAGATCTGCGGCACCTTCGATCCCATGGGTCGCAGATATGTCGCCAGCTCCCCGCGATGGTGAATGCTGTGGTTGTTCATGAACTGAAGGTAGAGCGCGGCCGGTAGATTGAAAACTCCGAAAAACTCAATTGGCGTTCCAAGTTGTTCGACCGTCATCCCCCGCACGCGCCCGGCTGCGCGAGCGATATTGGCTTCATACCAGGCGACGAGTTCGGCGATGTTCGCCGGTTTATCTTCGGCGGGGCTCATGTTGAATTTCAAATCGGCGATCCCATCGAGGAAGTGGACGTCCGAACTGGCGAGGTGCCACGCGAGATCCCACGCGGTGCGCCCGTTGGGGTCGTGGCGGTAATCGCACTTCGCGTCCGGAACGGCGGCGAGGACATTCTTCGTTTTATCGACTTCCCGTTGCAGGCCATCCAGCATCATGGCGCGATAGGTAAGCAGAAACTCGGGCGTGGGTGCGGACATGGAAAATCTCCTTCAGGCTGGGATTGGGCGTGAACGCGCCGCGAAGGGCGGCGCTCCAACAATTTAATGGAACTATCCAGGGAAGGGCAAGGTGTCCTGCGCCGCGTCCGGGAGCACGCTTACCTAATTGCTTGCTTTGCCGCGCCGCGCCCGGCTGGCGCTGCTCAGGTCCTAAACGGCGACCGGCTGTTTTGTTCCAACCGGCACGGGCGTCAGCCAGTTATGGCGATCGACCTTTTCCCCGCGCACTACGCCGTAAAACTCCTGCTGAATCGCCTTGGTGATGACGCCGATTTTTCCCGAGCCGACAGCGATCTTGTCGACCGAACGGATCGGTGTAATCTCCGCGGCCGTACCGGTGAAGAAGACTTCATCCGCCACGTAGAGCGATTCCCGCGGAATCGGCTGCTCCATGACTTTGATCCCAAGATCGCGCGCGATCTCCAGAACGGAATCGCGCGTGATGCCGGGCAGCACCGAGTTGCCGAGGGGCGCCGTTTGGAGCACGTCATTGCGTACCACGAACAGGTTCTCTCCCGAGCCCTCGCTGACAAAGCCGTTGACGTCGAGTGCGATGCCTTCCGCGTAACCATTCACGATGGCTTCCATCTTGATGAGCTGCGAGTTCATGTAATTGGCGCCGGACTTCGCCATGGCCGGCAACGTGTTGGGCGCGATCCGTGTCCACGACGAAATGCACACATCCACGCCCTGGCTGGCGTCGGCTCCCAGATACTTGCCCCACGGATAATTGCAGATGTATACCTCGGTCGGCGAATTGAAAGGATTCACGCCCGCTTCGCCATACCCGCGCAGGATCACCGGCCGAACGTAGCAGGGCCATACCCCGTTTTTCCCGACCAGCTCGAGCATTCCGCTCATGATCTCATCGGCCGTGAATGGAACTTCAATGCGGTAGATGCGCGCCGAGTTGATGAGCCGCTCCATGTGTTCCTTGGCGCGGAAGATCGCCGGGCCGCCTGGCAGCGCGTAGCAGCGAATGCCTTCGAAGACCGAAGAGCCGTAGTGCACGACGTGCGACATCACGTGAATCGTGGCGTCGTCCCAGTTGATGAACTTCCCGTTGTGCCAGACTTTTTCGGTCTTCTGAATGGCCATGAAAACTCCTTGTTCGTTTCAACGCTCTGATGTTTCAAAGATGCGCGCAAGCGGCTGGGGTTTCCGAAATCGTTGCAGCGCTGAGGCCCCGCCATGGGGTTGGATGCCGAAGAACTCAGCAACCTGCAGTTTAAACCAAATTGGCGAAACCACGAAGCTGAAATCGCGAGAAAGGGAAGCGTTCCCGCTCATGGAAGGTTCCGCGCCGCGCGGCCCGGCCCCGCCTAAGCGGGTGCCCCGATGCTCCGTCTAATGCCGCCAAATTGTGGGGGATTTGTGCGTGTCCGCTGCCGAGCTTTCCGATGGGCTGCTTCCGGCATTGTTCTTGACCGGCGTGCTGGCGCTCCCGTCGCTGGCTGCGGCGCCGTCTGCTTTGCTGGCGACCGTCTTTACGCCGACCTCGTCGCCCCGGAAGTATTCCCCCTTGGCGGCGCGCATCTCGGGCATGGCGGCATAGGGCTTGGTGTAATCGTTATTCGCATTCCAGAACAGAAATCCGACTCCGCCCTTCTGTTTCGCGGTTTCGACCTGCACCTCAATGTATTTTGGCGAGTAAGTCTTCGTGCGCCACGCGAAGGCCTGCAACCACGGGCGGATCACCACGCCGCTGTCTTTGGTGATCAACTTGAAGCGGTCCATTGACTCGCCGATGAAGTGCTCCGGCGCGTCTCCCGGACGCGCGATCCCATCCATGCCGAAAAAGTGGGAAGGATAGATCATGGGCGAGAGCACGTCGCAGTTCTTCGCCATGGCCACTATGTCCTGCCCGGTATGCGCGAGATCGACCGGCCGCTGCCAGGCCATCACCCCGAATACGTCGAGCGAAAGCAGCGCGCCGGTGGGATGAATTTCCGCATACGCGCGCTTGATGAACTCGGCGATCACGGTCGAGCGCTGCCACTCCGGATGTTCAGTCTGAAAATTGAAGCTGGCATCTTTCTGGTCGCCCTCGGCGGGAAAGCGCACATAATCGAACTGAATTTCGTCCGCGCCCGCCAGAGCCACAAACTTCGCCAACGCGATGTCATAGTCCTGAACTTTCTTGTTCGACGGATCGGTCCAGACCAGCTTGCCGTTCTCCCGCCACGGCCCGCCGGTGCGGTGAGACTTTACCGCCAGTTCGGGATGAACCGTTACCAGGTGTTCGTCGCGAAAGATGGCCACGCGCGCAATGGCGTGCATGTTCTGCGCATGCAGAAACCGGAGAAACTTCGGCAGGTCGGAAATGTAATGCCGTTGTCCCGTCGCCAACGCGTGATCGAAGGCGATATTGACGATCCCGTCGCTATCCTTGATATCGAACACCACGGCGTTCCCGCCGACTTCCCGCCAATGTCGGATAATGCGCGCGCCGTGATCGCTGCCCGCCATCACTCCCGTTAAATAAATCGCGCGCACTTCGAAATCTCTTGCAACTGGAACGGACTTCTCTACAATAGGCGATTCGAGAATCCCGGGGATGACGAGCTGTTCCCCCGGCTTGAGAAACGTTCCTTGCCGGTTGTTATTGGCGGAGCGGATCGCTTCCCCCAGTTCACTGGATGTCAGGTACTTGGTCCTCTTGAGATATTTGCGCGCCACGGAGGCAATGCTGTCTCCACGTAGCGCGGTGTAGAGATCGTAACCCGGCGGCACTGCGATGGCTGCGGGCGCGCTTTTTCCGTCGCCAGGTTTGGCAGGATCGGTTTTCGCCGCCGTGCCCGGAACCGATCCGTTGACCTGGAGTAAATGCGCCGCGTGCGGGTTTTGCACAGCCGCCACGGTTGAAGGAAGCGCAAGGCTGACCAGCGCCAGCGCCGCCAGCAATACGACAGGTTTGGGGAAGACGGCCTCCGCACAGGAAGACTGCGCCAGGTAAGGCTGGGACAATGGAGTTCTCCGAATAGGAAAGTTTCTAACTGATTGTGTTGCAGGGGTAATCACGCTTGCCAGTTACGAACGGGCCAATGCATTTGGCACTAGAACAGGTCCGCTCGGGGACGTGGGTACAGGGAACTCCCGTCAACTGCAAAGAATTGCTCTTAGGGAATCTGTTGACGCGTTCTCGGGTTTATCTCGATTGAGCTAGAGGCATCTAAATCGACCAGAAACAGGGGATTTAACGGCTTTGGCAGGTTGGCGAGCAGCGTGCACAAGACAGTAACGGGTGACGGAAGGGATGCCTTCCCACCCCGGTGACAAAAATGAGCAGCTTCCCAGAAAACTTGCACTTTCCGGAAAGGAAACAAGGACCTGAGCGAATGAGAACGAACCTTGCAACCGTGCTCGATCCAACTCGCCGCAGCAATGATGCCCGCGACTTCGAAGCCAACCTGCGCCGCAAAATCGTCGGCCAGGATCAGGCCATCGAGAAGGTCGCCGAGATCTATCAGATGTTTCTGGCCGGCATGAATGCGCCCGGACGTCCGGTGGGCAACCTGCTCTTTCTCGGGCCCACGGGCTCGGGCAAGACGCGCGTAGTCGAAGCCGTTGCCGAATCGCTTTTCGGCGACGCCAAGGCCTGCATCAAGATCGACTGCGCCGAGTTCCAGCACTCCCACGAAATTGCCAAGCTCATCGGCTCGCCTCCGGGATACCTCGGCCACCGCGAGACTCATCCCCTGCTCACCCAGGAAGCGCTCAACCAGTGGCACACCGAGAAGCTCAAGCTCTCCATCCTGCTCTTCGACGAAATCGAAAAAGCCAGCGACTCGCTCTGGCAGTTGCTGCTCGGCATCCTCGACAAAGCCACCCTCACGCTCGGCGACAACCGCCGGGTCGACCTTTCCAGCTGCATCATCATTATGACCTCCAACCTCGGCGCCGCCGAAATGAACGGCCTGGTCGATGGCGGCCTGGGGTTTGCTCCAAAAGCTGTCCAGGTGGATAACTCGCTCGACGAGAAAATTACCCGCTCCGCCGTCGATGCCGCGCGCCGCAAGTTTGCCCCGGAGTTCATGAACCGCATCGACAAAGTAGTCGTGTTCAAGACCCTCCGCCAGGAACATTTGAAGCAGATTCTGGACATCGAACTCGGCCTGGTCCAGCAGCGTGTGCTCATGGCCTCGGGCGCGCACCAGTTCGTCTTCAACTGCACCGCCCAGGTCAAAGACTTCCTGCTTCACGAGGGTACCGATCCAAAGTACGGAGCGCGCCACCTGAAGCGCGCCATCGAACGGCACCTCGTGTTTCCACTCGCCAATCTGGTGGCCACCGGACAGGTAAAGCTCGGCGACTTCATCCGCGTCGACCTGCTCGGCGAAAGCAAGCTTACGTTCGTGAAGGAAGCCGAAGGCGCGATGGTTCCGGTGCTGCTCGAACGCTACGGCGCGGCCGCGGCTGTTCCCATCGCCGCTGCGGCGCGAGCTGCCCGTCCGATCGTTGCCCGAAAGGAATTCGGCGCCGGTTCGCTCAACGAAAACAAATAGAGATCAGAAAGGGGGCCTCAAGCCCTAACAACCTCCGTCTCCGCATTGAATTGCTGGTAGGTAAAAGGGACACCGCAAATCGGTGTCCCTCTTTTTTCGTTTGCGATTGAATCAGCGTCACTTCTTTTCGGCGCGGCGCCGTGGAATCGCTTTTATACGTGGCATGGAACCGCCAAGTGCGGCCAGCCTGCGCGCGCTTTCACGCTCGATCAGCGCCTTGAGCGCCTCCTGCACGAGTGCCGCCTTTTCCCCAATGCCGGTGAATTCCGCGGCAATGCGAATAAGTTCGTCGTCGAGCGTTAGAGTAATTCTCATTTGGGTGCTCCAAGCACATTACAGCATCATAATTCTGCGCTCGCGACTGGAGTGGAGCCCTATTCGAGCGCGAGCGCCATCTTCAGCGCCCGATCCAACTCTGCCATTTTTGGATGACGGAGGGTACCCACAAACTGAGTCAACTGGGCTTTACGCAGGCTTACCAAATTGTCGCAGAGGATCCAACTCTCATGCTTCATGCCTTCGTCAATGCCAACTTCTACCTGGGTTGAAAAGCCGTGGCCGATCGAGAGGATTGGGGCGCAGATGACAGTTGGGAATCGAGAATCGATGAGCGTCTGGCGGCTTACCACGACGAAACTGCGGTATTTCTTCGGGTCATCGGATGGATGGTGGACTCGATAGATTTCTCCACGCCTCATAGTTAGCCGCTAGCCTTCGGCCTGATAGCGAAGCACATCCTCGACCTCGGAACTCAGTTCATTCGCCGCTTTGTTGAGAAGCTCCAGATCGCGGGCTTCGATCTGCGCCCGAGCGCGTTTGCGCAGGTATTGGGCGAGTACGGCTTCGATCACGGCGGAGCGCGATTGTTTCGACCCGGCAATGCGGTCGATGGCGGTCAGCACGTCCCGTGATAGTGTGATTGATGTCTTCTCTTTCATACTACTAATATCCTACCATAATCCGAGGCACTCCGGCGGATTGCGAAGTTGGAGTAGGGGCGATGTGTCGTCTTGTCAGGAAGAACAGCAGGCTCTCGGAGGCCATGGACTGTGGCGGCGGCGTGCTTAACACTCGGCCCGCCTCGAGTTCTCGACAAACCCAAGGCTGCCGTACTGCAAGCACACGCTGGCCGCCACGCCAGGGCGACTCCAAGCATGTCTGATCTGGATTTCCGGCATAAAACTTAGCTCGGGCAAGTCGTAGGCAATCCGGTGAAATGCGGACGGAGATACGCGCGCCTGTTTGTAGGGAATGCGACATTAGTCGCGTGACTTCCGTTACGCGCTTGCGTGACTAAGTCACAGAGGAATTACAGGGCCTGACCTCAAAATGTTGTTGGAGGAACTTTGTTGTGTTCAGGCTCGACTATCTGTCTTGTTTGCTGACCATTTCATCCACCATCTTGGTCGGACGCCGTTGCTGGGAAGGCTGGGCTCTGGCCACGGTCAATAGCGTCATCATCTGCGTGATCGGTGTTCGCACCGAGCAACTGGGATTTATTCCCGCCAACCTGTTCTGTATCGCGATGAGCGCCATCAATCTGCGCTCCTGGCGCAGGATGGGAACGTAACTGGATCGAGGCCCGGCCGAAAGCCTGTCGCGAATCGACGCCGCATCCTGCGCGAATGAGCGGCGCGTCTTTCTCGAATCAATCCGCATCCCGCGCAAGTCCCCGCCGCGCCGCCTCAGCAGCCCCCTCCCCCCGGCCCGCCAAAGTAAAACTGCGTGGGATCGTATTCCAGTCCCGCATCCTTGTAGCATTTCGGGTCCGGCTGCTCCAGGGTCAGATTCGCCCAGATGTCTGACCCCTTCGTGTTGTGATACCAGACCTGATCCTGGTAGGCGGCATACTTGTAACCCTTGCTGGCCCACTTTCCGCTCCCCATCGGAGGCCAGTGCCCGCTCCCGGCAACCTCTCCGCCGTATTGCACCACGGTCGCATGGTGAGCCATCTGTCCGCCGCCATAAATCGAAGCCGGATAATATCCCACCCACTCCCCCCCAAGCCCCAGCCACCAGTTGTGCTGGTAAAGATAGAACTCCGCCTCAAAGTAATACTGCGCGCCGCCCACCTTGCTGTAGTGGTCGAAGTTGCTCCCAAAATACCAGTCGCCGGCGACCTGCACGAACCCGTCGCACTCCAGGTTGTAACAACCCGTGGATTGGTAATTGTCCGCAGTCCAATAAACAAACAGAACGGAATCCTCGGTCCCCCAGTAGGCGGGCTGGTTCTGCCAGCCGATTTCAGCCGTCTGGTTCGGCGAGCCTCCCGCATACCAGTGCTGCGACAGCGACATCCCATCGCCCTTCCCGAGATTCACGTACGGCTTCCAGAGATTCAGATCCGAGTGCCCGCCCAGGTTGTTGACCTTTTGCTGTGTGAAAGCATAGTGGTGGACGTCGTTGTTGGAATGCGCTCCCTCCGAACCGGCCGCGTCCGCCGCGTCGCCCCGATGCTTCGCGAAGAAATCGCGCAGCGTCGCAAATCGAGTCATGTCCTCCAGCGTGACGCGCCGCATCGGGATCGTCTGCGCTTCGCAGCGCGTCGAGTTCCCGAATGCGTCCACCGACCCAAATACCACCTGCGAGGCGGCGATCGGCGCGTCCTCTCCGCGATCCGCTTGCACATGCGCAATGGCCGGAGGCGGCGTGGCGATCTTGCCCTGCCCATAATGCCGGAAGGATGCCTGTTGCTCGATCGGCACGCAGTCAAACGCATGGCCGCTCAGCACAAAGCTGTGCGTCACCGCCACTCCTTCATATAGGCTCAGAACGTGCTGCCGCATGTCCTCGAAAGCGGCGCTGTCTCTTACGCGGCTCTCCGCCCGCGCCATGTAATCGGCCGACGAAGCAGCGTGAGCGTTGGCCAGAAATGCCTGGAACGAGTCGAGTCGGCCGGGCTCCGTTTGCGCCGGAAGGACCGCCGAAAGCGCCAATACGGCGACCGCCACGACCCGCGCGCTGACGCCTGACCCGCCTTTGTATCCCTTGCCAACCGATGACTTACTGCACAGTGGAGTATTCATTCCCGTCCTCCTCAGCACTCGAAAACCGGGGTGTCATATTACTGCGCCTTCATCGAATAACGCGACAAAAAAGTTCGGCAGGGGTCATCGGAAAGGGCTTTTGAGCGGAACCCGGAGGTTCGTCGCCCCGGGGTGACGGCCAGCGGCTTAAACCGCAAAAGGTTTCACCTATCGATAGGCGAAGAATATCGCGTTGCTCTCTCCGTTAGCATTCAGGATGGAGGCCTTGAAGCGGCGAATGCCGTGCCGGAAGTTGTCTTCGGAGAGAGCGGGGGCGGGAAAAGTTAGTGTCTTTCCGTCAGCAGATGAAATTCTCTCCACCAATGCCGAGCCGATCTTAACTGTGTTGCCAGTCGATGTGAAACCGCTCCCGCGCACGGTGATCGTGTCCCCAGCCGAAACAATTTGCGTCGGATACATGAGCAGGATCGAAACCGGACGGGGCGCCGGTGGGGTCACGGTAAAGGGCACCGAGTTACTGCTAATCCCCTCGCCTTCCAATGTGACAGAAATCTGGTAAGTGCCGGCGGGCGTCGGAATGCCACAGAAATTGGTGCGCCCATAGCTCGCCGCCGGGCAGTCGTTGACATCGATATGGTCCGGCGGAGTGGGAACGCAGGCCTCTCCAACCTCGATGGATCCGCTCCAGCAACTCATCGTGTCGAGGGAGGGTGGAACTTCGAATGTCAGGGAGGCCTCATCCTGAGCGATGGCTGGCCGCGACATCGAAGTATTCGGGTGATCGTTGAAGACTACGGCCGTCGTAAAGTTCGGAATTCTGAAGCCTCGGCCATAAATGGTGACGGTCGCGCCCGGCGGCGCTGCGTTTGGAGAAATCCTTGAAATCTCGACGGGAGGTTTCAGATTCAGCGTCTTCAGCATGGCGACAGCATCGCTGAATATCTGCCTGAGTTGGGGGCTGCGTCTGGCAGGCAGGCGGTTTACGTCGTCAGAGTTGTAGGCCAGAGTGACGGAGTAGTCGCTCCCGCTGCCCGTGCCGCTGAAGAAGGATCCGAACCAGACAGTACGTTTGCCGTCGGGAAAATTGCATTCGTTGTCGGACTTGGAACTGTCGGTATAGAGATTGGTCAAAGATATGGATTCATTGACGACGGTCCGGTCAGATTGTGAACATTCCGGTCCGCCCGCCGGTTGATCGACGTTGCGCATGACCGCGTCGACGCTGGGCATTCCGTTCATAATTTCACCGAAGCGGCCGCCCTCGATGCCGCTGGCGTGCGTGAATATCGGGTTGACGTATAGCAGATAATCCCCGCGAATCAGGCTCAATCGCTGATCGCCGGAATCGGCTACCCTCCATCCCGGCCGGATGGTCATCGACAGATACGAGTTATCGAATTTACGCACTGCCGTTTCGTCCTTACGCTCGGGCTGACCCGCGTTGCGTTGGCAGAGAGCCTCCTGCCCAAGAACGGACGCCATAAAAACTATGATCACGAAAACCAATCCGCGGCGGTTCATCGGCTGAACTATAACATTGGGAAAATCGTTCAGCGCGTTTCACGTGGCCTGAGCTCATCAAGCTCTAATGCTTTCTAAGGCCGCAATTTGCCGGTACTTCCGTAACTATCCGTAACACGGCCTTCCGTGCGATTCTCTCTTCGCGGTTCAGAAGCCCATCGACCGCGGCTGAAGACCTAACTCACTCTTCAGCCGCGGAACTCAAGCGAGGTTTATTCATGTTGCAGTCCCCGGAAAACAAGTACGCACCCGCCGCCCCTTCCGCTCCCAGCTACACGCCCGTCAAGGCTACCTCGCCCATGGATCAGGCCAACATCGGCCGCTCGCTGGTCATCAAGGGCGACGTCACCGGCGCCGAGTCGCTTTTCATCGATGGCCGGGTCGAAGGCACGATCCATTTTCCCGAGAATCGAGTCACCATCGGCCGCAACGGCAACGTTGCCGCCAACATCGTCGCCAAGGAAGTCGTCATCATGGGCAAGGTGCAGGGCAACGTCGAGTGCGCCGATCGCCTCGATATTCGCAATGAAGGCATGCTCTCCGGCGACGTCATCACCCACCGCATCAGCGTGGAAGAAGGCGCCATCCTCAAAGGCGGAGTCGAAGTACGCCACTCCGAGAAGAAAGAGAGCACACAGAACCAGCATCAGGGCCAACAGAACCACGCCAAGGCCGCCGAAGCCGCCAAGTCCATGGCCGCCACCGCCGGTGCGGGCGCAGGTTCGCAGTCCTTCGGCGCCGCCGCCGGCAAGGCATAGAGTTTTCGGGATCGAATGCGTTAACCGACGATTCAGAGACCGATAAAAAAAGGGACAGACAAACCGCCTGTCCCTTTCTGCTTTTCACCGATGACCCGTGAACCAAAAACTAGCCACCAGCAACTAGCCACTGACCACTAGCCACCAGCCACCGATCACTTTTTTCTGAAATCCAGCGACGCCGAATTGATGCAATACCTCATGCCGGTCGGCCGCGGGCCATCGGGAAAAAGGTGCCCCAGATGCGCGTCGCAATGCGCGCAACGCACCTCCGTGCGCGTCATGCCGTAGCTGCGGTCGGTCAGTTCGCGGATGTTCTTCTTATCCGCGGCGCTGTAGAAACTCGGCCAGCCCGTCCCCGAATCGAACTTGGTATCCGAACCAAAAAGCATCGCCCCGCAGCACACGCAGTGGTACGAACCGTCATCGTGCATGTTCCAATACTTGCCGGTAAAAGCGGGCTCGGTTCCGCACTGCCGCGCCACCTGATACTGCTCCGGCGTCAACTGCTCTCGCCACTCCTGCTCCGTCTTCTTTGTCTTTTCCACTCCGGAATTCTGCACTGCTTCCGTCACTTTCTCTGTCATGTTGGGTCTCCGAATATTAGATACCCCGCGCTTGCAAAAGTCGCAAAGGCAAGCCCTGATCCTACAACCACTTGAACACATC
>Ga0335078_10003978_pt1 | contig 21967 bp, 21 predicted proteins | sample Lox_Sample_32_FD_206711 | JGI IMG/M metagenome (GOLD analysis project Ga0335078, IMG submission 206711) | Soil microbial communities from Loxahatchee National Wildlife Refuge, Florida, United States - Lox_Sample_3.2 | ecosystem: Environmental > Terrestrial > Soil > Wetlands | place: USA...
GACGGCGTCCGCGATGAGCGCTCCACGGGCTGCACGGACGAGGAGGCGGCTCGGACCGTTCTCCGGGGATGGGAGCGAGAAGCCGCTGATCCCGATCGTCCACCCGAGAACGTCACGCTCAACGACGCGCTGAACTTGCTCCTCGACAATCGACGCGCGCGCGTGCCGAACGGGGACGGTTCGGAGAAGACGGTCGCCTACTACATGGAAAAGAGCGGCCACTTGGTTCGATGCTTCGGCCACGACTTCCAGCTCGCGTCATTCCGAAACTCGAAACGCGTCTGGGCGTACATCGATCGCCGTCGCGAAGAAGGCGCGGCCGACACCTCGATCGCGAAAGAACTGATCACGCTTCGCGGAGCCCTCCGCCTCGCGAAGGAGCGTGGCCTCTGGCGGGGCGACATCGATGCGGTCATCCCGAAGACGTTCCGACCGGAGTATCGCCCGAAGACGCGATCGCCGACGCGGCCCGAAGTGCTTCGCCTGCTCGCGCAGCTCAGGCCGGCGACCGCAGCTGTCGTGGCGTTCATCGTCGCAACGAGCGCGGAGCTAAGCGCTCTCAAGCGTGCGCGCCGCGCGGACATCCCCGCGGACATGGCCGCCGCCGACGTTCGCATTCCGGTGCGCGGAACGAAGAACGAGCATCGAGATCGCGTCGTGCCGATCGTCACCGACGAGCAGCGCTTGCTTCTCGCGTACGTCGTGAAGCACGCGGCCGGACGCGACGGGTCGCTTTTTGGCCCGCTCGACAATCTCGATCGCGAGTTGGCGCTGGCCGCGGAGAAGGCGAAGCTCGAGCACCTTTATCCTCACGCGCTCCGAAAGGCGTGCGGGCAGTGGCTGATCGATCTGAGCGTGCCGCTCGAGATCGTCTCGCGCGTGATGGGCCACGCCAACACGGCCATCACCGAAAACGCGTACGCACGCGTGAAGGACGAAGACCTGACGAACCGCATGATCGACGCAATCGATCCGCGCTACGCACGCACGGCGCGCCGCGCGAGGCGCACGCGAAAAATCGTCGAGACGATCACCGAGCTGCCCGCGCCGCGCACCGAGCGCGTGACGTATGTGGCGAACGGCGTGTCGCGCACGCTCTCGCAGTGGGCTCGCGTCTCGCGCATCTCGAAGACGACGCTCTACAACCGCGTTGTCTTGCACAAGATGTCGATGGGCGACGCGCTCGCGCTCGGCAGCGGCGGATCAGGACGTCTTCTCCCGAAGTCCAAACGTCGTCCGTTCGAAACCGGCCGTTGCCGCACCGGTGCCGCAGATTGGATGGAAATCGGAGCACTCCGCGGACATCCGCGGAGGGTCCGCAATCGCGAACCCCCGCGAATTCCATTCGATTCTGAGTACGCCCGGTGTGATTCGAACACACGACATTCGGCTTCGAAGGCCGACGCTCTATCCAGCTGAGCTACGGGCGCGCTGCCGGATGTTCGTACCACGAATCGCGGGGTCGTGCGCGAATGCGCAAGTCACGCGTCGTGGCCTTTGAACCCCGCGACGGTCTTCGCGCGATCGCCGAGCGGCGGCGGGATGCTGCCGTCGACGCGCACTTCGATGAGCGCCGGTGCGCCCATGCGAAGCGCCTCCGCGAGCACCTCCTGCATTTGTCCCGGACGATCGACGACCCACGCCGGCAATCCCATCGCGCGCGCGATCGCGGCGATCTCGAGCCCGCGCTTGTAGCGGATCGCGTCCATCGCTTTTCCGTTCGAGACGAGCTTGCTCCCGTGCCACGTGATGCCGTGCATCTGGTTGTTCTCGACGATCCACACGACGGGCACGCGGTACTCGGCGGCCGTGATGAGCTCCATGCCGTTCATCGTGAAGCAACCGTCGCCGATGATCGAAATCACCGGGCGCGCCGGGTCCGCGATCGCCGCGCCGATCGGCGCGCACGTCCCGTGACCCATCGATCCGAATCCGAGGTTGATGACGAACTTCTGTCGCGCGCGAATGCAGAGCTCGTGGATGTTGAAGAGCATGTGACCGCCGATGTCCGAGAACACCGTCGCGTTCTCGGGGAGGGCGGCTTGAAGATCGGCGCGCCATCGCTGCGGGGTGAGCGGGGTCGCGTTGCTCGCGCGGAGATCGGGGTGGTCGTAGCGCGCGTCGCCGTGCTCGATGGGTTTCTCGTTCGACCACACCGACGCGGGCGTCGCGCCTTCGCGGATCGCGCGGTGGATGTGATAGACGAGCTCGACCAAAATCGTCTGCGCGTCGCCGACGAGCGCGACGTCGACCGGGTAGCTGCGGCCGATGCGATCGGCGTCGATGTCGAGCTGGATGAGCGTCTTGCCGGAGCGAAGGTTCGGGTTCCAGTTGAAGGTCGTCGTCTCGTTGAGCGACGCGCCGATCGTGAAGAGACAGTCGACGTCGTTGCCGAGGAGCGTCTTCTTCGCTTCCGCGTGCCCCGCGAATCCGAGCACGCCGAGCGAGAGCGGATGGTCTTCGGCGATCGCGCCCTTCGCGCGCGGCGAGGTCGCGACGCGCGCTTGAAGGAGCTCGGCGAGCGTCTGCACGTGCTCCTCCGCTCCCGACGTCACCACGCCGGACCCGACGAGCAGCGTCGGTTTCTTCGCCTTGAGGAGCTTGTCCGCTGCGGCCGCGACCGCGTTGCGATCGAAGAGGTGCGTCGTCGGGCGATACGTCTTCGGATCGAACCAAATCTCCGCGGCGGGCTTTCCCCAAAAATCGACGGGCACGTTCAGGTGCACGGGGCCCGGTCGTCCGGTGAGCGCGAGGCGGAGCGCGCGGCGGAGGTGCTGCGCGAGCCGCTCCGGCGACTCGACGGCCGCGGAGTATTTCGTGACGGGCTTGAACATGCCGACGATGTCCATGTCGGTCGCCGCCGTCTCTTGCGCCGCGCCGCGTCCGATCGCGTGCGACGGAACTTGTCCGGTGAGCACGAGCATCGGAACGCCGTCCGCGAACGCGCACGACACGCCGGTGAGCAAGTTGGTCGCGCCGGGACCTGCCGTTCCCGCGCACACCGCGAGCTTGCGCGTCGTGCGCGCGAAGCCATCGGCCATGAACGCCGCGCCCTCTTCGTGCTTGGTCACGATCAGCTGCAGCTTCGGATGTGCCTCGACGCCCGCGAAGAACGGATGAAGGAGGCCGCCGGGAACGCCGAACACGGCGGTTGCGCCTTCCGCGACGAGATACTGCAGAAAGACGTCGAGCGCGCGCGTGACGGTGGTGGATGATGCATCAGGCATGGTGCGCCTTACGCACCCTCCCGCGCGGACTTAAGCCCGCCGCGCGATTTTCAGTGAAGGTTGGCGAGCTGGAGCTCGGGCGTCTCGACGTAGTCGTTCGCTTTGGCTTGTGCGTGGCAAAAGATGCAACCGACGTTCACGATGCTGCCATAGCTGCCGTCGGGCGGCGGGCCGTCGCCGCGCCACTCGATCGAGACGTGACGGTCGTCGTTCTCCGCGAGCCCGAACCACTCCCAGCCGGGCGCCGCTTGCTCGTCGAAATCGCCGCCGCGCTTCACGAGCGCGAACATCTGCCACGTCGACGGAGCCTCGCCCGTTCGAATCACCTTCACGAGGATCGTGCCGACGGGAAACTGTTTCGAGCCCGGCGGCGGCATCTTGTTGATGTAGACGGTGCGCGGGCCGGTGAGGTCGACGCCGTTCGGATCGGGTACGTCGCCAACGTAAAAATTCGTCCACGAAGGATACGGTTGAAAATCCGAGACGAGCGCGCCGAACTCCGTCGCGCTCGGCGCTTCGGGCGCGCTCGTCGCGTCCTCGTCGGCGCCCGTGAAGCACCCCGCGAGAAACAAGATGCACGCGAGCTTCACGCCGAGCATTATAAGCTTCGTTGCATGAGGCGCCGCTCGATTTCCGCCGCGATCCGCAACGCGGCGCTCGTCGCGGTCGCAGCTGAGGCATGCGGTCAGTCGCAGCCAGGCCCGACCGACGCGAGCGTGGATCAGATCGCGACCGACGCGCCCGTCGACGCGCCCGACGCGAACGACGACGCGACGATCGACGGAGGTGATCTCGACGCGCTCACGCCGATCGACGTCCCGCTCCTCCCGCTCCCCGACGGTTGCATCGTGACGGGCAAGCCCGACGGTCCCGCGCCGTGCGGCTACACCGAGGATCTCAACGACTTCGTCGCGTGTCAGATCGATCATGACGCGAACACGCAAGAGGCGGCCGTGTGCTTCGTGCTCTGCGATCCCACCGAGCCCGATTGCATTTATTACGACTTGGGCGACGCGGGCGGGAGCATCCTCACGTGCGGTCCGGGTTGCATCGGTCGGCTTCGGCGCGACGCGCGCGACGCGTTCGAGACGTGCGCGCCGCTCGCGGAGAGCGCCGCGGACTTCCTCGCGCGCGCGGCGACGCTCGAAGCCGCGGCGATCGACGCGTTCCGCGCGCTCGCGCGCGATCTCGACGCGCACGGCGCGAGCCATCTCGCGAAGCGCGCTCGTCGCGCGGCGCGCGACGAGGTGCGCCACGCGCGCGTCACCGCGCGGCTCGCGAAGAAACACGGCGCGCCCGACCGGCGACGTTGCCGGTCGACCGGCACCATCGCCGATCGCGCCCCGCGCGCGCTGCTCGCGATCGCGATCGAGAACGCGGAAGAAGGATGCGTGCGCGAGACGTTCGGCGCGGCGATCGCGACGTGGCAAGCGGAGCGCGCGCGCGATCCCGACGTGCGCGCCGCGATGCGCGCGATCGCGCGCGAAGAGTGCGAGCACGCCGAGCTCGGGTGGGCGATCGCCGACTGGGCGCGAGAGAGGCTCACGCCGCGCGATCGCGCGCGCGTCGAGGCGTCACGTCGGGGCGCGCTCGCCGCGATGCGACGCGATCTCGGCAACGCGCTCGACGACGCGTCGCGCGAAGCGCTCGGCTTGCCCGATCGCGCGCAGGCCGAGCGCCTCTTCGACGCGGTGATGTCGGCCGTTCACTGATTGGCGGCGGTGCGAATCGTGACGACGCGCTTGAGCACGTCGCTCGCGTCGTGCGTGCGGATGATCCCGGCCTCGCGCACCGGCGGCTTCACCGGAACGTGCGCCCAGATCGTCGTCCCGACGCCGGGCTTCGACATCACCTCGAGCTTGCCGCCGACTTCGTCGAGCAGACGAATCGCGCTCGAGAGCCCGATGCCGTGGCTCTCGCCGAGCAGCGGCCGCGCGTCGCGCTGCCCGCCGATGAACACCTTCTCGAGACGCTCCGCGCTGATGCCGCGTCCCGTGTCCGAAATCTTGAACGTGAGGTGATCGGGCACGCCGCCGATCTCGACGACGATGCTCCCGCGCTCGGTGTACTTCACTGCGTTCGACACGAGGTTGTCGATGATGCGATCGAAGAGCATCGTGTCGGTCTCGATCGCGTCGGGCGCCTCGCGCGTTCGAAAGACGCTCACGCGGATGTCGCGCGCGATGACGAGCGCTTGGAGATTCTTCCGCACGCGATCGACGAACTGCGCCACGTCCATGCGCTCGTTGTTGAGCGCGAACGCCTTCTCGCTCTCCGACGCGATCTCGAGGAGCCGCTTCATCTGCGCCTCGATGCGCTTCACGCTGTCGCCGATGAGCGTGCCCATCTCCGCGATCTCGGGGTTCGGATCTTTCGTCAGCGTGAACGCGTTGAGGAGCGCGACTTGCAGCGGGTTGCGGATGTCGTGCGTCAAGCCGCGCAGCGCGACCTCGTTGCGTTCCCCTTTGGACTTCAGCTCGTTCAACATGGCCTCCAACGTCGAAGTGCGCGCCTCAATACGCTCGGCGAGGAGCGCATTGAAGGCCTCTTGGCGTTGGTGGAGTGAGAGGATCTGTTCGACGGCTTCTTCGTTTTCCTTCACGAGGTTGCCGACTTTCAACGTGGTCTCGGTGTGAAAGTCATTTGCGTGTTGCGTCATTCGACGGAACGCGAACGTCGCACCGAGCAATCCACCACACACCACGTAGAATCCCGGCGCCTGCGCAGCAAGATGAGCGAGCTTTGCAGCGAAGGCGAGTGAGGCGCCTGCAACCATCCCCGCGAGTGGCCAGCGCCACGCGAGCGGCTCGGACCAACGAATGACGTATTCGCAGCAATCATCGCCTTGCGCGACGCATTTCGACTCCGTGAGTCGCGCGGGCGGCAAGTTCCAAAACATCAAAGGCACCGTCGGAAGCTGCGCTTGGCGCGAAAGGCACATCAAGCGCGACTCTGTCTTCGTGCTGCGATATCGGAGCACGACGGAGTTGCGCGTCGACTGCGCCAGCTCGTAGGTCGAGATGCGGCTCGCAAACTGCACCGTCGCAGCAAGGACGCGATAGCTCATGAGGACCGTACCAGCGCGAAACACAAGCGCCAGCGGACCATAGGACTTCACCATCTCAAACCGGCACGCGTCCGCAAAACGCGCATCATTCCCAACCATCTCACGCACCGCAGCAAGCACCGACTCGAAATCGTCGAGGCTCACCCACCGTCGCGGATGGAGAAGTGTCTCTTCGTCGATGCCGGTCTTCCTCGCGAGCTGTGCCAGCGACTCACGCCCGAAGTTTTGCTCGAGATAGGCGAAGAGCGGCCTCGCGATTGCGAGATTGAGATCACCGCCGCCGTGTGGCGGCGGAACGGTGTCGACGTCGGAGGCCATCCCAGAGAAAAGTGTACGGGGATCGTCTTCGCATCGTTAATCTTTTCCGCGACGTGGCCGTAGTGCGCACATGACCCAACACGGACCCATCGAGGACAAAGCACTGCCGTCGCGCCTTCGAGCGCATGTCGTAACGACTGGGTATCGCCCGAGCCTTCACGGCTACGACGTTCAGTCCGATCTGGCGCGAAACTACAAACATACCGACGTCATCTTTACCTCCCTTGTTGGTGAGCTTCCGGACGACGTCGTTTCGGAAGCGTTTGCAGTTGCCCTCACGTTTGTGTCGACGGTCACTGTTGCGGAAGCGCCGGCGCACGCTGCGGTGGTGGCACGTGTCTGCGGGCCTCGTGCGTCGAGCATGTTGTCTGTCGCGGGCACGGCTCTCGCCGAACAAACGCGAGAGCTTCTCGACGAGCATGCCGCTATTCTTCCCAAGCTTCTCGTTGGTGCACTCAATGGCTCGGCGGCCACTTTTGCACCCCGCAGTTCGGACGAGCGTGGGGCAGTGGAACGTCTTCGCGTGGCGCTTGGTGGGTTCGTGCGGCGCGTCCCGGCGCTCGGTTATGACATCCGGCTCGACACTGCGATCATCGCGACGTTGGTTGCGTGTGGTTTGCGCGACCGAGAACTCGTCGAGGTTGCGATAGTCAGTGCGCGGCTGCCGGTCGTGTGTGCGGAGGCACTGGCGTGGAGACCTGGAGCGTTGCGCGACTATCCGATGGACCTTCCGCGATTCATCTACGGAGACCGCAATGTTGATGCCTGAAGTCGAAACCCGTGTTGGGCACGCGGACTGGGCGGAAAACCAATTTCGCGGCTATGCTGTTAATCGCGACCTCGTCGGAAAAGATGGTTGGGCGAGCATCGTTTCTCTCGCCGTGAGCGGCCGCCGCGTCGAGGGTAACGACGCGGCCGTTCTTGAAGACGTTGCGGTATGCGCTCTTGCTGCGGATCCGCGGATCTGGCCCGTGAAGGTCGCGCGTCTGGTGTCAGCATTTGGCTCACCGCTCTTGGGGCTGGCTGCAGGCCACGCTGCGCTGGAAGGCGCGCTGATGGGACCCGTGCCAACGGGTGGTGCTGCGAAGATGCTGATGGGTCTGCGAGAGCGGCTCGGCGATCGCGTCGAGGATCCAGCAACGATGGAACAGGTACTCGACGATCTGTTGTCGAAGGGACGAGTCTCTGGCTTCGGCGTCGCCTTTCGTGGTGTGGACGAGCGTGTGGTGGCAATGAAGGCGCGGCTGCACGTACACGCGCGCGACGGTGGCGTCTACTGGCGTCTGATCATGGCGCTCGATGGCATCATGGAGCGCAAGAAAAACCTGCACGTGAACTTCAGCATGGCGACAGCTGCCATCCTGCTCGATCTCGGCTACACGCCTGACGAGATCACGCTGATCATGTCGACGTATCTAGACGTTTGTTTCTACGCCAACGTCCACGAAGGTGCGCAACAACGTTCGGACGTTCTTCGCAGACTTCCCGATGCTTGCGTCGAATACGTCGGTCGTGCTGCGCGGCTCTCGCCGCGCGCCGAAGCCAAACGCACGCTCGACTCGCAGGCGCCCGTCTTGTCGGACACCAGCTACCGCTGACGAAAGTCAGCTACTCGATCGGCGGCTGCGGGCCCGGGACGATTCCGGCGATGTCCGGATCTTCTTCGCCTTCACGGCGCGGTTGGTTCTGCGTTTGCTCGCGACGAAGCTTTCGCTTCTCTGCCTTCTCGCGCCTCCGCTCTTGGCGCTCGCGTTCCTTTTGACGTTTTTGAAATGTTTGCTGACTGCTCAAGCGTCACTCTCGCTCTCCGTAGCCGCAGACGATAGCCATCGTTTGCGAGCGCGCTCGTAGGTCATGCGCGCGATGCGCTCGAGCTCTTCGGCTTCGAGCGCCCCGTGTTGTTCGCGCGTGGCGTAAAAATGCGCATGCGTGACCGCGCGCGCCTCGCGCATCGTTCCAGGCCATCCGCCCGCGAGCGCACGATTGGCGACGCGTAGGTCGCGCTGAACACGCGCGACCCACCCGTCCGCAATCGATTGCGCCGCGAGCTCGGCGTTCACCATCGTGCGCCGCGCCGATCGCGATTGCGACCGCCACCGCCGCCACCGCCACCGCCGCCGCCGCCGCCACCACCGCCACCGAATCCGCCAGAGCGCGGCTTGCGCTCCTCGGCCTCGTTGACGCGGAGCGGGCGACCGTCGAGCATCGCGCCGTTCATCGCCGTGATGGCCGCCGCCGCTTGCGCGTCCGTGCCCATCGTGACGAACGCGAAGCCGCGGGCGCGGCCCGTGTCGCGATCAGTGACGAGGTGCACGTCCGTGACGTTGCCGTGCTGCTCGAAGGCCTCGCGAACCGCTTCTGCGGTCGCATGAAAAGACAAATTGCCGACATAGAGACGATTGGACATGACAGAACCCAGAATCCGGCTCCGAACTCTTCCGACCGTCCAACTGAGCCGAGCATTGGAGGTCTCGTTACGACCTCGACAAATCTCGGGACGCTCCCGAGACTTAACGCGGATGGCGGTTTCTCGCAAGCAGAGCGTTTGGTGCGTCAGCTTTTTTTGACCATCGACAGCGAGAAACCTCGGCCTTGCCCGCCGACCGTCGCGAGGTGAATCCACAGGATCGCGACGTTCTCGAGGAGTCCCGCGTTGCGCAGCGGGCCCGCGTCGACCGGGACGAAACCCGCGCGCGACGCGATTTCGGAGAGCGTCTTTTTGGAGGGCGCGTCGTCGCCCGCGAGAAACACGGTCGCCGGCGCGCCCGCGTGGCGCGGATCGCCGTGCGTCTCGGCGCCGAACGTGTTCCAGCCCTTCACGACGTGCGCGCTCGGTGCGGCTTTTTGGAGCGCCGCCGCGAGCGATCCTTCGGGCGGCGGAGTCCACACCGGGCCCTCGTCCCATTGGAGCGCATTGTTGCAATCTACAACGATCTTCTTCGCGAGGTGCGGCGCGAGCGATCGCACGACGGGCACGGCGACGTCGCCCGGCACCGCGAAAAAAATCACGTCCGCCCACCTCACGGCGTCCTCGACGCTCGACGCCGACGCGTCCTTCGCGCAGCGCGCGAGGAGCTCTTTGACGTTCTTGTCGTCTTTGACGCCGAAGCGAACGGGAAATCCCGACGTCGAGAGACGCGCGCCGAGGTTGCCGCCGACGTTGCCCGTTCCGATTACCGCGATGTTCGTCATGCGAGAGGTCATATCGCGCGAGCGCGCGCGACGCGAGCCGCGCTTGCGCGCCCCGTGTTGCGCCTTGTAAGTTGCGCGCGTGGTGGCAGCACGTCCGATTCCATCAGGGCACTCACGCCCGCGCCGATCGAGCATCGCCGCCGTGCCTTCGTACGAAGCACCCGAAGTGTTCGCGCACGTGGCGATCCGAAAGATCGCGAACGCGCTCCCGCCGCTCGAGCGCATCTACTCGCGAATTCGATTTTCGATCCTGCGCCCGAAGCTCTTGAGCGTCATGGATCTGCTCTTGCCGGACGAAGGTCGCATTCTCGACGTCGGGTGCGGGTTCGGTTTGTTCGCCGCGTATTTCGGTCAGACGCACCCGCGGCGCGAAATCGTCGGCATCGATCCGAACGCGCGCCGCATCGCGATGGCCGAGCGCGTCGCGCGCAGCGTGCTCGGCGCGAGCAGCAAGCACCGATTCCTCGTCGGCGACGTGCGCGACGCGCGCCTCGAAGGACCGTTCGACGCCGTCTACATGCTCGACGTGATGCATCACGTTCCCGCCGACGCGCAGCGCGCGGTGCTCGAGCGTTTGTACGACGAGCTTTCACCCGGCGGCGTCCTCTTGATGAAGGACATCACGACCGAGCCGCACCATCAGCTCCTCTTCACCGAAGCGCTCGACCGACTCATGGTCGGCATGAAGGAGCCGCTCGCGTATCGACATCACCGCGCGTGGGGCGAGCTCCTCACGGAGATTGGTTTTCGCGTTCGCATCGTGCGCGTGCCGGACGTGCTGCCGTATCCGCACGTCGTGATCTCGGCGATGAAGAGGTAGCTCGCGCTATTGAAGCGCGTACTTCGTCTTGAAGTAGCCGTCGAGGTTGGCCGTGTCGCCGTCGGAGAGCGTGCCGCTCACGCCAACGACCTCGGCGATGCCGCCCGAAAGACGCTGGCCGGGGAACCCGTTCGTGATGGTCGCGCCGATCGTCGCGTCGGTGCCCGCCGCGCTCACGTCGACGTTGCCGCCCGCGTCGGGCGTGATCGTCGTGCTCGTTCCGTCGGTCCACACTTGCAGCGTCGATCCGACGCGACGAATGCCGATGCGATGGAACTTGCCGTCGTTGTAGTTCGCGGCGGTGCTGTCGATGGCGTCGTTCGCGTCGATGCGCGCGCGCACGACGGCGACGATCGAGTTCGGCGTGGTGCCCGCCGCGTTTCCGTAGAGCTGCGGTCCCGTCGGCACGGTGTTGCCCGCGACCTTCGTGTAGAACGTCGCTTGGGTGTTCGGGCTGTTGGCCGTCGGGTTGTCGTACTCGGCGACCATGAAGATCGCGAAGTCGCCCGTGCCGAACTCGAGCGACGCGCTGTCGGCGATGTCGAAGTATTGAGACGCGCCGTTCTGCGTCGTCGGGATCGTGAACTCCATCGCGGGCAGGTTGTTGATCGCCGTCGCGCTGACCATCGGTTGGTGCGCGCCGTTGCCGGATCCGCCGCTCGCGTCGTTGTGGTAGCTCGTTTGATCCGCCCACGTCGACACGGCGTTGTTCGCTTGCGTGACGCCCTTCGCCGCGTCGAGCCACAAGACGAGATTCGTTCCGAGCTGCGAGGGATCGAACGGGCCGGTTGCGTCGACCGTCGTGCCGTCGTTGGACGATCCGTCGTTGGTCGTCGCGTCCGCGACCGTCGAGTCGGGTCCGCTGGCGTCGAACGGCGCGATCGCGTCGTTGTTCGTTCCGCCGTCGCCGAGCAGACCACCGTCGTCGGTCGCCGTCGATCCGCCGCACGCGACCGCAAGAAATGTCACCGCCGCAAAGTTCAATGCTCGCATGGTCCGCCTCCTCCCGAGTGGGTGCCGTAATCTACACCACTCGGGTGTCAGCGGGTGAGCGCACGTTCGACGAGCGGGATGCGATCTTGTCCCCAAATGAGCTCGTCGCCGACAATCCAGGTGGGCGCGCCGAAGACGCCGCGCTTGACGGCGTCGTTGGTCGCGTCGATGAGCGCGCGTTTGATTTCCGGCCGTTGCGTCGCGGCGAGCGTCTCGTCGGCGCCTTCGCCGATGAGCTCTCGGAGCGTCGCGTCATCGGCGATGTCGCGATCCTCGGCCCACGCCGCGCGGTAGGTGCGCTCGCGAAACCCGCCGCGTCGATCTTCGGGCAGCGCGATCCACGCGCGCATCGCCTTGAGCGAATTCATCGGAAAGCGCGACGGGAAGTTGAAGGGCACGCCGAAGTAATCCGCCCACCGCACGAGATCGTTGAGCGTGTGCGTTCGCTTCGCTTCACCCCACGTGAGGATCGGCGCTTCGACTTGTCCGATCGCCTTGAACACGCCGCCGAGCAGCATCGGCTTCCACACGAGCTTCGCGCCGGTGCGCTTCGCGAGCGCGTCCGCTTGCGTCGTGCCGAGGTACGAGTACGGCGAGGAAAAATCCCAGAAGAGCTCGATCGTCTTTTCCATCACAGCTTTCCTCGGAGCGCGTCGAGTCGAAGCTTCCACACCACGCGGATCGCTTCGGCGAAGATGCGCTTGCTCATCTTCGAGTAGCCGACGCGTCGATCGACGAACACGACGGGGACCTCCACGATCTTCATTCCGCGCAAGTGCGCGCGGTACGTCGTCTCGATTTGGAACGAGTAGCCGTTCGATCGCACGCGCTCGAGCTCGATCGCTTCGAGCGCGCGGCGCGTGAACGCCTTGTAGCCCGCCGTCAAATCGCGCACGTCGAGCCCGAGGATCGTGCGCGCGTAGAGCGATCCGCCTTTGCTCAAGACGTGACGGCCGGGGCCCCAACCTTCGACGCCGCCGCCGGGCACGTTGCGCGAACCAATGACGACGTCGGCGCCCGCGTCGAGCGCGTCGAAGAATTTCGAGAGGTCCTTCGGATCGTGCGAGAGGTCCGCGTCCATCTCGAAGAAGCGATCGTAGCCGCGGGAGAGTCCCCAGCGAAACGCGTCGACGTACGCGGTGCCGAGGCCGAGCTTGCCGGGGCGGTGAATGACGTGGACGTGGTCGTCGCGCTTCGCGATGTCGTCGGCGAGATCGCCCGTGCCGTCGGGCGACGCGTCGTCGACGATCATCAAATCGGCGTCGGGCGCGGCGGCGCGCACCGCCGAAACGAACGCTTCGAGGTTGTCGCGTTCGTTGTACGTGGGCGTCGCGATGAGGGTTCTCACAAGGGGCTCCGCGGCGTCGCCGCGATGGGTATCCGCCGAGCCTCGGAACCTAATAAGATGGAGGCGTGGTGAGCAAGAGCGAACCCGTTCCGCCGCCGGTTGCGAAGGCGCGATCGATCACGATCGACCTTCGCGAGCGCGTGGCGGAGCTCGAGGAGGCGCTCGCGCACCAAACGCGCATCTCGAACGCGCTCCGCGCCATCGGCCAGGCGCTCGGCGCGACGACCGACCTCGATCAAGTCCTCGAGCTGATTCTGGTGAAGATCACCGAAGCCGTCGACGCCGACCGCGCGACGCTCTACTTGCTCGACGAGCCCAAGAACGAGCTCGTCTCGCGCATCGCGCAGGGGAGCGAAGTGCGCTCGATTCGTCTCGCGATCGGCGAGGGCATCGCGGGTCACGTCGCGAAGACGGGCAAGCCCGTCATGGTGCGCGACGCGTACAAGGACCCCCGATTTTCGCCGCAGTGGGACGTGCTCTCGGGCTACGCGACGCGAAGCATCTTGGCCGCGCCGATGAAGAACCACCTCGGCAAGACGATCGGCGTCGTGCAGGTGCTCAACAAACACGGCGGTGAGTTCACCGACGAAGACGCCGATCTCCTCACGGCGATCGCGATGCAAGCCGCCGTGAGCATCGATCACTCGCGCCTCGTGCACGAGACGGTGCAGAAGAACGTGCAGCTCCTCGAGACGAAACAGCAGCTGCTTCATCGCGTGCGAGATCTGAAGCTCCTCTTTTCGCTCGAGAGCGCCATGGCGCGCGCGCACTCGCTCGAAGAGCTCTTCATGGCCGTGCTCGGCGAAGCGATGCGATCGTGCGAGGCGCGCGCGGCAGCGGTCGCGCTGCGCGAGCCGGGCGAAGGCGAAGGCGAAGAGACGCCGTTCTTGTATCTCGTCGACGACAAACACCGAAAGCTCCGGCGCTTCCCGCTGCGCGAAGGGCAAGGGATCATCGGATGGTCGATGTCGCACGGCGAGGTCGTCATCGCGGCAGACGCACCGCACGACCCACGCACCGACACGGCGTTCGACAAGACGGTGGGGTTCGAATCGCAGACCGCGCTCGTCGTGCCGCTCGAAGGCGAAGAGCGCTCGACGATGGGCGCGATAGCGCTCTACAACAAGCACGCCACGTCCGGCTTCTCCGGCGAGGATCGCGCGCTCCTCGAGCTCATCGCGGCGAACGCGTCGACCGCGATTCGACTCCAGATGGCGCGCGAGCAACACGAGCGCGAAGAGCGCCTCACGACGATCGGGCGCTTGCTCAGCGCGGTGATTCACGATCTCAAGACGCCGCTCACGGTCATCAGCGGGTACGTGCAGTTGATGCAATCGACCGAGTCGAAGAAGAAGCGCGCGGAGTACGCCGAGCTCGCGCTCAAACAATTCGATCACATCTCGGCGATGCAGCGCGAGGTGCTCGAGTTCGCGCGTGGCGAGCGCAACGTGCTCGTTCGCAAGGTGTACTTGCAGAAATTCTTCGACGAGGTGCGCCAATCGATCGAGCCGCAGCTCCGGCGCGAAAACATCGAGCTCGTCATCGATCTCCAAGACAAAGGCACCGCGCGCTTCGACGAAGGAAAAATCCTCCGCGTGATTCACAACCTCGCGCGCAACGCGATCGAGGCGATGTCGTCCGGCGGGCGCTTCTCGATCCGCGTCACGCGCGCGAACAAAGGCGAAGAGGACGAAGAGATCGTGTTCTCGTTCAGCGACACGGGTCCTGGCATTCCGAAAGAAATCGAGCACCGATTGTTCCGATCGTTCGTGACGGCGAACAAGAAGGGTGGCACGGGACTCGGGCTGGCGATCGTGAAGAAGATTGCGGACGATCACGAAGGCACGGTGACGGTGAAGTCGACGAAGCGCGGCGCGACGTTCGAGCTCCGCATCCCGCAGCGAAGGCGCGAGTGAAGCGCGCGGCGCTCGTCGTCCTCACGTTCTCGATCGCGGCGCGCGCCGACGGGCTCTTCCCGCCGTGGAACGATCCGCTCGACGTGCCGCTCCCGACGTGGGCGCACTCCGTCGCGTCGAAAAAATCCGACACGCCGATCTTCGCCGCGCCCGGTCGCATCGATCTCAAACGCGCGACCACGATCGCCGGCGCGCGCCTTCCGCTCTACGGATCGCAGCGCGGTGCGCAATGCGAAGGTCGCTGGCTTCACGTCGGCGCCGCGTCGTGGCTCTGCTCCGATCTCGCCGAGCTCTCCGCCGACGCGCCCACCGACGATCCTCCGCCCGTCGCGTCCGACGGTCTCCCGTTTCGCTATTACTTCGTCGGAAAGAACGGCGCGTCCGGCTATGCGAACCTCGAGCGCGCAGGCGAAGAGGCGCCCGACGAAGATCTCGATCCGGGCTTCGCGATCGCCGCGACCGAAGAGCGCGAGTCGCGCGGTCAGCGCTGGGTTCACACGCGCCACGCGACGTGGATCGCAGCGAGCGATCTCGGCGCGGCGCGCGCGTCGGCGTTCCACGGCGAAGACGTCGGTCTCTCCGGGCTCGACTTCGCGTGGGTCCTCCGCGATCGCCTAAACGTGTACAATGCACCTAATTTGAGCGGGAAAGCCGCCGGAACGCTCACGCGGCGCGAGGTCGTGAAGTGGCGCGAAGAGAAGGCCGCCGGCGGCGGGGTCGCGGCGCGCATCTCGGACGACGGCGAGACGCCCGCGCGGTGGGTCGACGCGCGGGCGCTCGCGCGTCCCACGCTCGCGCCGCCGCCCGAAGTGACGAACGAACGCTGGATCGACGTCGACCTCGCGACGCAGACGCTCGTCGCGTACGAAGGGTCGAAGCCGATCTTCGCGACGCTCGTCTCCACCGGCGTCGGCCGCGGAAACGATCCCACCGCGACGCACAAGGGCACGTTCCGAATCTGGGTGAAGCTCCTTTCGTCGACGATGGACAACCTCGAATCGAACGACAAAGACGACTCGGCGCACCCCGCCATCGAGGGCCCGCGTTACTCGATCGAAGATGTGCCCTACGTGCAATTCTTCGATAAGGCCATCGCGCTCCATGGCGTCTTTTGGCACGACGACTTCGGGAAACCGCGCAGTCACGGCTGCGTTAACCTCGCGCCGCGCGACGCAGCGCGTCTCTTTTCGATGACCACCCCGAAGCTCACGCCGGGGTTGTCCGCCGTGCTTCCGGCGGAGCGGGTGGAGCTGGGTACGATCGTTCGCGTCCGGTAGCTGAAACCTTTCCGTTGAGATTTTGCCTCAGGCCGGCTAAACACCGCGCGCACTCGCCTTTCACTGAGGATACCTCGATGCCTACGATCCTTCGCGCGTCGCTCGCGCTCACCGCTCTTCCGATTCTCGCAGCGTGCACGTCGTCGAATCCGACGTACGACGCGGGCCCCCAACCGCAGTTGTGCCCGACGACGATCGAAGAGGCGACCGCGGCGCCCGGCGCAGAAGGCACGACGAGCGCGTGTCACATGGCAAACTTCGTTTGCGCCGTGAGCTTCACCTGCGGCTCGTTCATCCAACAAGCGAGCTGCACCTGCGACGGCAAGGTGTTCACGTGCGTGCTCCCGGGAACGGACGCGGGGCTCGGTCCGATCGACGACGGCGGCTCGCTCTGCCAGAGCACCGAATCGGACGGCAGCGCCAACACGTGCCCGACGGACAAGACCACGGCGTCCGGCACGCCCTGCACGAACGCCGGGCAGATCTGCGTGTACCAATCGTCGTGCACGACGTCGCCGCCTCCGCAAGACACCTGCCAGTGCATCGGCGACCAAGTCGACGCTGGCCTCTCGTGGTCGTGCGACATCAACTGTCCGTGAGCTAGCGCCATGTCGGTGCTCTCCGCCGTCCGCGATCTCGGACGACTGCGTGAGATCACCGCCGTGCTCGCGCGGCACGGGTTCGGCGAGATCGTCGCGCGCGCCGGCTTCGGAAAGCGCGGCGAGCAGCCGAAGGACGACGAAGCCGGCGAAAAAGAGAAGACGCGCATCTCGCGCGGCGAACGCATTCGACTCGTCGCGCAGGAGCTCGGACCGAGCTTCGTGAAGCTCGGTCAAATCGCGTCGACGCGCACGGACGTCGTGCCGCCGGACATCATCGCGGAGCTCAAGAAGCTCCAAGACGACGTCCCGCCGGTCGCGTTCGCGGAAATCGCGCGGCAAATCGAGGAGAGCCTCGGCGCGCCCATCGCGGACGTGTTCGCGCGCTTCGACGAAAAACCACTCGCGAGCGCGTCGATCGGACAAGTGCACCGCGCGGCGCTGAACGTCGATGGAGAGCTCGTCGAGGTCGTCGTGAAGGTGCAGCGGCCCGGCGTGGGCGCGATCGTCGCGCGCGATCTCGATCTGCTCCACATGATGGCCGCGGCGCTCGAACGAGCGGTACCCGAAACGAAGCTCTACTCGCCCGTCGGGCTCGTGAATCAATTCGATCGATCGATCACGAGCGAGCTCAACTTCCTCGTCGAAGCCGATCACTGCGAGCGCTTCGCGCAGAACTTCGAGGGCCACGCCGAAGTGCGCTTCCCGAAGATCTACCGGCAAGCGTCGTCGCGCCACGTGCTCACGCAGGAATTTTTCCCGGGCAAGAAGATCACCGAGACGAAGGCGGACGGAAAGAAGATCGCGAAGGCGTCCGTCGCGGTGATCATCAAGATGATCTTCGAGGACGGTTTCTTCCACGCCGATCCGCATCCGGGCAACGTGATCATTTTGGGGACGGACGAAGATCCCGTCATCGGTTTGATCGACACGGGGATGGTCGGGCGACTCTCACCCGAGCTCCGCGATCGCACGATCGATCTGATGATCGCCGCCGCGCGCAAAGACACGCTCGGCGTCGCCGACGCGCTTTATTCGATCGCGCGGCCCACGAAGAAAGTCGACATGCGCGAGTACCGCGCGCACGTCGCGTCGCTCGCGGACAATTACCTCGGACGTCCGCTCGGCGAGATGGATCTCTCCGCGATGATCCGCGACATCGTGCAGGGCGCGATGAAGTTCGGCCTCGAGATCCCGACGGACTTCTTGCTCGTGGGCAAGGCGCTCATGACCGTCGAAGGCGTCGGCAAGCAGCTCGATCCGACGCTCGACGTGTTCGCGGAGGGCCAACCGTATTTCATGGAGCTCGTGCGAAAGCGCTACTCGCCGGAGCGCATCGGGATGGAGCTGTGGCGCGGCGTCGAGCAAGTGTCGCGCGCGAGCGGGGACCTGCCGCTCGCGCTGCGCGAGGTGCTCGACGATTTGCGCACCGGGCGCCTCACGCTTCAAATGTCGAACGCGACGATCACGCACAACATCGATCGCGGCGGGCGGAGAATCTTCTCCGGGCTCGTCGCGTCGTCGCTCTTCCTCGCCGGCGCGTACTTGCTGCGCGCGCCGTCGAGCGAGACGCGCGGCTGGGTGCTCATCGCGCTCGGCGCGATCGTGTGCGTGCTCCACTGGCTCCGCGACGCGATCTCGAAAGCGCGTTGATCGCAGAACTCATTTGATCACGCGAAGGTAAGGCGGGAGCTCGCGCTTCGCGCGTCCCCCTTGCTGTGCGCCTTGCGACGCGGAGGTCTCATCGCGTTTCTGCGGCTCGCGCGCCGCGACCTTCGGCTTCGGCGCGGAGCGCTTCGCCTCGATCGGTTTGTCGTCGCTCTTCTTTTTTGTCGCAGCCGGCGCAGGCGAAACGTCGCGCGGCGAACCGTCCGTGGATTTGTCCGACTTGATCAACCCGAGCTTGCGCGCCTCGGCCTCCGCGGCGCGCGCGACCTCCACGGGCACGTCCTCCGGCCACACCATCGCCTTCCCGCCGTCTTCGCTCACCATCGCGAAGATCGCGGGATACGGGAGCACGCAGAAGAACGGCGTGCGTTGGAACGAGAGCGTGCAACTCACGCCCTCGTCGCTGACGTCGAGATCGCGGATCGGCACCGGGAGATCGAGCCCCAGTTGCAGAATGAGCTGCGCGTTCGACTTCAAATGCTTCGGGACCTGCACGTCTTCGCGGCGCGCATCGAGGTGGACGAGCACGCTCGTCTTTTCGAGAAGTCCGAGCAGCACGTCTTTCTTCGAGGGCAGCTGCGGCATCGTCGAAGGTGAATGGTACGCAAGGTCGACGTGCTGCGCCACGCCGATGAAGCTATGCTCGTGCGTCATGAGCTTGCGCTTGTTGACGACCGTTGCGCTCGCCGCGCTTTTGTGTGCATGCGGCGGACGCGATCTCGCGACGGACGACGCGGGTGACGACGCGGGTCCTTACGGACGACAACCCGACGCGTTCTCCGGCGACTCCAACAACTACGTCGATCCGAAATGCCCGGACGCGGGTCCGCCGATCACCGAAGATCAGTGCGACATCTACGATCCGAACGCGTGCGGCCCGGGCGCGGCGTGTTATCCGGGCGAAATCCCGCCCGCGCAAGAGTGCGAGAGCGAGATCTACGGATCGTTCTGCGACGACGTGGGCACGGGCGAGCAAGGCGCCGCGTGCGACAACACGGCGGGCTGCGCCGCGGGTTTCGTGTGCTTGATCACGGGCGCCACGACGGAGTGCGCGAAGGATTGCGATCTCGACGGCCCGCACGGCTGCGACGAGGGTTACGTGTGCGAGCCCATCGACATCCCCGGCTTCGCCGCATGCTTGTGAGGAAATATTTCTCGGCGGGCATCACGTGCGGCGCCCTCGCGATCGCGTGCGGCGCGCGCACGCAGATCGATCCGTGCCAGCGCGACTCCGACTGCGCGCAGATCGATTTGTGCGCGACGTGGGCGTGCGTCTACGACGATTCGATCCACGACAAAGCCTGTCAACAAATCGCGAAGACGAACTGCGACGACGGCGATCCGTGCACGAACGACTCGTGCAACGGATCCAACGGGCAATGCGTGCACACGCACGTCACGTTCGATCTCGACGGCGACGGCCACTACGCGCCGCTCCCCGGCTTCGCGCCCGGCGCGCCCGGTTCGTGCGGCGACGACTGCGACGACACCGATCCGCGCGCGTACCCGGGAAACAAAGAGGTGTGCGACGGCGTCGACAACGACTGCGACGGCATCATCGACAACGGCGCGACGTACACGCCGACGCTCGGCTCCGAGTTCCAACTCTCGACGCCTGGATTCGATTGGGCCGAGCCGATGACGCTCACGCGCGGGCTCGAGACGAGCGCGATCGGTCTCATCGCGACGTACGGCGCGTCGTCGAACGGACAATTCTCGCCGTACGTGCAGACGCTCGATCCGATGGGCAACCCGACCGCCGCGCCGAGCGTGCTCACCGGCACGGTCGCGGCCGGCAGCGACACGTCGGTCGCATGGACCGGCGATCGCTACGGCATCGCGTGGAGCGATCGCCGCGACGGAAACTTCGAAATTTATTTCGCGCTCCTCGATCCGACCGGAAAGAAAATGGCGCCGGGCGACGAGCGCATCACCGTCACGCCGGGATTCTCGCTGTATCCGTCGCTCGTGTGGACGGGACAAGAGTTCGTGATCGTGTGGCAGGAAGAAAAAGACGACGGCGATTTCATGCTCCAGGGGCAGCGCATCAACCTCGAGGGTCAGCTCATCGGCGACATCGCGACGCTCACCGTCGGCGCGTTCGATGATCAAGGTCCCGAGGTCGCGACGGGTACGACGGAGCTCGGCGTCACGTGGGTGCGCGACGACGGCACGACGCAGTCCATCGTCTACGAGCCGTTCGCGTTCGATCTCACCGGCGAGAGCTCCGCGCCGCAGCCCGTGACGCTCACCACGCCGAGCATCGGCGGAGAGTCGCCGACCATCGCCTACGATCACAAAAACGATCGCTACGTCGTCGCGTTCTCCGATCCGAATCCTGCGAAGCGCGTCGTCTACGGGACGGTCGTCGGAAAAGACGGAGCGATCGTGACGCCCGCGCTCGACGTGTCGCAGAGCCCGGCGCAAGCGCGCGACTCGGCGATCTTCGCGTTCGGCGATCGCGTGCTCGTGATCTACGGCGACGATCGCGATCAGAACGACGGCTACGAGCTCTACGCGCACGTCCTCTCCGCGGACCTCACGAGCGAGCTCGCGGCGCCCGCGCGCGTCACGGACGCCTCGGGCGACAGCATCGAGCCGGTGCTGTCGTTCGCGTCGAACGGCAACGTGCTCGTGATTTTCCGCGACGACCGCGGCCAAAATCCCGCGGTTTGGGAGACCGGCCTCGCCTGCACCATGCCGAAGACGCCCTAGGAACCGCCGCTTTTTTGGCCGTTTCGCGCGCGAAAAGTATCACCGAGGACGTGAGAAGATCATCGGTCGAGTTCCCGAGCGACAACCCGGATTTGTGGACGGCGCGCGCGCCGCTCGCCGCGCTCGCGATTCTGATCGCAGAGCAAGAAGCGATCGCGCCGGCCGCGACGGAATCCATCACGCCCGACGACGCCGAAGTCGAAGTCGAAGTGATCGAGTTCGACGAGTCCGATTTCGCGGCGATCGAGAACGAGTCGATCCCGCCGCCCGCGCAGCCCGACGCGTTCCAAGTCTTCGCGCGCACGCTCGTCGAAGTCGCGCTCGCCGCAGGCGCGCCGGCGCGCGTCGTCGAAATCCTCCCCGCGATGCTCGGCCTCGCGCGACTCGACGTGCACGCGCTCGACGCGTCCGCGATCGACGCGCTCGTGCAAGCGGACATTCTCGCGCGAAGCGAGTCCGGTGCGATCGCGCGGAGCGACGCGTTCGTCTCCGCCGCGCGAGCGTGGCGCGCGACGTTGCTCGGTGAAGAAGCGGACTTCTCCGCGTGCACGACGATGCTCGACGAGTGGAGCGCGAACCTCATCGCGACGCTCGCGGGCGCGCCGAGCCAGCGCGACGCGTTTCGCCGCGATCTGCGCGCGCGCGGGATCGCCGCGTTCGGCATCGCGGCGTAGCGAGAATCGTGTTAAGCACGCGCGCGTGAAGCGAGTCTCGATGATCGCGTGGGCGCTCGTCGCGTGCGGAAACAGCGCGCCGAGCGCGCCAAACGACGCCGCGGCGGACGCACCCGCGCTCGACGCGTCCGATTCGTTCGACGCGAGCGCGCC
>Ga0335078_10003980_pt1 | contig 21963 bp, 19 predicted proteins | sample Lox_Sample_32_FD_206711 | JGI IMG/M metagenome (GOLD analysis project Ga0335078, IMG submission 206711) | Soil microbial communities from Loxahatchee National Wildlife Refuge, Florida, United States - Lox_Sample_3.2 | ecosystem: Environmental > Terrestrial > Soil > Wetlands | place: USA...
CCGAGTGGCTGGTTCCCGACTTTGTCCACGACCACGGCAAGTGGATGCTTACCTTCCTCATGCTGTGGGCTTATTTCTCGTTCTCGCAGTTGCTCATTATTTGGGCGGGCAATTTACCCGATGAGATTAGTTGGTACTATCGCCGCTTTCACGGCGGGTGGCCGATCGCGGGAGTGCTCCTGATCTTCGGCCACTTCATCGTGCCGTTTGTCCTGCTGCTCTCACGCCCTTTCAAACGAGACGTTACCAAGCTGGTGTGGCTGGCGGTTTGGCTGATGATCATGCGCTGGGTCGATCTGCTGTTCATCATCGAGCCCAACTATTCCGCAACTTTCACTGTGACTTGGGCCGACATAGTCGTCCCGATTGCCATGGGCGGCATCTGGATGTGGTTTTACTTCCGCAACCTGAATTCCATGCCCCTGCTGTCTCTGACTGATCCTGACGCGCACGAGGTTTTAGAAGCAGCTCATGAATGAAGAGCTAAAACACGGCCAGAACGATCCCGAACTGGAGTACGAGCACCAGGACATGAGTCCCAGCTCCGTCTATGCTTTCCTCACCGGGCTCGCGATCGCTGGCATCCTGATTTACTTCGTGCTCTGGGGTTTGTATCGCTTCCTTGACCATTACGAGCGGACTCATCAGCCTGCGCAAAACCCGCTGGTGCAGACCGAAGCCGATACCAGAAACGTTGCACCGCAAGCAATTCAGAAATTTCCCCAGCCGCGGCTGGAAAAGAACGAACGCGTGGAGATCAACAATTTTCGCCTGAAGGAAGAGCAAACGCTGAACAGCTACGGCTGGGTTGACCAGAAAGCCGGCGTTATCCGCATCCCGATCGACCGTGCCATGGCGTTGATCGCGCAGCAAGGCTTGCCAACGACGCCCAAAGTCGGTCAAGTGCCGCCGTCCGAGGTCAACGTCGTTAACCAGGCCGCTCAGCGTGCCGACGTCAGCAATTTGCAGAATCAACAGAAGAAGAAACCGAAATAAAGTACAAGCTCCGCAACTACGAAAGTCGAAAAGAAGGTCGAGGTAGAAGTTGAAATTTAGTCGACTCACATTGTTCTTGGCTCTGCTGACGTTCGCAGTGCCGCTCATATGGGCACAGCGCATGACCCAGGGTGTCATGTCCCCGCCTGCAAGTCTGCGCCCGCCCGGACTAAAGCACGTCGGCATCGAGCAGCATCTGAACGAGCAGATTCCGCCCAATCTCGTATTCCGCGACGAGACCGGCAAGGCGGTTCATCTCAGCGATTACTTCGGCCAGAAGCCCCTGATTCTTAACCTTGTCTATTTTCAATGCCCGATGCTTTGTGGCGAAGTTTTGAGCGGACTCGAAAGCGCTCTTCGTGTTCTGAAGTTCGACGTCGGTAATGAATTCGACGTCCTCACGATCAGCTTCGATCCCAAAGAAACGCCTGAAATGGCCGCCAGCAAGAAAGCGGAATTTCTCAAACGCTACGGACGTCCCGGCGCTGCTGCAGGTTGGCATTTCCTCACCGGGCCGCAGGAGTCAATCGACGCCCTCACCAGCGCCGCCGGATTTCAGTACGAATACGATCCGAAGACCGGGCAGTTCGCGCATGCCACAGCCATCATGGTGCTGACGCCGGAAGGCAAGATCGCCCAGTACTACTACGGCGTGGAATTCGCGCCGAAAGATTTACGCCTTGGCTTGATCCAGGCTTCCCAAAACAAGATCGGCAACGTGGTCGATGAAGTTCTGCTGTACTGCTACCACTACGATCCCGACAGAGGAAAGTACGGAGCCGTGATCAGCCGCGTTCTGAAGCTTGCGGCAGGGGCCACAATCCTCCTGCTCAGCACATTTTTGATCGTGATGTTTCGCTTGGGATCCGCTGCGGATCACGAGCACGAAAAACGGACCAGATAGAGAATATGTTCGATAACTTTCCACTTTGGCCGGCACGCGCTTCGACGGGAGCGGGAAACGTCGATGCGCTGTTCATTTTTTTGCTGCTGCTGGCCGGGTTCATGACCATCGCGATCTTCACCATGATCGCGGTTTTCGCGTTCAAATACCGCTATCGCCCCGGACACAAGGCCGAGCAGATTGAAGGTTCGATCCCTCTTGAGATCACTTGGTCTATCGTTCCCTTGGCAATTTTCATGGTGATCTTCGCCTGGGGCGCAATCATCTACTTCCAAGAGCGAACGCCACCTCGCGGAGCGGATGAAGTCTACGTGGTTGCCAAGCAGTGGATGTGGAAGCTCGAGCACGAGCAAGGTCAGCGCGAGATTAACGAACTGCACGTGCCCGTCGGCCGCGACGTTAAGCTGATTATGACGTCACAGGACGTCATCCACAGCTTCTATGTGCCTGCGTTTCGCATCAAGCAGGACGTGCTTCCCGGTCGCTACACAACAGCCTGGTTTCGCGCGACTAAGCCCGGCACCTATCACCTGTTCTGCGCCGAATATTGCGGAACGTCCCACTCAGGTATGATCGGCCAAATTGTCGTGATGGAGCCGGCGCAGTATCAGGCTTGGCTCTCTGGTGGCCTGACCAGCGGCTCTCTCGCTGCCAATGGCGAAACCATGTTCCAGCAGCTCGGTTGCCCTACCTGCCATCGCTTTGATGTTCAAGGCAGGGGCCCGCTGCTGACGGGAGTGTTCGGTAAGCCGGTGCAGCTCGAAGATGGCCGCACCGTCATCGCCGATGAGAACTACATTCGTGAATCAATTTTGAGCCCGAGCGTAAAAGTTGTCAGCGGTTTCAAGCCCATCATGCCGACGTTTCAAGGCTTGGTGAGCGAAGAACAACTGACCGCTCTAGTGGCTTACATCAAATCACTGAGCCAGCCTCCGTCCGGTTCGGCCGGAACACCGAGACTGACTCCCGGCACTAAGCCGCAGGAACCCAAGGAATAGCAATGGCATCTCCAGCAATCACGGCCGAACGCGAGCATTACCTCAATACCGACTACGGCATCCGTTCGTGGCTCTTTACCACCGACCACAAGCGCATTGCCTTGCTTTATCTGGTCACGATCACTCTCTTCTTCTTTATTGGGGGCTTTTTCGCGCTCTTGATTCGTCTGGAATTGCTCACGCCCGCGGGGGATCTCGTCCAGGCGGACACCTATAACAAGCTCTTCACCATGCACGGTCAGGTAATGGTCTTTTTCTTCCTGATCCCATCGATTCCGGCCGTCCTCGGGAACTTTTTAATTCCCATGATGGTGGGCGCCAAGGACCTGGCCTTCCCCCGTATCAACCTTCTGAGCTGGTACGTTCTGGTCGTCGCCGGCATTCTGATGTTGCATTGCATCATCACCGGCGGTGCCGACACCGGTTGGACCTTCTATACGCCTTTCAGCACTGCTTTCAGCAACACAAAAGTGATTGAGGCTGGTCTGGCGATCTTTATCGCCGGATTCTCTTCCATTCTTACTGGGCTGAATTTCGTAGTCACTATCCATCGAATGCGCGCACCGGGGCTGACGTGGTCACGCCTGCCTTTGTTCGTATGGTCAATGTACGCCACCAGCATCATTCAGCTCCTCGGAACGCCAGTTCTGGCGATCACTTTATTGCTGGTCGTTTTCGAGCGCGCGTTCAATCTCGGGATTTTTGATCCGACTCGCGGCGGCGATCCCTTGCTCTTCCAGCACCTGTTTTGGTTTTACTCGCATCCCGCCGTCTACATCATGATTCTGCCGTCGATGGGCGTGGTCAGCGAAATCATTCCGTGCTTCTCCCGCAAGCGGGTCTTCGGCTACTCTGCCGTCGCATTGTCCAGTATTGCCATTGCGGTCTTCGGATTCCTTGTTTGGGCCCACCACATGTTCGTCGCCGGAATTTCACTCTACTCGGCGATGATCTTCTCGATCCTCAGCTACCTCGTAGCCGTTCCATCTGCGATCAAAGTGTTCAACTGGACGGCCACGATGTTCAAGGGCTCCCTTCGGTTCAACACGCCGATGCTCTACGCTGTAGGCTTCATTGGCCTGTTCACCATGGGCGGCCTCACGGGATTATTCCTCGCTGCTTTAGGCATCGACGTCCATGTCACTGACACCTACTTCGTCATCGCCCACTTCCACTACATCATGGTTGGCGGCGCGGTGATGGGATATCTCGGTGGCTTGCATTACTGGTGGCCAAAAATTTCCGGCCGAATGTATCCCGAGTGGCTCGGCAAATTCGCCGCTCTCACGGTGTTCCTCGGGTTCAACCTCACTTTCTTCCCGCAATTTATCCTCGGCTATCTCGGGATGCCGCGCCGTTACTGGCAGTATCCTCCCGAGTTCCAAGTTCTAAATGTCTTCTCTACCGCCGGTTCGACGATTCTCGCCGTGGGGTATGTTCTGCCCATGATTTATTTCCTGTGGTCAATGCGCTACGGCAAGGTTGCCGACGCGAATCCGTGGGGCGCTGCCGGCTTGGAGTGGAAGACCGCGTCACCGCCACCCACTAGCAACTTCGAGGAAACCCCCGTCGTCACTTGGGAAGCCTACAACTACGACGAAATCCCCGCTCCCGAGGAGGTGCCGGTTGCCGGATAGCCCCATCGCAATCGAACACGAAGAAGGTCTCCAACATCAGTTTTCCGACATGGAGCAGCAACGCAATGCTGCTTCACTCGGAATGTGGGTCTTCCTCGGAACCGAAATCATGTTTTTCGGCGGGATGTTTCTCGCCTACTTGGTTTACCGCTACTGGTACTACAACGAGTTCGCGGCCGGCAGCCGCAGCATCGACGTCGTTCTCGGCACCGTGAACACCGCTGTCCTTATTTGCAGCAGTTTGACCGTCGCGCTCGGAGTCAAGGCCGCTCAATTGGGCAAGCGCAAGACTCTCGTCACCTTGCTCTTGGTAACAATTCTTTTTGGATTGGCATTCCTTGGTATTAAGGGTAAGGAGTGGTACGACAAGTTCGAGGAGCATCACGTTCCCGGAACTTCCTTCAGCGCGCAAGACATCATCGACAAGTATCCGCAGATTCCGATCGAGCCTGCGCCCACGCAAATTTATTTCTCGCTGTACTTCGCGATGACAGGCCTGCACGCCCTGCACATGATCATCGGAATCGGAATCTTTTGCTTCTTAACCTATTACGCATGGAAGGGGCGCTATACGCCGGAGTACCACACTCCGATCGAAATCGGCGGATTGTACTGGCACTTTGTCGACATCGTCTGGATCTATCTTTTTCCTTTGCTGTATTTGATCGATCGAAAGCCGTTAAAGTGAGCTGCCATGTCTGAACACATTAGCTCGAGCAAACTCTACGTCGGGATCTGGGCTACGTTGATGGTACTGACAGTCCTGACCGCATCTGTGGCATTTATCGACTTGGGGCCGTTCAATACGGTAGTTGCGCTCGTGATCGCCACCTGCAAAGCTTTGCTCGTAGTCCTGTTCTTCATGCACGTGAAGTACGCCTCTGAGAAGCTCACGAAGATGGTGATCATCTCGGCCGTCTTCTGGCTTTTGATACTTCTTTTCCTCAGCCTCGCCGACTACTCCACTCGCGCTATTGGCCACGCCTGATCGGCAGGGTAGCCCCGTCCCGACTGTTTTGTGAGCGACAGGGCGGGTTTTTACCTAAGAACCAACTGCCCTGCTTTCGTGATTTTTGAAGGTGCCAAGTATCCCTCCGCCATTCTCCCCGAGTATCATGGTTTTTATGGCCTTCTGTAATTCTTGCGGCACAACCTTAGACCCCACCGCGAAGGTCTGTCCGAAATGCGGTGCTGCCCAACCCGGCGGCACAAGCACAGCAACAGTTCCGTCCCCAACTCCGGCCGCGCCGCCGGCGTCTGCTCCCGCGCAAGGCAGCAACGTTCTAAAGCCCGTCTTGATCGCACTGGCCGCGATCGTCATTATCGGGGCTTTGGCCATTGCGACCATTGGGGTCATCGGTCTTCACATCGCTCGCCGCACTCGCGTCGAAAACCGCGACGGCAATGTCCACATTGTTAGTCCGTTTGGCTCGGTCGACACTTCAACCAATCCGTCCGACGTCGCCCGCAATCTCGGCATCGAGATTTACCCCGGTGCTGAGCTTCTGAAAGGGGACGCCGCCAATATTGGCGTGGCCGGTATGCAGACCGTCGCGGCGAAGTTCGAGACTCCCGATTCTCCCGATAAAGTGGCCGCGTTCTATCACTCAAAATTTCCCGACGCTACCTACAAAGCGGACGGCAACGAGTACAAGATCATCTCCAATCAGAACAAGAATCTGCTTACCATCAAGATCGAGCCGGATGACGGCAAGACTCTCATCAAAGTCGCCAAGGTCGGCGGCGTAAATATCACGACGGATAGTTCCAGTGACTAGCGGACCGGCAGTCGGTCAGAATTTCGCCGAACTCGCCCGTGCTTCGAAATCCGCAGTGGTCGATGCCGCAGCCCTCGAACATTCTTTACGCAAACGCATTCGTGGAGAAGTTCGGTTCGACCGCGGCAGCCGCGCTCTCTATGCCACCGACGGCTCCAACTACCGCCAGGTTCCGATCGGGATCGTCCTTCCCCGCGACAATGACGATGTCATCGCCGCCATCACCACAGCCCGGGAATTTGGCGCTCCCATTCTCTGTCGTGGTGGAGGAACTTCTCTCGCAGGACAATGTTGTAACGTCGCCGTTATCCTCGACTTCTCGAAGTACATGGCAGACATCCTCGAGATCGATCCCGCTCGACGCACAGCTCGCGTCCAGCCTGGTGTCATCCTCGATCACCTTCGTGCGGCGGCCGAGAAACATCACCTCACGTACGGTCCCGATCCCGCTACCCATGATCGTTGCACGCTCGGTGGCATGATCGGCAACAACTCCTGCGGCGTTCACTCCGTAATGGCAGGCAAGACCGACGACAACATCGAAGAACTCGACATTCTCACTTACGACGGCCTGCGCATGCGAGTCGGTCAGACCAGCAACGAAGAGCTTGAAACAATCATTCGCGATGGCGGTCGCCGGAGTCAGATCTACGCAGGTCTTAAATCTCTTCGCGATCATTATGCGGATCTCGTCCGCCAGCGCTATCCCAACATTCCGCGTCGCGTCTCCGGCTACAACCTGAACTATCTTTTGCCGGAGAACGGTTTTCACGTGGCCCGCGCGCTCGTTGGCACTGAAGGCACTTGCGTCACCGTTCTCGAGGCCATCTGTCGTCTAGTCGAAAGCCCGCCCGAGCGCGTGCTCCTTGTCATTGCCTACCCCGACATTTATCAGTGCGCCGATCGTGTCCACGAGATCATGGCGCACAAGCCGATCGGCCTCGAAGGCATCGACCGCCTTCTTGTCGAATACACGCGCCGCAAAGGCCTCAACTCCGAAGGCCTCGCTCTTCTTCCCCCCGGCGGTGGTTGGCTGCTTGCGGAATTCGGAGCCGATACTGCTGGCGCAGCCGAATCTCAGGCGCGAAAATTAATTGACGCCCTTGCCCACAGCCCCAATCTGCCGCAAATGCGCCTCTTCCCGGATCGCGCCCAGGCCCGAAAAATCTGGGAAGTCCGCGAGTCCGCTCTGGGAGCGACTTCTCATGTTCCCGGTGAACCGCTCGAGTGGGAAGGCTGGGAAGACTCGGCCGTTGCTCCTGAGAAACTCGGCGACTACCTTCGCGCACTGCACAAATTGATGGCGGGCTATGGCTACCGTAGTGCGCTGTACGGACATTTCGGCCATGCCTGTGTCCACATGCGGATCAACTTCGACGTTCAATCGAAGAAGGGAATTGCCGATTACCGCAAATTTGTCGAAGAGGCTGCCAACCTCGTCGTCAGCTATGGAGGTTCACTTTCCGGCGAGCACGGGGACGGACAATCCCGTGCCGAGTTGCTGCCAAAAATGTTCGGCCCCGAACTGGTCGACGCCTTCCGCCAGTTCAAAGCCCTGTGGGACCCCGATTGGAAGATGAATCCCGGCAAGGTCGTTGAGCCTTACAAACTTGACGAGAATCTCCGCCTCGGCGCTGACTACCAACCCTGGGAACCTCCAACGCATTTCCAATTTCCCGAAGATCACGGCAGCCTTTCGAGCGCCACCTTGCGCTGCGTAGGAGTAGGGAAGTGCCGTCATTATGAAGGCGGCGTGATGTGTCCCAGCTTCCGCGTCACTCGCGAGGAAGAACATTCCACTCGCGGCCGCGCCCACCTATTATGGGAGATGACGCAAGGCAGCGTCATTCAGGATGGCTGGCGCGACGAGCATGTCAAAGCATCGCTTGATCTCTGCCTCGCCTGCAAAGGTTGCAAAAGCGATTGCCCCGTTGGCGTCGATGTTGCCACCTACAAGGCTGAATTTCTCTCTCATTATTATGCTGGCCGTCTGCGCCCTCGCAGCGCCTACGCCTTCGCCAACATTGATCTTTGGGCGCGGGTCGCATCCAATGTTCCCGGACTAGTCAATCTCACAACCCAGCTTCCTTTTCTCCGTGACATTGCCAAGTTGATCGCCGGCATGCCGCCCCAGCGAACGATCCCAGCCTTCGCGCCGCAAACATTTCGCGCCTGGTTCCGTCGCAGAGCGCCGCGAAATCTGGGAGCGCCACCCGTTCTGCTCTGGCCCGATACGTTCAACAATCATTTCTTGCCAGATACGGCCAAGGCAGCCGTCGACGTGCTTGAGTCCGCTGGCTTCCAAGTCACGATCCCGGCAACCGGTCTCTGTTGCGGCCGTCCTCTTTACGACTGGGGCATGCTCGATCGTGCCAAGAAATTGCTGTTGCAAACTGTCGATGTCCTCGAGACCGACATCGAGCAGCAAACCCCGATCGTCGTCCTTGAACCGAGCTGCGCGGCCGTTTTTCGCGATGAACTCGTCAATCTGTTCCCACATGACTCACGCGCCCGCGCTCTTTCGCAGCAAACATTTCTGCTCAGCGAGTTTCTCGAGCGCAAAGCCAAGCACTTCGACCTACCCAAGCTCAACGCTCAGGCTCTCGTTCACGGCCATTGTCATCACAAATCCGTCTTCAAAATGACCGACGAGGAATCAGTACTCCACCGCATGGGCCTGGACTTCCGCGCTCCCGCGCCCGGTTGCTGCGGAATGGCTGGCGCCTTCGGCTTCGAGGAGGACAAGTACGAAACCTCAGTCGCGGTCGGCGAACTCGAACTCCTTCCCGCAGTTCGTCAAGCTGCCCCCGATTGCCTCATCATCGCCGACGGTTTCAGTTGCCGCGAGCAAATTGCCCAATGTACCGATCGCCGCGCTCTTCACTTGGCCGAAGTTCTCCAAATGGCCCTCCATGGCAACACCGCCTCCGTTCCTTACCCCGAAAGCGTCCGTATAAAGAAGACCGAAACTGAGGTCCGCCAATCGATAATCCGCGCGGGTATGGGTTTAGCGGGCGTGGCCGCGGCCGGGGCCTTGATCTGGGCCTTGACTGGCCGTAAGTCATAGATAACATTAGTCAAGAATCGGCATACCTCGTCAGATCATCCTATTTCTGGGAGAATAACTAGACAGTCGTCGGGCCCCGGCAGACACCCATGATCCGCGATAGCGAGCCCTCTCTCACCATTACCGAAACGTCCGGCCAGATTAAGCTGAAGCAGGCCGTCGACACGACCGTTCAGGGCTCGGTCCTCGTTCTGATTCAATTCGACGTTTGCGAAGAAATCCGCCTCGACCATTTACAGCAAATCATCGGTGCTCGCAAAATCGAGCACCCTAGCATGAAGCACCCCGCTCCCGGATACGTCCGCTACGAGCGCCCCCCTGTGGTCGAGCCCCTCGATGCCCTGGTTCTCGACAGCGGTGAGCGCCTCGATGGCCAGATCAAGTACTACGACTATGGCGTCCTCAGCGTCGTCTTCGAATTGCCCTTTTCCGGCGATTGGGACACCCTGATCCGCCTCGGCAGCCGGTGGGTCTGGGACGTGGACTTCGCCGGGTATGCTGGCAAAATTGCGCGCCAGAAGTTGGATCGTGCCGCGCCCGCGCTGGTGAAGCCTTATGCCAACTGGCTCAGCGAAGACTATTTCATCTTCCACGTGCGCCAGGTCGCAGGCAATCCGTCCGCCGCGGAACTCGTCGCAGCCGATGGCGCACGAATTGCGCAGATCGTTCGTGGCGAGACCGCCCAACTCTCCGATGGCGAGCGCCAGGAGATTCTCCAGTCGCGTATTTCTTATTACCCGAACGATCTCGCTGTGATCGGTTGGAACGCGGCGTTTGTTTACGACAATCCGGTTGGAGCCGAGACCGCCATCCAGTTGTTGGAGTATGCGAATTCGCAGTTGCTCGAGTTCCGCCACTACGACGAACTGCTCACCCGCGAACTCGCGAGCGTCTACGCCGGCCTCGATAAAGGCACCGGAATTCTTGCGCGCTGGCGTTTGGCGCGTGCCGCCACCAAGCTGCATACCGTCCTGCTCGACGTCGACGAGCTCACCGAGCACGCCGACAACGCCATCAAGTTCCTGAGCGATATGTTTTCCGCGCGGCTTTACAAGCTCGCCGCGTCCAAGGTTGGCGTCCCGGACTACAAAGATCTCGTCACCCAGAAAGTTCGCACCGCCGAAGAGCTCTACCGCTTCATGGTCGACCAATTCAACCAGAGCCGAGCGTTCTTCCTGGAATTGACCGTTGTCATTATTCTCGTTATCGAACTGATCTTCCTCTTCCGCGGCAAGCCGTTCTAGTAATCTATATTCCTTGAACTACTGTTATCCCGAGCGAAGTCGAGGGACCTGCTTTTCAAATAACCATGCGAGGCCTTAAACACAAACGCGTTCTCATTACCGGAGGCGCCAGCGGCATCGGCGCAGCCACCGCCGCCCGTTTTCTCGAAGAAGGCTCAGCCGTCTGCGTTCTCGATCGCGATCCCAAAGCCCGCGAGCAGATTCGCAAACAACTGCCCGATCTCGCCGAGACCCTCGACGCCGACGTCTCCAATCTTCGTCAGGTCCAAGCTGCGATCGCTGACGCCGCTCGCATCATGAACGGACTGGACGTCGTCATCAACAACGCCGGCATCAGCATTCGCCACAATTTTCTCGACATCACTCCCGGCGAATGGGATCGTGTGATCGCCGTGAACCTGACCGGAGTTTTTTACGTGGCCCAGACCGCCGCGCGTCACATGATGGAGCATAGCGGCGGAGTAATTCTGCAAACCGCATCCACGAACGGACTTGTCGGCCAGCCTTTTTACGCCGACTATAACGCCACCAAAGCCGGAGTTATCGAGCTGACAAAAAGCATGGCCCTCGAGCTCGCACCAAAAATTCGTGTCTGCGCGATCGCCCCCGGCTACGTCATGACGCCTATGCAGCGCGCCGAATACACCGACGAAATGTTCGAGCAAGTAAATAAAAAGCTGCCGCTGCGCCGTCACGCTCAGCCCGAAGAAATCGCCGCGCTCTTTGCATTCCTGGCTTCCGACGATGCCGCTTACATTACCGGCCACGTGTACACCATCGATGGCGCTGAAATCACCGGCGGCTTGGCCAGCCGATAGCATTAAACGCGGGGTGTTCTCTGGAATCTCTGTGCCTCTGTGGTGAACGGGTTTGGTTTATGGCAAAGACTTTGGAGCACAAGACCGCCCTCGTCACCGGCGCCGCTTCCGGCATCGGCCGTGCCACGGCGCTTCTTTTCGCGCGTGAAGGTGCAAATGTCGTGATCGCCGATCTCAACGATTCTGGTAAATCCGTCGCAGACGAGATCAACCACTCTGGTGGCAAAGCCATATATCAACTTACTGATGTCACCAGAACCACCGATTGCGATCAGCTCGTCCAACGAACTTTTTCCGAATTCGGCACAATCAACATTCTCTTCAACAACGCCGGCATCATCCGGCGCGCTTCGGTTCCCGAGTTAACGGAGCAGGACTGGGACCGCGTCATGGCGGTCAATGTAAAATCGATTTTTCTTTTGTCGAAGCGGGTTGTGCCGATCATGGCCGAAGCAGGCGGAGGTGTCATTATTAATACCGCATCGGGATGGGGCTTGGCGGGCGGCCCGCGAGCGGCGGCCTATTGCGCTTCGAAAGGCGCCGTTGTCCTGATGACGAAGGCTATGGCGATCGATCACGGCCGGCAGAATATTCGCGTGAACTGTATCTGCCCTGGCGACACCGACACGAACATGCTGCACGACGAAGCCCAGCAACTCGGAGCGGAAGAGAAATCCTTTCTGGCCGAGTCGGCGCATCGCCCACTAGGACGTGTCGGCAGACCGGAAGAGATCGCCAAGGCTGCTCTCTATCTCGCCAGCGACGAGTCATCATTTGTGACTGGCACGGCCCTGGTTGTCGATGGCGGTGGCCTGGCGGGCTCCAGCTGACGTCATTCGTCTTCGAGGTCCAAGCATCGCTCATTAGATCGAGAGGGGGAACGATGAAAACTCGTGTTCGTGGGCTGATTGCCGCCACCGCTTGCCTGGTTTTACTAACTATTGCAGCCGAAACCTTTGCGCAAAGCGGCTCCGACTCGCTTGAGAAGTTGTGGCAAAAAGCCAATAAAGATTTCTCCGCAGGAAAGTTTGCGGACGCAGAGCATGATTTCCGGGACATTCTGAAACAGAATTCTTCGAACACTTACGCCCAGTTGTACCTCGGGCATGCTCTCTTCAGGCAGGAGAAGTATTCTGAGGCCATCATTCCTTACGAGAAAGCGCGCGAACTGGATGGAACTGAAAAGAAATTATCACCCGATCAACGTCGCGTCCTAATTGACCAATTGGCAATGGCTTATGGTATTAGCGGGGATCTTGAGAAGTCGCGCATCCTGCTTGAGGATGCGATTCATGTCGATCCCAACTATCCTCTGAACTATTACAACTTGGCGTGTGTCTTTGCGGAGCAAGACAACAAGAAGTCGGTACTTTCCAATCTCGCGCTTGCTTTCCAACACAAAGACAATGTGCTCAAGGGGGAGAAAATGCCGGATCCTCGGACTGATTCCTCTTTTCAGAAGTATGCTCGAGACGACGAGTTCACAAAGTTAATGAAAGAACTCGGATACAACGAGATTTGATTCAACATGACTTTGACCGTTGCGGAAGATCGTTCCTTCATGCGCCTCGCCAGCAAAGTCGCTCTCATCACCGGTGGAACCTCCGGCATCGGAGAAGCCACCGCTATTCTCTTCGCCAAAGAAGGTGCCAGCGTTGCCATCACCGGCCGCAATCAGACCCGCGGCGAAGACCTCCGCAACAAAATAATGCAGAATGGCGGCAAATTCATCTTCATCGCAACCGATGTTCGCAAACCCGACGATTGCCGCCGCGCCGTCGAGCAGACCATCGCTGCTTTTGGCCAGCTCGACATCCTCTTTAATAACGCCGGCGTTTTCTATCCGCACACAATCCTCGATTGTTCCGAGCAGGAATGGGACGAGCAACTCGACATCAATCTCAAAGGCACATTCTTGATGTCAAAGTTCGCTCTGCCCGAGATGATTCGCCGCGGTAGGGGCGTCATCATTAATAACAGTTCAGGGTGGGGCATCGTGGGCGGCGATTCGGCTGTCGCTTACTGCGCTTCGAAGGGCGGTGTCGTCCTCCTCACCAAGGCCATGGCTATCGATCATGGACGGCAGGGAATTCGAGTGAACTGCATCTGCCCCGGTGACGTTGACACCCCCATGCTCCCCGAAGATGCCCGCATGCGCGGTCAGAACTGGAAAGACTATCTTGCGGGTTGCGCTAATCGTCCACTTGGCCGCATCGGAACGCCTGAGGAAATCGCCAAGGCTGCGCTCTTTCTTGCCTCTGAGGACTCATCATTCATGACCGGCGCCGCTTTGGTCGTCGACGGCGGAGGCACCGCCGACTAATGGCTCAATCAACCACTCCGAACCGCACCCGCTCTCACGAACTGTTCGAACGTGCGCAGAAGTCGCTCGTTGAAGGTGTCAACTCTCCTTCCCGTGGCTCGGCCGTCTACCCCGGCGGTCCGATTCTGCTGGAGCGCGGCAAAGGTTCTCATGTCTGGGACGCCGACGGCAACGAATATCTCGATTTCATGATGTCCTTCGGCGCGCTAATTCAAGGCCACGCCCATCCCAAACTCGTCTCCGTTGTCTCCGAAGCGATGGCCGAAGGCTCACACTTCGCCGCCGCGACTTCCGCCGAGTTCGAGGCCGCCGAACGCTTCCGCCACATGGTTCCGTCAGCCGAAGTCGTCCGCTTCACCAACACTGGCAGTGAAGCGACCATGCTCGCCTTGCGTTTAGCTCGCGCTCATACTGGGCGCACCAAGTTTCTGAAGTTCGAGGGCCACTACCACGGCTGGTACGATCCCTATCTCCTCAATGCGCACAGTCATCGGCCAGAAGAGTTCGGATCCAGGCTGAATCCGAATCGGATTGCGGATTCGCAAGGCATCCCCGAATCCGTTTTTGACGATGTCGTCCTCGCCCCGTGGAACGATGTCGAGGCGATCGAGCGCCTAATGCAATATCACGGTGACCAGCTTGCCGCCGTGATCACCGAGCCGATCATGGCCAACATGGGTTGCATTCCGCCGCGCGACGGGTATCTCCAGCGCTTGCGGGAACTCACGCGGCAACACGGCGTGATCTTCATTCTCGACGAAGTGGTCACTGGCTTTCGCTACGCTCCCGGCGGATGTCAGGAATATTACGGAATCAAGCCGGACCTCAGCACCTTCGGCAAGGCTCTCGGCGCGGGATTTCCGGTAGGCGCCGTCGCCGGTCCGCGCTCCATTCTCGATCGCATGCGCTGGGGCGACCAGATGGTCCTGCACTACGGCACTTTCAACGGCCATCGTCTCACGATGAAGGTCATTGCAGCGAATCTCGATCTTCTCTCCACAAAAGACGTTTACCCCCGTCTGCATTCGATCGGCAATGCCGCAATCGACGGCCTGCGCGACGTATTTCGCCGAAACCAAATCAAAGCCGTCGTCCAGGGCTTCGGCCCGATGTTTCAGATCTACTTCACCGACCGCGACGCCATTCACGATTATCGTGATTACTGCTCATACGCTGATACCGCTGCCTATTCGCGCTTCATTCACCGGCTGCTCGCCCTCGGCGTTTACATGACTCCTTCGAACGGCCTGCACTGGATCATTTCAACCGCGCACACAGGTGAAGACATCCAGCGACTGCTCACCGCCGCAGATCAGGCGTGCAAAGAACTCGAATGAAGACGATCGCTTTCCTTGGCGGTGGACGCATCACCGGCGCATTGCTCGCCGGCTTGCGCCTGGCGAAATACAAAGGTCCACTGATCGTTCACGATCACCATCTCGAGAAGTTGCGGAAGTTAAGGAAGGAATACGCAGCTGAGGTCGAACCGGATTTACAGCGCGCAATTCAGCAGGCAGATATCCTTATTATTGCGGTGCGCCCGAGTTCGGTCGGCCAACTTCTGGACGGGGTCGGTGAACTCGACCGCCCACGAATCGCGGTCAGCCTGGCTGCTGGTATCCCGTTATCCAAACTACGCGCCGGACTCGGCCCTGAAGTCCGCTGGGTTCGTGCCATGCCGAGTCCCGCATGCCGCAGTCGCCGTGGCCTAACGGCCCTGACCTTCGATAGAAGATTTCCAGCAACGGGTAAGCGTGAGATCAAAACCTTCTTTTCCCACGTTGGCCCGGTTCTCGAGATCTCCGAGGCCAAATTCGACGCCTTTACCGTTACCTATTCCAGCAGTCACGGGTATCACGCTCTCGCCGCGCTGGCCGAAGCCGGTCAGCGAGTCGGTCTGGATCGTAAGACGGCACTCATCGCCGCCTCTCATGCCTTGGCGGATGGAATTATTTCCTGGCGAGAAGGGAATATTTCTCTTGAAGGCTTACTGCACGAAGCCGCAACTCCCGGCGGAATTGCCGCCGCTGTGATGGAAGCATCCGACCGTGCCGGATACCGAAAGTCCGTTCAGCGCGGCCTCACTGCCGGTCTCGCCCGCGCGCGCAAAAACTCCGCATCGTTTTAGTTGCGTGGTGCGGTCATTCGTGGCCGCGACCTGCGAATGCAGGAGTTCACATCGAAACGGCCCGTCTCATCAATCGCGCGACCCGCACTCCTCGATACAAAGGGAACAAAGTCTCAGGCAATCGCACGCTCTTCCACTCACTCACGCTCGGTGTGGCCGTCAACCGCGACACAAACTTCGCGCGATCGCTCCATCGTTCCCGCAGCCGCATCATCAATTGAAAATACGCAACTGATTCCGTGTTCCAGTGCGAATGCAGTCCGCGCAGGATCTCCCGGAGCAAGCTATCCATTTCCTCATCCTGTCCTATCCATTCCACAGCGCAGAGAGGCATTTCAAGTCCGGTCAAATCCCGTGCGAGAACCAAACTTAGCGCTACGATTCTTCGGATTCCCAGCACTCGTGCTCGATTCCAGACCTCTTTCCAATCAATCTCTGGAGATTGCGCCAGCCGCCCGATGTCGCTGATCCATGACAACTGTCCCCAAACATGCTTCGCGGCATGTACGCACAATACAAGCAGAAGATCATCGGCATGTAACCCCTGCACGGATTCTCCGCCAATCTGCGTGGAGTGCGCGCGTGCAAACAATTCGGCGACCTCCAGCTCAATCGCATAAAACTTGGGCAGAATTCTCCACTGCAATTCGAGCAGGTGCGGTCCGGCCGGCCCATCGAACGAATACTCGTACCCTGACTCGGCATATGCGCGCTCCTCGGCAGGGGTCAATTCGATCGTCGGCCGGTATCCCAAATTTCCCAGCGCCGTCCGCGCGGAGGCTACATCTTGGGGATCCACCAAAATGTCCAGGTCGCTGAATTGGCGCGCAGTCACATCGCCGTACAACACCTGCGCGAGTGCCGGCCCTTTGTACGGGACTGCCCTGATTCCGTTGTCCGCCAGATGTTTCAAACTCCTGAGCAGTTCGTTCGTGAACCATAAAGTTTTTCGAGCGTTCTCCTGATAGGCTCGCCGTAATTTTGTCGCGCAAGCTTCAGGAATTTGCCCGATCGATTCGGCCAGTTGAGCGTAGACCTGTGGAATCACTCGGTGCTGTTCTGCGACGCTGAAAAACCGCTCCCAATCGACTTCGATGTCGCCGATTGCAATCTGCTCGCCGCGACAGCATGCCACCAACAACTCAAATTCGGGACTTCCCAACTCGACTTCTGCTGATTTCCAGGGGGAATTCGTCAGCATATAAGCCAAGCCTCCCTCGGCTCATGATGACAGAGCAGCAAGCCGGGTCGATCACGAAACCATCAGAGGTTACATACTTTGCTATCATCGCAATCTTCGCAAATCGGCCCTCAAGGCGATTACTTCGGTCACTGTCTGCCTCGCCAAAGCACATTCTCGCGCCGCTTGCCGCCGTAGAATTTGAGGAGGACCATGAGTTCGACCACAGCAGAGACGCCGGCCCGGCACACCACACGCGTCCGCGCGCAAATTCCGGTTCGGGTGGTGAGTCTCGATCCCAAGGTCGAGTTCATCGAGCGTTGCCACACGCTGGTGGTCAACGCCGAAGGTTGTGGTCTACGTCTGTCGCGTCCGCTGGATCCCGGCTTGCCCGTTTTGCTCGATGAGTTGCCGGACGGCAGCAGCGCCACCGCTCAAGTTGCCAACTGTGTCCCGCTGGGTGGCGAAGGAAAGTACTGGGTAGTCGGTCTTGCTCTCGATCAGCCGGCGAACATCTGGTGCATTAAGCCTGCGCCCGCCGATTGGGGCGATGCCAAGCCTGCCACTGTCAGCCTTCCGCCTCCGCAAAAAACCGATCAGTGGCCTTATTCTTTTTTTTCCAATAAAGGCGAAGCCCACCCTGGGCGGAAATAAACGCCTTGCTCTCTCTTGTACTTTTAGGATCGCTGCAGAAGTTTCAGGTAGTGATTGTCCGCCGACATGGTTGTGTTCTGCACGACTTTTAATATGCGGACCATCCGTTCTCGATCTTCGCGGTTCAATTCATTGAACTGCACGGCAACACCCGAACCCAGATCCATTCTTGTAACTGCGCCATCTGCGCGTAACTGGGTCCCACCTTCGGAGAAAGAAATTTTCAGCTTGGTACCCGGAGAGAGCACTGCACTGGTCTCGATATAGCAGCCGCCCATGCTGATGTCGGTCAGCGTTCCGAAAATTGGGCCGCCGTTTTCCGGCTGAACCTCGATCGTCCGTCGACATTTCGTGCGCGCGTGCGAGCGACGGTTCTTTCTCGCCGGCTGCTGCTGTTTCTCCAAGTACATGCGCCGGTCGGCTTCGGCCAGCAATTCTTCCGCATCTTTGCCGTCATCCGGAAACACCGCCTGGCCCACGCTCAGTGACAATATGTCTTCTGCGCAAACTTCTATGCCTGCCTGCTTCGCTAGGTCCCTCAGTTGATCCGCTCTCTTCGAGGCTACATCCGACGGCAAACCCGGGGCCACAACTACGAACTCATCCCCACCCATGCGTGCGACGTAGTCGTACTCACGGCAGCTTTCCTTCAGCGCTTGCGCAAACAGCCGCAGCACACGGTTTCCTTCGAGATGTCCGAAGCGGTCGTTGATTTGCTTGAACCCGTCCATGTCGCAGACCATGACCGTCAGCGACGTCGTGTCGCGCTTGCCGCGAGCCAGTTCGCGATCGAGTTGCAAAAACAGAGAACGCGCATTCGGCAGTCCCGTCAGGTAGTCTGTCGTAGCGGAACTTTCCGCCTGCTGATACTTCACCGCGTTCTCGATCGCCAACGCCATCTTCGAACTGACCGCCAACAGAATTCGCAGATCGTCCGATGTGAACGCATCGCGTTCGGACCGATAAAGTGCCAGAACTCCGATCACACCACCCACGCCCTCGAGCGGCACCGCCAGGGCCGATCGTAACGTGCTGAATTTCGTGGGATCGTTCAAATATCCTGGCTCGACCGACGGATTTCCATTAATGATTGGTTTCTTATTCTGAGCCACCCATCCCGACAACCCGTGCCCAATCGGAATTCTCAACGACGAGAACAGGCGGAAGTTGTCGCCATTCACGTATTCGGGAACCAGTTCCTGATTTCGCCGCAGGTAGATTGCAATTGCGTCATAGCGCACCAGCAGCTTCAACTTCACCGAGAACACCGATAGCGTCTCGCCCAAGCTCAGCGATGCACCTAAGTCTTGGCTCAACTCGAACAGCGTCTGAGCCTCTTGTCGTGCTGCCGCGATCGACGCCAAGAAGCTCGCTTCCTGCCCCGGTGTGTCGCGCACTGCGCTCTTTTCAAATCCTGCCGCCGGCGCCAGGCCGCGTTCGATCTTCACCTCGGTCGAAAGCTGTGTTTCTGTCTGGAACTGTGCCTGGACACGCTTCTCTAATTGCTTGTAGCGTTTCAAGAGCACCTCGACGACCTGCGGATCAAACGATTTCCCCCGCTCCGCCGCCAAACGTGCTATGGCTTCCTCCATCGGCAACGCACGCCGATACTGCCGATCGGAAGCCAGCGCGTCCATGTAATCGACCGCCGACAAAATGCGTGCTCCGATCGGAATCTCGTTGCCCTTCAAGCCGAACGGATAGCCCGAACCATCCCACTTCTCGTGATGCGCCCGCACAATCGGAACCACCGGGTACGGGAAGCGTACTCGCTCTAGAATCTCCGCTCCCACCACCGGATGGATTTTCATCTTCTCGAATTCTTCCGGCGTCAGCCGCCCCGGCTTCGAGATAATGTGCTCCGGCACCGCGAGTTTTCCGATGTCATGCAGAAGAGCCGCCGCATGCAGCGCTTCCATTTCATCCCCGCCTACTCCCAGTTCCTTGGCGACTTCAATGGCGTAAACGCGAACTCGCTGTAAGTGATCGTGGGTGGTGTGATCCTTGGCTTCAATCGCGAGCGCGAGCGCCTCGATCGTTCGCAGGTGAAGGTTTGCCATCTCCTCCACGTGTCGCTTCTCATCGTCCAGTTTTCCTAGATAAAGCCGGTAGGAGCGGTAGATTACATAAATGACCGGCGCGATGAGAAGCGATGTCTCCCAGTTGAAGGCTTCGTCGAACCAGCCGATCACCCCAGCAATAGCCGCGCCCACTAGGTAATAAGGAAAAGACCAGAAATAGCACTCGACGATGATCTCTTTCAGCGACTTCTTCTCGGTAAACGATATGACGGTCGCGATCGATCCGGTGTTCGCTACGAAATAGACGATGCCCGCGATTCCCAAGCCTAAAGCTTGGCTTTCGACTAGATGATTCGATAAAGAAAAGTGGAAAGCGCCGTACGCCAGAGCGGTCGAGACCGCGCTCGAACACAAATTAAAGGTCCCCTGCAATCCACTCGGCCGGTCCGGGTATAGCAACTGCACCAGCACCGACGCGCTGCCAAGAATCAAGGTCTCCGAGAAACTCAGCTGCAAAATGCCCAGCAGCACGAACAGGAAACTCACGGACATCGTGCCGGCGACACCGGGCAGGCTGACTTTTAAGCGCGATGCAAGGATCGCAATCCCGAGATAGCAGATGAACTCGGCGATGTTGCGGCTCGACGGATGAATCGTTCCGTAGGCAAGGACTGCAGTCCCGGAAACCACCACCAGGCCAATAAACGCTTTGGCCGAAGCTGGAAAATCCCGCCAGGATTGCGCTTTGCCGGATAATTCGCTAGCCATAGATTGCTTGGTCGGTCAGGCACACGTAACCTGCGCCGAAATCTAAGGAATAACAGCTAATTCCCGTGTCTACAATCTGTTACACGCATTTGTGGCAAACTTCAGTAATCCTCGGAGTGACTCAGGTGGGGTGCCCAAAGTGGCATCGTTCTCGCCAATCCATTGTGGCTCAACACTCAGCTCTGTGATGCCGATGTCCCGCCCGGGCCTGTGCTAGATTGACTTCATCGGGCCCTTAGCTCAGCGGTTAGAGCAGTGGACTCATAATCCATTGGTCCCAGGTTCAAATCCTGGAGGGCCCACCAGACCAAAATCGCCTTATCAACTTCTGCCTCGACCGAGCGTCGAGCATTTTGTCGCGTCGGCGTAACTGGCATTTTTTCTTGGCGCGATGCCTTTGCGCTTCGGTGCCAAGCCGGGTAGCTTCCTTGGCGAGATCGCCGGATTGCTGGCGAAGAACCTCGGCTTGATGCGCAAGATTTCGAGCGGTCTCTTCGAGCGTTCGCAGACAGTGAGTGTCGAGCGTTTCACGGGGCATGTTAATCCTCTGCCTCTGCTGGAACACGAAGTGTTTCGAACGTCCGACTTGCCGCATTCGAAAGGAAACTTGCACATCCTAGAATCCGGTCTAAAGCGCCTTACCTGACCAGATACGACTCATCCACATCTCAGCCACTCCCCTTACTGGCTCCTCAGGATTTCCCTGAGTTCTCGGCGTAAAACCCTGAGACTCTCCTACAAAAAACTGTATGCCGCTCCTCAGAATCCCTCCACCAAATCGGATGCCACTCTCTCTTTACAATTCTAAACATAACAAAACATTACTCGACACTATGCAAGTTGTTTGGAGTGTGAGTTGCACACTGTCAGCCGAGTTTGTGCAAAACCCTGTATCCCGGTTCGATTAAGTAAATGTTTGTGCTCGGGACTGGGCCCGTGATGTGGGACCCCAGTTCTTCCAGGTTTCTCGCCATTGGCGGTGGCGAGTTGGCTGTCTGACTTTACTCAGAAACATTGAGATTTCCCGTAGGAGGAAGCAATGCACGTTCGCGCCATCAGGTTAGGGCTATTTCTGCTGTTGGTAATGTCCTTAAGCGTTGTGCCGATCTGGGCTCAATCCGCAAATACCGGTACGGTCGCTGGAACCGTCACCGACCAATCCGGCGCTGTGGTTTCGGGTGCAAAAGTCACCCTCGCAGACGCTGCAACTGGCGACACCCGTTCCACAAACACCAATGATGCCGGCCACTATTTATTCGCGAACGTCAATCCTGGCCAATTCACAGTCACCATTAACAAGCAGGGCTTTGCCACGACCAAAGCCACTAGCAAAGTCGACGTTGGAACCGCCACCACGCTAAATCTCGCCTTGCAGGTCGGCGCCACCAACACCATGGTCGAAGTCCAGGCGGCGGGAAATGAATTGCAGACCATGAACGCGACCGTC
>Ga0335078_10003981_pt1 | contig 21958 bp, 21 predicted proteins | sample Lox_Sample_32_FD_206711 | JGI IMG/M metagenome (GOLD analysis project Ga0335078, IMG submission 206711) | Soil microbial communities from Loxahatchee National Wildlife Refuge, Florida, United States - Lox_Sample_3.2 | ecosystem: Environmental > Terrestrial > Soil > Wetlands | place: USA...
GACGTGGACCGCATGCTCACCGTGCGCATGGCCAACGAGGCGGCCGGCGCCATCCTCGGCACGGATCTCTCGGCCGCCACGGGGCGTTCCCTGCCGGAGCTCTCGGCAAGCAACGAGCGCCTGGGTCAGTTCGTCGCCGCGCTCGCCGTGCGCTTTGCCCGCGGGCGTGACGAATGGCGCGAGCAGCTCGATCTCGACGGCGCCGCGATTCACGGCTCCCACGGACGGCGCAACCTCATGTGCGCGTGCACGCCGCTGCCGGGAGAGGCGGGCGATATGGGCTACGTCATCGTGTTCGACGACATCACGACACTCCTGCAGGCGCAGCGCGATGCCGCCTGGGGAGAGGTCGCGCGCCGCCTGGCCCACGAAATCAAGAATCCGCTTACCCCCATCCAACTGTCCGCCGAGCGTCTGCGCCGGCGGCTGCTCGCGAGCATGGCACCGCGGGATGCGGAGATCCTCGAGCGGGCCACCCATACCATCGTGCAGCAGGTCGAGAGCATGCAGCAGATGGTGAACGCGTTCAGCGAGTACGCGCGCGCGCCCGAGATGTCGGTCAGCCGCTTCAGCTTGAACCAGCTCGTGACCGAGGTCGCGGAGCTCTATCGCTCGCAGGATCCGCGGGCGGCGATCCATCTCGATCTCGACTCCCGGCTCGACACCATCGAGGCCGATCGCAGCCGGGTGCGCCAGATCCTCAACAACCTCGTGACCAACGCGCTGGAGGCGCTCGAGGGTGCGCCGCAACCGCGGCTCGAGATCAGTACCCGCCTGGAGGGGAGCGAGGAGACGGCCTGCGCAGCCATGAGGGTGTGTGACAATGGACCGGGGTTTCAGCGCGAGCTGCTCGGCCGCGTGTTCGACCCGTACGTCACGAGCAAGCCCAAAGGCACCGGCCTCGGTCTCGCAATCGTCAAGAAGATCGTGGAGGAGCATGGCGGACGCATCGATGCCGACAATCGCCCCGAAGGCGGGGCTCGTATCACGGTGCTGCTGCCGCTGGTGGACAGCACGCGGACAGGAGCCGGTGCGCGTGACCGGAGAGAACCATTGCGGAGAGAACGGGCGTAAACAACTATGAGCGCTCCACACATTCTGGTGGTCGATGACGAGGCGGATATCCGCGGCTTGTTGAAGGAGATCCTTTCCGAGGAAGGCTACGAGGTCGATGTCGCCGCCAATGCGGCCCAGGCACGGGCCTCGCGCGCGCGCCAGACCCCCGATCTCGTGCTGCTCGATATCTGGATGCCCGACGTCGACGGCATCACCTTGCTGCGCGAGTGGTCTGCATCCGTCGCCGACGGTTGCCCGGTCGTCATGATGTCCGGCCACGGAACGGTGGAGACGGCCGTCGAGGCCACCCGCCTCGGCGCCTTCGATTTCGTCGAGAAGCCGCTTTCGCTGGCGAAGCTCCTGCGCACCGTGGAGCGGGCGCTCGATGCCGGGCGGCGGCGCCGCCAGTCGGGAAAACTCTTCGTACCGGCGCTCGCCGTGCCCGTGGGCAAGAGCAAGCTGATGCAGCAGCTGCGCACGGAGCTGCAACAGATCGCCAACCACGCCTCCCCGGTGCTCCTCATCGGCGAGCCGGGCTCCGGCCGCGAGGCGTTCGCGAGGTATCTGCACGAGCGCGGGCCCCGCGCCGGCTCGCCGTTCGTGACCCTGGTCGCGAGCGGTCTGCGCGAGGCCGATGCCGAGAGCCGGATGTTCGGACGGGTGGAGGGCGCGAGCCGCTACCCCGGTCTCATCGAGCAGGCGGCCGACGGAACGCTCTTCATCCAGGAGATCGAGGATCTGCCGGCGGGCGCTCAGCGGCTGCTGGTCGGTGCGCTGGGATCCGGCCGCTTCACGCCGGTCGGCAGCGGCGAGGCGGTCGAAGTGCGCGCGCGCGTGGTCTCCTCCGCGCTGCCGGGAGTCGAGGGCCGGGCCGGACCGGAGGGGTTGCGGCGCGATCTGCTCGCTCAGCTCAATACGCTCATCGTTCGCGTGCCGCCGCTGCGGGAGTACGCGGAGGATGTGCCCGAGCTGCTGCGTCAACAGGTCGATCGGATCGTCGACACCGAGGGGCTGCCCTTTCGGCGCTTCAGCGTCGCCGCGCAGAATCGGCTGCGCAACTATCCCTGGCCCGACAACGTGCGCGAGCTCAAGAACCTGGTGCATCGGCTGCTGATCCAGGGTGGCGGCGAGGAGATCAGTCTCGATGAGATCGAGCGCGAGCTCGCCGTGCAGGCGCCCCCGGGCGAGCCGCTGGTCAAGCAGGATCTGCTCGCATTGCCGCTGCGCGAGGCACGCGAGCAGTTCGAACGGGCCTATCTGCAGCAGCAGCTGCTGCTCTGCAACGGCAAGGTGGGCCAGCTCGCCAAGCGCGTCGGCATGGAGCGCACCCACCTCTACCGCAAGCTGCGCTCGTTAGGTCTGGATTTCCGGTCAATCGGCGACGAGTGAAGCGGGAGGATCAGCCCGAGCGCTTGCTTCGGCCCCTGCCAGTCGCGCGCTTCGACTTTCCGATCCGCTTGCCGGGCCTGCGGGCGGCGAGCTTCGATCGCGCAGGCTTGCGTCGGGCCGCAGGCGCGGGCTTGCGTTCGGCCGCACCCCGCGGCTTGCGGGGAGCGGCGCGCCGGGGTGAGGAGCTCGCCGCGCGCCTCTTCGCGCGAGTCACCCTCGAGGGGCCCGCTCGACGGCGCGCTGTCCTGCCGGCGCCAGCCCCGCTGCGCGGCGCTTTCTTTGCTGCTGCCGCTGACCGGGTGCGTGCCTCGGCGGGTGCCGAAGCATCGACACCGCGCAACTGGTCGAGGATGGCGGGATTCTCCAGCGTCGAGACATCCTGGGAGATTTCCTCCCCGCGCGCGATCGAGCGCAGCAGGCGGCGCATGATCTTGCCGGAGCGGGTCTTGGGCAGATTGTCGGCGAAGCGGATCTCATCGGGCTTGGCGATCGCCCCCAGGTGCTCCGCCACCCAGTTGCGCAACTCGCCGACCAGAGCGCTCGTGTTGCCGCTCGGACGCGCGCCGCGGCAGACCACGTAGGCGAATACCGCCTCGCCCTTGATCTCGTGCGGCTTGCCCACCACCGCCGCCTCGGCGACCCGCGCGTGCGATACCAGCGCGGACTCGATCTCCATGGTGCCGAGCCTGTGTCCCGCGACATTGAGCACGTCATCGACGCGGCCCATGATCCAGAAGTAGCCGTCCTTGTCGCGGTGGGCGCTGTCGCCTGCGACGTAGAAGCGCTGGTTGAATTTTTCCCAGTAGGCGGCGAGATAGCGCGCATTGTTGCCCCAGATGGTGCGCAGCATGGCCGGCCAGGGCTTCTTGATGACGAGGTAACCGCCGGCATCGGCGCGTGTCACGGGCTCGCCGCGCTCATCGACGATGTCCGCCTCCACCCCCGGCAGGGGCACCGTGCACGAGCCCGGTTTGGTGGCGGTGACGCCGGGCACGGGGGAGATGAGAATCATCCCGGTCTCGGTCTGCCACCAGGTGTCGACGATCGGACAGCGTCCGCGCCCGATCACCCGGTGATACCACATCCACGCCTCGGGATTGATCGGCTCGCCGACGCTGCCGAGCAGCCGCAGGCGCGCAAGATCGTAGCGGGCCGGTATCTCGTCGCCGAGCTTCATCAGCGCGCGGATCGCGGTGGGCGCGGTGTAGAAGATGCTGACGCCGTGATCCTGACAGATCTTCCAGAAGCGTCCGGCGTCGGGTGTCGTCGGCGCGCCTTCGTACAACATCACGGTCGCGCCCGCCGCGAGCGGACCGTACGCGATATAACTGTGGCCCGTCACCCAGCCGACGTCCGCGGTGCACCAGAAGACATCCTCGTCGCGCAGGTCAAACACCCAGCGGGTGGTCATCTTCGCTCCGAGCAGGTAGCCGCCGCTCGAGTGTTGGATCCCCTTGGGTTTGCCGGTCGAGCCCGAGGTATAGAGCACGTAAAGCGGATGCTCCGCCTCGACCCACTCCGGCTCGCAGGCCGCCGGCTGACCCTCGAGCGCCTCGTGCCACCAGAGATCGCGTCCGCGCTGCATCGCCACCGGCCGGCCGGTCCGTTGCAGCACGATGACGCGCTCGATGGTGCCGCAGCCGGCCTCCAGCGCCTTGTCCGCCGCCGCCTTGAGCTCGATCGCATGGCCGGCGCGCCAACCGCCGTCGGCGGTGATCAGCACCTTGGCACCCGTGTCCTCGATGCGATCCTTGAGCGCCGGCGCGGAGAAGCCGCCGAAGACCACCGAGTGGATGGCTCCGACCCGGTTGCAGGCGTGCATGGCGACGATGCTCTCGGGAAGAAGCGGCATGTAGATCGCCACCCGGTCGCCCTTGCGCACGCCCTGCGCCTTCAGCGCATTGGCGAAGCGGCAGACTTCGGCGTGCAGCTCCCGGTAGGAGAGCCTGCGGGTGTCGCCGGGCTCGCCCTCGAAGATGATCGCCGTCTTCTCTGCGCGCTCGGCAAGGTGCACGTCGAGACAATTGAAAGACACGTTGAGGCGGCCGTCGGTGAACCAGCGGTAATTCGGCGCCGCGGAGTCATCCAGGCTCACCGTGAACGGGGTATGCCACGCGAGCTCTTCGCGCGCGAGCCGCGCCCAGAAGCCGATCGGGTCCTCGGCCGCCTGCCGCCGCATGCGCTCGAGATCCGCGGCCTTGATGCGGGCGCGGGCGGCGAACTCGGCCGGAGGCGCGAACGTGCGCTCCTCCTGCAGGACGGACGTGATGTTCTTGCTCGCCATGACGGAATCCCCCTGCAGACGCACAGCCGGCAAAGGTCGCGCCTTTTTCCGGCGGGAACGGAGTTGATCAATTAGCATAGCCGAAACTCCCGCGGCTCTGGGAGTCTCGCCGGCCTAGCCCCTGACCTCCGCGAGCAGGCCGTCCATGCTGGCGCGCGCCTGGCGGGCATAGCCGCCGCCAAACAGGTTGGCGTGATTCAACACGTGATAGAGGTTGTAGAGCTCGGCGCGCAGCGCGTGTCCGGCCGGCAGCGGCGCTTCGCCGAGATAGGCGTCATAGAACGCGCGGCCGAAGCCGCCGAAGAGGCGGGTCATGGCGAGATCCGCCTCGCGATCGCCGTAATACACCGCCGGATCGAAGATCACCGGCTCCTGCTGCGGGTCCGCCAGCCAGTTGCCGGCCCAGAGATCGCCGTGCAGGAGCGAGGGCTGCGGCCGGTGATCCGCGAGCAGCGCGCCGACCGACTCGAGCAACCGCGTCGCGGCCGGCTCGAGCAGCGCCGCGAAGCCGTTCTGCGCCGCGAGCGCGAGTTGCGGGCGCAGGCGCCGCTCGCGGAAGAACTCCGCCCAATCGGCGAGCATGCCGTTCGGCTGCGGCGTGCGGCCGATGAAGTTGTCGGTGGGGAAGCCGAAGGCCGCGCCGCTCAGCCGATGCTGGGCCGCGAGCCGCTCGCCGAGCCGGCGTTCCGCGGCGCGTCCGGCCGGGCGCGACTCGATCCACTCCAGAGCCAGAAAGGCGCTGCGCGCGAGCCCACCGCGGGCGAGCACCCGCGGCACGCGCACGGCTTGCGCCTGCGCAAGAGCCTCGAGGCCCGCGGCTTCGGCCGCGAGCGCGATCGCACCCGCCCGATCGGCGATCTTGACGAAGAGGAGCCTCCCGCCGCAGCGCCAACAGTAGCTGCGGTGAATGCTGCCGCCCGAGACGGCGCTTTCCGGCTCGCCGGCGCACTCGCTCCCGAGCTGGGTGCCGATCTCGCGCGCAATGGCATCGAATCCTTCGTTCCCGGTCAATCAGGCTCCCGGATGTAAGGGCTCAGCTCGCGATCGCTGCGGGCGGAGTGAGGCGCTGCGCGGCGAGCCGCTCGCCCTGGCGGCGAAGCAGCGGTCCGAACCCGAGTCGATCGTAAAACGCCGAGAGCGCCGCAAGATCCGGGCCCTTGGGCTGCAGATCGCGAGCCGAGACGCCGAGCGGCATGTCGCAGACGATGCGCGTCAGGCGGCGCGCCACGAACGCCGACTCGCGATGGGTCAGGAGCCGCTCGCCCAGAGCGCTGCCGCCGCGCAGCCCCAGGGCGGCGACGCGTCCGATGTTCTCGTAGAGGTCATCGAGCGAGCTGAACTTCCTCAGCAGCGTCGCCGCGATCTTCGGTCCCACGCCCGGCACGCCGGGAATGTTGTCGGAGCTGTCCCCGGTGAGCGCCAGGAAGTCGGCGAAGCGCTCGGGCGCCGCGCCGAAGTGCCGCTCGATGTCGCGGTAGCCGAGCTGCGTGCGTGCGCCGAAATCCCACAGCAGATCGCCATCGCGCACCAGCTGCGCGAGATCCTTGTCGCGGGTGATGAAGGCGGAGCGTACCCCGGCCGAGCGCATCAGGCAGGAAAGCGTACCGATGATGTCGTCGGCTTCGAACTCCGGATCGACGAAAGCCGCCAGGCCGAGATGACGGCAGAGCTCCCGGCAGTACTCGAACTGCCGCGCGATGCCGGCGGGCGCCGGCTCGCGATTCGCTTTGTAGGCCGGGAAGATCCTGTTGCGGTAGGAGGTCGTCAACCGCTGATCGAAGGCGACGGCGATGAAGCGCGGACGCACACGCTCCATGAGATCACCGAGGAAGCGGGCGAAGCCGAACACCGCGTGCACCGAATTACCCTCGGCGTCCATCATGGACGGCAGCTGCGAGTGGTAGGCGCGAAAGACGTAAACCGACGCGTCGATCAGGAAGATCAAGGGCGAGCCGGTGCCTTCAAGCGAGGACACTCAAAGTGTCCTCGCTCCGGCGAGCGCCCGCGCACGGATGCGCGGGCCGGGAGCCCTGCCACCACGGACGGTCAGTGGCACAGCTCGTCCCTGCCCGCTTCATCAAGCGAGCCAGCGCTGAATGCGATCGTGCAGCGGGCTCGAGCGCGGGAAATGAGCGAGCAGATACTGCATCTGGTCGGCGAGCACCCGCCGTCCCTTGAGGAAGATGTATTCCGCGTAGGTCGGGGTGAACGGCACCGCGATGAGCTGCATCTTCGCCTGCTCCGGCGTGCGCGAAGCCTTCTGGTTGTTGCAGCGCCGGCACGCCGTCACGACATTCGTCCAGATATCCTGGCCGCCCTGGCTGAATGGCCTGATATGGTCGCGCGACAGCTCGCGCGAGGGAAAGCGCATGCTGCAGTACATGCACAGATACGCATCGCGCCGGAAGAGGGTCTGATTGTTGAGCGGCGGTATGTAATCGTGGCGCGTATTGCCGGGATTGCCGGTGTGGCCGACGGTGGCGACGATCGAATTGATCTCGAGCACCGTGCGTCGGCCGCTCTGCGCGTTCACGCCACCATAGAGGGCGAACAGCGGCGAGCCGCAGGTATAGGCCACCTGCTCCTGGTGATACAGCCGAGCCGCCTCCTTGTAGTCGATCCACTCGAGCGGCATGCCCGCGATGTCCGTGCGCAGCACGAGTTGGGAGAGCCCGCGGGCCGCCCCAGCCGGGAGGATCCGCAGGTCATCCGCGAAGCCGCGGTCGGCTCGTTCGAGGTCTATGCCCATCATGGCAAGGTGTAAGATACGGCAATTTTATGCGAATATTCAACAACCCACGCCCAGGAACCCCCGCAGAGGGCCATAGATGCCAGTAACCATCGGCGCGCTCCGCGAGAGCGCGCCCCGCGAGACTCGTGTCAGTTTGGTTCCCGAGGTGGCCGAGAAGCTCACCCAGAGCGGCGCGCGAGTGTTCATCGAGCGCGGCGCCGGAGCGAGCGCCCAGTTTCCGGACGCTCTCTACCGCGGGGTCGAATGGTCCGACTCGGCCGCCGCCGTGCTCGCGCAGTCCCAGGTCCTACTGACGGTGCAGCCGCTCTCGCTCGAGCAGATTCAGGCGCTTCAACCCGGCACGGTGGTCGTGGGGTTCCTGCAACCGTATGCGCGGCGCGAGGAGGTGAAGGCGCTGAAAGAGCGGCACATCACGAGCTTCGCGATGGAGCTCGTGCCGCGCATCTCGCGCGCGCAGTCGATGGACGCCCTGTCCTCGCAGGCCGCCATCGCCGGCTACAAGGCGGTGCTGATCGCGGCGAGTCACCTGCAGAAGTTCCTGCCGATGCTGACGACGGCGGCGGGGACGATCCGCCCGGCGCAGGTGCTCGTCATCGGGGCCGGCGTCGCAGGACTGCAGGCGATCGCGACCGCGAGACGCCTCGGCGCGGTGGTCGAGGCCTACGACGTGCGCGGCGCCACGCGCGAGCAGGTGAAATCGCTCGGCGCGAAGTTCGTCGAGACCGGCGTCAGCGCCGAAGGTGCCGGCGGCTATGCGCGGGAGCTCACGGACGAAGAGCGGCGCAAACAACAGGAGGTGCTCGAGACGCGCATTGCGGCCGCGGACTCGGTGGTGACGACGGCGGCCGTTCCCGGCCGGCCGGCGCCGAAGATCATCCGTCGCGCCGCCGTCGAGCGCATGCGCCCGGGATCGGTCATCGTCGACATCGCCGCCGAGCAGGGCGGCAATTGCGAGCTCACCCGCCCCGGCGAGGTGGTGCTGCACCAGGGCGTCAAGGTGATCGGCGCGGTCGGGCTCGCGGGCGAGCTCGCCTACAACGCGAGCGAGATGTACTCGCGCAACCTGCTCAACTTCCTCAAACCGGCGATCCAGAAAGGCGAGCTCGCCATCGACTGGAGCGACGAGGTATTCGCCCAGGCCTGCCTCACGCACGCCGGTGAGATCAGGCACGAGCCCACCCGCAAATCGATAGAAGGCTCCCCCCCATGACCGGAATCGTGGCGCTCTACATCTTCATGCTCGCGGCCTTCACCGGCTACGAGGTCATCGCGCGCGTGCCGGTGATCCTGCACACGCCGCTCATGTCGGGATCCAACTTCGTGCACGGCATCGTCCTCGTCGGTGCGATGGTGGCGCTCGGCAACGCCCACGGGCCGCTGGAGAAGACGATCGGCTTCATCGGCGTGCTGCTCGCGGCCGGCAACGCGATGGGCGGCTACGTGGTCACCGAGCGCATGCTGGAGATGTTCAAGACGAGCAACGCGCGTCGGCCGCCCGGCGCGGGAGCGCGTTAGATGCAGGGGGCGCCCTACACCGCGGCCTTCTCGGCCGATACCGCCATCCAGGCGAGCTACTTCGTGACCGCGGTCCTCTTCATCGTGGGGCTGAAGCGCATGAGCTCGCCGGTGACGGCGCGCAGCGGCATTCTCTGGGCGGGCGCCGGCATGCTGGTCGCGACGCTCGTCACCTTCGCCTATCCGGGAATGAGCAATTACCCGCTCATCGGCGCCGCCATCGTGGTGGGGGCCGCGCTCGCCTGGTGGAGCGGCAAGCGGGTGGCGATGACCAACATGCCGCAGATGATCGCCCTCTACAACGGCATGGGTGGCGGGGCCGCCGCCGCCATCGCCGCGGTCGAGCTGTACCGCGGCGGAATCGACAGCCACGGCGTCGCGGCGCTCGCGGTCGCGGGCGCCATCATCGGTGCGATCTCCTTCAGCGGCAGCGCGATCGCGTTCGGCAAGCTCCAGGGGCTCATCCGGCGCAGCATCCGCTTCCGCGGACAGCAGATCCTGAATCTCCTCATCCTCGCCGGTGCGCTCGCGCTCGCCGGCGCGATCGCCGCGCGCTTGGGCGCCGCACCCGCTCTCGTGACCGCGATGTTCGCTCTCGCGCTCGTGCTCGGACTCTCGATGACGCTGCCGATCGGCGGCGCCGACATGCCGGTGGTGATCTCGCTCTACAACGCCCTCACCGGCCTCGCGGTCGCGTTCGAGGGCTACGTGATGCGCAATGCGGCGATGATCATCGCCGGCACCGTGGTCGGCTCGGCGGGCACGCTGCTCACGCAGCTCATGGCGAAAGCCATGAACCGCTCGCTCGGCAACGTGCTCTTCTCCGGCTTTGGCGACACCGGCGGCCCCGCGAGCGGCGAGGTGACCGGGAGCCTGAAACCGATCGAGGCCGCCGACGTCGGCGTCATGCTTGCCTTCGCGCAGAAGGTGATCGTCGTGCCGGGTTACGGCATGGCCGTCGCCCAGGCGCAGCACAAGATCTGGGAGCTCTGCCAGCTGCTCATCGATCGCGGCGTGACGGTGAGGTTCGCCATTCATCCGGTGGCGGGCCGCATGCCGGGACACATGAACGTGCTGCTCGCGGAGGCCGGTGTTCCCTATGACCTCATCGCCGATCTCGACGAGATCAATGCCGAGTTCGAGACCGCGGACGTGGCGCTCATCATCGGCGCGAACGACGTCGTCAATCCGGTCGCCCGCACCGACAAGTCGAGCCCGATCTACGGCATGCCGATCTTGAACGCCGACCGCGCCAAGAATGTCATTGTCATCAAGCGGGGAACGGGCGCGGGATTCTCAGGCATCGAGAATGCGCTCTTCTACCTCGACAATACCCGGATGCTCTACGGCGATGCGCAGAAGGCCGGCGCGGAGCTGATCCAGGCGGTCAAAGCGGTCGGATGAGAAGGAGGCTTCGCGTGCGTACGGTGCTCGGAGTCGGCCTGACCCTGACGGTCCTTGCCGCATTCCCCTGCCACGGCCAGGACGCGGCCGATACGACGCCGCCTTCCCTGCAGGCGCTGCACGCCCATCGCGCGCCCACCCCCTCCACCCTGCTCGCGGACGCGCCCGCATCCGCCTGGCGAACGCTCGATCCCGAGAACACCCTCTACATGAGGCTGCCGCAGGGACGCGTGGTGATCGAGCTGGCGCCGCAGTTCGCGCCTCGCTACGTCGCCAACATCAGGAAGCTCGTGCGCGAGGGTTTCTTCGACGGGCTGCCCATCTTCCGGGTGCAGGACGACGGCGTGGCCGAATGGGGCGATACCACCGGTCAGAAGTCGGTGGGCACCGCCCGCCGCATGGTCGCGGCGGAGTTCGAGCGGCCCGCGCGTGATCTGCCGTTCACGCCGCTGCCGGATTCCGATACCTACGCTCCACAGGTTGGATTTTCAGATGGATTCCCGGCGGCGCGCGATCCGATGTTCGGCCGGGCGTGGCTGGCCAACTGCTACGGCATGGTCGGTGCGGCGCGCGGCAACAACGTCGATAGCGGCGGCGGCACGGCTCTCTACACCATCATCGGTGGCCCCGAGAGGCAGTTGGATCGCAACACCACGGTGATCGGGCGGGTGGTGCAGGGAATGCCGCTCCTCTCCTCCTTGCCTCGAGGCAACGGTCCGCTCGGCGTTTACCGCGATCGCCGCCGTTGGGTTCACATCGAGTCGATGCGGGTGGCCGCCGACCTGCCGCCGGCGAAGCGCATGCCGCTCGAGGTGTTGCGCACCGACACGCCGACCTTCACCCGCTACCTGGAGGCGCTGCGCAATCGCCACGGCCCGTGGTTCAAGGTCCCGGCCGGTCACGTCGGGGTGTGCGAAGTGCCGATTCCGGTCCGATCACCAACCGGCGGCTGAGCGGCTCGTCGTCTGCAGCGCGGGCTCGCGGCGCCGGTCTCCTGCGAGGACCGTCTCCTGCGAGGACTAGCGCGGCGGTCCGCCCGGAGCGCGCCGCCCGGGGAAGCGTCCCGCGGGCATGCGCATCATCGGGAAGCGCCGCATCCGCATCATGCGGCGCTGCTGCCTCATCTGCCAGGCGCGCTGAATCATCTGCTGCCGCTGCGCCGGGGTCGCCTGTTGCCATTGCCGGCGCAGCATGCGGCGGCGCCAAGGGGGCAGGCGTTGGAACTCGCGGAAGCTCTGCCGGATGGCCTGCTGCTGTTGCGGCGGCAGTGAGCGGAATCGTTGCCAGCGCTGACGCAGCGTCTCACGCTGCTGCGGCGTGAGACTGCGCCACTGTTGGAAGCGCTGGCGAGCCATGGAACGCTGCTCCGGGCTCATGGCGAGCCAGCGCTCACTGCCGCGCGCCAGCGCCTGCTGTCGCTGCGGCGGCAGCGCCGCCCATCGGCTGGCCAGGGGCCCGAGCAGCCGCTGCTGCTGCGGCGAAAGGCTCGCCCAGGGCAGGGTTCGGGAGTCATCCGCCGGGACGCCCGCGGGCACGGCGCCGGCCGTGGCCGCGCTCTGCGGCGGCGCATTCGGGGCGGCGGGCTGCTGCGCCGGGGCATAGGCCGGCATCGCCGCCAGCAGCAGCGCCAATATCAGTGCCTTTCGCTCATGAACCATCGTCTGCCCCTTACCCGCTCGGCTTGTCGGCGCTTGCCGGGGAGCTCGCGGGCTTCGGTTGGGTCTGCGCCTGCGAGGCCTTGGCCACCTTGCCGATGTTGATTTGCGATAGATACGTCAGCCAGCTGCCGTCATCGGGTTGGGTCGGATCGGCCGAAGAGTCGACGCCACCCAGGAATTCCAGCAGCTTCTCGTCCACCTGCGGAGCCGCGCTCTGCTTCGGTGGATCGGCGGCCCAAACAGCCGCCGCTTCGCCCGCGAGCGCCGCCGTCACGAGCGCAATGCCGATGCCGCGCGGGATGCCCACTTCAGCCGCTGTTCTGGTCGGCGGCGGGATCGGGGCTCGGCGGCGCATGACTCTGACCCTGCGCGGCGCCACCCGGCTGAGCGGACGGATCGGAATCGGCCTGAGCCATCGCCCACTCGTAGAACTGCCCGTCGCCGCCCTGCATCAACTCCATCCCATCGCGATCGGCGATGAGATCGAGGTCCGACACCGAGGCGCGACTCGCCTCGACCGCCGGATAGCTCGCCTGTTGGGAATGCGGCCAGAGAACGAACCCGACCAGCACCGCGGCGACGATCGCGCCCGTAGCCGGCATCCACGCCAGGCGCCGTCCGGCCCACACCGCGGACCACAGCGGCAGAAACCCGCCACGGCGCGGACGGGCCGCCGCGGCGAGCGCCGCATGCCGAGCCTGATTCAGCCGCGAGCGCGCGTGGCCGCCGACACGCTGCACGCCCTCCTCCAGAAGCGCGCGCAGCTGCCGCTCGAATTCGATGCCGCCGTTCCCGTCCCGGCTCATGGGTGGAGCTCCCCGAGTTGCGCGCGCAGCGTCTGCAGCGCCCGAAAATAATGCGTCTTCACGCTGCCCTCCGAGCAGCCCATGGCCCGCGCCGTCTGCGCGACATCGAGGCCTTCCAGTGTACGCAGGAGAAACGCCTGCTGCTGCCGGCGAGGAAGCGCCGTGAGCGCCTTTTCGAGCGCGGCCATCGCCTCGTCGATTTCCAGCCGGCGGACCGGCAGCGGCTCGTTGCTCGCGGCGTCCGCGATCGGGTCCGGCTCGTCCTCCTCGCTCTCCCCGCGGAACGGCAGCCAGGACATCACCCGGTTGCGCACCGTACGCCGCCGCTGCACGTCCCGGATGCGGTTCTCGAGGATGCGATAGAAGAGCGGCTTCCATTCCTCGGCGGGCCGCTGCGAGTAAGCTCGTGCCAGCTGGAGCATCGCGTCCTGCACCGCATCCAGGGCATCGTCCTCGTGCCGCAGCGCCGCCTGCGCGATCTTGAACGCCCGAATCTCCACGCCCGCCAGGAACTGGGCGAGCGCTCGAGACCGTGCATTGCTGGACGAATCCGTCGGGTCCACGTCGCCGTAAGAGGCAGCCGGCATGCTATAAGGCGGCGCGAGCGTAGCAAACTCTGGCATAACGGGTACAACGCCGCTGCGGCGGGTACGGTTGACGGAGGCCCGTTGTATTCATAAGTAACTGATTTTACAGGACCCATGAGCTCCGTCCCCGTCGTCCGCGTCGCGCTGCCCACGCCTCTGAGACGCCTGTTCGACTACCGCGCGCCGCCATCCGATACGCCCTCCGCAGCGATCGAGCCCGGCATGCGCGTCCGCGTGCCATTCGGTCGGCAACGCCTCATCGGCGTCGCCTGGCAGACGGCCGCCGGCTCGGAGCTGCCCGAGGAGCGGCTGAAGCCCGTGCTCGAGCGTCTCGACCCGCGACCCATCTTCGATCCGGCCACCCTCGACCTTCTCGGCTGGGCGGCCGACTACTATCACCATCCGCTCGGCGAGGTGCTCGCGGCGGCATTGCCCAAGGCGTTGCGCCTCGGCGCCGCGATCGATGCGGTCGAAGTGCGCTGGCGCCTCACGGCCGCGGGTCGCGCGGCCTGGGCGCAGGGCGAGCCGCGCCGGGCGCCGCGCCGGCGCGCGCTCCTCGGCGTGCTCGCCGGCGCGGACGCAGCCGGGGAGGCCGGTCTCACGGCCGGCGAGCTCGACGCGAAGTTGGATTCCTGGCGGGACGCGGCGCGCGCGCTCGTCGCTCGCGGTTGGCTTGCGGCCCTCCACTGCGCCGGGTCGAGGCCGGGCGATGCCGAGCAAGCCTCGGCGCACGGCGCGGTGAGCGCCGGTCCCGAGCCGAACGCGGAGCAGCGGGTCGCGATCGAGCGCATCAGCGAGTCGCTCGGCGCCTTCGGCGGCTTCGTGTTGCAGGGGATCACCGGCAGCGGCAAGACCGAGGTGTATCTGCGGGTGGTGGCGCGCGCCCTGCGTCTCGGCCGCAGCGCTCTCGTGCTGGTGCCGGAGATCGGTCTGACACCGCAGCTGGTGGGCCGGTTTCGTCAGCGCTTCGAGCGGCCGATGGCCGTGCTGCATTCGGCTCTCACCGATCATGAGCGGCTGCTCGCGTGGCGCGATGCGTTCAGCGGCCGTGCGCGCATCGTTCTCGGCACCCGATCGGCGGTTTTTGCGTCCGTGCCGGATCTCGGCGTCATCATCGTCGACGAGGAGCACGATGCCTCTTTCAAACAGCACGAGGGAGGCTTTCGCTACTCCGCGCGCGACCTCGCGGTCGTGCGCGCGCAGCGGTCCGGCGTACCCGTTGTGTTGGGTTCCGCGACGCCCGCGCTCGAGACGCTGCAGAACGTAGCCGGCGGCCGGTATACACGCCTGGTGTTGAGTCGGCGGGCGGCCGCGGCCGTGCTGCCGCGGATCTCGCTGCTCGATCTGCGATCGTCGGCGATGCGCGCCGGCATCTCGACTCCCGCGGTGCAGGCGATCGAGCGGCATCTGGGAGCCGGCGGCCAGGTGCTCGTGTTCCTCAACCGGCGCGGCTACGCGCCGACGCTGCTCTGCACGGCCTGCGGCTGGATCGCGCCCTGCCGCGACTGCGATGCCCGTCTGACGGTGCATCTCTCGGCGGGTCGGCTGCGCTGTCACCACTGCGGAGCCGATACGCCGCTGCCGGCGCGCTGTCCGCAGTGCGGCTTCGCGGTCAAGCCCGTCGGCCAGGGGACGGAGAAGATCGAGGAGACGCTGGCGACGCTCTTCCCGGGTATCCCCTGCATCCGGCTGGATCGGGACGTGGTCAGGCGTCGCGGTGACCTGGAGGAGGCGATGCGGCGGATGGCCTCGGGCGAGGCGCGCATCCTCGTCGGCACGCAGATGGTGACCAAAGGCCACGATTTTCCGAACGTCACGCTGGTGGTCGTGCTGAACGCGGATCAGGGTTTCTTCAGCACCGACTTCCGCGCGCCCGAGCGCCTGGCACAGACCATCGTGCAGGTTGCCGGTCGCGCCGGCCGCGGCGAGAAGGCCGGCGAGGTGCTCATTCAGACGGAATTTCCCGATCATCCGCTGCTCCTCAGCCTGCTCGCCGGGGGGTACGAGGGCTTTGCGGGCGCGGCGCTGACGGAACGGCGGCAGGCCGCCTGGCCGCCTTTCAGCCGGCTCGCCGCCGTGCGCGATTCCGCCAGCACCGCGGAGGCAGCGCTCGCGTTTCTCACGCAGGCCCGCAAGTCGGCCGAGGATCTGCGTGCCGAGGGCGGCCCGGGGACGCGCGGCATCCGTCTCCTCGGCCCGGCCCCTGCCGCGATGGCGAAGCGCGCCGGGCGCCATCACGCGCAGCTGCTGGTCGAAAGCGCCGATCGCGCGGCGCTGCATCGTTTCCTCGATGCCTGGCTGCCGGTGCTGGAAACGCTGCCGAGCGCGCGCCGCGTCCGCTGGGCGCTCGATGTCGATCCCATGGAATTGTTTTGATCGCTTCGAACGAGCGCAGCGCTTCGGGTAAGATTCCGCGCTCAATTCCTCCCGGATCTTCGACCCTCTTGAAGCAGGAAATCGAGCAGCTCCTCGCGCGCGCGGTGACATCGCTCATCGGCGCCGTGCTCCCCGAGCCGCCGCCGGACGGGGCGCTCAGCCTCGAGCGCACGCGCGACCCGCAGCACGGGGACTTCGCGACCAACGCGGCGCTGCGGCTCGCGAAGGCGGCGGCCCTCAAGCCGCGCGAGCTCGCGCAGAAGATCGTCGCCGCCTTGCCGGCGAGCCCGCTCGTCGGGCGAACCGAGATCGCCGGTGCCGGCTTCATCAACTTCTTTCTGACGCCCGAGGCCTACGGCCGCGAGCTGGCGGCGATCCATGAGCTCGGGGCGCGCTACGGCCGCAGCGAAGGCGAGGGCAGCCTCGGCAAGGGGCAGCGGGTGCTGCTCGAGTTCGTATCCGCCAATCCGACCGGACCTCTGCACGTGGGTCACGGACGCCAGGCGGCGTACGGCGCCACGCTGGCCAACATCCTCAGGGCCGTCGGCTTCGATGTCTCGCGCGAGTACTACATCAATGACGGCGGACGGCAGGTCGACATTCTCGCGGCGAGCGCCTGGGTACGGTATCTGCAAGCATGCGGCGAGAGCCTGCCCTTTCCGGAGAACGGGTACCGGGGCGATTACGTCCGGGCGCTCGCGCAGAAGCTGCTCGCGGCCGAGGGAGAAAAGCTGCGGCGCCCGGCGGCCAGCGTGCTCGAGGGCCTGCCGGCGGATGCGCCCGTGGGAGACAAGGAGGCCTACATCGACGCCCTCATCGCGCGCGCGCGCGAGCTCATCGGCAGGGAAGGCTTCGAGCGGGTGCTCGAGCGCTCGCTCGAGGAGATGCTCGCCGATATCCGCGACGACCTGGGACAGTTCGGAGTGACCTTCGACCGCTGGTACTCCGAGCGCGCGCTCGAGCAGAGCGGCGCGATCGAGCGGGCCCTGGCGCGGCTCGAGCGCGAGTCGCGCCTCTACCGCAAGGACGGCGCCACCTGGTTTCGCGCCACCGACTTCGGCGACGAGAAGGATCGCGTGGTGGTACGCGAGAACGGGCAGAAGACCTACTTCGCTTCCGACATCGCCTACCACCTGGAGAAGCGCGAGCGCGGCTTCGAGCGTCTGATCGACGTGCTCGGAGCCGACCACCATGGCTACGTCGCCCGCGTGCGCGCCGGGCTCACGGCCATGGGCGAGCCTGGGGACTGCCTCGAGGTGAACCTGATTCAGTTCGTCAGCCTGTTCCGCGGCGGCGAGAAAGTGCCGATGGGCAAGCGCGAGGCGCAGTTCGTGACGCTGCGCCAGCTGCGCGAGGAGGTCGGCAACGACGCCTGCCGGCTCTTTTATCTGATGCGCAGCCACGATCAGCCGCTCGACTTCGATCTCGAGCTCGCGAAGTCGCGCACCAACGAGAATCCTGTCTACTACATCCAGTACGCGCACGCGCGTGTCGCGAGTGTCATGAAGCAGCTGGCGTCGCGCGATCTCGCGTTCGATCGCGCCGCGGGACTGGCGAGCGTCGGGCTCCTCGGCGGAGCGCACGAGCAGGCGGTTCTCGGGGCGCTGGTGCGCTATCCCGAGGCGCTGGAGCAGGCGGCGCTGAACCGCGCCCCGCACGCGCTCGTGCACTACCTGCGCGAGCTCGCCAACTCCTTCCACACCTATTACAACGCGGAGCCGTTCATCGTCGCTGAAGCGGCGATGCGCAACGCGCGCATCGCACTGGTGCTCGGCGTTCAACAGGTGATTCGCAACGGCCTCGCCCTGCTCGGCGTCTCGGCGCCCGAGAGCATGTAAGACCCCGAGCATGCCCCGGCTGACCACGCGCGATTACAAACGGCCCTCCCGAGGTGCGAGCGCCGCCCGATTGAAGGAATTCGGCCTCGGCGTGCTGGTCGGCGTGGTGCTCGCCAGCGCCGCGTTCATCATTTCCGGAGCGCATGCGCGCCACCGCGCCGCGGCACACGGACGCGGCCGCGCGGCCGCGCAATCACCGGGGGACGCGCCGCACGCACCGCCGCCTGAGGAGGGCTCCTCCGGCGCCGCGAGCGGGGCCGGTGACGGCTCCGCGGCGACGGCGAAGGCCGCCGCCGCGAAAGCTCCCCAGTACGATTTCTACCGGATGCTGCCGCGCTTCCAGGTCCCCGTTCCCCACGACGATGAGCAGCCCGCGCGGACGCCCCCGCCGTCGCCGGCGAGCGAGACGCCGCGGCCCGACACCTCCGCTCCCTCGTACGTGGTGCAAGTCGGCTCTTATCGCAGCAGCGCGGAAGCCGATGAGGTTCGCGCTCGGCTGGCCAAGGTCGGCCTATCGGCGCAGGTGCAGCGAATCGTCGAAGGCTCGACGACCTGGAATCGAGTGCGCATCGGCCCGCTCAGCGACGCGGAGCTCGCCAGGGTCCGCGGGCAACTGCGAACGGCCAACATCCACGCCCTGGTGATCCGCGCCGATCGCTAGCGGGCCGTCTCAGTCATCGTCGTCGTCGTGACGCGGCACGCGCGTGCTCACTTCGGCGGCGATGCCTGCCGGATCGGCATGCGCCGCCGGATACGTCTTCGACCACAACACCGACCCGTCGGTCACCGCCAGGATCTTGATGGTGAGCTGCTGATCGGGCGCCTGGCCGGCCACGGCTCCATAGACGATGTAGTTGGAGGCATGAGCGCGTCCCTGCACCATTGCGGTCGATGCATCGAACGCGGGCAGCGGCTGGTCGGCGAGCGCCACCTGTCCGTGACGGGCGATGGCGAGTCGCCCATAGATCTGCGTGAAGACCGACGCCGCGAGTTTTTGCGCCGCCGCATCCCCGGCGGGTGCGGTGAAGGGGATGGCGAGCACCGGCGCGAAGGTGGACGAGTCGTCGCGGGCGGCGGCGGGAATCTCCTTCGCGATCTGGGTGAGCAGCTGGGTCGTATCGGCCGCCGTCCAGTTACCGGGATGGCTCGCTCCGATCTCGTTGAGCTTCTGCGCCTGTGCGGAGGAAATCCGTGGAGAGCGATCGTGACGCGCAGGGCTGCAGCCGCGGGCCATGAGGAGGATGGCGAGCCAACAGTAGATGCCGATGCGCAGCCAACGGGGAAAGCGCATGAAGGCGATCCACCCGGACTGCGCGCCCCATCCCGCGATCTGGAACCAGAAGCGAACTCTCTGTCCGGGCTCTTCGCGCGGAAACGCCGGGAATTGCCGGGCCGCCGCCGGGCCGCCGGTCCTGGCGGCCTTGCCAGCCTGGGCCGGCGCCGGGCGCGGGTACTCGCCGCTCGAGCGCGGCTCACGGCCGCCGCAGATCAGCCGCTGACAGAGCGCCTCGAGCGCCGCCGTCGGTTCGCCGTCAGGCAGGCGCAGCCACTGCACCGCGCGAAATTTGTCCGGGACGCGCGCGCCGGCCTCGACCGTCGCGTCGATGACGACCGGCAGCAGAAACACGTGATCGTCCGCCATGTCGAGCGTGCGTTCGACCGCGAGCCGCCATTCCCTGCGGAAGTAGCCTTCATGGCGCGCCTCGGTATGGGCCGAGATGACGGGCATGAAGTAGGTGCACTCGCGGATCTGGCGGCGGATCTTCTGATCCCAGGCATCGCCGCCGACGAGGTCGCTTTCGTCGTACCACACTTCGAGCCCGAGCGCGGGCAGAGCGTCCCGAAGCCGCTGCGCCGCGCGGCGATCCTCCGAGGCGTAGCTCAGGAAGACCGTGGGCCTCGGGCGACTTGCAAGGTCGGCGTCGTCGGACATCGGCATGATCGGCGGCAGCTACTTGCCCGCCGCACTCTCGCCTTCGCGCAGGTACCGGCGCTCACCGCTCGCGGGGTCGTAATAGACTTCCATGGTATCGCCGGTCGTGGGGTCGACGAAGCGCTCCGCGGTGCGCTCCCAGCGCGCGCCGGCCGGCGGCGGCGCCTGGCGATAGCGCCAACGCTCGAAAACCGTGCCGAGGAGGATGACCGCCCCAATCAGGATCAGGTTAATGCCCCCCCGGGCACCCGTCCCGAGGAGGAGCGCGCCCGCCGCGACGGCGATGGCTCCGAGGCACAGAACGACGGCCCGCAACATCACCCGCTCGCTTTCTCCAGCACCACCGCCGTGCCGTACGCCACGATCTCGCTCATCGTCTGCCCGATCTCCGCGGAATCGAAGCGCATCATGACGATGGCGTTGGCCTGCATGAGCGTCGCGTTCTTCACCATGCGGTCGACCGCGTGTCGTCGGGCTTCCTCGAGCAGCTGCGTGTATTCGGTGATCTCGCCGCCGGCGAGCGAGCGCAGTCCTGCCATGATGTTTCCCCCGAGCCCGCGGCTGCGCACCACGACTCCGAACACCTGACCCTTGACGTCTCGGATGCGATATCCCGGGACGTTCTCAGTCGTCACGACCAGCATGACTGCCACCCTCGCGCGGTATGTGCGGCGACGGAGTCATCTCCGGCCGGCGCGATCGAGGACGGAAGTATAGCCCAGGGCCTTCAGCCGAGCCTGAGCGCAAAGGTCGTTCCCGTGTCCTGCCCGAGCCCCCGATCGCGCCCCGAGCTCAAATCTCGGCGAACGGGCCTCGAAGAGGCTCTCGCAAGGGCTGGTGCAGCGAGGCTACGCTGCCCGCGCAGATGCAGGAGGAGTGGCTCGCATGGCTCGCAAGAAGACCCGCTCGCGGGTGGTCTCTCCGCAGGCCCGGCATGAGCTTGCCGTGGCTTACCTCAACGCCATGCTCGCGGACGCCGAACCCGAGGAGTTGGCGGCGGCGCTGGGTCGGATCGCGCAAGCCTCGGGCGGCTCCAGGTTGGCCGAAAAAGTGGAGCTCAGCGCCCCGTCGCTCTACCGCACGTTATGTCGCCGCGGCAATCCGGAGCTTCGAAGCACGACCGCCTTGCTGAAGGCCATGGGCATGCGGCTCGTGCTGCAGCGTATCCCGGTGCCCCCGCCTCCCGTCGAGGCGGCTGTCAGGGGTGCGCGGCAGCGGCGCAGAGCAGGGTACGGAACTTGCGTCGGCTCATCTGCCGGAACACTTCAGAGAGACAGTCATGGGTGAGGTCATACATGTGGCCTTCGGCACGGAGCGCGAGTGGGAGCAGACTCGAGCGAAAACGGTCGATGGCCTGGTCGCGATCGGCTCGCTGTTTGGCGATGACGAGGCGCTGATGCGTGCCAAGGCCGACTGTGTTTACCAGATACTGCGTCAGATCGTGGAGGAAGTTCCGACCGTGCAGATAACCACCAAGCTCCCCGAGAATCTGTCTTCCGAGCAGCTCGACCTGCTGACCGGCGCGATCAAGGAGGCGGCGTTGAAGGGCATCGAGATCGCGATGACCCACTCGGTGCAGGTACTGATGGCCTCGATCTACGATCTATGCACTTCCAAGCTGCACGCCAGGCCTTGCTGAGCGGCGCGCCGCCGCGAATCGGGGCGGGCGCCGGCATTCATCTTTTGGCGGGCGGCGTGAGAACCAGCGAGTAACCGACCGTCACCTCGTTCCCCACCCACTCCGTGTCGTGCCACTGTCCTTGGCCGACGCCGAAATCGAGGCGCCGCAGGGTCATCTCCCCTGCGAGATAACCCACCGGGCTTCCCTGCAGGGCCGCGATGCGCCAGGTGAACGGCACGGTGACCGCTCGGCTCACGCCCCGCAGCGTGAGAGTACCGCTCGCCCGATAGCCTACGGCCGTCTTTTCTATTCGAGTGGCGGTGAATCGCGCCTGCGGAAACTGCGCGACATCGAGGAAATCACTCCCGCCGAGGAGTCCGTCGCGCTGTGGGTCGCCGGTGTCGAGCGAGCGCACGTCGATCACGACATCGAGCCGGCCGGCGGCCGGATCGAAGTTCACCGCAAAGGCTCTGAACCGACCCCGGTCGCGCGCTCCGGCCTGGATGAACGTGTAGGTGAGCGAGCTCTGCGCCGCAAGCAGGCCATAGCTCGCGCCGTCGGACGGCGCGGGTGCGGGCGCGTTCGCAGCGCGCGCGGGCGGCGCCGCGATCAGAGCCGCGACCAGCGCGGCGATCGGCGAGGCGGTCCATGCGCCGGGCGTGATCCGGCCGAAAGGCAGCATGCGTCGCAGCGTGTCGTCCTTCAGCAGGAAATGATGTTTGAGAGCCGCCGCGACGTG
>Ga0335078_10003982_pt1 | contig 21955 bp, 14 predicted proteins | sample Lox_Sample_32_FD_206711 | JGI IMG/M metagenome (GOLD analysis project Ga0335078, IMG submission 206711) | Soil microbial communities from Loxahatchee National Wildlife Refuge, Florida, United States - Lox_Sample_3.2 | ecosystem: Environmental > Terrestrial > Soil > Wetlands | place: USA...
GCAAGGCGATTGATTACGCGGTACAGATCGCCAGAGGTCTGGCAGCAGCGCACGAGAAAGGGATTGTCCATCGTGATCTGAAGCCGGAGAACCTGTTCGTCACCAAGGATGGGCGGGTGAAGATTCTGGACTTCGGGCTGGCGAAGCTGACGCAGCCACAGTCGAGCTCGGCGCACAGTGCGGTGACGCTCACCGAGGGAACCGAAGCGGGCGTGGTGATGGGCACGGTGGGCTACATGGCGCCGGAGCAGGTGCGGGGGCAGACGGCCGACCACCGGGCAGATATTTTCGCCTTCGGTGCGATTCTGTACGAAATGCTTGCGGGGAAGCGAGCGTTTCAGAAGCCGACTTCGCCAGAGACAATGACGGCGATTCTGAACGAAGACCCGCCGGGCATTTCGCAAGTGACACCGAACATTCCGCCGGGGCTTCACCGCGTAGTGCACCGTTGTCTGGAGAAGAATCCGGAGCAGCGTTTCCAATCTGCGTCGGACCTCGCGTTTGCTCTGGATGCGCTGTCGGAGTCTGGAGGGTCGGCATACTCGGCAACGGCTGTGAAAACCCCGACTGGTGCCGGGAGACGATGGAAGGTGATTGCTCCTGCTGCCGTGACTGTGCTGGCGTTGTCGCTCGGCGGTTACTTCTATTTCCATCGCACGTTCAAGCTCACTGACAAAGACACGATTGTTCTCGCCGATTTTACCAATCACACAGGTGACCCAGTCTTTGACGACGCGTTGAAGCAGGCGCTTTTCGTGCAGCTTGAGCAATCGCCTTTCCTCAACATTGTCTCGGATCGGAAGGTGGGCGAAGCATTGAAGTTGATGGGCCGCTCACCCGGTGATCGCGTCACGCCGGAAGTGGCTAGAGAAATCTGCGTCCGAACCGGCGGAAAGGCCGTTTTGGCAGGATCAATTTCCAGCCTCGGCAACGAATACGTGTTGGGTCTGGAAGCGATCGCCTGCAGCACCGGGGATGTCTTAACCAAGGAGCAGGCAGAGGCAACAAGCAAGGAGGGCACACTCAAAGTGCTAAGTCAGCTAACTGACCGCCTACGAGCCAAGCTAGGTGAATCGCTCGCATCGGTAGAACAATTCAAGGCTCCTCTTGAGGCAACGACATCTTCGCTGGAAGCCCTAAAAGCTTACGGCATGGCTCACACGATCTTTAATACGAAGGGAACTGCCGAGGCTATACCTTTCGACAAACATGCCATCGAGCTCGATCCAAAGTTCGCTTCGGCTTACCTTCATCTCGGACTCGACTACTTTAGTCTTGGCCAAGAGGGTCTGGCGATCGAAAACTTGACGAAAGCCTATGAGCTTCGAGATCGAGCGAGTGAACGTGAAAAGTACCGAATTTCCGAAGTTTACCACCAAGATGTCACCGGAGATTTGCAGAAGGCCGCGGAGGCACTCGAACTTTGGAAACAGAGCTATCCCGCAGACCTCGCAGCCCACAATGATTTGGCCATTATTGACTCAGCGCTAGGACAATTCGATAAGGCGTTGCCGGAATATCAAGAAAGTCTACGACTGGGCCCGGATTACGCGAATATTTATGCGAATCTGGCGTCCACGTATATTTGCCTCAATCGGCTGGTCGATGCCAAGAAAATACTTGAGCAGGCGCAAGCGCTAAAACTCGATAACGAATGGCTGCACGAACAGAGCTACAACTTGGCTTTCATGAATCGCGACCAAGAAGAAATGGATAGGCAGGTGGCTTGGGCTACCGGTAGGCCGGGAGACGAGGCCGAGCTACTGAGCATACAGTCTGATACCGAGGCGTATTATGGGCATCTTCGGAAGGCACGAGAATTCAGCCGACGTGCGGTAGACTCCGCAATCCGCGCAGACCTCAAGGGAGCAGCGGCGCTGTGGGAGGTAAGCAGCTCACTCCGCGAGGCGGAATTGGGGAATGTAGAAGTAGCGAAGCACGATGCCGTATCAGCATTGGAATTTGATTCGGGAAGGTCCGTGAGAACAGTAGCGGCTCTCACTCTGGCGCAGGTCGGCGATACCGCACGGGCAAACAATTTGGTAACGGAATTAGAAAAGCAGTACCCCTTGGATTTGAGATTAAGGATGATTTTTCTGCCGCCAGTCGAAGCAGCTATCCAAGTCAACGGTGGCGATGCTGCGCAGGCACTTGCAACCTTGGAAGTCACACTACCGTATGAATTTGGCGGTTGTCTTTATCCCGCTTATTTGCGTGGGCAGATCCAGTTGTCAGCACACAATGGCAGCGCAGCAGTTACTGAGTTTCAAAAACTGCTCGATCATCCCGGTGTCGTCCTGAACGGTATCACTGGTGCACTTGCCCATCTCCAAATTGGTCGCGCCTACGCGATGCAAGGCGACACCTCCAGAGCCAAGGCGGCCTATCAGGATTTCCTCACCCTGTGGAAAGACGCCGACCCCGACATCCCCATTCTGAAGCAAGCTAAAGCCGAGTACGCGAAGCTGCAGTAGCTGCCACGCACTCACAGACACCGATGATTCCAATCGGCAGTTCGATGATTACCCGACCGCCGAAGAAGATCGCTGCAAGCACGACGAAAATGAGAACAAAATGGCGGCGGCGGCGAGGCTGCGACAGGCGCAGCCGGGGCCAGTCAATGCACTCGGGCATTGCTCTCCTCTTTATTCATCACTGCACTTCATAACATTTGAGTTAGTCAGTACAGGGGCCGATCCATTTTGCAGTGAACGTGGAAGCGGCATTCGTGGTCTGGTCTTTGCCTGCAACATTCATCTGCATCGAGCCTTTTATGTTCTTTGTGCCGAGCGCTTCCATCGTCAGTATCCCCCCTTGCTTTGCTCCGCCAGACTTCACACATTCCAGCTGCATCTCCAGTTTATTGCTGCTCAAGGTTGTAATCCTGCGTTTACAAGATGGGCTTGTTTCCCCAAAGGTCGGGCCGTGTTTGATTTGCTCGGAAGTCACGCAGACTTTGCGCGCATGCGCGCTTGATTGAGCCGGTGTAGCATTCATTCGCTCATCAATTCGTCCCCGCTGTTCCGGCGTAAGCTTCTCTAGCAGCCCAGCAGGGACTGGAACATCACCCGGCAGTGCGGTCACATCGGTTACTTCCCATAGGCCGCTCTTGATGTTGAGCGGCCCGGCGTTGTCCGCCGCAAAACATGCGGCGGACAACGCCAGCCACGTCACTAGATGCATCAGTCGCATCGGAGCTTCGCCCTTGGGCATAGTCCAGCGCTTTCGCGACACGCTAATAGACGAAGAGGTAGAACGCCGTGACTTCGCTGGTGGTGCAGGGGTTCTGGCCAACGCAGACGACCAAATCGAGTTGATGACTGGTTGGGTTGAGGAAACAATTTCCCCGGCAAAGGCTGGCAATTCCGCCACCCGCCGTCTCGAGCGTGAAAGTCGGGAAACGATTGTCCACTTCGAATCCGAAGTCTACGTTGTAATCTCCGACTGCGTCTTTGGTATATGTCAGCCCGCATGGCGGAGTGCTCTGCCCGGAACCGCTCAGTTGTGAATTGAAACAGCGTACAATTCCTGCTCCCGGACCACCGCTTGCAGAAAGGACTTGAACATAGACCATGGCTTTCACCCATCCCCCCATGCCGAGTGCCTGCGTCACATTGCTGTCGGTTGCAAAACCAAAGCCCGTAGTGTCGCTGCCGTAGACGCCGACCCCACCGGTAGTGCTGTTTGCGCCTGAGACTCCCCGACCGGCAAGGCTGTTTGAAATTCCATATACGCCGGTTCCGCTCTGGCTGGAGCCGTACACCCCGTAGCCGGTGCCGGCGCTGGTCCCCACCACGCCTTGCCCATTGCCTGAATCATCGCCGCGGACAGCAGTTGCGTTCTCGGTTGCGCCCTGCACGCCATTGACGCTGCTTCCGGAACTCGACGTCGTGCCGTACACGCCGGCGCTTCCGCCAACCCCGTAAACGCCAGCGCCATTGCCAGAACCATAAACTCCGTAGCCTGACGAAGTGGACGCATTTCCCATCACTCCGATCGTGGTGCCCGTTCCGCTGGCCGTGGCATTACCCGTGATCGCGGCAGTGAAAAAATCGTTGGACGTCATGGTGCCCACAATCGCCTGGTAGGCGCTGGTGGCGTTGAGCGCTCCAATCAGTGGATTGCTTACATTCACGGACATGGTTTGACTGAAAGAATTAGCACTGCCCAGTTGCGGAATTTTTGTCGTATCCACATTCAGCGTCACCGCGCCGGTCGTGCCGCCGCCGGTCAAGCCAGTTCCTGCGGTCACGCCCGTAATGGTGCCCTTGCCCGTACCCGGGAAAGTTTGTCCGGTCGCGAACGTGATCAATCCCTTGCTGCTGATCTTGAATCCGGTCTCGGCCGGGGCCGTGGTGCCGGAGGCAAACAGCAGGTTCAACGTCCCCGAAGGGGCGACGGTGTTGTTCGCCGCGGCTTCGGCCTGCAACTGAAATGTTTGAGGCGCGGCTGCCGCAGTGCCACTGTTGAACGCTGACGATACGAAGTCCATTGGACGCGAGCCTTTGCCGCCGGTCGCAGTCGCGGTGCCATTCGAGGGCAGATTCAGTTTGCCCACGACGTTGATCGCCGTGGTGGCCGTTTGAGTCAGAATTGAATTCTGAATGTTCGTCGCGGTCGAGAACAACGGAATCGCATTCACAGTTCCACCCGTCGTGGTCACATTCGAAGTCGCCGGAGGCGGCGCCATTGCGCTGCTCGCAGGGCCAGCCGAAGACGGTGTCGCTCCACTGGCAACAGGCGCGGCCAGCACGAAGGCCGAAGCAGGCAGTCCCCCGACCGTCTCTGCGTCTCCGGCCTTCAGTGCATATGGCACGCTCAGCAACAACACCCGCGGCAGTGGCGTCTGGCCCTGAACCTCGACGGCCAGCCACCGTGCTTCGCCGGAAACAAAAACATCGGTAGGCAGACCCTCCGGCCTCGTCGAGCCCAGCATCGCGGAGTAGTGGCCGTTCTCGTCCGGTGTCACGTTCTGGGTTTCCAGCCAGAGTGGCGCTCCGCCCTGCTCGTCTTTATAGAGCAGGAACGTAACCCCCACCGTGCCGGCAAGCGGTTTGCCGTTAAGGTCGGTGAGTGTGCCGCTGAAGTTGACGAGAGTGGGCACAACAGCGGTTTGCTGTGTTTGCTTTGGCTGCGCCTGAGCTTGCTGCGCTTGAGAAAGGCAAGTAAGGCCGCCGGCGACGAGTATGACCGCCAAACTTAGGGTCAGAGCGGACTGAAAATGACTGGTTTTCACAGATTCCTCCTGGGAGCCGGCGCGAGGACGGATGGAAAATCGTGCTAGCCACCTCTGCGCGAGCGCTAGAGTGCTCCAGGTCGTCGCTGTCGTCAAAGGATGCGCCGATGATGCGTATGTGACCGGTCAAACATTTTTTTATCAATAACTTACAAATTCTTATGACTTGGCTTCCGGGCCGCCGTGCTACACTTCGACGGCCGACTTGGGGGCAGCTTTGCCCACTTTTTCCATGGACGCCCCGGTCAATTCCCGGCGCCGGTATCGCTTTGGGCTGTTTGAGGCAGACCCAGCCAGCGGGGAATTGCTGCGCAAGGGCGTGCGAGTTCGTCTGCAGGACCAGCCGTTCCACTTGCTCGTCATTCTCCTGGAACGCGCCGGGGAGGTTGTGCCGCGGGAGAATATACGCCAGCAACTTTGGCCTGCCGATACTTTTGTCGAGTTTGATGGAAGCCTGAACGCCGCGCTCAAGCGCTTGCGCTCTGCCTTGGGAGACTCATCGGAGAACCCTATCTTTATTGAGACCATCCCCAAGCGCGGCTATCGTTTTATCGCACCGGTCATGGTGGAGGAGAAGCCGGCTGACCCGGATGTAAGGGTCGAAGTTCCGCAGAAGCAAGGAGCGCCGGCCGTTGGCGCGCCTAACATTGCTGCGCTGGTTGTGCAACCTCCTCCCGTACACGCCTCACGTAGCTTTCGTGTTTATGCTTTCATTCTTGCGGCGGCTGTGGTCGCCCTGCTCGGCGCGCATTTTCTTCGTCAGCGCATGAAGTCGGCCGCAAGTTCGATTGCCACGGCGTCATCAGTACCGGCGCGCAAATCCGTCGCGGTTCTCGGTTTTGCAAACGCATCAGGACGTTCCGAGGACGACTGGCTGGCGACCTCGTTTTCGGAAATGTTGAGCACGGAATTATCGGTTGGCGACAAGCTTCGATTGGTTCCCGCAGAGGAAGTAGCAAACCTGAGGCTCTCCACGCCCTGGCCGCAGGCCAGCACATTGGCGCACGATACCGCGGTGCGCGTTGGCACAGCCTTGAACAGCGACGTGCTTCTGCTCGGTTCCTATACAAGTGTCGGAGACGCGGACCGCAACCAGTTGCGCCTCGACGTGCGCTTACAGGATTCGCGTACCGGAGAAGTTCTTGCTGAAATCTCGCAAACCTGCGGCCGCAACGATCTGTTCCAGGCAACTTCTGAAATTGGCGCCAAGTTGCGGGATCGGCTTGGCGTGCCGGAAATCCGCGACACGGAAGAAGCGCAGGTGCTAGCCTCTTTGCCTCTAAACCGGGAAGCTGCGCGCTTCTATGCGCTCGGCATTGCCCGTCTGCGTGATTTCGACGCGCTGGCCGCGAAAGATCTCTTGGTGCAGGCCGCGCGTGCCGACCCGAAATTCTCTCTGGCCCACCTCATGCTGGCGCGGGCATGGAGCCAGCTTGGGTATGAGCAGAAGCGAAAAGAAGAGGCGAAAGCTGCCCTTGAGCTTTCCACCGATCTGCCGCGCACGGAGCGATTGCTGGTGGAAGGCGACTACTACGAAAGCGTCGCCGACCATGAGAAGGCTGCGTCTGCATACCGCGCGCTGCATGAGTTGTTTCCGGACAGCGTGGATTACGGACTTCAGCTCGTTGCGGCGGAAAATGCTGCCGGGCATGGCAGCCAGGCTCTGGAGACGATCGGCGAGCTTCGCCGGCTTCCACCAGCTGCATCGTTGGATCCACGGATTGACATCGCGGAGTCAATCATTCCATCGCGTCGGGTGGACAGCCTGGCGCTCCTGAAAGCCGCCGCCGGGAAAGCTACGGCGCAAGGCAAGAAGCTGGTTTATGCTCGCGCGCGCCTCCAAGAATGCATGCAGTTTGTTTACGGCGGACGCACGGAGTTGACGAGTGAACCTTGCGAGGGCGCTTACAACATCTATCTGGCGGCAGGAAATCGTCTGATGGCGGCCGATGCGGTGCGCCTCATCGCCGACCAGCAAGGTGGCGAAGGACATCTTGCGCAGGCGATCGCGTCCTATCAGCGCGCCCTCAAAATTCTCGAAGGACTTGGAGACTACCTGAAAACGGCGACCATCCTGAACAATATGGCGATCGCGTACACCACCGAGGGGGACCTCGACCGCGCGGAACAATTGTATCGTCGGGCAAAAAGTGATTTCGAAGAAGCCGGCGATAAACACAATGCAGCCGTTGTGCTGGTGAATATCGCCGACATCCTTTATTTGCGCGGCAGGCTGGCTTCGGCCGCGAAGACTTATCAGCAGGTGATCGACCTGGAAAACACATTCGAAAACGGAGATCCCGTTTATGCCATGGATCGATTGGCGGACCTTGAACTGACCCAGGGCAAGGTGCGGGATGCGCATCGTCTGGCTGCTCAGGCGATTGACTTCGCTCGATCGAAATCGCTGGATGTGTATGGAGCAATGAGCGAACTGGGCGAAGTGCTCGAGGCGGAAGGAGATTTGAACGGAGCACGGCAACAGGAACAATCAGCCGTGGAGATCAGGCGAGCGCGAGGCAGGAACCTGGAGGCGGCGGAGAATCTGATGTCGCTCGCCAAAATCTCGCTGGAGGAAGGCCATCCCGATCAGGCCGAAAATTCGCTGCGCCAGGCAATGGCTGAATTTGAGAAAGAAAAAGCGGTGCCGGATACCGCCGCCGCCAACACCCTGCTGAGCCGGATTTTTCTATCCCAAGGAAAAATACCTGAAGCCCGCAGTGCGATCCATGACGCGGCAGAACAAGCAAAGGGCAATCCCGATCCTTTTCTGCAAATTCCGATCGCGATCCAGGAAGCGCGCATCACCACAGCGCAGACTGCAGAAGGGAAAAATTCGCCGGCATCGGCAGTCCGCAACCAGCTGCACGCAACCATCCTCAGTACGAAAAGCCTTGGTTATTACAGGCTCGAGTGTGAGGCCCGACTGGCGCTAGGCGAACTGGAAATGAAGTTGAATTCAACTCTGGGCCGCAGTTTGATGAAAGACCTCGCTGCCGAAACAGAATCCAGGGGATTGCACCTCGTGTCCAAGAAGGCGCTCGCGATGTCTGCAACACGAGCGGCTTCCTAGCTCACGGCCGCAAGTTGGAGAATTCTGCTCCGATGCTGGTTGGCGGAAAGAAAAGTTCATCCCTTACGGTTCTCAGAATTGCAGGCAGTTGATTGGCAAGAGCAGGACGAAGTTCGGTGCTCACACCTTGCAGCGGATCGATGGATATGGCGAACAGTGTGACGTTCAAAGGACCGTTGGTAAGGTAAGCGGCGTCCAGCAAATCTTTCAGCCCGATGTCGTGTGCAGTAAGAGTTCGCGGGTAGTCGGACGAAAAACGAGGCTGCAAACGGCGGACGGTTCCTGAGGGGCCGCCGTCGGCGCAGGCGTCGATCAGGAGAATCCGGTCTGCGTCCTGGAGGGCCCCTAGCAACTGAAAGCCGCCCGTTCCGCCGTCGAGGCACTCGACATTCGGCGGCAACGGCATCTTTTCGAGTGCACGCACAACCTGCACACCAACACCCTCGTCTGCCATCAGCACATTCCCGACCCCAAGCACGAGTACGCGCTCGGAATCAGTCTTTTGGTTTCTGTCGCTCAAACTTCCACCCTCCCACCATGGAAGAAGTCGTGCCGCGACCCTCGACGTAGTCGTGGTAGAAAACCAGATACACGTGCACCAAGGCAAACAGAACAAAAAACCACATGAAGATGTGGTGCCACTGACGTACGGCGAAGTCTCCGCCCATCAGGGGGACGATCCAGGCGAATAGGCGCGGCAGCAGTGACTTGCTCATTCCGGAGTAAAGCGCAAATCCAGTGATGGCCTGGAAAAGGAATGCCAGAAAGGACAGGAAATAAATGAAGCCTGCCAGGGCGTTGTGTCCGATCGAGATGAAACCGCGCAGGCGCGTCTGCAGCACATCCACCTTGAGCACTTCCGCCATCTCTTTCACCTGTGCCCGTCTCAGGGGGATGAAATTTGTCCATCGCGCATACGAGTTCCCCACAAACCCCCAATAGATCCGAAACAAGAAGTTGAAGAAGAACAGGAAAGCGGCGACGAAGTGAACGAAGCGCACCGTACCGAACCAGTACTGTTGGTATGCCTCGGTGGAATATGAAATTGCGATGGGATGTCCGATCAGGTACCCAGTAACGCACAGCACCACCACGCATAGTGCGTTCAGCCAGTGGTATACCCTCACTGGAAGTTCCCAAACATATACGCGCTGGAAGAAGATCGGTTGCGTATTCGGCAAATTGGCAGCAGTCGGGTTGGTGGCCATACGCAGTTCCTCAGTAGAAACTTAGCTGGTGTACATGTTTCCCAAGCGGATCGTATAGATGGACGGCGCAAGCGATGCACGGGTCAAAAGAATGGATGGTACGGAGAATCTCGACCGGCTGTTCTGCGTTTGCGATCTTGGTGCCGATCAGCGATGCCTCGTACGCGGAGCGCTTCCCCGCACCGTCGCGAGGCGAAGCATTCCATGTGCTGGGGACGACCAACTGGTAGTTTTCGATCTTCCCGTCGCGAATCCGGATCCAGTGTGCCAGGGCGCCGCGGGGAGCTTCCGACAATCCTACGCCTTCGGCTGTCGCCGGCCAGGTGGATGGATCCCATTTGTCGCGCGTGAAGGTGGAGGTATGGCCGCTCCGGACCTGGGCGAGCAGATCGTCGTAGAACTCTTTCATCCAGTGCACGACCAGACGGGTCTCCAGCCCGCGCGCAGCAGTCCGGCCCAGCGTAGAGAACAGCGCTGTTACTGGCACCTTCAGTTGCTGCAAGGCATCGTTCACCACGTCTTTCACATCGGTTCTGCCGCTGGCGTACGACACGAGCAACCGCGCCAGCGGACCCACCTCCATGGGATTTTCCTTCCATCGCGGCGTCTTCAGCCACGAATACTTGGCTTCCACATTCAACTGCTCGTAAGGAGGATTGGGTCCGGTAAAGTTAAATTCGGTTTCGCCATCCCAGGGATGCAGACCCTGGGAATCGCCGCCGGAGTACATGTACCAGGAGTGCGCGATATACTCCTTAATCTCCTGGGCATCGCGAGGATTGACCGGATGCACTTCGTTGAGGTTCCGGTCGAGAATCGCCCCGCGGGCAAACTTGAAATGCTCGGGCTGGCTGAACCCCTGCGTCGGCAGATCTCCGTACGCTAGGTAGTTGGTGAGGCCGCCCCCCACTCCGGCCCATTCCTTGTAGAATCCCGCGATCGCCATCAGGTCGGGAATGTAAACCTGCTCCACAAATTCAATCGCGCCGTTGATCAAACTGCCCACGTAATTCAGGCGCTCGGAGTTGATAGCATTTACTTCGTTGGGATTAATCGAGCAGGGTACGCCACCCACCAGGTAATTGGGATGGGGATTCTTGCCCCCGAAAATGGTATGGATCTTCACGATCTCTTTCTGCCACTCCAGAGCTTCGAGATAGTGGGCCACCGCCAGCAGGTTCACCTCCGGAGGCAACCGGTAAGCAGAATGCCCCCAATAACCGTTGGCGAAAATCCCAAGCTGGCCGCTCTCAACAAATGCCTTCAGGCGATTCTGCACAGAACCGAAATACTTTGGGGAACTCCTTGGCCAGTCTGAAATCGAGGTCATGATTGCAGAAGTCTTCTGCGGATCGGCCTTCAACGCGCTTACCACGTCGACCCAGTCGAGGGCGTGGAGGTGATAAAAATGCACAACGTGGTCTTGTACGTATTGCGTGCAGAACATAAGATTCCGAATCAGCTCCGCGTTCTGCGGAACCGAAATCTGCAACGCATCTTCGACGGTGCGCACGCTGGCCAGCGCGTGCACGGTCGTGCAAACGCCGCAGGCGCGTTCGGTGAAGGCCCACGCATCGCGCGGGTCGCGGCCCTTCAGAATTTTCTCGAATCCCCGCACCATAGTGCCGGAACTGTAGGCGTCGGTGATCACACCGTTCTCTACCACTGCCTCGACACGGAGATGCCCTTCAATCCGCGTAATGGGGTCGACAACGATCCTGGCCATGGACGCTTACCTCATTCTCTAGATTTCTGTTCTTTGTCGGATTCCTGAATCTCTTCCTCGATCACTTTGTGCTTGCGCAGGTTGGTGGAGATGGCGTGGGCGGCGATGCCGCCGAGAGTGATTAATCCGAGAGCCGTTCCCACCGAGTCCGCGGTGCTTTCGATTCCGAAGCCGGGGAACGAAGCCAGGTGCTGGTAGAAGGGTCCGTTGTCCCAGAACCCTGCTTCGCTGCAGCCGATGCAGCCGTGGCCGGACTGAATCGGGTAGCTGGTGCCTCCATTCCACTTGGTTACGGAGCACGCGTTATAGGTCACCGGACCGCGACAGCCCATCTTGTACAGGCAATACCCTCGACGTGCCCTGTCATCGTCGAACGATTCGACAAATAATCCCGCGTCGTAGTAAGGACGACGGTAACAGGTGTCGTGTACCCGGCGGGAATAGAACTCTTTGGGGCGGCCCAGTCCGTCCAACTCCGGCATGTCCCCGAGAACCAGAATGTGAGTGACCACGCCGGTCATCACATCGGCAATAGGGGGGCAACCCGGAACATTGATCACAGGCCGGCCAATCAGTTTGTGGATCGGAGTGGCCCCCGTAGGATTGGGATTTGCGGCCTGAATGCAGCCGTTAGAAGCGCAACTGCCCCATGCAATCACGGCAGCGGCGTCTTTCGCGGCTTCTTGCAGAATGTCTTCGGCGGTGCGGCCGGCGATCGTACAGTAAACGCCACTATCCTTTGTCGGCACCGATCCTTCGACCAACAGGATGTATTTGCCCGCGGAGTTTTTGACCGTATCCCACAGACTCTTTTCCGCCTGGTGCCCGGCAGCCGCCTGCAACGTCTCCGTGTAGTCGAGCGAGATCGCGTCCAGCAAGACGTCCCCGACCACTGGATGAGAAGATCGAATAAACGACTCGCTGCAGCACGTGCATTCCTGGAAATGCAGCCAGACGACGGGCGGACGCGCCTTCTTTTCAAAAGCCTGCACGACTTTGGCGAAGCCGGATGACTCGATCCCTGCCATCATGGCCGCAAAGCTGCAGAAGCGCAGAAAATCGCGCCGGTCATAGCCTTTCGCTTGCATTGATTCCCAAATGGAAGGAACGGATTGGCTCATACGTCCTCTCCTCCTGGCGTCCTGCCCGCGTATCGGGCCGGAGGACCCGTGGACTCCCCCTCGGACCTGCAACCGGAGACTGATGCCTGCCGCTGGGAGCCCACAACTTCCTAGAAAAACCAAGTGATGCCGCGCACATATATCATCGGTTCGGCTCGCAGGATGTGTTCATGATCACTGCTGGGCGTGTGTGAAGTCACAAACCGACCATCGGGGAGTCGTAGCACCTAGAAGTCCACCACAAAGAGTTCTGCACCCACTCCGAAGATTCCGAGGAGAATCTGATTGCGATCTGTGCCGCCTGCCATGTCAATGCATACTGTTGAAGATCCTCGGCTGGGAAGTCACACGCTGTACTCCGTCTCGGAATTGACTTGTCACGATGACAACTCGTCATATTGTGCGGACCTGAGGAAGGGTCAATCCAGATAGGGATGTCTTGGCTCAGCGTGAAATGGAGAAGCGACGTTCTCTGTTAGTGAGTATTCCGCCCATTGGGGTTCGATCGCTGGTGCTTTTGTTGGCAAATTCGTTGTGTCGGGGGAAGGAGAAGCGGTACGATCTGCAAACTAGGGGTCCAGTTCGGAAATTCCGGCTAAGTTTGGCAGGTGACGCAGGGGTTTGCATGGGGACGCGCCGTACCGGCGCTGTACCCAACTGTGGCACACCGAGGCCAAATTTTTGGGGGATCGAGCAGCGATGCTGAACGAAGCGACGATTGCAGCTTTCAGAGCCACCTTGCGCGGAGGGCTGATCGAGCCCCGCGATCCGGGTTACGACGCGGCTCGCAAGGTATACAACGGGATGATCGACCGGCGCCCGCTTATGATTGCACGCTGCGCCGACGTGGCCGACGTCATGGCGGCGGTGAAATTCGGCCGCGAGCAGAAGCTGGTGGTGGCCATCCGCGGCGGCGGCCACAACGCCGGCGGATTGGGAGTATGCGATGACGGGTTAGTGATCGATCTTTCGCCGATGAACTATGTTCGCGTCGATCCAAAGAAGAAGACCGTGCTGGCCGGCGGCGGCGCCCTCTGGCGCGATGTTGACCATGCGACGCACGCGTTCGGTCTCGCTGTTCCTTCCGGCATCATTTCCACCACTGGCGTAGCTGGGTTGACCTTGGGCGGAGGAATCGGCTACTTGACCCGGCGCTACGGCCTGACCATCGACAACCTCCTCGCCGTCGAAATGGTCTTGGCCGACGGCCGATTTCTCACCGCCAGTGCCAAGGAAAATGCCGACCTGTTCTGGGCGGTGCGTGGCGGGGGCGGAAACTTCGGTGTCGTGACCTCGTTTTTGTTCAAGGGGCAACCCGTGCACACCGTCTACGGTGGGCCCATGCTGTGGCCGATGGAAGATGCGGCGGAGATACTCCGCTGGTACCGCGATTTCATCGCGAAGGCTTCCGATGACGTCTATGGTTTCTTTGCTTTCCTTACTGTGCCGCCGGCAGTTCCATTCCCGGAGCATCTGCACAACAAGAAGATGTGTGGCGTCGTGTGGTGCTACACGGGACCGATCAAGAAGGGCGAGAAGGTATTCAAGCCGATCCGGAGCTTCAAGGCGCCGGTGCTCGACATGGTCGGCCCATTTCCGCATCCGGTGCTCCAGAGTTTGCACGACGGTCTTTATCCGCCGGGCCTGCAATGGTACTGGAAGGCCGATTTCGTGCGTACACTACCTGACGAAGCCATTGCGCTTCACGTGAAACACGGAGCCAACTTGCCGTCGATGCAGTCGACCATGCACCTCTACCCCATCAACGGTGCCGCTGGCCGCATCAAAAACAGCGCCACACCGTGGAGTTACCGCGACGCGACCTGGAGTTCTGTGATCGTCGGGGTTGATCCGGACCCCGCAAACAAGGAAAAAATCTCCGGGTGGGCGAAGGAGTATTGGAGCGCCCTTCATCCACACTCCGCAGGTGGTGCGTACATCAACTTCATGATGGAAGAAGGAGACGATCGCATCCGCGCGACATACGGCAAGAATTACGAGCGGCTGGCGAAGATCAAGAAGCGGTACGATCCAGGGAACCTGTTCCGCGTGAATCAGAACATCAAGCCGAAATGAAAACGGAATCTCTTGTCGCAGAACTTTGGGTGTCGTGCGCTTAAACCGCTTCTACTGCTTCCATTCGCTCTCAATCCGTGGCGCATGCTGCAAGGTTTGCATCACCACGCAATACTGCTCGGTTTTCGCCCGCAACGCGCTTAACTGCTCCGCTGTGGCCTGCGGCGCGCGGACGTCGAAAATCATTCGGATGTCCTGAAATCCCACCGGCACGTCTTTCGACAGGCCCAGCGTACCCTGCAAATCCAGATCGCCCTCGACCCTGACGTTGATGGCTTCGGTAGGGATTCCCATGGCGGCAGCTACCATTTGGCACGTGATCTGCGCACAGGCAGCCAGCGCACCCAGTAGCAAGTCTCCCGAGCAAGCGCCCGTCCCCGCTCCGCCCACTCCTTTGTGAGCTTGCGCGTTATATATCGCCCGCCCCAAGTCGATCGAGCAGGAGATTGGCGCCTCCGTCTGCTTGCCGTGCGCCGTCAGAGTAATCCGGGAACTTGCCGGGTCTTGCCGGTACTGGTCTTTGAGCGGCCGCTGCACCGATCGAATATCCATGAACTGTCTCCGAAGTGTGGGTTATTATAAGCGCACTCCGGGGTTTCGGGCCGCAGAGTCCATTGCGATTCGGAAAGTCCAGAATTCAAAGTTCATAGCGCGGCGGCCAATCAATTCCTGGCCAGCCGACGGTTGCGCCAGCGAGGTTGATGAACCTGCAGCTCATGCCAGATTCCGTGCCATCCACATTGTCGCCGGGCACGCGCTTTGGGGATTACGAGATCCTTCAGCAACTGGGCGCTGGGGGCATGGGCGAGGTGTACCGCGCTAGAGACACTCGCCTCGGCCGTGAAGTCGCCATTAAGACGCTTTCCGTGGAACGCCTGGATCGACCGGAAGCCTTGGCACGCTTTGAAAAGGAAGCCCGCTCCGCCAGCGCGCTCAATCACCCCAACATCGTCACGATTTATGAATTGGGGCACGTAAACAGCACACGTTACATTGCCATGGAACTGGTGGATGGCGAGACGCTGCGACAGTTGCTCGCCACTGGCCCGATTCCATTTCGCAAATCGGTCGCCCTTGCGGCGCAGGTTGCCGAAGCTCTCGCCAGAGCGCACGAAATTGGTGTCGTTCATCGCGATTTGAAGCCGGAGAACCTGATGGTTTGCGGCGCAGGAACAGCAAAAGTGCTGGATTTCGGTCTGGCGAAACTGGCTGCGGTGAACCCTGCCCAGGGTTCGGATGCATCCACCACCACGATTACTGAAGAGGGCGCGGTAATGGGCACGATCGGCTATATGTCTCCGGAACAGGCAACCGGTCGTGAAATTGATTTTCGATCCGACCAGTTTTCGTTCGGGTCCGTCATGTTCGAGATGGTTACCGGCGTTCCCGCGTTCCGGAAAGCAAGCCATGCGGAGACCCTGGCGGCAATTCTTCGCGACGAACCCGAGCGCCTCGCGTCCCGAATGCCGCAAGCCCCCGCACCCTTTATCTGGATCGTGGAGCGCTGCCTGGCCAAGGACCCGAAAGATCGCTATGCTTCCACACGGGATTTGGCTCGCGACCTAGCCGCGGTGAGAGACCGGTTGGCCGACTCGCCGGCGCGCCCTTCGGAACCTCGCCCTAACAACCTGCCGCTGCAGCGCACCGCATTTATCGGCCGCGAACACGAAGAGACCGCCCTCCGCCATCTCCTGGGTCGCGAGGACGCACGCCTCGTCACGCTTACCGGTCCGGGAGGAATTGGGAAGACACGGCTTGCCTTGCAAGTCGCGAAGGAAGTCGCCAATCAGTTTCCCGGTGGTGTTTGCTTCGTCCCGCTGTCGTCGGTTAGCGATCATAGTCTGATTGCTTCCCCGATCGCACAGGCGTTCGGAGTGCGCGAAACCGGGAATCAGTCGCCGCAGGAAAGCTTGAAAGAGTACATGAGCGGACTGGACCAACCGACGCTTCTGTTGCTCGACAACTTCGAGCATCTTGTCGCCGCTGCATCGTTCGTCGCGCAGTTGCTTACGATCGGCCCAAAACTCAAAGTGGTTGTCACCAGCCAGGCGCCGCTCCATGTCTACGGCGAACAGGAGTTTCCCGTGCCGCCGCTCGCGCTGCCCGACCCCAAGTCCATCCCGCCTCTGGAAGTGCTTTCTGGTCTCCCGGCGATAGAACTCTTCGTGGAACGCGCACGGGCGGTAAAGCATGAATTCGCATTGACCAAGGAAAATGCGCCCGCCGTGGCAGCCATCTGTGCTCGTCTGGACGGGCTGCCTCTCGCGATTGAACTGGCCGCAGCTCGCATTAAACTGCTTTCGCCCTCTGCCATGCTGGCTCGTCTCGAAGGCCGTCTGAACCTGTTGACCGGCGGTGCTCGCGATCTGCCGAGCCGGCAACAAACTCTTCGCGGCACTGTCGACTGGAGCTACGGGCTCCTCAATGCCGCAGAGCAAACTCTGTTCCGGAGGCTCTCCGTATTTGCCGGTGGATGCACACTGGAAGCTGTGGAGGCGGTGTGCGACACCAAGGGCGACCTGGGACTCGACGTACTAGACGGCATGGCTTCGATGGTGGACAAGAGTTTGGTACAGCAGGTGGAGCAGGCCGATACAGAAGCCCGGTTCCGCATGCTCTCGACCCTCCGCGAGTACGCTCTGGAACGACTCGCCGAAAGCAACGATGAGTCTGCCACCCGTCGAGCCCACGCCGCTTATTTTCTCGTGCTTGCCGAAGAGGGTGCCGAGGATATAGCCGCGCATCCCGAATGGCTCGACCGTTTTGAAGTTGAGCACGACAACTTCCGCATCGCGCTCGATTACCTGATCAAGACTGGGGATGCCGACTGGGGCCTTCGCATCGGAGCCGCCCTTTTCCGTTTCTGGGAAACACGAGAGCATCTTACGGAGGGCCGCGACGCCATTGCCAGGATCCTGGCATTAGAAGGAGTCGCCGTTCGCCCGAAGCTTCACGCCCGCCTGCGCTTTGCTGCCGGAGTTCTGGCCAGCGAGCAGGGCGATTACGGCCCTGCTCAGCGGATGTTCGAAGATAGCCTCGAGACCTGTATTGAGCTGAACGACAATCGCGGCGTTGCCGTCGCACTGAACGCGTTGGCCGTCATTACTCGTGATCGTGGCGAAATCGCCGCCGCATCCACACTCTTCGAGCGCTGCGTCGCGATATGGAAAGACCTGGGCGATCCCGCTGACTTCGCCCGAGCCCTCAGCAATCTCGCCAGCGTGATGAAGTTGCAGGGCGAATATGAGCGCGCATTCTCTCTTTACCAAGAGTGTCTAACGATCTTCCGTCAGGTGGGGGATGTCGCCGGTGCCGCCTGGACGTTGAACTACCAGGGCGACGTCGCGCGGGAACAAGCGGACTTCGTGGCCGCTCGTTCATTTTGCGAAGAGAGTCTGTCGGAGTTTCGCCGCCTGCGTGACCGCTGGGGAATTGCGAGCACCCTCTCGGATTTGGCAAGTCTAAGCTGCGATCAGGGTAACAACTCTGAGGCTCGTCGCCTTTATGGCGAAAGCATCAAGGTGTTTCAGGAGTTGGGTCACAAACGCGGCATCGCGAGGGCACTCGAATGTCTCGCGGTAAGTGCTGCGGCGCAATCGAACGCTGAATTATCGCTACACTTGGCGGGAGCCGCCGCTGCCCTTCGCCAAAGATTGGGAGCTCCGCTCACACCCGCAGGGCAACCCAGGCTTGAGAAGGCCCTGGAATTTGCGCGCCGAACGCTCGGCAATACGGCCGGAACGGCTTGGATGGAGGGTTGGGCGATGCCGATTGAGCAAGCCGTCCACGAGGCGCTTAACTGCGACGCGGAATCAGGTTCTCAGAATCGAAACTCTGCTTAAGTCAATTTGCAGTGCTGGGATCGATCAGGCGCCGCACTGCCGAGATGCGATTCGCCGGAAAACCTCCGCGGCGTGCGTGTTCGCGAACCGTCTCCTCGTCCGGCGCCAGGTACACACAATAAACTTTATCGCCGGTGACGTAGGAGTGGAGCCATTTGATCTCCGGTCCCATATCCTTCAGCACGCCTACCGATTTTTTGGCCACTGCCTGCAGTTCCGCATCAGACAAATTGCCTGCGCCTGGGATTTCCCGTTCGATTACGAATTGGGGCATGACCACCTCACAGAAGAAGGATGGTAGCAGATTTTTCGCGCGAAAGTGAATCAGTAGCATGCCACCGTAAGAATTCAAAACGTCGCAAATGGGTCCAGATGTTTCCTTTTTTGTTGGCTGTACGTTGCGACCTGTTCCGACACTTAGATGAGATGCGATCTCTGATGGTAAAACGGCGAAGTCACGCTGGCCGCGGCCTCAAAATGTCAACCGTGTGCTTCCTCTGACACTCACAGTTGTGCGATGAGTTCGGGCAGATCGGCTGGTGCGGAAGGAATGGAAGCTAAACTCACGATGGGTTATTCATTTACCAGACTCGCTCGAATCGTTCAAGCAACGCAGGCGGCAGCACGTCCCTCTGGCCGGGCCTTCCAGTACCACCGCTTGTGCTTGGTCTTGGCCAGATCGATCCCACCCAATAATAAGGACAGCTCTTCGTGACTCAGGATGACCTTGCCCTGCGCATCCCCGGATTGCGGCCAAGTGAAACGCCCCTTTTCTAGTCTCTTGGCACAGACCCAAAGTCCGCTTCCGTCCCAGACGAGGAGGGTTTGCCGACCATCCGCCCAGCGGCTCGAATACTGCCAACACCTGCCTGATCGAGAGCGGAAATCCGTTGACGGGGTGATCACCAGACGTGTGGTAGACGTCATGTGCCAGCTGTTCTAAGGACGTGCTGCGCCATCCGCCAAACAGGTTACACACGACCGGATACACGCAGGTTTCATAGACGGATGCCAGGAAGTCAAACAGGGCGCGCGAGTCCCAATTTCCGACTACCCGCAGGGATCGGTTCCTGCCCTCTTCGAGGTTGACCGAAACGAAGTCGGAAATTCCACTCAGGATGGGGTAGGTCCTGACACAGATAGGGCAGGAAAGCCCGTCGTGCACCGGTTCCAGACCCTGCTTGCATATGGGGCATGCGGGACCGAAGGTTGCAGCGATCCTCTCGGTCGTGGAAAGCTGCCGCAGGTTGAAACTCCCCGTGCGCAACTATCTGGTTTCGGTCCTTCCCGGGCTTGCCGATCTTCCGATTCGGCGCCTCCCAGAACTCACTCCCGCTGCCTGGGCCATGCATTGTTTGTGAAAGCGCGGCGCTCTACTCAAAAGTTTTCCAGCAGCAGCACGTCGCTTGTGGTCGCTCTTTTGCTGAAGGCGAGGTGTTCCCCGTCCGGTGAAGGCATGATGGAAGAGATCCAACCGGCGTTCTCGGGGATTTCGTACAAGACCCGTGCGTTACCATTCGCATCGACAGAAAGAAGGCAAACCGAGGTGTCAAATGCCACCGCAAACAGGTTTTGTCCGTCCGCCGCCCAACTTACATGCTGTAATTGCTGGTAATTCCGAACCCGCAATACGGAAATCCTTCGGTCCGCCAGATTTAAAATCCGAATCTCGCCCTTTTCTCCAATTTCGTCCACGATCGCGATCTTCGACCCATCGGGCGACAAATCCCAGCGAGGCTGAACTTCTCTATATCCGGCAATACTGGCGATCTCCTGCCCCCTGCCTTTTAGAGGATCGAGATAAAAAAAAGTCAGTTGGGCGTCTCTGAGGCTTGACACAATGCAAGAAGACGAAGGCGAGAAGCTGCACTTATATTCGTAGCGGCCCATCATCAGAGTGGACCGCGGCCCTCCCTGCAGCGGCGTGCTCATCAGCCGAATCGTTGGATCGACGGGATCCCATACCCGGGTGGACGCCGTCGCCGTGTAGAGCAGCGTTCCTCCGGGGCTGATTCTGGGGCGAAAGTAGCTCTCCGGTCCCGAGATCAAGGTCTCCGGCGTTTTGCCGTCCATGTCTTGCTTGAAAACCGCCCACTTTCCGTTCCGTTGAGAGTGGAAGAGAATGGCTTTGCTGTCCTGGGTCCAACCCATCACAGCGCTGCTCCAATCATCCAGCAGGACGCGGTGCGGAGCAAAATCCTTGCTTCCTGCGGCAACGTCGCCGACATAGATCGTATCTCCGGTGCGTCGCCGCCCCACAATCAGACGCTTACCATCGGCGCTTGCCATAGGTCCGTCTGCTAGGAAATCCTTCCAACCTACTACGCGACTCGGGCCACCACCTGGCTTGCCCCTGCTTGGGTCAGTCTTGACTGCCCAAAGGGTCGACTCCTCGTCGCCGGAATGATTCCCGTAGAGGATGCGTCCGTCGGGCAGCCATGCAATGCTATCGAGTCCAGAGCTCATATTCTGCAGCTGTGGGTCGGATAACACCACCGTTCGTGCGCCGCCGGCTAGGTCGCTCGTCTCGAGGACGCCTTCTGGCTTCGCCAACGAGCCGAGCCGGACATAGGCAAGACGCTGCCCGGTCGGCGACCAGGCAAGCCCGGATGCGCGCTCCAGAGCATCGACGGTGAGAATCCTGTGCGGCTCCTCGCCGTCTGCTCCCATCAGCCAAATCTCGCGGTCATCGTTCACAAAAGCAATGTGCGAGCCGTTGGGTGATACCGTCCCAAAACTTGCCGGGCCGCTCCACAGCTTTCGCAGGCCCAAGTCCCACGTTGACAATGTCCATAAGCCACCCCCGTTCAAGTCGCTTTCCAGAAGCAGATGGTTGCCGTCTAGAAACCAATCGTCCACTTCGTACCCGGCGAGTGAAGGTAGATCGCGAACTTCCCCACTATCGATGGCTAGAAGATGCAGGTGGTTTTTGGAAATGAAGTCTCCATAGGCGAGGAATTTGCCGTCGCGGGAGATGGCCTGCGAACTTATGTTGCTCTCGGGAGGTTCCGCGGTCAGTTGCCTCTCCACCAGCTCACGCTTTGGTTCTGGGCGCCGCGGCGCACGAAAACGAACAACGAGCGCGACAGCAACTACCGCCACCAACACGGCAGCAACCGTTCTCATGAGTGGCTGGCGTTGTGAAGTAGACGAACTTAGTTGTTTTTCCTCATTGCTAGTAATGACGCTTGTCTCGACCGTGTGCTTCTGAAAAATGAGCCCGCTGGAGTCGCTCCCGCCGACCGTCGCCATCTCCGGCAGAGTATTTCCGCCCTCGGAAGCCACGAATTCCGGAGCAACAACCTGCACCGTCGAAACAAACTGATACCCTCGCCCCGGCAGCGTAACGATATAGCAGTTGTCGCCGGGCCTCTCCTCCAGCGCCCGCCGCAGCACGGAGATGCTTTGCGCTAGGCTGTGCTCGTCGACAAAGGCGTCCGGCCAGACGTTCTTTAGTAGTTCATCCCGGGTGAGGACCTTTCCTGGGTTCTGCACCAGGTACAACAGCACGTCGAAAGCCCGGGAGTTGAGCTTGACGATCGCCTCTTCGCGGCGCAGGGTGCGGGCCGGGGCATCAATCTGGAATTTTCCGAATTGAAATATCCGTCCTTGTCTCATTGACATAGAGGACATTGAAAATCCTTGACAACTTTTGAGAACGGATGACTGGCCT
>Ga0335078_10003983_pt1 | contig 21950 bp, 20 predicted proteins | sample Lox_Sample_32_FD_206711 | JGI IMG/M metagenome (GOLD analysis project Ga0335078, IMG submission 206711) | Soil microbial communities from Loxahatchee National Wildlife Refuge, Florida, United States - Lox_Sample_3.2 | ecosystem: Environmental > Terrestrial > Soil > Wetlands | place: USA...
TGGTGGCCGACGGCGACGCAACCAATCCGGGCGACGTGCTGGCCAAGATCCCGCGCGAAACCACCAAGACGAAAGACATCACCGGTGGTCTGCCGCGCGTGGTCGAACTGTTCGAAGCCCGCAAGCCACATGAGACCGCGGTCATCAGCGAAATCGATGGCACGGTGAAATTCGGCGAGGTCTCGAAAGGACAGCGCAAACTCTACGTCACCGCCGACAACGGCACTGAGAAGGAATACTCGGTTCCGCGTGGCGTGCACATCAACGTGCAGGAAGGCGAGCGCGTCAAGGCCGGCGAGCCTTTGATGGACGGCCCGCTCAACCCGCACGACATCCTCGCGGTGCTCGGTGAGAAAGAGCTGCAGGCTTACCTGGTCAACGAAATCCAGGAAGTCTACCGGCTGCAGGGCGTAAACATCTCGGACAAACACATCGAAGTGATTGTTCGCCAGATGATGCGCTGGGTGAAGGTCGAAGACGTGGGCGATACTCGTTTCCTGCTCGAAGAGCAGACCGACAAGTTCGCCTTCCGCGAAGAGAACGAGCGCGTGATTGCGCAGGGCGGCAAGCCGGCCACCGGCCGTCCGCTGCTGCTGGGCATCACGAAGGCTTCGCTCTCTACCGACTCGTTCATTTCGGCGGCGTCGTTCCAGGAAACCACGCGCGTGCTCACCGAAGCCAGCATCAACGGCAAGGTCGATCATCTGCGCGGCCTGAAAGAGAACGTCATCGTCGGACGACTCATCCCGGCTGGAACCGGCATGGAGTATTACCGCAACGTCCGCCTCTCGCCAGAAATGGAAGAGGCTGCCGCCAAGGTACAGGCTGAGGTCTCGGCTGCATACGAAGAGGCCGAGCGCGCTCTCGAGATGATGCGTCACGAGGGTGAGAACGAGGAACTAGGCGCCGCGGAAGTACCCGCAGCCGAGTAAGGAGAAAGCATTAAGGGTTCGAGGGTACGGATTCATGCCCTCGGACCCATTCTTTTATTCATCTAACAAAACATGCACGCAACCCCCCAGCGATTGCGCATTGAGGAACCTGCCCTACTTCCTTCATTGCGCCCGGTGCCTCCCGGCCCTAAGCTAGAACAACGCATGCTCCGCCTTCTCCGCCTGTTACGACTGGCGTTCTGGCGCGCCTTTGTTCACGACGCTTTCGCGATCGCCAAAGCGGCGGCCTATTCTTCCATCTTCACCTTTTTCCCCGTCTTGCTGATCGTCGGGTCCGTTCTCGCGAACTGGCGTAAAGGCGCACCCTATCTTCGCGAGATCTCTTACGCGCTCGGCAGCATTCTTCCCACGGGCGGCACGACCGCGATGAGCTATTTGAAGAACTCCGCGCACCATCCCGTGGGAGTGATCGTGACGACTTCCGTCATCACGTTATGGACGGCTTCCGGCGTGATGATCTCCTGGATGGACGGCTTTCGACGCTGCTACGAACTGCCAAAAACTTGGGGACTGGTAAAAGAACGCATGATTGCGTTTTCGCTCGTGATCTTCGCGCTCGTCCCCATGACGTTCTCCACGATTTTGGTCGCCGTCGGCAGCAAGTTTGAAAATCGCCTGCTGCCCTATCTCGATCCTGATTTCAGCCCATATGTACTTTTGCTCTGGGGCGGAATTCGGTGGTCAATCGCAACTCTCACCAGTATCGCCGTCATCGCACTCATTTATCACAACGCGGTTCCGCGAACGCAGCCTTGGCACAGCGTGATTCCCGGCTCGATTCTCGCCACGGGACTGTGGTTCTCGGTGACAATCGGCTTCCGCGCCTACCTGCAGAACATCAGCGACTTCAACACGATTTACGGATCGCTCGGCGCCGCGATGGCGCTGCTCGTCTGGATGTACCTGATCTCTCTGGTGGTGCTGGTCGGGGCCGAGTTCAATGCGCTACTATTTCCTCGCGCCATGCTGGGGAAGGAATTGACGGCGATCAATTCCACGCGTAATGGTTCGGCCTAGTGTCGTGGCATCATCCTGAGCGGAGCCGTTTTTCAGGCAAAGCGAAGGATCTCGCGTGGATCACAGCAACGCGCCGAGTCCTAACGTTCGTTGAGGAATGATTTGAAACTCACCCAACAAAATTCCGGGGAGAACCCTTCCTCCAACCATTCCTCGCCCCGGCGCGCCAAGATCATCTGCACCATTGGACCCGTGTGCAACCACGAATCCGCCATGCGCGACCTGATGCGCCTCGGCATGGACATCGCCCGCCTCAATTTTTCTCACGGCACACACGAAGATCACGCGCGTAACATCCAACGCTTGCGCCGCGCTGCTTCCCGCGAAGGCCGCACCGTCTGTATCCTGCAGGACCTGCAAGGCCCAAAAATCCGCACCGGCCTGCTCGAGCAGCGCAAACCCGTCCTCCTGAAGACTGGCTCAATCGTCACCATCACACCGGACGATTCCCCTGGCAACGCGACACGCATTTCGACCACGTTTCCCGATCTCGCCCGCGAACTCAGTGCGGGAGCGCGCATCCTGCTGAGCGACGGCCTGATCGAGCTCCGAGTGCGCAGTACACGCGGCAAAAACGTGCTCTGCGACGTCATCAACGGAGGCATGCTCGGCGAACACAAGGGGATCAACCTTCCCGGCGTTGCGCTCTCTATTCCCGCGCTCACCGAAAAAGATCGCAAAGACCTCGAATTCGGCCTGCGCAGCGGCGTGGACGCGGTCGCCCTGTCCTTCGTCCGCACCGCCGCCGACGTTAAGGCGGTCAAGCAGATCATTGCGAGTCACTCCAGCGACATCCCGGTCATCGCCAAGCTTGAAAAGCCGCAAGCCATCGATCATCTCGAAGACATCCTCGAAGCAGCCGACGGAGTCATGGTCGCCCGTGGCGATCTCGGGGTCGAACTTGCACCCGAAAAAGTTCCGGTCATTCAGAAGCATGTCATCCGCCGCGCGGCCGCATGGCGCAAACCAGTGATCACCGCAACCCAAATGCTCGAGTCGATGGTCGAAAACCCGCGCCCCACGCGCGCCGAGGCCAGCGACGTGGCCAACGCGATCTTCGATGGTACCGACGCCGTCATGCTCTCGGCCGAAACTGCCAGCGGCAAGTATCCGCGCGAATCGGTCTCGATCATGTCGCGTATTGTGGTGGAGGCCGAATGCAATAACGCCGATCTCGGGCAGTTCCGCCGGCGTCGTGAGCATCGCGGACTGTCGATTGCCGAAACCATCTGCGAAGCGATTGCTCACGCCGCGGAAGACTTGACCATGGGCGCGATCGCCATCTTCACCGAAACCGGCAACACCGCGCGCATGATTTCCAAGTACCGGCCGAAGGCGCCGATTTACGCATTCACCCACCTTGACTCGGTAGTCCGCCGCATGAATCTTTATTGGGGGATTCATCCCATCCGCTGCCGCCAGGCGCACTCGGCGCAGGAGATGGTTTCGCTGGCTGAGCAGGACCTGGTGCGCCGCGGCTTGCTCAAGCCCAAAGACGTGTTCGGAGTCGTTGCCGGGACACGCCAGGCTTCCGGCTCCACAAACCTGATGCGCATTCACGTGGTGACCGAACAAGAGGCCGAGCGTATCGTTCATCCCAAAAAATACCGGCGTTAAAGACGCTCGTGTAGGGGCGGACGCATTCGTCCGCCCCGCCGAAGCGGAGCGAGGCGTGCCGGCAGTGTCGGTTACAACGACCTGCCTTCCATCAGCGGCGATCATTGCTCGCTTCGCTGCGCAACCCCGGACGAATGCGTCCGGGGCTATCCCCGGCGGATTTTGCAAGAACTGGGAATTCCCGCACGCTATAATTCCCGGTTATGCCGCCAGAGATCCTCTCCGTGGCTGTCTGGGAACCCGCTCCACAAATGGAAGGTGCAGCCCTCGAGACCTTCCGCGAACTCACCGCAATCGTCGCCACCAAAGGCTACGGACGCGACTTTCTCTATCGCGATCGCGAACACCATTATGTCTTTCTGCGCTACTGGAAATCCGAAGAATCCCGCAGAGCCGCATTGGAGGATCCAGACATGCAGCGGTGCTGGGCCAAGTTAGGAAACGAAGTTCAGATCATCAAGGTGTACGAGACCCTTACCGAAATCTCACCGGACCGCGGCCAGTAGTCTCGCACACAGAGGGTGCCTCAGGAACCTTCCACAGAAACGCGAGGTGCACACCATGCGCTGCCGCCAGTGCATTTTGACCGATCAGGTTCCCGGAAGTGATTTCGACCAGACAGGACTTTGTTCCTGGTGTCGCAGCGGTTACCCAAACTACCAGCCCCGCGGAATTGCCGCGCTGGATTCGTACATTCATCAGAAGCTACGACCGGACACGGAAACGGACTGCGTTGTCGGCATCAGCGGCGGCAAAGATAGTTCTTTCGTACTGTGGGCCTTGGCAAAGCACTTCGGTCTTCGCGTCCACGCCTTCACTTATGACCACGACGGAGTCGATCCTAGGGCGCGCGAGAACATCAAAGCCGTTTGCGAGAGCCTCGGTGTGCCGCTGTCGGTGGAGACTCTTGGCCCAGAGGTCCACCTGCAATCCTTCCGCGACTACTTCTCGGCATGGCTTGAACATCCCACCACTGTGAGTGCTGGCATGACCTGCGTGGCGTGCAAGCATCTCCACCTGTTTGGCACCAGTCTGGCTCAACGCTTGAAGGCCCCGCTTGTTGTGTGGGGGAAGTGTCCACTGGAGGATTCGCCCTTTCTGGCCCTGAAGTATGACACTGAGAAGCGCGGGCGCGAGGGATTGGTGCGGGGCGGAATCCTGTTGACGCAGGAAGTTTTGTCGTCCCGCAAATTAGTGCAGAGTATCGGGCGTCATTTCAGCTTGACGCTGAAGGGGTGCATGGCGGTCTCACCGGATTCTCCATACCTCAAATGGAGGTTCCCATCGGTGGAGCAACTCCTGTTCTTTGACTATTGGCCATGGAATCCGAAAGAGATCGTCTCCACAATCACAAGGGAAACGGGCTGGAGAAAGCCGACGAACCGCCCGAACGACTGGCACTCTGACTGCATCATTGATGTGTTCAAAGAGTACGTGTTTCAGCGCATGCTCGGCGTCTCATATACCGATGGGTTTCTGAGCAATCAAATCAGGGCAGGGATTCTCAGCCGGGATGAGGCGTGGAAGGAACTGGTGAAGAGTAAGGAATATTTCGCCAAAGCTCTTCCCACAGCCTTGCAGCGGGTAGGTCTTGCACATCTTTCTTCCCGCATTGATCCTTCTTGCTTCGCAATCCAGGAGGAACTGTCTCCTTTGCCCTTGCGCAAACCCAGTCGAGGGACTCTCGGAAGCTTTCCGGCGGCAGGCGAAATAGCTCGGCACAGCACAGTGGAAAGGTAGGGCCGCCGGCCCTTGGGCGGGCGAAGCTGATTTAGAATCATGCCTTGCCTGCCTCTTTCATTCAGGACTTCGCCGACCGCGCGCTCGAGCCGAATGTCATCGGATTCCTGCATACTCCCGAAGCGCCCAATCGTAACGGCCTCGTCCTCACCCATGGCGCGGGCGGAAACGCGCAAGCGCCCCTGCTGGTTGCGCTGGCAGAGACATTCGCCGCGGCTGGGTCCACCGTTCTTCGCTGCAATCTGCCTTATCGCCAGACGCGAAGTTTCGGACCGCCAGGTCCGGGCGACGCGGCCCGCGACCGTGCCGGACTCAAGAACGCGATTACTGCAATCCAGAAAGTCATGGGTGCCGCAGTTCTGGCCGGTTCTGCCGGGGATTCCCCGAAGAGCGCCGATAACCACTCGAGTGGACGAATCTACCTCGGCGGCCACTCCTACGGCGGACGCCAGTCCAGCATGCTCTGCGCCGAAGAAGCGGACTTAGTCTCAGGACTCCTGCTCTTGTCCTATCCGCTGCATCCGCCGCGCCGCCCCGAGCAGCAGCGTACGCAGCATCTCCCCGACCTGCGCACTCCGACGCTGTTCGTACACGGCACGCGAGATCCTTTCGGATCGATTGCGGAGTTGGAAAAAGCGATGAAGATGATCCCGGCCAAAACGAAGCTATGCAGCGTCGAAGGCGCCGGTCACGACTTGGGAGTCAAGGGCAAGACGAAGCCACTGGGCCTGGACCGCATCATTTCAGCCGCATTTGATCAATTTTTCAAGTGATCGCTGGAACGGAGGCACACACATGAGAAAGTGGGGACTGGTTGTCAGTCTGTTTTTCGGTGCAGTTATCCTGGCTTTACTTGTGCCCACCTCGCTTCTACTGGCTTCGAAGCCCATCCCGAAAGCACGCGAATTTCTGGATCTCTACGAGGACTTGGCCACCTGGATCTGCGTAGGTACGGTGATCGCGGGTCAGGCCCTGCTTCTTTGGCTGAAGGTGGACACTACACAGAAACGCCTCAAGCCGCGGACTCGCCTTTTACTATCCGCAATTACCACCGGGCTGTTCCTGGCGATCCTGACTCTTTCGATCATCTTCTGCGCAGGCTTGGGAATTCGCGGCGACAAGTTCATGGATATTTTGCCCGACACATTTCCTGCAACGGCGGTATTCATCTGCTATGCCGGTTCGTGGCTGGTTTGGGGAATCGTGTTCTACCGGCTTTACCGGAATTCTGACGATCCAGTTTCACGAGCCGTAACTTGGCTGCTGCGTGGAAGCGTACTTGAGTTGCTCATCGCCGTGCCGGCCCACGTCGTCGCGCGCCGCCGCGACGATTGCTCTGCTCCGGTCGTAACCAGCTACGGGATTGCAGCGGGCCTCGCGATCATGCTGATTTCATTTGGGCCGGGTGTGCTGTTGCTCTACCGCAAGCGGATGGAAAGGTACACAAGAAATCCAGCGGGAAAGTAGGTAGTGAGCCCTACAGAGTCGACGTGGATCTAATTCACCCACCCCGACTTGCCGCCGCCATTCCCCTTCCGCTCGTTGTCATTCGGAGGAATGTAATTCCCGTGCTCGTCGAAATGAACTTCCTTGTCGTGCTCGCGCATGTAGACTTCGAACTTCTTCGCAGCGCGCCGCCGCTTCCACCGGTAGAAGGAATTCCGCAGGCCATAGTAGCGTTCCGAGAGCCCGATATTCACCATCGCAGGCTTCGGCCCGCGCCGCACATACAGCCAGCCAAAGAACAGGCCGCCGAGATGCGCGACGTAGGCGACGCCACCCGTATCGCCCATGGCCAACGCGAGATTCACCACGATCAAGATTCCGATGAAGTACTTCGCCTTGATCAGGAACGGAAAGGGAATCATCATGATCTCGCTTTCCGCAAAGAGGATCCCAAAGGCGATCAGAACCGCGAAGACCGCTCCCGAGGCACCTACGGTTGCAGTGTCGGGCTTACCCAACAAACGCGTGTAAGCGATGCCGACCGTGGTGATTGCAGCCCCAACTGCACCCAGCGAATACAACTCGACAAACCGTCGCGTACCCCACGCGCTTTCAATCGCCGAACCGAACATCCAGAGTCCCAACATGTTGCCAAGCAAATGCCATAACCCCTCGTGAAGAAAACTGTACGTAACCAACTGCCACAACATGCCGCGCTGCACGATGTCGGCCGGCACCAGCCTCAGGTAGTCTTTAATAAACTGTTCTACTCCCCACGAGCCTGGAATAAACAGCCTCAGTAGATAGATGCCCGTATTAATCCCGATCAGCCAGCTCACCGCCTTGGTGAACGGGGGCAGGCTCAACATCATCGGTTCGCTGGTTCGACGCACCGCAGTTCCTCTTTTTCCAATTCTACTCGGGATGCCCCATGTCTCGCTTCCTTTGCGAGACATGGGATTTGACTAATTCTCGATTTACCGCTCCGGCGTCGGCACCACGGCCAAACTCCGATGCCCCGCCCTGGCGACCGCCCTTACCGCAAAGATCACATTGTCCTTCGAAAGCTTCATCGTGGTCCGGTTCACGTTGCCTACATTCTGCGCGTGTTCCCACCCCGGGCTCGACGTCGCCCGCCATAACACTTCGTATTCCGTTGCTAGTCCGCCGGGTGAATCGTCCCACGTCAGCGTCGAATCGTTTTCCAGATCCTTCGTCAGCAGATGCACGTTCGCCGGAGGCGCTGGTGCGGCCGCCAATGAAGCCAGCGTCGCGGCGTTCAGCCGCGCCACGTGCGCGACATAGTCATAGTCGACGAATTTCCCAAGATCGCCATATTCAATCCCGTTTTCTGTCCGCACATTCTGATGCTGATGATGAAAGTCCTCGCGATACTCCGTGAACCGCACGGCCGAAAATCCCTGCTGATTGAAAGCCGAATGATCTCCGCCGCGCAAGTAGCGATCCAGTCGAAAGACCAGCATCGGCTTCACGCCGACATCGTAGGTCCGTCCTACCTCAGCGATGTACCGCGCCACTTGCCGCGAGCCCGAGTCGTTCTCGCCGCCCAGCCCGCGAATCCTGCGGATGTCCTGTTCCGAAGCTGCCGCAGGCAGCCCTTCCGAAAACACCCGCACCACCGAATGATCCTGCTCGGCGCTTTTGTCGCCGCCCACAATGTCGTTATTGAGCACCGCCTCGAGATCCCACCCCTCGTCCTTAGCCACTTTCGCGAAGTGCCGGCTACCGTTTAGCCCCTGCTCTTCCCCTGCGACCGTGAGAAAGACAATCGTCGAGGGAAACTTCAATTTGCTCAGCACTCGCGCGCACTCTAAGCTGACCGCAGTTCCGCTGCCGTCGTCATTCGCACCGGGTGCGTCGCCATTCACGTCCAGCGTGTCGCTGTTGCGTGAATCGTAGTGTCCCGTGACCAGCACAATGCGCTTCGCATTCGCCGCGTCCGTGCCCCTCAGAACCGCATAAACATTGGTGATAACCGTTGCTGATGGAATGCGGTCCGCCGGTTCCTGCGTGAACGAATCGGTCTTGACCTCGAGGCATCCGCCGCAGTCTTTCGAATAGCGTTCAAATTCCGACTTGATCCACTCTCGCGCGGCCCCGATTCCGCGCCCCTTTTCGATGGAAGCCGGATCTTGGGCCGACAGCGTGAGCCGCGTCCCAAAACTGACCAGCTTCTCAATGTTCGCCTGAATCCTCTGTGCCGAAACCTGCTTCAAAGCCGCCGCGATCGCGGGATCTGCCACCGCACCGGCGTCTGGTTCCCCGGACTGTGCCATACAATTCGATCCCAGGATGGACAACGCGACCCCCACCCATACCAACGTCTTGGGAAAATGAACCATGCCAATCCCCATCAGGCTGTAGTTTCGGCGGACAATTCGCCGTAGCCGGAAAATCTTCTATCTCCCCGCCCCACCCCTTGACCAATCGCCGGGAGAGAATCTAAATATTATCAGTGGCGTTCTAATCGGCAAGGGAGGCTTTATGGTGTTGTGCCCCGAATGCGAAAACAATCTCGACGTGGAAGAGGACGATGTCGACGAGGGTGAAGTCATCTCCTGCCCTGAGTGCGGCACGGACTTCGAAGTCGTCACTACCAGTCCGCTCGAACTGAAAGCCGTCGAGGAAGGCTACGAAGAAGAGGAAGAGGAAGACGAAGACAAGGACGAAGACGGTGACTACTCCTAGCCTCCGCTCCCACTTCACGCTTCGGGCTTTGTGGCTCTACGCGATCGGCGCCGTCCTTCTCCTGCCTACGCTCTGTACCCACCAAAGCAGGCTCGCTGCCCAGAGGGCCAAGCCTTACGGGCTCATCTTTGGGACCGTCTGGGGACCCGACGAGCGCCCCATCTACGGCGTCACGGTTAAGATTCGCCGCAGCACCGACAAGCCGAATAAAGTCCGCTGGGAGGTCTACTCCGACCACATGGGCGAATTTGCCCAGCGTGTTCCCGCCGGCGAGGCCGACTATATCCTCTGGGCCGACCTCAAGGGCTACAAGCCCGCGGATGGCAAGCCATTGCATCTTGCCCAGGAAGTTACGGTCCACATCTACAACGACGAACGCGAAGACACCGGCCTGCATCTCACCCATTGACGCGAGCATCTGTGCCAGCCATGAGACAATAGCAGCAGCATGAATCACAACCGCTCTGTGATGAAAGCTGTGGCTTTGGGCTCGCTTCTATTGGTAGCACTCTGCGCCGCCTCCGGAGCCCTGCCCGACAAGAAAGAAAAGTCCACTGGTCGTCTGCTTTACGGCAAAGTCCTCGACACGCAGGACAATCCCCTTCGCGACGCTGTTGTCTACGTTACTAATACGCGCACCCGCGCGGTGAAGACCTACATCGTTAGCACCGACGGCACCTACCGCTTCCCGGCGCTCTCCACCGCCGTGGACTACGAGGTTTATGCCCAATACAACGGCCGGAAGAGCGACACCAAGGCCGTCAGTCAGTTCGACGACCGCTCGCAGGTCTACCTCGACCTGAAAATCGACACGAAATAGCGCTGTTTCCAGCTTCCGGGGTCGGAAGCCCCCCAGCTGGCGTCATCCCGAACGCCCGCGTTTTTACCAGCGGGCGGAGGGATCTCGCGTGTACTGAAGCAAGGTCCGTCCTCCTATGAGACTTCAGGGCTCGAGGTGAACGGCCCTTTTTCATGCAACTTTTCCCCACCCAACCGTGTTCTACATAAGTAAAGGCAGCAATCCGTCTGGAGGACATTGTGAACGCACTTCGCACTCTTAAACCCAGCCACGCCACTTTCTTCGCTTTAGCGACTTTGGCCTGTCTAACTCTGCTCTGCAGCGCGTCTGCTTTCGCCCAAGGCGGCGCTATGAGCCCCTATCAGGGCGAACAAGACGGCGTCAGTGCCGGCGGCAAATGGATGGAATTTCATTCGGAAGACAAGATGACGGGCGCGAAGAAAGTGCGCTTCGAACTGCTGGCCGAAAACTACTTCAAGGAAGATCCCGACTACAAGCCCCGAGTTGAGCTGATCTGTGAAGACGGGAAGTACAAAATTTCGACTTTCAATCCGGCGGTTCGCATTGGCCCCAACCGCCCGGGTTTCTGGGGACAGCCGCAGCTCGAAGTCGAAGTTCGCTTCGACGACGTCCACAACTTCCACGGCTGGAATTGGGAAGGCCGCGTCCTTTCGATGGATAAGGGCACAGCACGAGGCATGCTCCAGGCTCACGTGTTCAATATCGCTCTACCGACACGCAGCGGACGCCAGATCGCCGAGTTCCAACCCGACGGTCTGAATCTCGACGAAGTTCACAAGGCCTGCGACCTGACGCCGAAGAAGCCGAGCAGGGACTAAGGGCGACGCCACCGGCGCAGGTCATGTAGGGACAGCCGCCATCGGCTGTCCCGCCTCGGCGAAGCCGGGCGGCTTTCGTTGAAACCTCATACACTCTAGGGCTGCAGCAGCCCCCGAAAAGTCTCCAGATTCTTCTCCCACCTCTCGCCCGCCCATTTGGCTAGCGCTTTCCGGCGTTGCAACTGCTCCGCCGGAGACTCCTGCAGCTTCTTCACACATTCCGCTTCCATGACCGAAGATTCGTAGGCAATGACCGCCTCGTTCGGAAATCCATAGAGCTCCCGAAACCGCTCCGGCATCACCATCACGCAATTCATGTCCACACCAGGAATCAGCGCTCCGCTGAATCGATAGACCATGTAGTGCGACTCCGGCACAATCGGAAACCAGAGAAAGATTGGCTGCGGGAGTGAAGCCAGCGACTTCATGAATTCGACTCCGGGCAGGGCAAGACGCTGCGAGTAGTTCTTTTCCTCCGCGAAGAACCGGCACTTGTGCCGGTCGTAGTGCACCATCTTGCCGCCAGCCTTCATGTAGGCCGACACGCCAGCAATATCTTTCAGATCGAGCGCACCGATCGTAACCAGGGTAGGTAATTCCGTGTCGTTCGCTGGATTTTCATTGAACCCTTCCGCGGGGCGGGGCTTTGCGTACAGGGGAAAAATCCAGCGCTCCCGATCCACCGCCGGAGTCAGATAGAGCGATTCCCCATGCGGATTCAGTTCAATATCTTCCGGCAAGTGATGCACCACCATCAGCCGCTTGCTCTTGGCCCACAGCTGCAGCCGCGGACCGTACTCCAGCCACACGCACGAAGTGTTCAGCAGGATCGCGTCAAACTCCCCATCGTTGCCATTGATGTACGACCAGTCATGAATGTGATCTTCCGGGACTCCCAGCCGCGCGCCGAGATAGTCAACCATGTGAAACGCATCGCTGCGATTGAAGAGCAGATGGACGTCCCACCCAAGAGCCTGCGCCAACGCCGCAAACCCACCCATCACTTCCGTATGTCCCGGCAGCCTCTCGACGATGGCCAACTTTTTTGTCATCCGCAACCTCGAATTTCGAGATAAATATGCGCCGGTAATTTGCGCACGACATTATAGAGGTTTGTAGAGAGAGTCGCCCCCCGAATGGAAGCCGTAATCCAACTTATTTCAGGCTGAACCTGCCGGAAAGGGCACGAGTTCCACTCGTGCCATCAGAAGCCGAAAACGTACCGCGCTTTAGCGCCTGGGGTTTGCTTTTGCGTCACCCATTCGGCGAAAGCAAAAAGATCGTTTCGGAAGAATTAGAGATGTCTGTCTGCGAAGTCCAGGCGTTATCCCAACACCTTTGCCGCGTCTTTCGCGTAATACGTCAGAATGATGCTCGCCCCCGCGCGCCGAATGCTCATGAGCGACTCCATCATCACGCGTTCGCGCTCGATCCATCCATTCTGGGCGGCAGCCTCGATCATCGCGTACTCACCCGACACCTGATACGCCGCCAGCGGCAGGTCAAACCGCCGTTGTGCCTCGGCAATTACATCCAGATAGGGCATGGCCGGCTTGACCATGATCATGTCCGCGCCTTCGTCCACGTCAGCCTGAATCTCGCGCATGGCCTCGCGGATGTTGGCTCCATCCATCTGATACGAGCGGCGGTCGCCGAATTGTGGCGCCGAATCGGCCGCCTCGCGGAATGGCCCGTAGAATCCCGATGCGAACTTCGCCGCGTAGGAAAGAATCGGGGTATTAATGAACCTAGCTTCATCCAGCGCTTTGCGAATGGCGGCCACGCGTCCGTCCATCATGTCCGATGGCGCAATAATGTCGATGCCAGCCTTGGCCAGCGAAACCGAAGTCTTCGCCAGCAATTCCAGCGACGCGTCGTTGACGATTTCGAAATCCATGCGGCGCGCATAGTCCACCACGTGCGACGCGACCTTCTCAATCGCCTTTTCTTTTTCTGCTCCGTCACGAACCGAAATCGTTTGCGCTGCATGCAGCGTGTCGATCACTGCCGCGCCCAGCGATTTCGCAAGAGGCGTTGCTTTCACGATCCCACAATGCCCGTGCGACATGTACTCGCAGAGGCAGACGTCGCCCATCAGCACCAGTCCCGGCACTTCCCGCTTGATCGCGCGCGTAGCTTGCTGGACGATGCCATCGTCAGCCCATGCCCCGGTCGCGGCCTCATCTTTCTTGTCCGGCAGGCCAAACAGAATGATTGACGGCACGCCGAGCGAATGAACTTCCCGCGCCTCTTTCACCGCCTCGTCCACCGAGAGATTAAAAACCCCCGGCATGGAGCGGACTTCCTTTCGCACGCCTTCTCCCGGACACACGAACATCGGATACACAAACGCATCGGGCGTCAGACGGGTTTCGGACACCATATTCCGCAGTTCGGCCGTGCGACGCAGACGGCGAAGGCGAGTCACAGGAAAGGCCATGGCGGGTCACCTTGGGGAAGGGTGGGTAGGAGCGCCTTCCAAATACTGATTCTAAAGCATCTGCAGCCGCTTTTTACGTGGCTTGACGTCGCTGGCATGCGGATGGTTGCCGACCCGCTTGGGATAGGTATGACCGAAGTAACCTCCAACTTTCCCAAGTTCTCTCGGATTCCCAGATCGTTCCTCATAGAATGAGGGCGGATGAGTCTGCTCCAACGCCACCGCTGGTTTATCGCAGCGGCCGGAATCACTCTGGCCTTTGCCGGCGTGTGCCTGGCCTGCCGCACCAGCCCCTGGCTGACGGCATTCGCGGATCTTTACGGCCTGGTTCTGATGCTCGCCGCGGCTGGAATCTGCTTGAGCAACGCCTGGCGCTGCCAACGCCCGGAGCGCAGTTTCTGGGCGATGATGGTCCTTGCCTTCTGCCTCTGGATGGCCAATCAAACTGCGTGGACGGTCTGGGAGAATGTCCTGCATCGTCCGATTCCCGATCCATTTCTCTTCGACATCATTCTCTTTTTTCACACCGTGCCCATGATCGCGGCCATTGCCTGGCGCCCCGATCTCACCAGCAGAGACGGAAAAATCCGCCTGAGCGTGCTGAATTTCCTGATGCTGTTTGGCTGGTGGTCTTTTCTCTACGCCTTCATCGTCTTTCCGCACCAGTACGTTGCGCAGAACGTCCCCAAATACAACGTCTATTACGACCGTCTCTATGGCGTCGAGAATGCGTTATTGGTAGCGGCTCTCGGCCTGGCGGCCTGGACCAGCTCCGGAGGATGGCGGCGCCTGTATCTGAACTTCCTGGCAGCGTCGATTTTGTATGGCGCCAACTCGCAGTTGCTCGACCGCGCCGCTGCCGACAGCACCTACTATTCCGGCAGCCTCTACGACGTTCCTCTCATCGGCACCGTGGCCTGGCTGGCTGCTACCGCTCTGTCATCGCGCGACTGGGAGCTCTCCGGCGTCAAGTTCAACCTGAACCGCCGCTGGAAAGGATTCATCCCGCAAGTCGCCATGCTCGCGATTCTTTCTCTTCCAGTACTGGGGCTCTGGACGGTTCTGCGGGACACATCGCCGGCCCCCGCTCGTGCCTTCCGCATTTTCAGTGTGCTCGCAGCTATGTTGCTGCTCGGTACTTTCGTCTTTCTGCGACAGTATCTGCAAGACCAGACGCTGATGTCTCTGCTGACCGACTCGCGCCGGGCCTTCGAGACTCAAAAGCAACTGCACGACCAGCTCGTCCAGAAAGAAAAGCTCGCTTCCCTCGGCAACCTCATCGCGGGCGCTGCCCAGGAGATCGACCATCCCTTGCACGCTGTCATGACCTACTCCGAGCGACTCTGGTCTAAAGAGAAGCTCACCGACGAGCAAAACGCGCTCGTCCGCAAGATCGTGAATCAGTCGCATCGCACCCGCGATCTCGTCGCGAACCTTCTAAGCTTTGCCCGACAGGCTCCGGGCGAGAAGAACCTTGTCGATCTCGCAGTCTTGTTGAGCCGCGCCGCGCAGATGCTCGAAGCCCGCCGCTCCTCGAGCAACACACAAATCAAGCTGTCGATTGATCCGGACTTCCCCCGAGTTCTCGCCAATGCCAATCAGTTGTTCCAGGCATTCATCGAGATCATCGAAAATGCCATGGACGCGCTGGAAGAATCCGGCGGACTTCTTGAGATCACCGCCAAACGGCAAGGCTCCGAAGTTGTGCTGCAGTTCTCCGATACCGGCCCGGGACTGCGGGAACCCGAGCGCGTGTTCGACCCGTTCTATACCACCAAGCCCGTCGGGAAAGGCACCGGTCTCGGTCTCAGCGCGGTCTACGGCGTCGTGCAGGATCACGGCGGCCAGATCACTTGCCGCAACAAGCCCACAGGCGGCGCCTTGTTCACGATTCGATTGCCTGCCAACGCAGCTCAAGTCGCCGGCGCAGCTGGAGGTTAATCCGTTCAAAACAAGAAACTGGGGATGCCCCACTTCTCGCTGGTTTTGCGAGAAGGGGGAAGTTTGCTGACGTCATCTGACATTTGTGTCTCGCCACACAGGCTCCTTAGCTCCTGTAACATGAAGTGGCATGCCTGTACTTCTCCACACTTCCGCGCGTGTCCTGGAATTCGACTCGCTCCGCGACCTGCTGCGCGGATACGCATCCTCTCCGCTCGGGAAGCGGCGTATCGCCGATCTCGCTCCATCCACGGATTATGCATGGATCGAACGCCAACAGACTCTAACCATCGAGATCCGCGAATTCCGCCGGGTCGGCGGCCGCTTTGATTTCTCGCCACTTACGGAGATCCATTCGCTGGTTGAGAAATCCCGCATCGCGGGCGCCACCCTCGAAACCACGGAAATCCGCGATGTCGTCATGGTTGTCGATCACGCCGCGCAGTGGCGCGCGATTACCCACAATCCGCCTGCCGCTATGCGCTCGGATTGGCGCGAGGTCCACGCGCTCTCCAGCCAGATCGCGGAGTTCGCAGAATTCCTTCGCTACTTCCGCAACAAGATTCAGCCCGATGGCACGCTCGAAGACAAAGCGTCGCCCGAACTCGCCCGCATTCGCCGCGAAATCGAGAAGCAGCGCCGCGCCATCCAGGACTCGCTGCGCGGATATCTGCGCCGCCTCGCCGAAGGCGGCACCGTGCAGGATGAATTGATCACCATCCGCGGCGAGCGCTTCGTGATCCCCGTCAAGGTCGAACAAAAGCGCCGCGTGCAAGGAGTCATCCACGGTGCCAGCTCTAGCGGACAGACCGTCTACGTCGAACCGCTCGAAACGATCGAGCAGAACAATGAGCTGGTCCGGCTTCTCGAAGACGAACTCTCAGAAATCCATCGCATCCTCTTGGAGATGACGCAGCGCATCGGCACCCAGTCCGCCGAGATTCAGTCCGCCGTCGAAGTCTTGGGAGAGTTGGAACTGCAATTCGCCAAGGCCCACTTCGCCGAAGACTACAACTGCGTAGAAGTGAGCTTGTGTAAGGGCGGGGAAGAAACATGTGGGGACGGCCGCCTCGGCCGTCTGGCGAGCGAAGCAAGCCCCGCGTCCCCGAAGCCCGAAGCCGAAAGCCGGAAGCCCGAAGCCCACAGCCCGAAGCCCGACACACGCCTCCTGCTCCACAACGCAAGGCATCCTCTTCTCGAGCGAAACCTCAAAGCGAAGGGCATCTCAGTCGTTCCAGTCACACTCGAACTCGAAGACAAGCGCCAGCTCATCATCACCGGCCCCAACACCGGCGGCAAGACGGTTACGCTGAAAACCGCTGGCCTGCTCGCTCTGATGGCGCAATCCGGCCTGCCCGTCCCCGCCGACCGCGCCGAGTTGCCCGTCTTCGACGCTGTCCTCGCCGACATCGGCGACTATCAATCGATCGAGCAAAATCTCTCGACGTTCTCCGCGCATGTCACCAATATCGATTTCATCTCGCGTACCGCGACGGCGAATTCCCTCGTCCTTCTCGACGAACTCGGCTCCGCGACCGATCCCGAAGAAGGCGCCGCGCTCGCCGTCGCCATTGCCAGCCACTTCGGGCACGTCGGCTGCATGACGATCATCTCCACGCACCACACATCGCTGAAGGTATACGCCGCCAACACACCTGGAGTTCTCAACGCCGCGGTAGGATTCGACGAGCGGACCTTGCAGCCGACTTATGAACTGAGAGTCGGCGTGCCGGGCGCTTCGGCCGGCATCAACATCGCGCAGCGCCTCGGCCTGAATCCGTCGATCACCGAAAATGCCCGCGCCCGCCTCGGCACGCAAGCCCGCGATGTCGCCCAGTTCCTTGACAAGCTCCACGCTGAACTGCGCGACGCTGAGAAAGAACGACTGCGGTTGCAGGAAGGCCTGAAGGATCTTGAAAAGGAGAAGAACCGTCTAGCGGTGGAAGGGAAAAAGGAACAACAACTGAAAGTCCGCGAGATGGAAAAGAAACTCGAGAGCCTCCTCCGCGACTTCGAATATCATGCGCGCGAAGCTGTCAACGCGGTTCAAGACCGTGCCGCTGCGCAGAAGCTTTCCAAGGATGCCGAGCGCCGCATCGCCAAGCTGCGCCGTGAATTCCGCGAGCAATTCGACTCAACTGTTGTGGCTCACTCGACTGGCGCCGATCAGGGAGATCCGCACGCTCAACCACAAGTCGTCAAGCACGTGCTCCAAGGCGATACGGTCAAGCTGAAGTCTACCGGCCGTTCCGCCCGTGTCGCACGCAAAATTGACGAGACTCACTTCGAAGTGGAAATGGGCGTGCTCAAAATGAAGATCGCGCGCGATGACATCGCCGAAGTTCTGGCAAGCGCGCGCCCCGTGTCAGAGACTCCCGTAAAAGCAGCCCGAGCCCGCGGAATTTCAGTCACGATCGCCGACGAAAGCGCCAATGTCCCCACCGAGATCAACGTAATCGGCCAGACGGTCGACGATGCTAGCCGCGAAGTCGAGAAGTTCGTCGACCGCGCCTTCCTCGCCGGACTACCGCGCGTCCGCGTGGTCCACGGCAGCGGGATGGGCATTCTCCGCAAAGCGCTGCGGCAGTTGCTGCAGCAGCATCCCCACGTCGCCTCAGTCAGTGAGGCACCCCAGAACGAAGGCGGCGGTGGCGCAACTCTGGTTGACTTGAGCGTTTAAGTACGCGAAGGTCGTGAGTTGACGACTGACGACCGACGACTAATAACTGATGATTACCACAAAATCTTCTTCCAGTTTTCGTCATACAGCGCGTCGCGCGCGGCTTTTGCGATCGCCGCTTTCTCCGAGACCGTCAGATCGTTGGAGATAACATTGTCCTCATTCGCCGGATCGCGTGCATTGACGCGCTCGAAGCGGCTGCCAATGTAGCGCAAAATAACTCGTAGGTTCTCCGTCAGTTGTCCAAAACGCTGGCCCTCAAGGGCGTGCAGAACGGTCAACTCCAGATAAAACGAAGGAAATTCCAGCTTCATCCGTTCGCGCCAGATTTTGAGCGCGCAGATCTCCTGCTGCCGCCCCGAGTTCGCCACCAGATGCACGTGTCGCGCTACGTCTGTGTGCACGTCCCCGCGCAGCCTCTTGTTGAACAGGAGGTTTCCCGAGGTGCCGCGGTCGCGGCATGCCGGAATCAAGTCCACCTTGCATCCGTCGGCTTCGACCTGAATCGACACGTCGCGCGTGTGCGGCCGCAGGTCGCGATCCGAGAGAAACTCGAACAGGCTCCAGAAGATACTCTTCATTTCCTTGTCGGGCAAAGGATTGAGAGCAACCAGCACATCTACATCCGACGAGAGCGAAATGGCCGTGTTCTTCGCGTACGCGCCCGACAACGTCATCCCCGCCAGAAATTGTTTACCCCACTGCTTGACCAGTGGAAGAACCTCATCCGCCGCGTGATGCGACGGCGAATCCATATCCGCGGCAATATGGTATTTCTCGACAACCGAGGCGACATACTGATCGGTGGTAGGCATGGCAGACAGAAGACCTCGTAGTCCTCTATCGGCAGAATTCGAAGAAGAGTTGAGTGAAAGGAAAGTTGAGTGATAGGTGGAGAGTCTTGCTCGCCCGTCACCTTCTCACAACGCGAAGTAGGTCTTCTTGTGAAGCCAGCTGTTCTCGTCGCCGATCACCAGATGATCCGGCCAGCCCGGTGTGGTGTTTAGCAGTAATCGTAAGCCGCCCGCATCCTTGGGAACGCGAAACGAGAGTTGCGTCGTATAGGACTCTCCGGGCGCCAGTGGCAACATCAACGACGTGCCTGCGCGGGAGACGGCTGCATACTCCCGCCCGTTCCCATCGATCAACCAGACTTCGCGCGGCGATGGCGTCAGCGAGGCATCTTTGGGACGGTTCGGCGAAGTCGTTGTCTGATCGAACCGTGTTCGTAGCGTAACCTCATAATCCGTAAAATCGCCCACGTCTTGCGTTTTCACATCCACAATCGAATAGGCAAGATGGCAATCAATCTCGCAGAAGTATTTCTCCTGCCCGCGTGCCAGCGTCTTGCTACGACTCCCCGCCGAGAACCCAAACAGGAACCCGCAATAGATGACAACTCCGAATCCCAAGACTATCGCGGTTCCGCGCGCAAACTTGGGCTTGCGTGCGAACCAAAAAATCATAACCGCTGCCAATGCAGCGAACAGTCCCACGCACGCCGCGAGAAATCCCAGCACAGCGAGAGGCGCCGGAAAATTCATGTTGCTCGCCATCGGCCCTTCACCACCTGCTTGAACGACAACCGCTGCCGCACTCTGACTGACATCCGGATAAATCTCATCGGCAATCCAATAGTTCGCCAGCAAAGATGCCGCTAGCATTCCGATCGCCCACGCCACCCAGCGGACACGTCGCCAATACATTCGCGCGAACAGCGGCTGCATGAATAGTTCCGCCACATATCCCGCGCAGTAACAAAGATTGGCCAGCAGCGCCAGCACCAGCATCTTGCCCAGCGCAACCAGGTTCAGCGCCGGGCGAAAATGCGGCCAGGTCCACACCACCCACAGGACAACAAACCCGCAAAGCACGGCGTTATACCAAACGCGCTGCCGCTCCCAGAAGCGCGCCGCGTCCCTGAAGCTGAATTCTGGTTTGGCAGGACTACTCTCACTCATAGGGATTTCCTCACTCGTAATGTACTTTGAGATACAAAGTTACTAGAAGCAAAAAAAGAGACCCTACTCTTCTCGCGTCACCCGGATCCACTCTTCCATCTGATCGAGGTATTCTGCCAGCGCCTTCCGCCCGGTTGCTGTCAACCGATACTCCGTGCGGGGCACGCGCCCTTCAAAGAATTTCACGCAGGAAACGTAGTCTGCTTCCTCGAGTTTGCGCGCATGCACGCTCAAATTCCCGTCGGTCGTCTTGAGCACGCGTTTCAGGTCGTTAAAGCTCAGCGAATCGTTCGTCGCCAGTGCGCTGACAATCCCCAGCCGGATGCGCTCATGAATCAGCCGGTCGAGTTCCGGAAGTTCGTGGGCTTGCGCCGGAACATGTTCCCGGGCTAGCTCGCGCCGCTCCCGATGCCGCGGCTCAGTCTTGGCGTGCTTGCGAGAAGATGGCAGCGCTCTAGCCACCGTGCCTCCTCGCGATCAGGACCCCAAACACAATATGCAGCCCCCCGAATCCCGCGGCGAGAAACCAGTTGCTCCACGTCGCCGGACCAAGCACAGCCAACCCGCCCAGCAGCATGAAACACACACCCATCACCGGAACAATGGGAACCGAGAACGAGCCACCGGTGATGATCCCTGCGCCATAGAGCAGAAGCCACACGGCAGGCAGTGCCCACACGATCCCCGCTCGAAACAACAGGAACGTCAGGAACGCTCCTCCAACCAGTGGGGGAGCCAGTCCCAGCGCGACCTTTCGCGCCGGCCCTGAAAACAGTGGAAGTCCGCGCCGGTTCGCTTTCCACGAGCAGGTCAGCGCTCCGATCGCGACCGCCAGCAAGCCTTCGCCGAGCCAAATCCGCAGCCATCCAAAAGGAGATCCCTGTCGCGCCGCTATCCAGGCCGCCGCCAAGGCTGTAAACCCCAGCAGAACCTGACCCCATCCCGAGACCGCCGTAAACGACGCCGACCGCTCCATCGTGTCGCGGATGAAGCGTAGATCCTCGGCAATATTCGGAGTTGCTTCCATCTCCTCAGACGGCCGCGCAGACCGGTGAAATCGTCGAATGCGATGCGGCCGCGGATCAAACATGGTCACATATTAAATGCGAGATGATGCCAGTGTCAAGTACTTTGCATCGCAAAGAATGGCGATTGCGCGGAGGCCGTCAAGCCGAAGCCCGCTCCTACTTCGCGGCCAGCAATCCGAACACCCCCACTCCGTTCGTCGTCCCGACGTAGACCTTCCCGTTGGCAATCATCGGCGTAATGAACTTGTTTCCATTGCCGAAGTGATCCCGCCCGCCTGCCGCCTGATTCGAGTTGTAAAGCTCCACCAGCGTCTTTGCGTTATAAGCGTGCAGCACCGCCGGACTGGAATTCTCCGCCGCCCAAACAATCGCATTCGCACCTCCGTTGGCGGAGATGCTCGGCGTCGCCCCCGGATAGCCAAACGCATTCGTAGTCTGCGCCGTCGCCGAGGCCGGCAGCTTGGCATTTTGAAACCGAAAATCAAGAATCGGCGACCCCACCGGCCCGTAGTAAATGTTCCCGTTAAACGCCGCCGGCATCGACCAGACCCCGCCCGGCAGCGCGCCTTTCAGCTCCTGATAAATACTGTTGCTCTTCGAATTGAACTTCCCCATGTTCGAGCGATCAACAACGTAGAGGTTCGAATCTTTTCCCGCGCCAACCGCCAGGCTCCATACCTTGCCGGTCGAATCCTTCTGCGTCACCAACAGCGTGCCGCCAGACCCGAGATCGGTATCACTGTTGTTCTCCGAAACCTCATTGTCCATCTCGAAATAGTC